>Ga0209426_1001217_pt1 | contig 17335 bp, 11 predicted proteins | sample Deesub1362B_J571_FD_187697 | JGI IMG/M metagenome (GOLD analysis project Ga0209426, IMG submission 187697) | Deep oceanic, basalt-hosted subsurface ecosystem from Juan de Fuca Ridge flank, Pacific Ocean, CORK Borehole 1362B_J2.571 (SPAdes)... ...
GTCTTGACGAATTACTTATCCTCTCCGCTCTTAAAAGAAAAAGAGAAATTACACTCAATGAATCTTCAAAAATCCTTCAACTGGACATGGAAAGAAGTAGGGAAATATTAAATCAAATGTGTTCAAAAGGTTTCCTTGAAAAAAGCGGTATCAAAAAAGGAGTCACCTATCGTTTAAGCGGGGCACTTTACAAAAAACTCGGAGAATCCATCATTTACATCCGGGAAAAAGGAATAGACGAATTAAGATATAGAGAACTTATCTTAGAGTATGTAAAAAAATATGGAGGCATCAACAATAGAATGGTGAGGGAACTTTTAGGAATTAACATTTACAAAGCGTCACGAATTCTGAATGAACTTGTGAGAACAGGAAAACTTAAAAGAATAGGAGCTAAAAAGAATGCTTCGTATGTATTACCTGATTAAAAATTTAATTGCAGGTTCAAATATTTATTTGCAGTTGCAAACAAAATTTAATTGCAGTTGCAAATATTTATTTGCAGAAAGCAGAAATTGCCCGAACCAGATTTTATTAAGCAATGTGGATAACGAAAGTTAAAATTCACAAAGACATTTATACTGAAGAATATTTAAGAAAAATCGGTTTAAATGAAAGGCAAATAAGGGCGGTGATGTATGTGAAAGAAAAAAGGAAAATAACGAATAAAGAGTATCACGAAATAAATGCTGTTTCTAATAAAACTGCTTACCTTGAATTATCTGATCTTGTGGAAAAAGGTGTGTTTACAGTTGAAGGGGCTGGCAAAAAACTTCATATAAGGTAATGAAAAAGTAATGAAAGTAATAATTTGGAGGTCTAAAATCAATAAAACAAGCCCGAGATTGACCCGAAACAGACCCAAAAAGTATCCAAATGAGCCAAAAAAGAGCCAAAAATTGACTAAAATGACTAATAATTGTCTTATAACGGAGATGCTTATTCGGGTAAAGTGGATAGATTTGGGATATTTATTTGGCGGAAAAGAGGCGAAATGGCAAAAATAGAACAAATAGGGAAAAACAAAATAAAAATGACAGATAATGGTGTAAGAAGTTTGATATTTAAAATCTTTTCTGAGATTTATCTCAAAAAATGGAATTTGGATAATGTTGAAAAATACAGTAACAAATATCTAATAATAGAAACTATAAAAGTAAAAAAACTATGAATAGAGTAACTCTTATAAAAGAAATCCTCCAAGGTAAAAGAGTTCTAACAAATAAAGAAGTATCTCTTTATGAAGTAATAAAATATTTACTCGCTAACGAAAACATTACAAGTTTCAAAATAATGGTGGGCTATTTTTGGTACTTTAAGGAATTAGAAGAGCTCTTAAAAATAATAAAAGAAAAAAATGTAGATGTAAAAATACTAATGGGAAATCAAACTTCCCCGGAGACAGTGGAAATATTTGAAAAAGCATTAATAGACGAGAATAAGGAATGTAAATTTAACACCACCCTTTTAATAGATCTATTAAAAAAACAAAAAATTCAATGTAAATTTCCCAAAAAAGAAAGCAATTTAAGAATTCATTCCAAGGTTTACATATTTAAACAAAATTCAAAGATTAAATATGCTCTTATAGGCTCAGCAAATCTCACAAAACCCGGAACACTTGAAAAATATGAAGCGGTTGAACTTGCGAGATATGAGAATTTTGAACAACTTGAGGAAATATTTGATGAGATATGGGATGACGAGAACCTTACGACTGATCCAGCTCATCTTGAATTTATAAGAGGACTGCCCGGAATCGCATCTATTCCTGTTCAGAAGCTTACAGAGAATGAAGTAATAAGTTATTTTATCTGGATTTTAGATAAGGAAAAAATCAGTCAAAAAGGCAGACTAACTCCACTCCAACATGATGAATATCAAAAAGTTTCAGAAATACTTGATAAATATAAAGGGGTATTTCTCACCTCATCCGTTGGCACAGGAAAAAGTTATGTGATAAAAGAGGCAATAAGAGAATATTTATCATCCAATAATTATTATATCTTTTTAATAGCACCTACTACTATAATAGGAAAAGATAAAAAGGATAGTCAATGGTATAACGTATTAGTTGAAGAGCCTGCAATTAAAGAAAAGATAGAAATTTTCGGTGAAGAAAATATAGACAAAGGATTAGAGAAATTAAAAAAAGACAATGAAATTCCTATATGGCTTATTGGGATAGGAGCAATAAGAAGTTTTTCAGAGACACAGCAAGAAAAATTCAAAGAAATTTTATTAGAAAAAGTAAAACATAAAGAAATTCTATTTATCATAGATGAAGCACATCACTTCAGAAATCCTGATTCAAAAGCGACATCTTACATAATAAAACTCTTAAAAGAATTAGATAAATTTCAAGATACTAAAGTTTTGTTATCAACCGCTACACCATTAAATATAAGATTGGAAGATTTAGTTACTCTTTTCAAAATCGCATTTAAAGATGTAAGAACTGAATTAAAAGAAGGTGCAACAGACAACTTTCCGCTTCCTGTTGAAATTGAAGCAGAAATAAAAAGTTATGAAAATCTGGAAAAACTTTTAGAAGACTATAATCCTCAAGATCGAGAAAATTTATTAGTTCAAATGAGGGAAAAACTTTTCGTAAAACATGATTGGCAGGATGTATTTTCTTCCCCTAAAAACTTAATTGCTCTTATCCGAGATGAAAACAAATACAAGAATCTTGAAAAAATATTTATGGAAGGTAAGAAAGGAAAAGAATTGTTTGATGAAGTTATAACAGAAAAAGTAGAGGAATATCAAATTTCAAAAACTCCTCTTTATAAGTTATGGAATGACATAAAAGAAAAAATCCCCGATTTATTTTTTGTACCTTATTGTTTTGCTCATGTAGAAGAAAAAACGCCTGAAGAATTCAAAGAAACCAGAGAAAAAGAGGACAAATCTCATAAATATAAAATCGAAAAAATAAATAAAAACACAGGAATAATTAAAAGAGACAATGCAATTTACGCAATTTATTTTCTTAACAAAGAAGGAAAAATAAATCTCATCTTTTCCCCCGAAAGGGTAAAGAACTTACATGCCACTTACAAAATAATCTTGGCAAAAAGAGCTGAAAGTTCCCTCTATTCTTTTCTTATAACCCTTTTAAGATATTTATTCAAAAATTTTATTTTCAAAAAAACATTGGAGGAAGGAAACATAAGTAAAGATAAATTAAATAAATACCTTAATGAATTTCATAAAAATTATGAAAAGCACATAGAAGTTATAAAAAAAATTAAAGGAAAAATTTATGCAGAAGATATTCAAGAGTCAGAGGAGAAAGAGGAAAAAGAGAGTTATAGATTTACCGAAAGGCTTGAAAAAGAAGCAGAGAGTTTAATTTCAAATCTCTCCGAATTTTTAAAACTTAAAGATAAAATTCCGAAGATAAAATTTAAACATCACGACAGATATAAAAACATTATTGAAATACTTGCTGATGATTTCAAAGTTCTGAATAATTTAGCAAATGAAAGTTATGCTATTCTAAAAAATATCGTAGAGAATAAATTCAAAGACCCGAAAATTGAAAAATTGATTAAAATAATAAAAAAATCACAAAAAGAAAATAAAAAACTTCTTGCATTTTCATTCTTCGCGGATACTCTTGATTACATTGAATGGTATCTCAAAAAAGAAAAAGTTCTCCCTCAGAATTCAATATTTTACACTGCTGATACAAGAGATTGGCTTCCGGCTTCTACTCTTGCCGAAAGGTTCAACAATATTGCCGATGATAAAAAAAGAATTGATTACATTTTTGCCACTGATGTCCTCTCAGAAGGAGTAAATCTCGGAGAAGCAAAAATATTTGTAAACTATGACATAGAGTTCAATCCTGTAAGAATAATTCAAAGAGCAGGAAGAACAATGAGGATAAAATGGTTTGCCGAGAAGTTATCAGAAGGTAAGACTCTTGAAGATATAAAAAAAGAGCTTTATCTCATAATACCAAAAGATGACATAGTTTCAGAAACAGTGGCAAAGATTCTTGACAAGGTAGAGAACCGTCTATCGGTAATTGTCAGTTTAATAGGACTTGATTATGTATTAATGCACACTGAAAAGATCAAAAAAGGAATAAAGAATTATCAAGAACTTAAAAAAATACTCAAGGAAGTAAGTAAAAAAACAGAAATTACGGAAAAGTCCGAATATTTATCTAAACTCCAAGAACTTTTCGCAATATATACCGAAAAAGTGAGAAGAGGTGAAATTAAAGATGTCTATAAAGAAGTCTTAAATTTTTATAGAAAAGTTGGAATCATTAACAAAAACAATGAATTAAATAACATCAAGAAAAAAGAAATTTCTCATCCGATTTTAGAGAATTTAATTATACAAACCGAAGCACAAGGTGACAATAAAAAGTTATACATTAGAATCCAACAAATCGGAGAAGGAGAAGAAGAAAAAAATTATACCCCTGAAGAATGGGGAAGGAAACTGGAGAATTTAAATGTTTGTTTAAAATATAATAAAGACAATAGAAAATATGAAGTAGAATACCGAAATCCCCAACATATGGAAAAAATTCTCCCGTTTTTTGAACTCATTTTAAAAGGAAGATAATTTATGTCCAAAGTAAAAAAAGATTTAAAAAATTTCTTAAAAGAGGGATTTAAAAGTGCAAAGGTGCTAACTGAAGCAGAAAAGGAAGTCCTCAAAAAGAACCTCAAAAATACAGAAATTTTACCCTTTTTATTATCAAATTCTCTTTTTAAAGAGTTCAAAAGTTCTTATATGTTCTTAATTTTAACAGATGAAAAAGAAAAACTTTTTGAAGATTTGAGAAAGAAAAACACATATAATGAAAAAAGTAAGGATGAACTATATTTTCTTATAAGTGATAAAAATTTTGAAAACGTCTCCCTCATCAGAAAGATATATACAATAACACCTAAACGACACAAAATCACCTGTGAAATTAAAGTCAAACACATAGCCAAGAAAATACGGCAGGATATAAAAAAGAAATTAATCTATTCCTTTGTTAAAGAATTTCTTTTTAAAGAACCTCGTAAAATTTTTGAAAAAACCCATTTTATAGAAAAATTTATAAACTATTTCCTCGGAATAGCGAAAGATTCAAGAGGTTTAATTGACTTCTATAGAATAATGGAAGATTATAATAAAATTGAAGAGTTTGACAAATTTGATTATACCCTCAAATTCATGAATAGATTTGTTTTACTTTTCCTTATAAATTCTTCAGGGATAATAAGAAGTGCGGTCTTTGATGAATATAAGAAATTCCCCACCACTGATGACGAAAAAGAAAAATTTAATCTTTCTCATATGCTTCAAAACATTGAAACTGAATTAATAGAAAAGATTTTTTCAAAATTGAACCAAAAAGAAAAAAATAAACCTTATCATATATTAAAGTTCAGAGAAAAATACAATGGTTTAAATCTTGTTCTACCATACCTTGATAGTGAAATTTTTGCAGTATTTAATGGTGCCGGAAACATAGAAGAGAAAAAATTTATAAAAGAACTCTTTAAACGTCTCAAAAAACCTGATAACAGAGAAATTTTCAATGAGTTCATAGAATTTCTCGGCTCTTTTACATGGACAGTAAGAGAAACGCCAATAGAAGAAGAGGAGCTTCTCGGAATAGACCCGGAAGTTTTAAGCGCTCTCTATGAAAAAATAGCAATATTTTTTGATGTCTATAAAAGAGAAAAGAAAAAAGAAAAACTTGATGAAAAAAGGTTAAGAGAAGTTTTAAATCAATACATAGCAAATAAAGGTAAAGGTGTTTATTTTACTCCGAGAGTAATAACTCAATATATAACAGAAAATACTATTATCCCCTGGATAAAAGATAGAGCAAAAGAAAAAGGAATTAATTTAAAATCCAAAAGTTTTGAAGAATTAAAAGAGGAGTTGGGAAAACTGAATGAGCCAAAGAAAAAAGAAATTTTAAATATTGTAAAAGAAATAAAGATACTTGACCCTGCCGTAGGCTCCGGCGGATTCTTACAACCTGCGGGAGATATTCTTTTTGAGATAAGAAAAAAACTTGACAAAGATTTTGACCCTGTAATAACAACAAAAGAGATAGTTGTAAACAACCTCTACGGAGTGGATATACTTGAAGGAGCAATTGAAATATGCAGACTGAGAATGTGGTTGTGGATACTATCAAAGGCAAATGAAATTTTTAATAAAGAAAGTATGAGTGAAGATGAATATGAAAGAAATACAAAAGAACTTGTTTTACCGAATATTGAATATAATTTTGAAGTCGGAAACAGTCTTATAGGGTATATAAATCCACCGGAGGTATCTTCATTATTTAGTGAAAATAGTGTAAAAGAAATAAAATCCCTTCTTGAGAAATATAGAGAAGGTAATATAGAAGTTAGAAAGGAAATTGAAAACAAGAAAAAAGAACTAAAGAAAAAGTTAGATAAAATACTAATAGATGAAATTAAAGGAAAAAAAATTAATATAACCGAAGAACAGTTTGTAGAATTAAAACCCTTCCACTGGATAATTGAATTTCCTGAAGTAATGGTGGATAGGGGTGGATTTGACGTGGTGGTGGGGAATCCGCCGTATGTGGAAAATAAAAAAATGGACCAAGTAGAAAAAGGGATTTTAAAAGAAAATTATATTTCCGCATATAGACTTTTTGATTATGCAGTAGTATTCATTGAAAGAAGTTATCAATTACTCGAAAGGAATGGATTTTTCTCTTACATAGTTACCAATAAATTCATATCAACAGACTACGGAGCAAAACTTAGAGAATTAATCTTAAAGAATACCGAGCTAAGGGAACTATTAGATGTTTCACATATTAAAATATTCAAGGGAATTGCTACTTATCCTATAATTATAGTGTTCAAAAAGACGCCTAAGTTTGGAAGAATTTTAATAGGTACTAATATAACTGATGAGTCTCAAATCAGCAGTAAAACATTTGAAAAGGTATTTATCCCCCAGAGTAAATTCTTAGAGACACCAGGGTATATTTTTGATATATCAGGAAATTTATTACTTTGCGAGAGAATAAGAGTAAATCATTCTTCAAAACCACTTGGAGAGATATGTGACTTTTATTATAGAATTTTAGATTTTACTAATTGGGTAGAAATCCTAAAATTTGTTACAAAGGAAAAACCGAAAGGAGAATGTTTGAAATTCATAGGTACACCTAATATAACCCAGTTTGTAATAGACCCTAATATACCATTAAGAGTTGCAGGTAAAGAATTTAAGAACTGTTATCTAAGATTTTCCCCTACCTTTTCTAGGGAAGCATGGAATATTTTCAAAAAAGAAAAGCTTCTTGTTAAAGAGGTTGCCAAGGTTTTAACAACAGCATATGATAGAGGGGAGTATGCTAATCTAACCGGAATGTATATGATAATACCAAAAACTAAGATTTCTCTATTTTATTTACTCGGGCTACTCAATTCTAAATTACTGAACTTTTACTTTAGATCTTTATATGGTACTACACATATGGCAGGAGGTTATTTAAGGTTTAATGGAAGTTATCTAAAAGAATTACCTATTTACATTTCTAGAAATAAAAAAGAAATTGTTGTAATTGATACCCTTTCGGAGTATATTTATACACTTAAATTTATGATAATTTCTGCTGTTATCGAGAAAGAAGATGTGATAATCCAACTTATTTTTGAATTGAAAAAACTCTTGGATATTTCCATCTACGAACTCTACTTCAAAGAAAAATTCGCAGAAGATGGTTTATATTCAGAGCCAAAAGAATATTTACTTAAGGCAGTTTCAAAACACCTGAGACCTATAAATTATGACCGCTGGGCTGAACTTTACTGGAAGAAGCAACTTGAAAATAAATTAACTCCAAAAGAAGAAAAAGAACTTCAAAAACTTGAAACCCAGAATCTCAAAACTATCCACGAAGTTTACGAATCACTAAAAAATGATAAAAAAATTGAAAAATTAATCCAAAAAATAAAAAGTCATAAATGGGTGAAAATAATAGAAGGAAAAAATTAATATTTATCAAAAATATGTCTTAATTGTTAATAAAATAACAGGTTCGAATCCATACAAAACAAAAGGAGATCTTATGAAACTCTTACAGGTGATTCCGAAAGAAAAAGTCAAATTAAAAAGTCTTTTAAAAAGCAAAGAAAGAAGTCTAAGAGGAAAAAATACATCTTTTATCCGAAAAGGAAAAGGTCATTGGAAACATGTAAAGTATCCCGGTTGGATAAAATTTGAGGGTTCAAAACAGGGCGTATTGATTGTGGAAATAAACACCAGAAAACCTGAACAGGAATGGCAACTTCTCCAAGCCTTTATTGGATACTTAGACAGACACTTTGGAGACAAAATAGAAAGCATATTTATTCATTATAGATGAAGATTTTAAATTTAAGTAAAAGTAAGCTATTGTAGAACTATAAATTTTCAAACAAAAAGGAGTATAAAAATGGAAAAAATTGAAAAGACTTTCAAAAATGTAAAAACATTGTATATATCAAAAGCCCCGGAAGGTTATGTGGTAAATATAGGTGGTCAAAAAATTCAATTACCGAATATAACAAACTTTGAATTCAGAATGGAAAAGCCTGTAAAAATTGTCCATCTCTACTTCGGAACTGAAACCGGAAAAATGGATGATTTTTCGTTTAACATCTCTTTTGGATATCCTTGCAAAATAAGAACTTCCGATGGAGCCCCCAGATATTATTTCTATATTTCTCCAGAAAAACAAAATCATCATAAATGATAAAAATTTTAAAAAGCAAAATAGCATAAAAGCAACATCTAAGAAAACTTAACCAATATAATTACACATATTGAAACACCTCAAACCACCACCCCCAACCCCAAAATTTCACCTTTCCGAAATAGTGAAAATTGATTTTACGAGGAAATTCAGTTGCTTGGATGCGATTGTTACAAATTTAAAGGAAAGCGGGGATAAAAATCAGACTCTTTCAAATTCAATGCCGTAAACTCTTGATATTCCGTTTTCCATTGTTATTCCATATACTCTGCTCGCTATCTCCATCGTTCTTTTGTTATGAGTGATAATCAATACCTGAGAGCTCTGTGCTATTCTTTCAAGATAACTTCTGAACCTCAATGTGTTTGCATCATCAAGAGCAGCATCAACTTCATCAAGGGCAAATAAAGGTGAGGGTGAAAGGTTTGCAAGTGTGAATAAAACTGTAAGGGCAAATAAACTCCTCTCCCCTCCTGACAGAAGCAAAACAGACCTCACCTTTTTTCCACTGGGTGAAACATCTATGGATAAATCTGATTCAAGAATATTTTTCTCATCCTCAACCTTAATTTTTATATCACCTCCGAGAAGGACATTTGAAACATTTTTAAGTTCTTCCCTGAAATTCTCCAGAAATTCCACATAATCCTTTTTAGCCTTTTCCTCCATTATTTTTATGGACTCCCTTAATTTCTCTATACTTTCTTTTAAGTCCTTGAAGGCATTTATTTTGTCATAATAATCTTTTTCAAGTGCCTTATATTCTTCATCGGCAAGAAGGTTAACATCATGCATTGAATAAATTTCTTTTTCAATGTAATCTATTTCCTCTTTTAATTTTTTAATTGATATGTATTCTGATATAAACTCAATGTTATCAGGATATAAGTTTATGTTTCTTGTAATTTCATCTATGTCCTGTTTTAACTTTATTATTCTTTCGGATAATTTCTCAAAATTTTTCTCTTTTGTAAAATATAAATCCCTTTTTTCTTCCAGTTTTTCGTTTATATGATTTATTTTTTCCTCAATCGTGCTTTCCCTCTGGATATACTCTTCAAGTATTTTTTCAATATTTACTCTTTCATTTTCAAGATTTTGGATTTCTTTTTCCAGAACAGAGATTTTATTAACAACATCATTTAATTCTTTTTCTCTTTCTTTTAATGAATTTTCATATATCTCAATTTTTTCTTTTATACTTCTTAATTCATTGAACTTCTCCCTTTTCTTTCTTAATTCCTCAAGTTCTGAATATAATTCTTCTTTAATCTTCCTAAGCTCTGATATTTCTTTTTCTTTTTCTCTTATTTTTTCGGATATTTCTTCCTTTTCTTTTCTGGTTTCTTCAAAACCCTCCTCAATTCTCTTTATTTCATTTTCCAGTCTTTCCATACTGTTTAGAATGAAATTTATTTCAGAATCAAGTTGATTTATTTTTATGTTTAAATCCATGGCTTTGTTTCTTATCTCATTTCTTTCTTTTCTTATGTTTTCAATTTCCTCTTCCAGCTTTTCTATCTCTTCTTTTATTTCTTTCAATTTCATCTTTTTCTCAGGCAAAAGTTTTTCTATCTCTGAAATTCTTTTATTTTTTTCAACCTTTTCAATGAGAATTTTTCTTAAAATACCTTCTTTTGTTATAACATAACCATCTTCTGTTATCACATAATCACATTCTTTATTCTTCCATGCATTAAAACCCTCATCAAAATTTTTAAAAACCTTTATGTTTTTGAATCTGTTTTTCAAAAGGTCTCCTATACCCTGGATATTTCTAAAAACATTCGGAGGTTCACCTTCATATTTTTCTCTCTCAAGTATAATTTTTCCCCCTTTTTCAAGAAACTGATGCAATTCATTATTTATGTTATTCTTATCCAGGATTTTTGCTTCTAAAATATCATCAAGTATGTAAATATAAATATCTTCTTTCCCATAATCAATATATGAGGAGAGAAAAGGTAATTCATTCAATATATTCTCATCAACCTCTCTTGCTGATTTTAATTTCAAAAGCTCTCCCTCAAGTCTGTTAATTTCATTTTCTATTTTTGTCCTTAAATTTATGAGCTCTTTTTCTTTTTTTTCATATTCTGCATATTTACCATCAATCTCAATTATTCTGCTCTCAAACTCTCCTCTTTTTGTTTTTAATTCTTCCATTTCTTTGCCTTTGACATCCTTTCTGCTTTCGAGTTCTTCAATCTCTTTTAAAATACTCTCTCTTCTCTGTGAATTTTCCTCTGTCCTTTTTGAAAGTTCCTCAATTTTTAAATTAAGAAGAACAATTTCTTTATCCAATTCTTTCTCTTTTCTTTCTATTTCAGAATATCTTTTTTCAACTTCTTCAAGATTTGAAGGTTCAGTTTCATCAATCCCGGTTTTTTCTGCCAGAACCTCCTTTAATTTTTCTGTCTCCTTTCTTCTTTCCTCAATTAAATCCTTTAAATAATTCACCCTTTCTTTTAAAGTTGAAAGCTCTCCATATTTTCTGTTCAATTCCGAGAGAATTTCCTCTCTTTTATTTATAACAGGTGATTTTTCCTCTCTTAATCTGGAAAGTTCCTCTTCAAGCTTTTCTTTTTCAGATTTAGTCTCCTCCAGCTCTTTTTTAAGAACCATTATCTCCTCTTCAAGGGTTTTGAAAAATGCTTCACTGTCCTTCAGTTCTTTTTCTTTCCTGTTTTTATCTTTTATGAGTTTTGAATATTCTGCTTTTAAAAGGAGTTCTCTTTTTTCTCTTAAAATTTCTTGAAGATTCCTGTATTTCTGTGCTCTTTTTCTTTCTTCTTCAAGTATTTTTAATCTATCCTCTTTATCCTTAATCACAATTTCAAATGCTTTTAATTCTTTCTCCGACCTTTCAAGTCTTCTTTCCATAACCCTCTTTTTGTGGTCAAAGTCATAAAGTTCACATGCCTCAAAAATCATTTCCTTTATCCTGTCCTTTGGTTTCCTTATCAATTCCTCCACATCTTCCCATTGAAAATGTGAATAACTCTTTTTTCCGAAAATTTTTTCAAGTTCTTCTCTGTAATGTCTTTCAGAAACTCTTTCATCATTTATATAAAATTCCTGGGAATTGTCCCTGAAAACCCTTCTTGTAAACTTTTTATCCGCTTCCCCTGTTTCTATAATCAATGAAACCTCAGCATGAGGTGATGCCCTTTTCTCTCTTGTTCCTGCAAATATAATTTCCCTGAGTTCCCTTACTCTCAATTTACCGAGCTTACCCTCCCCCATTACAAATCTCAATGCCTCAAAGATATTTGTTTTTCCACAACCATTCGGTCCTATTACAAGAGTAACATTATCAGAAAGGGAAATCTCTGTAAGTTCAGGAAAGGACTTGAAACCGTTTATGATTAATTTTTTAACCTTCATTTCTCTTTTTAAGGGGTCTGAACCAGAATATTTTTTCAACCTCCTTTGTTCTTTTTATTGTTTCAACCATATTTTTTGCAATTCTTTCGCATTCTTCATAAACATCCAGGTTTTTCTCAATCAGTCCAATTGCATAGGTAATTGCATAGGGTGGTATTATTGCTCCCATAAAATTTAAAGGTATAATTATAGAGGAAGCAGCACTTGCTGCTCCATCCTCTTCTCCAGAAACAACACAGGAAACCACCTTTCCTGCAAGAAGTGGCTCAATGTTTTCAAAGGCAGTAAGAAGGTCAATAAAATTCTTCATAAGTCCGGAGGGTCCGAACCAGTAAACAGGGGTTCCGAAAACAATTCCATCCGCCTTAAAAATTTTTTTGTATAGTTCAGGAAGCATTTCCCTGAAAACATCAGGACTGCATTGCATCGGGTCTTTTGAATAACACCCCATACAATAGGAAACAGGATAATCGGCTAAAAAAACAAGCTCTGTCTCTGAACCGAGTTCTCTTGCTTTCTCAAGAACAGTGTTCAATAAGAGAGTGACTTTTCCTTTTTTTATCGGGGAACCCGAGATACCGAGGATATGCATAAAAGATTTTAAGTTCTTCTATATTTTTCTTTCAAATGTGTGATATTCTTTAATTTGTGCTCAATATATCTTATAATTGGGAAAGGAGGTTTTAAATGAAATTTTTAATAATTCTAATTTCATTCTTATGGACATTTAAAGGCAGGGATTTAAAACTGGAACAGCTCAAAAACTATAAGGTATCCATTTCTCATTCTGAGAATAAAATTATACTCAAGGGCTTTCCATCTGAAGAGGGTGCTTCTACAGCATGGTTCTTTTTACCTGATAATATCAAAGTAAATCCTTCGGATACCCTCATAATAAAACTGAAAGTCAATGCAAATATCCTGCGATTAAGATATTTTTTACTTTCAAAAGACAAAAGATTATACAAACTGGGAATAAAATTTATTCCTGCAACAGGAAAATGGAAAGAACTCAAAATACCTCTTGATAATTTAAAAAATTTTTACAGCAGTAATTTTCCATGGGCTCTTGTTCCTGATAAAAAAATACCTCTTTATATATTTTTTGAAAATAAAACAGCAGGTAATTTTGAAGTAGAAATTGAATATATAAAATTAAAAACATCGGGGAGTAAGAAATGAAAAAGATAATCATTTCCATTTTTACAATATCTGTTATACTCGCTGACCAGCCATGGATACAGAACGTGAGGGTAAGTACTGATGTGGTATGGGATACGTTAAATCAAGGTGAGTCATGTTTTACTGTATGGAAAGATTCCATTTTTGCAATCTGCAATACAGCCGAAAGGGCAGATGTGCCAATTGCTCCTTACGCCTATTCCTTTGATGGGGGTTCAAGTTTTGTTCAGATACCATTTACTGATTGGTCAACAGGTATAACATGGCATACAGACCCTCTCATCGGTGTTGATGATTCAGGAAATGTGCATATGGTTATTCAGTTTTATATGGATATGCTCAATCATTACATATCCAGAGACGGTGGTTTAAGTTGGAGTGATACTACAATGGTAACAGGAACAGGTGTTGATAAACCCTGGATGGTTGTGAATAAAAATGAAATTTATATAGTATGGCAACAGACATCAGGAAATACTGGAATAAGACTCGCAAAATCAACAGATTATGGAAGAACATTTACTCAATGGGAGATTGTTGATATGACAGGAATTACAGCCCTTACAATGGATGAAAATGAGGTTTTACATCTTGCAATTGTAGCATGGTATGATGGAATTTATTATATGAAGTCATATGATAAAGGTCAGACATGGACAACTCCTCTTTATCTTTCCGATTATTATTATCAATCAGGATATGGCGATAGAGCACCAATCAACTCAATAACTGTTAAGGGTGATGTTATTTTTATAACATGGGTTGATACAAGATATTCTGGATGGGATATTCTTGCTATGAGGTCTGAAGACGGAGGAAATACATGGACAGGACCATTTGCTGTAAATGAAGATATGACAGGAGGTCAGTTCAAAGGATGGGCTTCTTTTGACCCTTATGGAGGGCTTCATGTTACATATTATTCCACTCCTGACTGGCCTACAGATCAGTACAGTTTATTTTCCTACTGGTATAGGTTCTCACCTGACAGTGGAAAAACATTCTTACCTGCAATAAGGGTATCTGATACGGAGTTTCGAAGCTGGTCCGATTTCCTGGGCGATTATCACATAAATCTGACTGACAGCAATTATGTTTATGCAATATGGAGTGATGGAAGAAATGGTAATGATAATGATCTTTATTTCTCAAAACTCCCTCTCTCACAAACACGGATATCAGAAAATCCTTCATTAAAAAATCTGGAAAAAATAAAGTATCAGTCCATTGTTAAAAGTGATTATCTGGAAAAGTTATTAAAAGACAGTAAAAGAATTGTTCAAATTTACAACACATCAGGAAGAAAAATGAAAAGTCATTTCTCAGGTGTGATGTTTATTTACCTTAAGGATAAGAAAAAAAAGAAGATTTTTAAAATAATATCTTTTTCAGAATAAACACTTCATAATACAAATAAAAAATTTATGAATAAAAAAATCTTTTTTCTTATAATTACCCTATGGAAAAGAGCAGGATATGTTTTAATTGTGGAAGATATATAGGGGCAAAGGATGTATGTCCCTATTGCGGTGAAGAACAGCCAAAACCCATAGGAATTGAATTTCTCAAATGGGCAAGTTTACTTGTCGCTATCGGAGGTATAATTTTTCTGTTTGTATCAGCAAAAACAAGTTCTGCTCCTCTTGTAAAGGCAAAAGACCTGAAGCCCACCATGAATTTTGCAAAAATAAGTATGAAAGGAGTGGTAGAATCTCCACCCTATTACAATGAGGAAAAAGGAGGATATTTATCCTTCTGGCTGAATGACGGAACAGGGAGTGTGAAGGTAAGAGCCTTCAGAGATGTGGCAAAAGAAATAATTTATAAAAATCTTTATCCATCTGTGGGTGACTCTGTTTATGTAACAGGAACACTTTATGCAAGGGAAAATTTCATTTTAACAATTAACAGTATAAATGACCTGAAAATAAAAATTCCTGAACCTGTAAAGATAAAACTTGAAGATATAACCGATACATTAACAGGAAAAAGAATAATTACTCAGGGAACTGTCTATTCGGTAAGACAATACAGGAATAAATCAATAGGTGTAAGAATCGGAGATAAAGGAAGATTTATAACAGTTTATATACCTTTTTATTACAAGGATAAAGAAAAGATTCTTGCACTTGAAAAGGGGACAATAATAAAGGTTAAAGGGGCAATTTCATTATACAAAGATAAACCTGAAATAATACCCCACTATGTAAGGGATATTGAGATAATCGGTAAAAAAGAGATAAAAATAACAAGAGATTACAAAACAATAAAGGGAACAATACTATCCGGTTATACCTTTAAAAAGGGAATGAGGGTAAAAGTTAAAACACAAAAGGGAATAGAAGAGGTTACTTTATGGAAAAGCACACTTAACAAATACTACGAAGGAGAATCACCAAAAATTCTCACAGGTTCTGTTGTTGAATTTGAGGTGTATGAAAAGGAATATAAGGGTAAAAATGAATATAACGTAAAAAGACTAAAAATCATATCATATCCTGAAAAACCTTTTTCAATTTCGGATGTAATAGTGAGAAATTTCGGTGAATTCATAAAAACACAGGGAACTGTTAAGGAAATAAGAGAATTCAGAGCAGGAACAAAGGTCACAATATACGACAACACAGGTGAGCTTTCAATATGGATATGGAGAGATTTATGGGAGGAATTAAAAGGAACCTTTGGTGAGGGTGATAAAATTCTTGTGGCAGGTGAATTCAAGGAATATAAGGGAACACCGGAACTTATACCAAGGGTAAAGGATGATATAATTGTTCTGGAATGAACATTTTTATTCCTCTTCTTATCTCCTTAATCGGAACATTAACAGGAATTATATTCTCCTGGATTCCTGCCCTTCATATTTATAACATTCTTGCCCTGTTCGTCTTTGTTCAGGTGGAAACCACTATCCTTCCCCAGCATCTGATTCCCTATTTTTTCGCAGGCTGTATAACAGGATATGCTTTTGCAGGAACATTACCTGCCATTTATTTTTCAACAAATGATGATACAACTCTTTTTTATCTTTTACCTGCACAGAAATTTTTAATGTATGGAAAAGGGCATGAAGCTGTAATTTTATCACTGCTCGGCTCACTCGGAACAGCATTTTTAATATTAATAACAGCAATAACTCTACCCTATTTTTTACCTCCTCTTAAAGACCTTTTGACCTCACACATGGCATGGATTTTAGCTTCCATAGGTGCTTTTATGCTGATGTCTGAATGGCCAAGAACCACAGACAGACCAAAAACACCCTTTGGTAGATTGAAGGAAGCATGGGGCTCACTTTTTATGGGGATACTTGTGTTCCTTCTCTCAGGTCTTCTGGGATACATAGTTATGAGAGGTGGTGTTATGAATCCTGAAACCTCCTTCCAGAATTTAATGCCTCTTTTCCTCGGATTATTTGCAATACCATGGCTTATTCTTAACATAATCTCAAATCCCATACTTCCTGAACAGAAAATAGAGGATAAAGCTGTTACCACATATCCGAGAATCTTAAGAGGCATATTTGCAGGAACACTCGGGGGTGGACTTGCAGCATTTTTTCCTGTTATCACAGGAGGGATAGGTGCATTTCTTGCGGGTCATGCAACAGCTCAAAGGGGAGATGATGTATTTATAATAGGTCAGGGAGCAAACAGGTTTCTCTATTATGTGGGAGGATTCCTTTTATTTTTTGTTCCATTTTTACACCTGAGAAGAGGGGGAGCAGCATGGATGTTAAATATTTTTTACTCTCCTAAATCCTACTCTGAATACTTCCTTATGGTTGGGGTAATACTAATTTCGGCTGTTATTTCTTTCTACCTTACCCTTAAAATGTCAAAGATAATAGCAAGAAATATACATAAAATTCCTTACAGAACCCTTTCTTTTGTTATAATAATTTTTATAATCCTTTTAACTTTTTTCGTAACAGGTTATAAAGGTCTCATAGTTCTTTTTGTTTCTACAGGAATAGGTCTTTTACCTCCTCTTTTTGGAACAAGAAGA
>Ga0209426_1001219_pt1 | contig 17253 bp, 11 predicted proteins | sample Deesub1362B_J571_FD_187697 | JGI IMG/M metagenome (GOLD analysis project Ga0209426, IMG submission 187697) | Deep oceanic, basalt-hosted subsurface ecosystem from Juan de Fuca Ridge flank, Pacific Ocean, CORK Borehole 1362B_J2.571 (SPAdes)... ...
GCTTTTAAAAAGCTGACAGGGTCGGTATCATTTGCAAAAGAGTGGGTTGATAAATTCTTAGGTGATAAATTTAAAATGTTATGCACTTAATAATAATTGAAAAAAGTCATAGAGATAGGCTCATGTTATGGTGCCGGGCGGGAATCGGTAGAATGGTGGCAAAAGGTGATGAGTTATGGCTTTTCGAATCGAGTTAATAGAAGATAAAAAAGAATGGGAAAAGATACTTCAAAATTCCAGCTATACGATATTCCATCATTGGGATTGGCTAAAATCTTTTGAGCAGGCATCTGGATACACATTTGAGCCATATTTGATTCTTCACAAAAAGACACCAATTGGAATTTTTCCTATTTTTACTGTGAGAAAATATGGACTAAGTTTTCGGTTTTCTCCACCACCACATTCTGCAATTCCATTTTTGGGTTTTACATTTTCAAAGTTTAATGAATTAAAGCAAAATAAAAAAGAAATGTATATTCGAGAGACTTGTAAAGCCATATATAATTTAGTTCAAAATTCCACATCGTTTTCTTTAGTTTTGATACCTGATATCATAGATGTTCGCCCTTTCTTATGGGAAGGGTATAATACTAGACCTGTTTACCACTATGTTTTAGATTTAACTTTAGGTGAAGAGACTATTTTGAGAAATTTTAAAGCAAGTGCTAGAAAGAGTATAAAGAAAAGCAAAGAAATACTCGAAATTAAAGAAGGGGGTTTAGAGGAACTAAAAACTATTTTAAATTTCATGAAAAATAGATATGAGGAACAAGGAAAATCGGTAAAAGTTCCATTCGAATATATTTATAATGTTTATAAAATTTTTAAAAATAATTTTCAGGTGTTAACAGCTGAATTAAATGGAGAACCAGTTGGGGGGGTGATAAATCTATTAGATGGAAATAAAGTATACAGTTGGTTGGGTAATACGAAATCCAACATATCTGGAGTGTACCCCAATGACTTACTTATATGGGAATCTATAAAACGAGCGTGTCAAAACGGCTTCAAGTTTTTTTACGAAATAGGGGCAAACACACCACATCTTGTAGTATACAAATCTCGTTTCAATCCCGATCTAGCACTCTGTTTTTCAATTTCAAAAGATGGTCCGGTAGGCAAGATTGCAAAAAAAATATATGTTTCAACCAATTATATCAGGTTTCAAATATGAAATTCACAATAGTAGGTAAAAAAGAGTGGCAGAGATTGATTTACAACTTGGACAATTCAACAGTATTCCATACATGGCCTTGGATAAAGCTACTAAGAAAACATGCTCCCAAAAAAGTTAATAAAGGGGCGAGACTTTACCCTTTAGTTTTAGAGAGTGACGCTGGTTTAGCAGCAATTCCACTATTCGTTTACGATGTTTTAGGATTTAAGCTTGTTTATTCTCCCCCTCCCAAAACACTTACGATGTACCTTGGGCCAGTTATTGATGCAGAAAGTGAAAAAAAACGAGTAGATCTCATCTGTTCGCTGCTTAATTACATCTCCGAAGAATTCAAGCCAAGTTACGTGAGAATGACTGCAAAACCTGGTTTTCTCGATTATAGGCCATTCCGATGGAACAGATATCATGTGGGGTTATATTCAACATATTTCATTAGACTTGATGATGACCCTTGGAAAAACTTTCCAAGAAAGCTGAAAAAAAACATCATTTCTGCAGAAAGAAAATACGAAATTAGAGATGACAAGTGTTATTTGATAGAACTAATTAAAAATCTTAAAATCCGAAATCGCCTAAATTCTTCAAAAGAATTGATATTTGATGTCGTAAAAACTGTGAACCATAAATTCATTGTAGCCGAAAAAGACGGTTTGTTTCTGAGTGGTACAATCTTCTTACCCTTTAAAGACACTGTGGTTGCTTGGGTAGGTAATGTAACTCCAAGCGTCAAAGCACCATCTGTAAATGAGTTAATTCTCTGGAAAGGTATGGAATGGGCAATCGAAAATGGATACAGCAAATTTGAGATCCTCGGGGCAGATGAGTATACTTTATTCCCATTTAAGGCTAAATTTAATCCCATATTTGTTCCATATTTAAATGTGGAAATGTTAACAAAATCGGCTAAATTTACTAAAGTTCTAAAAAAGTTTTTGATTAGAGGTGTAAAGTTTTGGTGAAGATATGCTGGCTTGGGAATGTTGGTGGTTATGGAGCAGGAATATACAATCGCATGGTTGTTGAAGTTTTATCAGAGCATTTTGATCTAGAATTTTTTAAACTGAAGCCAAATATTGTATTGGGATACGCTGAAGTGGCATCCCTTACAAAAAAATTAGATGAGAAATATGATGTCGTGATTAGGAGCTTTCATGGAGTAATTCCCGCAATACAAACAATGAATAAGGCAAAAAACATTGCAATTCTACAATTTGCACCTAACCGCATGGGCATTAAAAAACCAGTTTCAATTTTGGATGAAATTTTCTATCGAAATGTAAAAAAAATGGAGATGGTTATTACAGTTTCCAATTTTTTGCGTAATATGCTTAATGAAAAAGGTTGTGATAATGTAGAAGTCATTTACAATGCGTTTGAAGTGGACAAATTTCAGAATATATCGTACGAGGAACTTGAACGATTTAAAGCCAATTCTGGTTTGACTGATAAACCTGTGGTATATATTGGTAACTGCAGAAAAGAAAAAGGAGTTGTAGAGGTTTACGACACATTAAAAAATTTAGATGTGCATCTTGTTAGCAGTGGCAAGAAATTAGTAGACATTCCAGTCAAAAATTTCGAATTAAGCTATGAAGAGCACATGTTGCTGTTAAAGTCTGCGAAAATCATAATAACCATGTCAAAAATTCCGGAAGCTTGGAACAGAACGGCACATGAAGGCATGTTGTGCTGGAAACCAGTTGTTGGCTCCGGTACAGGAGGGTTGAGAGAATTACTCGAGGGTGGAAAACAGATAATCTGTAAAGATTTTAGTAAATTAAGAGAAATAGTCGAAGAGTTGCTTGAAAATAAGAAGAAGAGGAGGAAACTTGGCAGAACTGGTTTTGAATTTGCCAAAAAGTTCACCATGCGCAAATTCAAAAAACGATGGATAGAATTGATAGATGATATCATGTAATTGAGAATATTAAGTTAAGCACACTTTTCATGTTTTTTCATATTGCAATTTGATTTTCACAATTGCGGTTAGATCTCTTTTTTGGCATATTAGTAGGTCTCTCTAAGTTTGGTGGTTGTAGTATAACTAATTTGGTTTAATCACCAAAATAAGGGCGTAAAATTGCTTGTTTTTCTAATAAAAGGTCCAAAGAAATATAATAAAGCTGTGGTGTTCCTACTCTTATAACTATACGTGCCGAGCACCATCTCAACACAAAAACGATGTATATTTAGATGTATCACTTTGATTACTTTGAGAGTAATTCTACTATGTTATATTTAATGTGATAGAAAATCAGAAACAGGTGTGTCAATATGGAAAAACCGAAAGTGTTTGTTGTGGGATTAGATGGAGCGACATGGGATGTTATTTTACCCTTAGTTGAAAAAAATGAGCTTCCGATGTTTAAGAAGCTCATTGAACATGGAGCATGGGGTGTTTTAAAAAGCACGATTCCCCCCGTTACCATACCTGCTTGGCCGGCGTTTGTAACCGGAAAAAATCCTGGAAAGTTTGGTGTTTTTGATTTTTTTGTTTTAGATGACAAAAACAAACCGAGAATAGTCACATCAAAGGACATAACATCGAAAAAAATCTGGAATTACTTAGATTGCTTTGGGTTTAAATCGATAATATTGAATTTACCGAACTCATATCCACCTGAAAAGTTGAGAGGAGTCATGATTTCAGGGATGCTAACACCAGAGGGGAAATCTTTTGCTTATCCACCTGAAGTTGAAAAAATAGCTTCAGAAATTGGTTATGTAATAGAGATAAATGTTACTGCTAAAAGAAAATATCGTGGAAAACAAAGGTTGATCGAAGAACTTCTGAAAATAATTGACAAAAGGTTTGAATTAGCAGACGTACTAATCGAGAAGTACGGCTGCGACTTCTTTTTTATATTAATAAGAGAAACGGATATTATTCAGCATTTCGAGTATAAAAATCTTGAAAAAGTAGCCAGAATATACAAGCATGTAGATGGAAAACTAACTGAATTCTTGAAAAAACATTTTACTGGGGAAACCCTATTTATTTTAATGTCTGATCACGGATTCTCACCGTTAAAAAGATACGTTTACATAAATAATTTTTTACATAATAAGGGATTATTAAAAACAAGAAAACTAAACTCATGTAACACTAAAAGCAGTAGCTGGATGTACAGGGCGTTGTTTAGAGCTGGAATAACCAAGGGCAAGCTCGCTAAGATTTTCAAAAAACTTAAAGTTGATAGCTTAATGCTCAAGCTTCTACCCCTATCAGCTTTAAATGAAGTACCTACATCTCTTTATGAAGTTGATATTCTAAAGAGTGTAGCCTTTTTTGGTGGAAAACTAACAATTGAATCTACATATATATTGATAAATAAGGAGAAAGTAAATGACGAAAAAGAGTATGAAGCTCTCAGAGAGTCGATTATGCGAGATCTTAAAAACCTCTTAGACCCAGAAACTGGAAAGCCTGTTATTTTAGAGGTGTTTAAGGGAGAAGACTTGTTTAGGGGGGGATTTTCGAAAGACGCTCCAGATATAGTTGTGCTTTTAAACAAAGGATACAGCATGAATGCGTCGATCACAGAAGATGGAAAAATCATAGAAAGTGTTCCGACTCCCTCAGGTACACACGATATAGATGGAATGGTGATATTTTATGGAAAAAAAATCAAACCTCAAAAGATTCAAAATGCGACAATTTATGATCTTATGCCAACAATTCTACATATTTTTGGCTTACCAATCCCAGACGATGTAGATGGAAGAGTTTTAAAAGAAGTGTTTGATCCAAACAGTGAATTCGCCAAAGGGGAGGTGAGAGTTGTGAATCCCAGCTACTATGATGACTTAGATGAAAAAAGTAAAATTAAAGCAAAAATAAGAAAACTGAAAATCAAAGATAAGATTTAATAATAATGGTGAAATTCATGAAAAAAAAACTGAGAGACCTCTATTTATGGTTAACACATGTACTAGCTATGCATGTACCGTTTGGAAGAGCAAAAAGGTTCTTTTATCGTCTAAGAGGCACTAAGATAGGTAGAAACGTTGATATATCTATGGGCGTGTTCATAGAGGAGAGTTTTCCAGAATTTGTTACAATAGAAGACCAAGTTGACATAGGGCCTAAAGTTATTATCGTCACCCATGACTCCAGTCCAAGATGTATTGACCCAAACTTACAAATTATTAAAAAGAGAGTCGTTATTAAAAAACGTGCATACATTGGAGCTGGGGCAATAATTTTGCCAGGAGTTACTGTGGGGGAACAAGCAATTGTTGCGGCTGGAGCAGTGGTAACCAGAGATGTACCTCCTAAGAAGATAGTTGCTGGAGTGCCTGCAAAGATAATTGGAAGTGTAGATAAATTTTTAATAAAAAAAAAGGGGGAGACATATAGTGGAGATTAAAGTTGCAAAGAGAGAAGATAGGTTTGAGTGGAATAAATTGGTTAAAACTTCACCCTATAGCACTTTATTTCATACATGGGAATGGCTAAAAATAGCTGAAAAATACACAAAATGGAAGCTTAAACCAATTATGATCTACAAAGGAGAAAAACCTGTGTGTCTTTACCCACTGTTTTACTTAAAGAAAAAGTTCATTAAGATGGCTTTTTCACCGCCTCCAAGAGCACTGCAGTTATACTTGGGTCCATTGTTTATCGACCATGATAGCACAAAACAAAGCAAAAGAGAGTCTACATTAACTGACACACAAAAAAAAGTGGATGAATTAAATTCGAAGTATGGTGTAAATTATATCAGGGTAAGAACAGTTCCTGGGTTGTTAGACTGCCGGTATTTGAAATGGAATGGTTATGAAGTCGAACCAATGTTCACATATATGATTGATTTAAGTGCTGGAATAGAAAGCATATGGAATGGTTTAAGGAAAGAATTACGTAAAAACATAAAAAAAGCTATCAACGAAGGTATTAGGATAGAGGAAGGATCTATTGAAGATCTAAAGTATATCGACGACATGCTCACAGTGAGATTCAAAGAACAAGGAATGAGCAGAAAAGGCTATGAAGAATACTTTTCAGAATTGTATAAAGTTTTTTCACAACATTTCATTAAAGTTTTTGTCACAAAATATAAAGGCGAACGAGTTGGTGGGCAGATTGTGCTTTGCCACGGTGACCGTATTTCACTCTGGGTTGGAAGTCCTAAGACGAACCTCTTAAGAGGGATACCAAACGATTTGTTACAGTGGGAAATCATTAAATGGGCACACGAAAACAGATATAAATATGTCGAAATAATGGATGACGGAAACAATCCCAGATTGAGACACTATAAAGCAAAATTCAACCCATACCTAGTACCTTGGTATTCGGCTGTGAAATATTCTCCAAAATTTGTAAAATACGTAGAACATTACGCGAAAAAGGTGTTGCCAAACATATGATACGGAAAAATTTGATTTTTTATTCTTTGTTCGTAATGTTCATAACGGTTTTGATGAAGTTTAGCGGACTTCTTAGTAAAATCATAATTACTAGATACATTTCTCCTTTTGAGTATGGAATTTTAACATTTGTAACAATATCATTGCCACTTATATTTCAATTTATAACTAATTTATCTTTTTTTAATTTGTTGTCCCACTCAAAAAAAGGAAAATTATATTTTAAATTTAGTATCATATATGTTGTGATAAGCTCATCATTGGTAATTATTGTTTTTTACATTTTCTTAGATTATTTCTTAGAGATATTCAACATCCCTAGAGAGTACAGTTGGATCTCATTTGTCACATTTGCTCTTTTACTGATTCCACTATCATTCACTGTAATACTGATGGGTCTCTTTAGAGGTCTCAGAAAATATTCTGTGGCTACAATTACCTCTTCACTACAACCGTTTCTTAGATTTATATTCATAATAGCTTTAGCGATAATATTACCAAAATTAACCTTTAGTAGTATCATATTAGCTACCATTGCATCTGCATGGGTTGCATTTCTTGCAATAGTGTTTTATGAAAGACAGATCATCAAAACGCATTTGAACCTTACTCAGAGCCGTCCACCGATAGACATGTTTTTATTTAGCATATCTATTTTTATCGTTGGATCATACGGAACACTCCTTCAAGTATTAGGCAGAGTTGTAGTAGCATACGATATCGACATAACATACCAGGGATATTTTGACATATCAATTACACTCATGACATTACTGTCCATACCAACCATTGCACTCAGCTTCCTCACAATACCAGAAGCCACAAGTGCCAACAACAAAAATGAACTGTTTGAAGGCGAGATAAACGATGTTGCAAAGTTTTTATTTTCAATTCTGCTATTCTTAGTGATGATTGTATCTATTTATTCACGTGAAATAATAGAGTTTCTCTTTTCACCAAAGTATGCTCCAGCAGCAGATTTTGTAGTTTTTCTTGCAGTTGGAAGTATTTTCATGTTTATCCAGCAGTTTATAGCTTATGTAGAGATCTCATTTTATGAAACTCTTTCCGATTACAAGCCTTTTGTGATTTTCACGATTGTTTGCATAATACTTTTTCCGATTACAACCCATATGCTCATAACTCTAATTGGATTTTCAGGGGCGTATATCTCGAATTTTTTGTTTAAAGTTGTTTATTTTATGGGAAGTATTAGAGTCGGAAGTAAAAAAACTACTAAGATCTTTACAACAAAACTGCATGGATTAATAGTTCCATTTATTGTAGCTATTGTATTTGTTGTACTGATTAAAGGTAAATTCAACTTTATTCTAGAAATACTAATCGTCGCTATATTATTTACCTTATTACTAGTTAAATTGAATTATTTTGACTTAAGAAAATTATTTTCTTTTTGAGCTTTTTGAGATTGTTATATATTTATATTCTTTTGATTTCAAATCAGTGGAAATATAGTATGTACAATATTTGATTTCACAAACTTGTCGACTCATTGTAGCATTTTCAACAACATATTCACTTTTTAGTAGGTTAAGCTCAATTGTAAAATTGACTGAAGCATTGTTGTCGTTGTATGTTTTAATTACAATTTTATCAGACGCTTGTGAGATGTTTAGATACACATTATCTAGTTTTTTGAATGTTTCTACTAGGTCGGACAAAAATACCGGGTAAAGATTACCCTTAGATTTTATATAAGATGCAAAATCTAACACAATATTTTGATATTTTTCATCCAAAATTTTAGAACCATCAAAACGAAGTACAATTGGATCTCCATACTCTATTGCCGAAATTGCAACTGCATAATAGGCTGAAAGTGGATCTGAATAGAAATACAGTGGCCCTTTAAGTTTTGGAAGTGAATATGGAATCAATACTATTTGTCCAACATTACCATTAATATAGGATGTCCTAAAATGCCTATGCCCTTCTTGAAACAAGATATCATATGGTGGCAGTACTTCGTGATCAACAATATAAAGAATACCGTATTTTGAAAGTAGCCTTAGAGCTTCTAAAGAATAAGTCAGATCTTCAAAAAATACACCACTTATAGTTTTCTCTAACTTTCTGAAAAGTTCAATCGCCTCAACAAGTTTTGACATACTAGTTTTACGATCAACATAAAGGATAAACTCAGCATCAGCATCTAATTGTCTAACGATACTTTCATTTAGTTCGTTTACCTTAATCATTTTAACGACTCTAAGTCCGTAATCTTCCAAGATTTTGGTGCCCAAAGTGGAATTATTGTCAAATGGACTTATTAAACTTAAGATCGCAATAGGAATTTTTCCCCCCATATAAGGTAAAAGTTTAATATTGTATTGTTGAACATTTTCGGTTACGGTACTCTCGTTACCTAATGTTATCCACTGTATCCACTTAAATGATTCTGCAGGGTATAATTCACCGCTAGTTCTTACATCAATTTTGTAATAGTTGTATTTGGTAAACCCTTGATATGCTATCATGGTGGGATACGGTACATCTTTTTCAAAATACATAAATATGCCTAGTTTAGATAGATTTCCAATAAACAATTGTTTGTATTTAATATTTTTAATGTAAACTGTATCTTCACTTTTGTAAATCTTTCTTTTATGTATTTTACCATTAGCATCCCAAACCTCGAAGGTATCTAACGGTGTGAGATATATAGTGTTTATTTTTACGTTCATTGTAGAATTGTTTAACCAGTCATTTGCAATCATAATCTTTTTACGAATAGATTTTTTGAAAAACGTGTACTCAAAAATAACCGTAGACCATTCTTGTCCGTTAACAGAAAAGATTGTTTGATAGATTATTTTGTTTTTACCAACTATTACTTTATCAAATGGCAATTCTTGAGTAACAAAACCACTTGTCTTTTCCATATATCCCCTATACACTTCTAACCTAACATAATCATATATCCCGCCTTCACCTAAGAAATTTGTAGTTGAATTTCCTAAATATATAATGGTTGGAGTGGATTTACTAAGCCGAACTTTGTAAATTTCTGTATTTATAAGGTATGAATCTCCTGCATCTTTAATAGTAACGTTTTCATTAAAACTAAATGTATCATGAATGTTAGTAAATTTTATTTGTTCCTCAATGTATCGATATATCGAGAAATATCTCATAGATGAATATATTTTGTCCAACTGAGTATTGGCATCTATCTTAAGACTGTTTGGTGGGAGTCTCGAAATTCTAAAAATCTTATCCCATAAAATAATATACTTGACCCCAAAAGTTGCATAGAGGTCTTTTGCATACATCTCGGAATTAGTATCTGAATAATAAATATTCTTTAAATCATTCCCGTATCGTCTTAGCTCGCTACCATGCCCGAGAAACGTAACATCTGGAGGTAATTTATCTCCATAAACGGATATTCTATGTCTCAAAGCATAACTTGCTGCACCCTCGTTGGGGTTGCCAACTTTGCTTAACCATTCTAATCCGGAAACAACATGTTTATCTCCACTTATTTTTGGATAAAAGTAATACATTCCTGTAATTACCGTCACAATTAAAATCACAAAAAATAAAGTTAGCAAAAAAGCTCTGATTATGTGAACATTCCGTAAATTGTTTTTAATTTTTTCTAATATAACAATATAACCAAAAGTTGCAGCAATGGGAATCACAAACCTGAAATATGCAAGTTCTCTCAGTGCTCTTTCCTCTGCATAATACGCTGATGGCACTACGACGATTGCAATTGAAATTAGCATAATCAAAACTGTCCTATTTTTAAAGGCACCAAATAAAGCTAACAGTACATGTATCGGTCCAAGCCATATTGGCCAATAGGGGAGTGTGTGAGATAGAGAAGTAATACCAACTAAAGCTGGAATTTCTGACCTTTCTTTCCACCAGTTATATGCCCTTTTCAAAACAATATTTAAATAAATCATACCATTTGAAAAGCCGTAAATTAAACCCAAAAACATTAAAAAGTATATCATATCTAATTTCAGAAATATATTTTCATAAATTATATTACCTACCATATGTAGATATGGGATTGGAAATAATTCTGTCACTGAAATTATAAGTCTAGCTTTGTTAATGTATTGATTATGTACATATGGAAAGATATTCATGAAGGCCAAATAAGAAAACATCATAAAGACCAAATAAATAAATGAACGAAAATGAAATTTTCCCTTTATTAGAGCATACACAAAATTAAAAGATATGACAAAATACAGCATGAACATGAAAGACCCAGCATGAGTGTATGGAAGTATGATAAATACAAACAGTGCTATCAGAACCACTTTTTTGTCTGGTTTTATCAGCGAGTAAAAGATAACAAATAATAGAGGTAAGACAAAAACAGAAGGAGTATGTTGAAGGATACCCACTGCTGCTCCGGGAGAGGTTACCAAAAACAACAAAGAAAGTGAAGCATGAGTTTTATCCAAATTATATCCTCGAACGTAGACAGAATACAATACAAGGATTATGAAGAGGAAAAGTAAAGGTAGAACCAATGCTAAATAGATGATTTTGAGACCTGATACTTTCGCTACAACAGAATCAAACAACCATAACCCAAATGGGTATCTATATCCGATAAACTGATTTTCCATGCATTTGTAGTAAAACTCTTCAAGAGAATACGTATCCACCATTTGATTGATATAAAAAAGATGCGTAAAAACATCAGTTCCTTGAGGGGCTCGATTAACTATAATTGGTAACATATATCCCACTACAAACAAATACACTACAAGTAGCGAATACGGGCTTTTTGGCATGATATAGGAGACTAAACAACGAAAAATGTTGAACACTTTGTTTTGTTTCATAATATTTGAGATTCTACCACCACCATATTACTTTTTCCAACTAATAGCCTAATAACACACAGACTAGTAATTATCTTTTTCCACGCAATCTTTTTTCCATCGAATCATCTATATATTATATATTATAATAGACGATTTTACCCATTGGTTATTTTTGCCCCTATAGAAGATCAAACTCATTTTTTGAAATTTTTTAGTAGTGATTAAAAAACCCATACACAACCTAAGTTTAAAACAGATTACCCAACCTAAGTTGCAAATACGTTGGTCTACAGAGGTATGAGTGTTGAGGAAGCAGCAGATTTAGTTGGAATAACTAAAGCAACGGGCTACGTATGGCTTAAAAGGTGGAACTCTAAGGGTTACAGAGGCCTAATTCCAGAGTTTGGAGGGTCTACCCCCCTCCAAGCTTACAGAAGAACAGAAGGAAAAGCTAAAAGAAATGCTAAAAAGTTCATGGACGACGAGAGAACTTCAAGGGCTCATCAAAGAAAATTTCGGAGTTATCTATTCCCCATGGCAGGTCAGAAGACTTCTGAAATTGTTTGGAATGAAGTACGCAAAGCTCTATCATAAGGATTACAGAAAGGCAGATAACGCTGAAGAGACTTTAAAAAAACCTAGATGAAGCTAAAATTAGCGATAACGTCATAGAATCCGTTGATGAGATTATAGTTGAAGCAAATGTAAATACAGCAAAACTCTGGAGTTTTGAAAAGCCTAAGAGGGTTGCCGCGGTGCAAGCTAAGGTTACAGGGTTTTATTATCTGAACGGAGAAAGCGTAATAGAGTTTAGAAGTAACAAGGCTGATTTCGTATCTTTTCTCAGGAAGATAAGGGAGGCAAATGAAAAAAGAATTGTGGTGATTCTGGACAATTTCAGGACGTACCATGCCAGGAAGGTTAGAGAAGAGGCTGAAAAGCTGAACACCGTTCTGGTTTATCTTCCACCCTACTCTCCTGACTTAAATCCAATTGAAAACGTTTGGAAAAGTGTTAAAAGAACAGTTTCTGAGAAACCTCCACTTAATATAGAAAATCTGAAGGAAACGATTGCTGTTTTATCCCAAAATTATTTCACTAACTATTTTTCAACCCTTGTGAGGAAACTGAACAACAAGAAGATTAGATGGATAATCAAACAACTGAACAAAGGAGCTCCAGTAAGAGAAATAGCAGCTATAATGAGAGTCTCTACAAGGAGAATTTACCAACTAAATAAGGAATACAAAGAAACAGGAAAGATACCCGAACTAAGAAAGGCAGGAAGAAAACCTAAACCCATAACCAAGGAAACTGAAGATGTAATCCTGAGAACCTACCAAAAATACAAACTAAGTCCAGTAACCTTAGAAAGAATAATAGAGAAAGAATACAGCATCCATATACCTCACAACACCATCTACAAGGTCATGTTAAAACACAATTTAGTGGAGGAGAACATGAACAAGAAGAAGAGAAGAAAGTGGGTTAGATTCGAAAGAGAACACTCAATGTCCCTATGGCAGGGTGATTGGAAGCAAATCAATGGCAAGTGGATGATAGCATTCATGGATGATTCATCCAGATTGATTACCTGCTATGGAATATTCAATAAGGCAACTACTGCTAACACAATAAAAGTTCTGAAGAAAGGATTCTCTGAATACGGTAAACCTGATGAAATTCTAACGGATCACGGAACTCAGTTCGTATCAGCAAAGAATAGAGGTAAGGCTAAGCACACCTTTAAGGAGTTTCTTGAAAGAAATGGTATTAAGCACATTGTAGCCAGGATTAACCATCCCCAAACCAATGGAAAGATTGAGAGATTCTTCGGATTACTTGAACAGAAAATTCACCTGTTTAACTCAATTGAGGAATTTGTTTATTGGTATAATTATGTTAAACCTCATATGAGTCTTAATTTTGATGTACTGGAAACTCCTTACCAAGCATTCTGGAGAAAGCTTACTCCTGAAAGAGTTTTTGATTACAGCAGGAGGTGGTTTTTTGAGTGAAATTAATTCGGGATACTACAAAGCTGACAGGGTCGGTATCATTTGCAAAAGAGTGGGTTGATAAATTCTTAGGTGATAAATTTAAAATGTTATGCACTTAATAATATATCGGATAGACATGGATGACCGTTGAGACTTCTTATCAAGTTTCTAAAGAGGTATTTTAGAGAAATTTGGTTAAAATCTGATTTTCCTGATAATAGAATAAAGGCTATTTTGACTAATGGAACTGAGAGATCTCTAAGGTTAAGAAGAAGATACCAAAGTTGGCCAAGGTTTTTTAAACCTCTAACTTTCTTTCAACTTTCTAAAGAAGATATAGCACTTCTGACAACATATTGTTATAGTGTGAAAAGAATCGAAACTTTTTTAACCTTATACCTTAATAATAATTACAATGATTGTGATGTCAAGAAAATTTGCGTTAGCGATGACAATAATCACAATATTAGGCATAATAAATACTACCGCCGCAACCAATATTCAACATCTCGGACAATTTGGATGGGGGCCCGTAAAGGCTGTTGAGACACAAGGATCTATTCTTTTTGTTGGCTCAGGAGCAACGATATGGATATACAACACGAGCAACATAAATAACTTGACTAAAATAAACGAGATATCGCTTGGATGGAGAGTGCTTGGATTGGAGGTGAATGGCACGTATCTCTATGTAGCAAATGAAAAACGAATGGTTATAATAGATATTTCAAATCTAAGCGATCCTAATATAATCGGCACGGTTCAACAAGAATCAAGCATATACAATGCATATGATGTAAAAGTAGATGGAGATTACGCATATGTGGCTGCTGCAGGATACGGGTTGCAGGTTGTAGATATCTCCAACAAAGCCAACCCTAAAGAAATTGCCCGAGTCAAAATCTATGGGAAAAGGATGGAACTACACGGAAATTACATTTACTTATTATCCTTCGATTACAAAGATTTACATATTATAGATATCTCCAACCCCCTAAATCCTATTGTTGTGGGGAATTTTACAATGCCAAATGGTAGACCATTTGGAATTAAAGTTGTGAATAACATAGCATATGTTACGGAATACCCATGGGGTATCTGGGCAATTGATGTGTCAGACCCCTCAAATCCCGTGCCACTTGGAAATTGGACGGGGTCATATTATGGTGAGTACGAGTCTAGTGGAATAGATATCAAAGGCAGTTATGCTTTTGTGTCCACATGGTATCGTGGGTTGTTAGTTTATAACATATCCGATCCATCTAACATCACACTACTTAAAGAGTTACCATCAACAGGTTTTAAGGGCTATATGGGTGAAGTAAGTATCTCAGGAAATTTGGCGTTTGTAGCAGGACATTACGCAGGTGTTGGAATATATAATATTTCTAACCCCTTGAATGGATACTTGTTAGACGTGATACCCACTGTAGGAAGAGCTTTTGGCCTTAAAGTTAAAGATAACTTTCTGCTCATTGGCGGTGATAGTGGTCTTTTGATTGTTAATGTAAGCAATCCCTCTAAACCAAAACTTGAGAATGTACTGAAAATTGGAAGAACCTGGGGGCTTATTATTGATAAAAACCGAAACTTAGCAGTTACACATTCCATATGGTCTGGGCCAGTTATTCTCGACATTAATGATCCAACTAAACCCATAGAATTGTCTAGATATACTCCAAACACTGGACCTATTGGCATAAAAAACAATATCCTCTATATAATCAACCATATAACTAAAGAACTCGAAATTGTAAACGTGTCTGATCCGAAACATCCACAAAAAATATCTCAAATATACATTGGTGCTGTTTGGAGGGGTGCGATATATGGGAACTATGCTTTTGTAACTTCTGCAAATAAAGGAGTGACAATTGTTGACATAACCGACCCTGTTAATCCCACAATCATCACTAAAATTCTCGAAAATAGAAGCGGATTCATACCCGTTCCAGCATTCAAGGATAATTATATGTTTGTAGCAGTTGGAGGGCGATTTGTTGTTATAGACATCTCCAATATATACGATCCAAAAATAGTATTTGAAAGTGATCGTGCAAGTATATATTCTGTCCAAACATATGGAAAGTATTTACTTGTCGGCTCTAAAGATTCTATCAAAATATTTGACGTTACTCATCCTGAGATTCCTTCAATGATTGGAGATTTTAAAATCGCTCATGGGGATATAGTGGGGATTGAGGTTGACAACCAATATATATATACTGCCAATGATTATTGGGGGTCAGAAATATTCATCCACAACCTTGAGCCAGATTCGACACCACCATTTATCTCAAAGATTGGAGTAATACCTGTCAATGCAATAAGCGTCACAATAACTTGGCAAACAAATGAATTTGCTGATAGTTTAGTAAAATACGGAACACAAAGTGGAAATTATATATATCAAGTTTATGATTCAACATTCACCACAACACATTCAATAACCTTAACAAACTTACAACCAAACACAACTTACTATTTTGTGGCGAATTCTACAGATGCAAGTGGTAATTCAGCAGAAAGTGCCGAATACAGCTTCACAACTTTACCCGGTACTATAAAACCAACCACCACATATTCAATAACACCCACACCAAACCAGCAAGGTTGGATAAATCAGAATGCGACCATAACCTTCTTTCGTAGCGACGACGTTGAGGTTGCTTATACTAACTATTCTTTTGATCAAAATGGTCCGTGGACGAAAGTAGAAGGGGATGAGCCGTTCAATATTACAATAGATCAGGAAGGCGAAACGACGATATGGTTCTACTCAGTTGATGTTAATGGTAACGTCGAAGACATGAAAAATCTCACGGTTAAAATAAATTATTCAGGCATCTTTGGTGAAATTACGTCCACAGAAATAGAGATAAATCCAATGGGTTTCGGTAAGATAGGAGTGTCAGACGAATACTACTACATTTCATCAAGCGGTTTGAGATCGGTGGCAGAAGGGGAGAATGCCGATGACATAATCCCATTCGTTGTATTGAATGGTACACAAACAATCCAGATATCTCTTGGACAGAATAAGCTTCTGCCCTATAACACCTTGATCTATTTAGATGATGACACTACACCGAATGCAAACGATGCTAACCAGGTTGTAGTAAGGGGTAACAGCAATAACAGGGCGGAGATAGTCGGAAATACGAACATCACAGCTGATAAACTTTATGTCTTCCTGAAGACAGGTGAATTAGGAGATTTCAGCGTGGATATTGTGGTTACGATCTAACAGAGTTCAGACAATAAATCTTATAAAATTTTTTGTAAAAGAGATACGATCGATCAGCGTCCTCTCAATAATATTTTGTTCTCTAAAAACGTAGATAAAAGGAATTGTGTCCGGAAAGCTTATAAAAAAGTTATTTGAAAATTGAGACAAATCTTAAGAGTTTTAGATTGATAATGAAAGAAATATTAAATAGGGGAAAAGAGCTGCCCCTAAAATTATCTTATTGATATCTTATTGATAGGGTGGTGAACATGCAAAAAACACCAACAAAGCAACAATAACTCAAAAATACCAAAAGTATCAAATAAATTTGATCTAAAATGTTTCTTCTGAAAAATAATCGTGAGAGAAATGAAGGTTGTGATACCTGGCGGGGAAAACGTATCCTTAGCCATTCTCAGATCACTGGGAAAGAAAGGTATAGATACCACAGTGGTGTCCACGGATCACGATTCAATGGTATTCTACTCCAAATATTGCAAAAATAAAGTGATATGCAAAGAATTTAATTACAGTTTGTTCTCTAAGTTCAACGAAAATTACATCGTGATGCCCGTAAACGATGATCTCGTTCTAAAACTATCGAGATATCGGGGGCTGAAATGCAGACTTCCTTTTCCAAAGTATAACGTAATA
>Ga0209426_1001220_pt1 | contig 17225 bp, 12 predicted proteins | sample Deesub1362B_J571_FD_187697 | JGI IMG/M metagenome (GOLD analysis project Ga0209426, IMG submission 187697) | Deep oceanic, basalt-hosted subsurface ecosystem from Juan de Fuca Ridge flank, Pacific Ocean, CORK Borehole 1362B_J2.571 (SPAdes)... ...
TGCGGGAAGCGCGTCGGTGAGGATGTCAGAAAGTTGCCGACCGCGGCTCACCCCGCGGGGAGCAAATGGAGGCAATTGCACCACGTCCAACCAGGTTTGTCGACAACTGTCGAAAGGGTGAGTGAACCCCTGGACCCTGGCGGCGCCTCGCCGACCCGGCGACGCCCAAAGGCACGCTTTTCTGTGGCATCGCCACCGACGGACGACCACTGATCGCCTGGACCTTCGACCCCGACCGGTTTCTGGCCGTCGTGGAATCAGCACCGACCCCCGACGGGGCAGCGCTCAACAACCTCTACGCGTGGTGGTCGTCGCACTCTTAAGCTGGCGTGGCCGGTCTCATCTGACAGCGCCGACAGCGCCGATCGCTGACGTCAGCGTGGACACCCCGGCCTCGCCCGAGAGCAACGGATGCAGACGGATGTCGTTGACCCACGCCCGCCCGTGCAGCGCTTGGGCGGACCAGAGTGCGACCGCCACAGTGGCCGGGCCCGCCAACTGCAACGGCACGCAGCGCTCACCGTAGGCGAAGGTCACTGTGCGCGAATGCAAGTCGGGATAGAACTCGGTGACGTAGCCGAACCAGAAGTCGATGAACGTCCCGTCTGAGCGACTGCACATCAGCCGCTCGTCGGTGACGATGACAGTGCACGGGCGCTGCTCGCGCCATTGTGGGACTTCATCACGCTGGGCCTGCTTACGGCGTCGACTATTGGCAACCCCTTGCGCCGCCAGCATTCCGGCCATCAGCAAGGGGCTGCCCATGACAAAGGTCGAGGACCGCTGGTAGCTTCCATCTCCGGCAACAAGTCGACTGGAGATCGCCGTGGTGCATAACCGGGCATGCTCGTCGTCGTTCAGGATCGGGCCATACACGGCGATCGACGGGGCCGGCACGCCCGAAGTCAACGCGACCGCGCACCCACGGGCATATTCCCACCAGGGATCGCGGACAACGAGTTCTGTGCTCATCTGATCACCCCATCCCAAGCCGTCGAGCTGAATAGCGGGAAGCGTAGCTCCCGGGTGTGACAAGCCCCGGGTGTGACAAGCCGTGGTGGCGTCACGGGCAGCGTCCACGTCGCGGGAGATTGCTCGATGAACATCGGAGGCAGGGGGGAAACCGTCCGGCCCGTGACGCCGATTCCAACGGTAACACCGCGGCGGGACACTTCCTGGGGATGTCGACGCCGGTCGTTCATGAGGCGACCGGAACAGTCGCGTCGCGTAGCGCAGTGTTCACGCTTAGGCTCCTCATTTCGCCCCTCCGCTAGGGCGATGTCGCCATGGTGGGCTCGAACGACTTCGGCGCTCCGACTCACCCTTGCCCTCTCCCCCAACGTAGTTCGATGCGTACGGCGGGGACCCTGGCGTCAGTGTTAATACTGTCATCTTCGATCGTACACTCATTGCAGATTCGTATGTTCATCGATTGCGTTATATGCCTGTTTATCCGTGACGCAGATGGCTGCGTGCACGGGATGCGGCAACCCGTCCCGGTTTTGCTTCACAGGCTCCGGTCGTCGTCATCGTGGCTGCGCTGGCGGTCCTGCTCGTGATCTTTAGCTTCACGCTGTGTTCGGTATTCGGATGCGCGGTGTCGTTCGACGAGGCGCTTGGCGGCGCGGTAACTCTCGGCATCGACGAGACCGGCGTCGGCGATCAGCGCGGGAGTGGGATTGATGTCCAGCGTCCATCCTGGTTGGCGGCCCGCTTCGAGCATGCGTTCGCGGGCTGCCGCGGAGGCCGCTTGGGCGGCCTCGCTTTGCGCTTCCAAACGTAGCTGGGCGCTGAGTGTCTCGAGTTCGAGGCGTTTGGCGGCTAGCTCGTCGGCGTGCTCGAAGTCCCCGAGGCTGGTGCTGTCGTAGTCGTCGAGCTCGTTTTGTAGGGTCGCGGCGCGACGCTCGAGTCGAGTGTTGAAGTGCGGAATATCCTTGTAGGTGTTCTCCATTCGCTGTAAGAGTCCGCGCGCCTTGGTGATGTGGTTGGTTCCGTCGGCTCTGGGCAAAGTGGCGAACAGGTCGGCCTCCTCGATACCCACGGTGGTCGACGGCACATCCAGAGTAAGTTGCAGTTCGCCTTTGAGGTGGCTTCGTCGCGCGGTGATGCTGATTCCGTTGAGGGTGGCGGCCAGGGGTCGGGTGTCAAAACTGGACTTGTCCCTGAGCGCGGCGTAGGCGTCGCGGCAGGCCGCCGCGAACGGGATGGCTGCTTGACTACGTTCGGCATAAGATCGGCCGCCGACGACGACAGTGGGCGCTTGGTCTGTGTGGGCGGCGATCTTCTCGAGCACGGGTTCAAGAATGTCGAGTTCTTCTCGGGCCCGTGTGAGTTCGCGTTCGGTGTCTTGGCGTTGATGTCGGCGGCGGGCTGCGGCATCGCGGTGGGCGGATTCGAGTGCGGAGAGCCGTTTGACGTCCTCGGCGAGTTGGACTTGCTTGATGTAGCGGGGGTCTCCGGTGGCGATGGCTTTGGTTTCGGCCGCGGCACCGGAAATATCGCCTCCCCCGAGGTCCTCGATTTCGTCGGTGTCGACTTCGCCGCGTTTGATCTGTTCGATGAAGCGGGCCTTGGCTTCGACTTTCTGCCACATCACCGTGTCGTAGGACCCTTCGGTGACGTAGTTGACGATGTCGACCTCGGGGTTTTGGTTGCCTTGTCGAATGATGCGGCCCTCGCGTTGTTCGAGGTCGGCCGGCCGCCAGGGAACATCGACGTGATGGAGGGCTCGCAGCCTGGTTTGAACGTTGGTGCCGGTGCCCATTTTCTCGGTGGACCCGATCAGCACCGAGATTTCGCCTGTCCGGCATCGCTGGGCCAAGTTGAGCTTGTCGGCCGGTTTGACCGCGTCATGGATGAACGCGATGGATTCTCTGGGCATGCCGCGGGCGACGAGCTCGTCGCGAATCGCGGCGTAGATGGTGAACTGGCGAGGGTCCTTCGACGGTGTGCCGCGGTCGCAGAACACGATCTGGAAGGCCCCTCGGATCGGCATCTCTTGCCCGGTTTCGGGGTCGCGGTAGATGTTGTCGATGTTGGCGCGGTGCAACGCCATAATGTCGTCGGCGACTTCAGTGGCGCGTGAGGTCGCCGGCGGGTCCAGGTTGGCCAGGCGTGGGTCCAAGGACACGTTACGGCCGTCGTTGGCGATCTTGAGCTGGTTGTCCTTGTCGGGACGCTTGGGGTCGAGGTGATCGAGGCGCCAGCCTAAGTCGGTGATGAAGTCTTTGACTTCCTGGGAAGGGGTGATGCTCACAACCCGTCGGCGTCCCCCGGCCAGGTGTGGTAGTTCAACGGGGACTTGGTCGCGGGTGACGACGTCAGTGAAGATCGATGACAGGGCCAGCAGTTCGGGGAGGTTGCAGAATTTTCCGACCCTGGTCACCGTCCGCAGGCTGGTGCCAGTGGCGTTGACTTCTACGGTGCTGACCGGGGCGGTGAAGGTCGCACCCCAGTCGTTGATGTCGGCGACGCCGGCGGCGGCCAGCAGGTCCGGGCGCAGGTAGTTCTGCATGACCCAGAGTTCGCCCAGGGAGTTGGCCACGGGGGTGCCGGTGGCGAAGGTGGTGACGCGCTCGACAACCTGGTCGGGGCGCAGGCCGGCGGCGCGGCCCTCGTCGTGGCGGCGGCGTCGGAGTACTTCCAGTTTCATGGCGAGGTCTTCGGCGCGCTGCGCGGCCGCCGGGCATGACAGTTCCTCGATATTGCTCAGGCGTCCTTTGTTTTTGTACATATGGGCTTCGTCGATGAAAAGGTAGTCGCCGCCGGTCTCTTCGAACTTCAGGCCGGTGTCTTTGCGCTCCTGCTTGGTCAGGTCGCTCAGGCGCGTCGCGAGCCGCTTCTTCTGCTGTTCGACGCGCTTCTTGCTGACTGAGGTCTCGGCGCGTTCGGCGTGATGCTCTAGCTCGTCGAGTTGGCGTTGCACGTAGTCGACTTGGGTGTCTTCACTGACGCCGATCGCAGTAAACAGGCTTTGGGGCATGATGACCATGTCCCAGTCGGTGGTGGCTGACTGGGCGACAAAGCGGCGGCGCCCGTCGGGGTCGGTGCCGGCGGTGCCGAGAAGAATGCGAGCTGCCGGGTACCACTGGGCGGCTTCGCGGCCTACTTGTTCCACGATATGGTTGGGAACCACGATCCATGGCTGCTTGCACAGGCCCAAACGCTTGAGTTCCATGGCACCCATCAGCATGGACCCCGTTTTCCCAGCACCGACCGTATGATCAAGCAGCACAGTGGGTTCGGCAATAATGCGGGCGACGGCGTCTCGTTGATAGTAGTGCGGTTCGAACCGGTCTGATAGACCCGGCAGGGTGAGTTTGTTGCCCCGATGTTTCGGGGCAACGAGGCTGTTGAAACGCTTGTTGAACTCGGCGACCAGTTCTTCGCGACGCTGCTCGTCATCAAAGATCCACTTCTGGAACTCGTCGGTGATCTTGGCGGCTTTAGCTTGGGCAGCGAACGTCGCTTCGAAATCGATGCTGGGTCCCCCGGTTTCAGCCACCTCCTCAGCGGGGCGGTGGACGGTGATCGCTTTGGAGTTGCACAGCGCATCGAGCAGCTCGATCGCGTCTTTATGGGCGGTACCCCACGTCTCGGTCATCAGGACCGATTCACGTTGGTAGCGTGCGCATTCCACCGACCAGGTGCCCCCGATGTGGTCGGCGACCACAGTGTGGGCGCCGAAGGTTTCGCGGGCGAACTGGGCGACGTATTTGGCGTCGATCCACGGTGCGCCCGGGCGAGTCTTGATCTGGGAGGCTTCTTTGTCGCGCGGAACGACCTCCCGCAGCGCGGTGACGTAATCCTGGTAGGCCGGATCACGCTGGGCCGCGGCAGTGGCGGCGGCCAGCTTCTCGCGGACGTTGCCCGACAGCGCGGTGGCTGTCGGGACTAGCTCGTGGGGATCATCCAGTGACGGGTAGGCCAGTCCGCGGAGCTGTTCTGCGGCGACGGCCTGATCAGTGCCCAATAGAGTTGCGATGTAAGCGATGTCGATGCGCTGGTGCTGGTCGATGCTGATGGCGAGAGCATCTTCGATGGTGGCGGCGGTGTCCGGGACGGCACGGACATTGAGGACGTCAACGGAGAAAATCGGAGCTTTGAGTGCCTCGCCGGTTTGTTCGTCGAAGATCTCCAGGGCCGCGACGTTGGCCCACCGGGGATCGTATTTCATGCCGCCATCAAGATGGGGGCGCCGCTTGTAGGGGCTGGCGGGCTCCCACGCTTTCTGCGACCAGTCCTCCAGCAGGTGCTCGGGAACGGGGCCGCGGTAGGGCACCCCGTCGGCGCCACGGGCTTTGCGCCACGATTCTTCGGCCTTGGCGACTTTGCGGTCGTGAGCCTCCTGAGTCGGGGGCGCAGGATAAATCCATTTGAAGCGGTTGATCGGGCCGTGTTTGGCGACATAAGAGTCGTAGAGCTTGTTGAGGTGCGCGCGCAGCTGCTCGCGCACCTCAAGGGGCTGATCGTCGCGTTGGGAGGCGATGACCGCGGTCGCAGCGTCGCGCAGTTCGATTAACGAACGGGTTTCGCGCAGACGGCTTTTCGGGGTGCGTTGTTCTTCCCAACTGTGGCCACTCCAACGTTGGATGCTGTCGGTGGGTGGGTAGTAGCGCAGTGTGTCCATGGGTGGCTGGTCAACGCGTTCGGCGGCGGTGAACAAGCCGGCGTCAAAGACGCTGTCATCGACCTCGATGAGGGAGTCCGCGGTGGCGGTCAGCCCCTTATCGTGAGTTAGGGCGTATTCGACGATGTCGGACAGGCGCTGACGTACCTGCTGCGCCAGGGCTTCACGGGTGGGCTGCTCCCCCACGACTTTGAGGGTGGGCGAGCCGTGGATCCCTTGGCCGAGGGCGTAGGCGCCCAGGACGTGGTCGGGATGGTTGAGGAAGTACTCATTGACGCGGAAGGCGTCGTCGGCCTTCTGGGCGCCAAAGACGTTGCGGTCGACGAGGTGGTCGATGTCTTCGAAGGGAATATCTTCGGTGTCGATCCAGCGGGTCAGGTCGTCCTCGGCGGCTTGACCGGTGTCTTTGCGGCGTAAGACCAGGATATCGGTGACGACTTCGGTGCCGGCCACACGCTTGAAGGCGCTCGACGGTAGGCGTACCGCGCCGATGAGGTCGGCTTTGGCGGCCATGGCGCGTCGCGCCCGGGAATCCACGCTGTCGAGGGTGTAGCGGCTAGTCAGAACGGTGACGTAGCCGCCGGGGGCGGTGAGGCTGATTGCCTTGTTGATGAAGTGGTTGTGGATGCTGAATCGGCCCGGATTGTGGGCGGGGTCGAGCAGGGTGAAGTTGCCGAACGGGACGTTGCCGATCGTGGCGACGAATGATTCGGCCGGGACGCGGGTGGTTTCGAAGCCTTCGGCGCGGATCTGCGCGTGTGGGTAGAGGGCGGCGGCGATGGCGGCGGTGACTGTGTCATTGTCGACGCCGACCATGACCGCGCCCTTGGGTGCGAGGCCGATGAATGTTCCTGCCCCGCAGCCCGGTTCGAGGACTCGTCCATCGTGCATCCCGGCCTGGCGCAGCGCATCCCACATGGCCGCGGCGATGAGCGGGTCGGTGTAGTGGGCGTTGAGGATGCTCGCCTCGGCGGCGCGGTAGGCATCGGGGCCCAGCGTTTGGCGCAGCTGTTCGCGCTCGGTGGCGTAGGTGTCGTTGCGGCGATCGAAGAGCTCGGCGCAGGCTCCCCATCCTGACCAGGTCGCGAGCACCTCCTTCTCGGCGGTGGTGGCGGGGCGTCTCTCCTCACGGTTGAGCCGCTCGAGGACGTCGATGGCAGCGAGGTTGGCGTGGATCCGCGCTTTGGTCCCCGAGGGCACCCGGATTTCGGTGCTGAGCGTAAACGGCTGCGCCGGGTCCTCGACGTGAACAGAGGGGATCTCCGGCGCTGGCGGTTGTGATGGCGGCACCAGCTCTGCGTTAGGTGCTTGCTGCGAGCTGGGTATGTCGGTAGACGCGTCGGTCCTGGTCGCGGCCACAGCCGCTGCGGTCGGCACTGGTGGCACATCGGTGGCCGACGGCGGCGCAGCGGGAGTCGCCGGTGGTCGCGCCGCTGGCAGCGGTGTGCCGCCGGGGTCGATCGTGGCGGGGTCTGTGGGTTGGTCGAAGTCCTCGAACAGCGACAGCTGGGGCTTGGGCTCAGTTACTCCACGGGGTAACCGTCGGCCCGAAGATCCTCGTACACCAGGGGCGCCAGGTCGGTGGCCAGGGGATGCTGAGGACCGTCCGGAGCCGGGAGTTCGTCCTCCAGGCGGGCGCTGAGGAGGTAGGCCGCCTTGATGCGGAACATCACCGAAAACTGCGGGGCGGGCCACACCATCTCGGTCAGCGCTTCGATCCGCTCCCCCGGCTCGCTGCGATACCGCGCGTCGTTCCACCGCTGATTCCACGGCACCTGACTGGGCGGCAGCGGCTGATGCAGAGGCGGGTCGAAGTCCACCGTCTGTTCCGGGGGCTCCGGAATCTGATCGTAGAGCTCCTGGCGCACGACCGCCTCGCGGGCGTTCTGCAACGCTGTCTGACGCAACTTCACGGTCGTTTGATAGTCCGGATGCTGGCCGTGGCGTGCGGTCCATTCCTGAATCGACGACGCCGCCAGGTCGTCGGCCATCTGCGCTGCCAACCGGTCCAGTCGGGCGGTCTCCTCGCGCAGAAACCGATTCTTGTGCTGCGGTGTCCAGTCCTGAGGTAGCTCCAGCCACTGGCGGTACACCTCGTTGACCGCCTGGCCCATCCACTCGGTCACTGGTGTCGTCAATCTCCTCGAAGCTGAACAAATCTGGCTGTTGGTCGCCGTTGTGGCGGGCCATAGTGTTCTCCCGATGCCGCTAGTCATGAGTACATCTCCTGATCTGCGGCATCGGCGGAAATAGCCGTGCCCGTGCCCGGTGAGCGGGCCGGCAGGACTGCCCTGCTGGCTGGCCACCTAAATGCCCTGCGTAGGGCGCCGACGTCATGTTGACGCCGGGAAATTTGCGCGGTGTTGCGGCGGGGTCAAGTCTTCGATGACCAGATGCGCCTGTGCCAGCGCTTGATCGATATCCCTCGCCTGCTGGTTGAGGGTCTCTTGCTGGCGTTCGATGCGGGTCTTGAGCAACTTGAGCCGGTCCACGATCGAATGGATCGGGACTATCGCGGGGTGCGGTTTCACCTCGATACGCCGATTCACGGGCTTGCCGCCTTTAAGCGCAGCCAACGCCGAGCCGGGCTCCCACATCAGGTGGGTATCGATGCGCTCCAGCGTTTCGGCGTTGGGGCTGTACCCACGCTTACCCATCGTTGCCAGGGTCGTACGTCCCGGGCCGCCGACAGCGGCCAGGCGGCTTTTGCTCATCTGCAACTCCAGGAGCCGCTTCTCGATCCACATGCGCAGATTGTCGTAATCGTCCTCGGCGTCACGGTTAACGACAGGCCCTTGCCGCTTGCCCACGCTTGCCTCACGTGTCTTGGGTTCCGAGCCGTACATCGTGGCGTGCGCAGAACCGGGTAGCCAGGACAGAAGTTCATCGAGTTTGGACAACGTGCTGCGGCCAGGGATCCGATCATCTTTACCGAGGAGGTTCAGCGTCGACCTCGACACCAAGCCGAGCTTGCTCGCTTCCAACTGGCTCATCCCTAGCTCGGCGAGCCGCACATTCATGTACTTGGCCAGGCGCTTCACGTCAGGCTCCACAGTGCTGCTGGCAAGCATCTCAACGTGGCTTTCCGACAGCCCGGTCTCGGCCATCACGTAAGCAATGGGATGGCCGTCGCTGAGCAAGGACCGCGCCAAGTCGGCGGCGGCGTCCTCGTCTAACGGCGCGGCGGTGATGATGACCCTCCTGATGTGCCCGTGGTCAAGACCCCGATGCTGGAATCGTACATCTCCCAGTATGACACCGGTAGAACAACAGCGGCATCAGCGCAACACAGGCATGTTTACGTCATTTAAGCAACTGTTTTGGGCGAAAGCCTCCATAGTCCATCTACCCATAGAACGGTAGAACGGTAGAACGGGTTAAAGGCGGATTCTGCCCTGGTTCGAGGTCTCCGGCGCCGCCTCTCGGATGGCCGCAACGACTTCCTCCGGGGTCATGTGCCGAGCCAGGTACTGCACCGCGTAGCGGATGACCGCGCTAGCCGAGGTGACCTTCGGCTTGCCATATCGGCCAGCCTCGATCGTGCGGCGAATGAAGCGATCCTCGTCCATTTCGAGGTACGCCGTAGTCGGGATCAGCTCAGAACTCACCGCACGATCTGCTGCCGGACGTTTCTGTTGCTGACGCCGGACCGGGGCCGCCGCCGCACGCGCCGGCCCCGCGGGAGCAGCGGGCACCGGCGAGTCCGCAGCTGGCGCAGCTCTGACCGCCTCGGGTGCGAGCGTGGGTGAGTCTTCGACCTCCGCGGCGGCCTCAGGTGCCCACGGAAGCTTGACCGGAGTCGACCGAGCGGGGTGCAGCGGCGGGGGCATCTCATTGCCAACCCGGGAACCCTTCTTCTTGTCGCGGGCCGCCTTCATCATGTCCAGTCCACTGGTCATCTCGCCGCGTACTCCTTCACATATTCACCGACCATCTTGTAGCGCTCCGCCAGGAGCCGTAGCGGCTTTGCTGGCGGGTCCTCGGAAGTGATCGCAATGCGCTTCGTGCGCTTCGGGAGATCGCTCACCAACGGAATCGGCGGAGCCACCTGCACCTCATTGTTCTCTACGATCTGGTCGAGTCTCCTAAGACCGATCCCTGATGGGATTGGACGCACCTTGGTCGGCAGAACGACGATGGGATAGTCAAGCATTTCATCGACCAGCTGCTCCAGGCCGCGTAGATCGAGCAAGTCCAGAGTGGTGGGCGCGAGGACGACATCGGCCACAGCCAGCGCACCGTGTGTATGCTCGGCGGCTCCTGGGTGGGTGTCAACGACGACCCACTCGGTGTCCCACTCGGCCGCCCACTTCAGCAGAGCCTCGGACATCTGCTCCCGGCTTGGCGCCTCCCTATCAAGGTGCGGATGCCCAGGCACCAGGCGGGGCTTTCGGTATCCCTTGAGCGGTTTAGGTGTCCGACCACTCTCTAGAGCATCAAGGATCGGGACGCTGACACGGTCGAGCGGGCGATCTCCCCAGATCGACGTGACGCCGGCGATGTCGTGTTCCAAGTCAACCAGTACCGCGTCAAGTATGTACGCAACCTCGTAAGCACTGGTGCTCTTTCCCACGCCGCCCTTGCGCGAATGTGTGACGAGAATCTTGGCCATCGTCCTTATGTCCTTCTATCGAAAATTACTTCAACCGATCAACCGATCAACCGATCAACCGATCAACCGATCAACCGATCAACCGATCAACCGATCAACCGATCAACCGATCAACCGATCAACCGATCAACCGATCAACCGATCAACCGAATGATCCGTATAGCACTTGACCGCACTAGCGAAATAAGGATAGCACAATTATTTGATCATACGCACTATCGTTCTAAGTTTTTACACAATAATATGTAGACGGATCTAACGTTGTGACGTTGTAATGTAGAATTGCTCTGGTCGAAGTTTTAGTCGCCGTGACCAAGGCCGATACCGCTACGCTGGGTTTGCTAGCGAGTGATACGTCACGGTGACGCTTTGAGGGCGGGGGATGGGTGCTGAACAGCGTCATATGACGCGAGATCTGTCTCAGAACAGAGATACTGACATCCGTTAATTTTGGGGGGGCAGACGCCATAGAGCCCCCCTTCGTCCTTGGTATAGCAGAACCGATTCCGAACGGGATCTGAGCGAGAAAAATCCGGCCCCCCTTCCCTGGCCCAGTCAGAATTTCGCGGCGACTTGGCCCGTGGGTTGAGGGGTTGTGTTGCTTCGGTCCGAGTCCCCCGACGAAGGCGCTCACCGCCAAACCGACCCCCGTCCCCCAGCCACCACCTGTCAGGTTCTGCCTTGCTGGCCCCGTCGCTGCCGCCGCCATCGTGGGCGCAAAGCGCGGGGGCGGGCGGTTTGGGCTTGCCAATGTGGAAAACCCGTTTGATGTTTCAGCGTCCCGCTGGGAACCATTCCCAGCTATCTCGTGCAGGTGGGCGTGGTCACGGGTACACCGTAGCCAGCGGCGCACGGTCGACCAGGGGAACGGCGCGCAGCCGCGATCCTGCGATGCCCGATGCCTGCGGGCATTGTGGGCCAGTGCGGTGCCGATCACCTTCGGTGGTACCCGGCCCAGCGTGGCTGCAGCGACCGCCGGCAGGAGCACATGGGTGGTTTTCGCATCTGCGGCAACGGCCCCCGCTGGGGCCGCACGTCGAATCACCTCCGCGCCGAGGCTGCGGACGTGTCGGCTGCGGCCATAACCCCCACCACCGCTGCAACGCTTCACCGCATCCGCGCGGCGGGGGCAGACCAGCTGGCCCTCGGTCAGGGCGCGCCTCGTCCACCACCACACAACTCCTGCCCGCGCACGTGTGTCATCGATTCTCGTTACGAACCTGACCCACCCACCCCCGGCGCGTTCTTGTCCAACGACGGAACTGGTCACCTCGATCTGGTGCTAGACCGCGGGAGAATTTCGGGGGGCCGAAACAGCTGCTAGCTTTTGGTGCTGACTGCATCGGCTGTTGTGCGCAAGGGAGATGGACCGTTGAGTGCTGCTTTAAGAGCTGTGATTGCCATCGCCGTGCCGGTATGCGTGGGTGCGGTATCGGTGCCCGTGGCATGTGCGGACGAATCGGTGATTCACCAATTGGGCAGCCCCGCCCAATTGGTGAACGGTGATGTGGTGCAGGCCTGGACGGTCACGAGTCTCAAGCCAAGCGGGGACTCCATCCCCTATCCGGTAGCCGGAACGCTCTGGGAGGCAGCCGCGACGGATGTTGCGGTGAGTGGCACGGTGCAGCCTGTGGTGTCCAATCTCAGAGCCAGGGCCCATAGCGGCCAGACCTACTGGGTGCTGTTCGGCGTAGCAACGCCGCAAGGGGTGAACCCGGCCGCGTTGAGCCAAGGACAACAGACCACCGGAAAGGTCTACTTCGATGTCACGGGTGATGTGCCGGACAGTGTGGTGTACAACGCTGGCGGTCCGGATCTCGTGGTGTGGGTACAGCCGCCGCCCTCGTCGACCCCGCAGAACGCGTCATCAGGCTCGGGAACCCCGTCGGGTGCTATGACGGGCGGTGCGACGGCGAGCACGCCTGTTCCGGGCAGTCAGGAGACACCTGTGGCCCCGGGTAGCACGGGAACCCCGGTCGTTCCAGGTAGCGCGGGCACACCTGTTGTTCCGGGCAGTCAGGGGACACCTGTGGCCCCGGGTAGCACGGGAACCCCGGTCGTTCCAGGTAGCGCGGGCACACCTGTTGTTCCGGGCAGTCAGGGGACACCTGTGCCCGCGAGTACCAGTACGCCCGTCACGTCGGCCGCGGCCCCCAGTCCCACCAGCAGTTGCTCCAGCGGGGATGCAAACTGCTCCCCATCTCCTGATAACGCCGCCGCTACGCCGGCGACAACCGTCGCCCCCTCTAGCGGCTGAGCAGTTCGCGTAGTCGCTTTGCCCCCGCGGTCAGACACCGACTGCGACGACACGAACGTAGGCGGCGGGTTGATCGGTAGTGAGCCGGCCGCCGGCGTGGCCGCTGTCTTTGCGCACGTCGTCGTCACATCATCGGTACCGGTGTCCACTCCTTCACGCAACGCGCGCACTGACCAAATTCTCCGATGGTTGCGATAAGACAAGACAAGATCGGCCCAGGCGATCGCGGTGACCACCCTGAGGGAGTGACGAGCGAGGGCGATGACACCCGGTCGAGGCCGCCCCGGTCCGCAACTGCCCCGCGTCATTTCCGTCAACTGCCCGACCTTGCCATCCCAGATGACGCTGACGCCTTCCTGGGCCTTCCCTATGCCATCAGATGGCGGGGAGTCGCCGCAGGAGACGGGCGAACCATAGGTGTCGCGCAGCGGGCTCAGACACCGCGCCCGGTGTATTCGCGTCGCACGGCGTACGTCCTCCGCGTTACCCGGGTGTGAGAATTCGTCCGCCGAGCATGGTGAGGACTAGCTCGATGGCGTTGTCGTCGGCGACGAGTTCGTCTGGTGGGCCATTGGCCAGGGCAGTGGCCCAGAACGTGCTTTTCACGTTGGACGGCTCTACCGGCGTGGCGAGCATGATGGTGTCCATGCGTGCTTGGTCATGGACGTTGTAGCGGTCTTCCAGCCAGGCGTGCCACTGATCGCGTTCGGCCCGGTAGCGGGTTATCCGGTCTTCGCGCAGCACATCGGTGTGGTGGGCTTCGGCTAGGCTGTCCAGGCTTGTCGGGCCGGTGGCCACGGTGCCGCGGCCTGTCTTGATGAGCAGACCCGCGATGTTCAGGGTGGTGAGGGCCTCGTCACCTGCGCTGTTGGAGACCGCGGCGGCGGCGTAGAGATCCGCCCGGTTGGTGAGCCCGTGGTAGGCGACGAGTTCGTAGATCCGTCTGAGGTGGTGGCCGAGGATGGACCAGGCGTCGTGTACTGGCTCGATGCGCACACGCTGGATAGCGGCTCTGGGGGGCCTGATCTGCGAGGGCTTGGTCAGCGCGTAGGTGTCGGCTTCGACGCCGACGCCGCGGCGGGTGAGGATCAGTGGTGCGCCTGGGCGGTCTCTGATGTCTCGCAGGACCCGCCAGACGGCGTCCTCGCTGAGCAGGCCAGTGCCGAGGGAGAGGTTCCTGCCTCCGACTCCGATTACCCACACACCGTTGATTTGTTTCCCGGCGCGGTCGGCATTGCTGGCCAGCGATTGCAGGACGGAGTGCACGGTCCAGCGGTAGCGCTTGCCTTTGAATTCGATGTCGGCCCAGTGGAGGGCGGTAGCGAGCCAGGTTCTCAACGAGGGGGGGCCGCAGGGGCCGGTCCCCTTTGGTCCCCCCTGTGAGTTCTTTGTCTTGTGCTGCGGATGGCGGTGTTTGAGGACGTTGTTGCAGAGCCAGTTCAGGGCCTTGGTGTAGTCGCGGTCGAGTGCGGTGTGGGCGTGGTGGCGGTAGCGGCTGTAGGCCTGGCCGAGTCCGTGATGCCAGGGTCCGCCCGGTGCGCTGAGTGCGGTGATGCTGGCGCGGCTGTGTCCGCGGGCGATTGCGGCGGTGAGTACTGCCATGCGGGCTTCGGAATGGCTGTCCCATTGTCGTTGGCCGGTGGGCATGGTGCCGTATTGGGCGTACTGGATGAGATCAGGGTGCAAGGGGTCATCACGTATCCAGTGCGTTGTGAGGCGCTGGTCTGCGCCGTCGCCGGTGCAATAGTCGGCTGGGGTGGTAGCGCTTCGGCTGTCTGCTGCGGCGGGGGTGGGGCGGGGTTTGAGGGCGCCCAGCAGCTCGTAGAGGCGGGGCAGCAGCGTTGGTGCTGATCTGGTGGTGAGGGCGTCAACCGCGGCGTCGAGGGGGCCGTCGAGCTGGCGGTAGCCGCCTTGCTTTGCAGGCGTTCCCGGGACGCTGAGGCACCCAGATTCGGCGTTGGTGTTAGGAGTTTTGTCCAAGGTGGGCAGCCTGGCCGCCAGCATTTGGACGAGATGGTTCATCTCGTCGAAGCTGGCTGTGGTTCCCACGGCCAGCGGGCACCAGAGGTGTGCGCCGGTAGGGGAGTGGTCGGTGACGATCACCCCGCCGCAGCGGGTGATCCATTCGGCGGCGGTGGCCAGGTCGGCGTCGACCGCGGCCCGGCCGCCACGGGAGTCGTCGAAATCCAGGGCAAGCAGGTGGGTGCGTGCTTTGGGGGTGTAGAGGTAGGTGGCCGCAGGCAGGTCAGGCAGCCGCTTGGTGAGTTTCGCGGCCCGGCTGAACTTGCCGATCTCGGTCTCGTAGACGCGAATTGAGCGCCGTCCGGGGGCGCTTAGCAGCGGCGCAAGTGTCTGCCAGACCTTCTCCGGGCTGTCGGAGCGAGGCAAACGGCTTGTGGGCGCGCTCATTGCCGAAGCCCCGGCAGAACCTCACCGTGTGAGTTCAGCAAAGCTATGCAGAGCACCGACTGTCGCCGGCGGGCGGGGTGCAACCATGCCCGATGCGTCGTTGCCTGCGAGACGCAAGTGACCTGGGTAAACGTTTGGACACGGTTTACACATTTCGTGTCCTGCACTGTTCTGCTGACAGGAAATGCGCTACCGTGAGAGCTGTCGTGCAAAGACAGTCCCTTCGGGGAATTGGGTATGGAGAACCCGAAGCCAAGTTGGCCCTTGACTTCAAACTCTCGACGTGGCCCCGCTTAGGCGGGGCCTTCGTCATTTGAGCGGTTCTCCGCACACCAGCTATTCAGATGTCACATATGCCCGGCGCAGATCCAAAGACAAGTGCGGTCCCCCAAGCGGGGCAGCCGGGCGGGTGTGTGTCACATCGCCAGCGGCAAGACCTCCTTCTGGACCTCGGTATCCCGCACGAGCTCGGGGTAGCCCATGTGGTGACAGATGATGTCGGCCAGATACGTCGATCGTTCGATGCCGAAATGTAGGTGGTCGACCTCGATGAGGTCGGCGACTACGCGGGGGGGCCGCACTTTAACGTGAGGTCCGATCCTGCGGTCCTCGTCGCTGAGTTCTGTTTCTCTGGCGGTTTCGAATAGCAGCCGTTGCGGAAGGCGGCGCATCAGGTCGGGGCGGTCGTAGTGGAACACGATGATGTCGGTCAACACGGTGGCGCGATCGACGCCGTGGTCGGCTGCAATGGTGTCGACGGCCCGCAGGACAATCCCGGGCAGCGTGGCGGTCATGATGGCGCGGTCGCCAAGTGAGGGACGACCCGTGCGACCTCTTCTACCAACTCCAGTCATGGGCCTGATCATGCACGGCCGATTTCTGGAAACGGCGCCGACACGCCGGGGCGACCAGCATTGCCGGAAAAGCCACATGAGGCAGACATGGGGCGCGCTCAAGGTCACGTTGATCCTCTTCCATGCTCGGCGTAGCCCAGTGGGACAGTCGCGGCGTAGGGACAAATTCCTGCGAATCTTGCGCACCACCTAGCGATGCTACACACTAGGCAGTGAGTAAACGCATCTAATGCAAGGTGACGAGAAGGTGGGAACAACATGGCGGACTCGATTTCCCTGGACACCGATGCCGCAGCCCAGGCCGCGGCCGAATGGGCTGCCTATGGTGATGCGGTGGAGGCTCACGGTCAACGCCACCACATGACCCTCGAGCAGCTTCAGGCCACGGTGGGTGACACCTATGCGCCGTTCATCGCGGCCAAGCACGCCGAAATGCAGGCGCGCCAAGCGGCCTACCAGCGCGTGGCAGAGCACGCGCGCGGTCACGCACGGCGCCTGAGCAACACCCGAGCGATTTTCACCAACACCGACGACGAGTCCGCAGCGCGGATCAACAGCGTCGTGGACGCGTAGATTCGCCACCATGGATCTGTGGGTCGATCCGGACGGCTTGCGTGCCGATGCCGGGGCGCTCGATGCCTCCGGACGCCCGAATGCCCCGGCCTCGGTGTGCCAGGCCGCTGCGGGTGACTCTGTATCTGCTCATCTGTCCGGGGCGCTGTCGGCGTGGTCTCATTCGCTGCATCTATTGCATGAACATGCTGACCAACAGCGTGCCATTGGTGGGATGGCCATCGCTGGCACCGCCGCCGATCTCGCCGGCACCGACGACGCGAATGCCTCCGCGATCGGCGGGATCATGGATGGGTCCGCACCCATGGCTGGTGGTGCACCGGCGGGCCCGTCAGCAGGGAACCTTCCAGCGCTCCCGGCCCCCTCACTGCCCACCATTCCGACCATGGCAACACCGCCGCCGATGTCCGCAGAACAGGTTGCTGCGCAAGTGCATTCGGGTCCCGGCCCCCAGAGTCTGCGCACCTTCGCCACCAATATCCGCAAAACTCTTGCCCCAAGTGTTCTGCGTGCCGCCCACGAGGCGCGCCACACCGGCACGTCGGTCGCGCAGAACTGGGTCGACGGCCAACAGCGGGCGGCCACCAACATCGCCAGGCACGCCGACTGGCTGGAGTCCAGTCTTCACCCGCAGGTCCTTGCGCTGGCCCGCGCCGCTGACGATGTAGCAACGCACACCGAGACCCTGATCCGGAGTACACCGCGCCCCGAGGAGTTCACCGATCTGCGTCAGCGCCTTGAAATCGCTTTGGCCAACTACAACGCCAGCGGGGGGGCCAACGCAGCTCAGGTGGCGGCGCTGTCAACAGAGTTGGCCAGGAAGCGTGCCGCAGCGATGAGCGCCATGCAGGGTTTCTCCGCCGCGGCACCACCGACCATCAGCGGGGCCGC
>Ga0209426_1001222_pt1 | contig 17209 bp, 12 predicted proteins | sample Deesub1362B_J571_FD_187697 | JGI IMG/M metagenome (GOLD analysis project Ga0209426, IMG submission 187697) | Deep oceanic, basalt-hosted subsurface ecosystem from Juan de Fuca Ridge flank, Pacific Ocean, CORK Borehole 1362B_J2.571 (SPAdes)... ...
ATAATAATTCAGTCTGTTTCTACTGTAGAAAGAAGGAAAAACGATGTGGGTTATTTAAGTTATTATGTGTTAAAAGAGGGGATTGAAGTATTATGAATACTGAAACTGTTAGAAAATGGATTCTCAAGGCTGAAAACGACCTGAAAATCGCCAGAGATGAGATTCAAACAAAAGAACCTGCCACAGACGCCATCTGCTTTCATGCACAACAGTGCGTTGAAAAGTATCTGAAGGCTTTTCTTGTCTTTTAATAATAAAGAAATCAGAAAGACTCACGATATAGCAGAATTAATAGAATTATGTTGTGAGGTTGATTCTGAATTTCAGAAACTATTTGAGTGGAATGTAGATGAGTTAACAGTTTATGGCCGTAGAAGTAAGATATATAGATGACTTTATTTTCCTTCAATAGATGAAACTACATCGGCTATAGAGAAAGCAGAAAAGACAAGGTCTTTTGTATTGGAGTAGTTAAAAAAGGAAGGATTTGAAGATGGAGAATGACAATTTGAATATGGAGAGTAATTATGAAACTCAAAGTTCAAGACTGCAAATTAAAGTTTAAACTCTTTTAAATGAGGATTAGATTTGACTTTTTAGGTTAGAGATTTGAACTTTTATATAACTGATTAAGGCGTTGAGAGGGTGGCGAAAAAATGAAATACGATATCCTTTTAAATTTCGTACCTATAGTTGAGCAAGATTTTGAGTTTAAAATTTATCGAAGAAAAAATAAAGGCGAAAGGAAAGAACAAATTGGTATTGGTGTTTATTCTAATACATTACCTTTAACTCATGACAATTTAGATGAAAGAACAAATTATTGGATATTTTTCGAAGAAAAAGAAGGTTTTGAAGAGTTTAACTGTTATCCATTTTACAATCATAAACTTACGCTTCATTATTTATATTACTGTCTAATCAAAAAAATTAAAAAAAGTTTAGACCAGAAATCAATAATTCCTAAAAAATCATTCAGAAAAATTGTATATTTGATATTGGAAGAATATCCTGAAGGAAAACAATGTTTATTACTCTCACCTTATTTCTTAGCATCAACTAAGCAATTTGGATTTATCATAGATTTCAAATTTTTAAAATCGCCTAATGTTAAATTTAACAGAAAAGTGCAACAATTAAGTCTGAGTTTAGATAAAAATTTTAGAAGCAATACTAATTTTTATATTGATAAGTTTGAAAAACTGATTTTATTCAAAACTGCTTTTTATCCTAAAATATTTCCTTTACAGGTAGGAAATAAAAATATAAATCTTGAAGATTCTTTTGTAAAAATTCCTGCTAATACTCTAAAAACTAAAATTTACATAGTGGGAGGTACTCAAGAAAGTAAATCACAGTTTATGGGAATAAAAGAAAAAGGTCCATACCGAACTCTAAATAAAAAAGATGTTTTATTATCTTTTTTTTATAAATCAGAACATAAGTTATTTGCCTCAGATTTAGCTAAGGCTTTAAGAGGAGAAATGTATGCTACTTTCACGGGAATTAAAGATTTTTTTAGACTTCATAGAATTAAAATTGTAGGACAAGAGATTAAAGATGACAATTTCGAAGAATTTATAGTTAGTACAATTAATGAGATGCAAACCAAAGATATTTATTTTATTCCAATTATATTAATCTCACGGGATGAAAATAAAAAATATTACTCTATCAAGTACAATTCTTTAAAAAATAAACAACCAATACAGTTTGTAACCTTAGAATTGCTAAAAAATAAAGAATCTTTAAAATGGAGCGTTTCAAATATTGGGCTTCAAATATTTGCTAAATTAGGAGGTATTCCTTGGTTGATGAAAGCTGAAACAAAAAAGACTTTAATTATTGGAATCGGCCAATCTCATGAAATCAATAAAATAAATAATGAGACTAAAATTGTGAAATATTTTTCCTATTCTGTACTAACAGATTCTTCAGGTATTTATAAGGAATTAAAGGTCTTAGGAAAATCTAATAAAAAAGACGATTACCTAACTCAACTTTCAAAACACATTAAAAATATTATAAACCAATATTCAAACGATTTTGATAATTTTGTCATTCACGTTCCTTTTAAGATAAAAAGGTTTGAATTAGAAAAAATTGAAAAAATATTCGAAGACATTAATTTAGAAAAGACTTTTTTAGTAATTAAAGTCAATCCTAAAAATAAATATTTTGGATTTAATATAAATGCTAACAGTTTAGTGCCCTATGAAAGCACTTTTGTCCAATTAAGTTCAAATGAGTATCTTATTTGGTTTGAAGGATTACAATATCATAACCCTAATATAAATAAAAGAATACCTGGACCTACTCATATAGAATTCTATTATAGTAATAGAAAATTGACAGATGACGAAAAACGGTCTTATCTACAAGATCTTCTAAATCTTGCTGGAGCAAATTGGCGAGGATTTAATGCAAAATCAATTCCTATCTCTGTACACTATGCACAACTTGTATCAAAGTTCATAAAATATTTTTCTAAATTTGATGATGTAGATATAGAAAACATAAAACCTTGGTTTCTATAACTTATGAATAACTTTAGAGAAGACGATATTTTAATTTTAATTGGAGCAGGCTGTAGTAAAGAGGCCGGGATCCCTACATCCGTAGATATGGTAGAAGAAATTGAGAAATTAATAGAGGATAATGAAGAATGGAAAACATTTAAGGAACTGTATCACTTTATTAAGAGCTGCATTCTATATGCTGATGGGTTACAAGCAAAATATGGAGAACCTTTAAATATAGAAAGATTGGTCAATACATTATATGAATTAGAAAAGAAAGAGGAGCATCCTATATTTCCATTTATTGGAAGTTGGAATTCTAAAGTGATAGAGCTATGTGGACATGACTTCAAAAAGATAAAAGATTTTAAGAAAAAAATTATTGAAAAATTAAGAGATTGGGTCACTTTAGAAGATTATTCAAAAGCAAGTTATTACAAGTACCTTATTGACTTTTCAAGACAATTAGAATTTCCTTTACGATTATTCTCTTTAAATTATGATTTATGCTTAGAAAAAAACGCCCAAGATTGTCATATAGAACTTGGATTTGATGAAAATAGAAAATGGCAGTGGCAAAGATTTGAAAAAAATGAGAATTTGCCTGTAAACATTTATCTTTATAAAATGCATGGATCAATCAATTGGAAGAGAAAAGATGGATTTCTAACATATTCTGATGAGGTGAGCCAAATTGAAGAGCCTGATTTGATTTTTGGAACAAACTATAAATTGCAATATGTTGATCCATATTTGTTTTTTGCTTACGAATTTAGAAAATATTCCTTAGAAGCTCGTTTAGTGATTACAATTGGCTATGGGTATAGTGACGAGCATATTAATGGAATCATAGGACAAGCACTTAGACATAAAGAAGACATGAAAGTGATAGCAAATATTTACACCAATAATGATATCAATAAAATTATAGAAAACATTTTAAAGAAAATTGGTGTTAATGACCCATCTCGATTAATCGTAGAGAACATAAAAGCATCAAAGTTTGTAAAATCAAAATTAAATTTAAAAAAATTAGTAGAATATTTACCCCAGGAGACAGCATTTGATGAGTAAATAATATTTGAAAAGAGAGAAAAGAAGTATGGCTTTAAAACAACCTGAATCCCACACCACTGAATATAAATCCTCCTGGCGGGATGAGTATCTTATTTGTACGGAAGTAATTTAAGAAAGATGGGACTAAATGAGAGGCAGATTAAGGCAGTGATGTATGTAAAAGAAAAAGGTAATAATAAGATATATAGAGAATTAAATAAAGTCTCTAATAAAACAGCATATCTTGACCTTGAAGATCTTGTTGAAAAAAGAATACTTTCTACTGTTGGTACAGGAAAAGCATTAAGTTATGTATTTCAAGTAATGGAAAGGCAATGAAAAAGTAATGGAAGTAATAAAAAGGTAATAGTTATATATGAATGAAGAATGAATAATATGAAGATCGTTTCCGGTGAGGAGGAAATATTATCATAAAAGCACTAATGGGGCATCAAAGGGGCAAAAGGGGCATTAATAGGGCACTAAAGGAGCACAAGACGCCAAAAAGACGCCAGAAGAGAGAGGAATAACTATGGCTAAAGTTTTCTTACAAGACATTATAGAAAACATAAGCCCATATACTATCCCCTATAACTGGAACTCTTTTGATTTAGAAAGCTTTTCAAAAGATAAACATTTATGGGACTTTCAGCAAAAAGCTATTGAAAATGCTTTGAAACTTTTGTGGAAGTATTACGAAGATTTGAAGGATTATCAGGATGGCGAGGAATTATCCGCAAATGAGGAAAGAAAAAGAAGATTATTTCAGTGGTACAGGGACAATGGTTTAGAAGAGACATTGGATATAAGGTTGGATAGGCGTAGCAGGAAAATATTTGATTTGCTTACTGAGTATTACCCTTCTGAAGATGGGGGAATACCCTGGTGGAATTACATCAACCGTATGTGTTTCTGGATGGCAACGGGAAGTGGCAAAACCCTTGTTATCATCAAACTTATTAAAATCCTAAAACAGCTTATGGCAAGAGGCGAAATCCCTGAGTACGATATTTTATTCTTAACCCATAGGGATGATCTGATTGAACAATTTAAAAGGATGATAGATGAAATAAATTATGCAGATGTAGATAAGATTGAGCTTCGAGAGTTAAAAGAATACCCTGAAGTAAAAAGACAGAGATATCTATTTGGAACACCGGTGTTTTACTACAGGTCTGACAACATTGGCGATGAGCAGAAGCAGAAAATTATTGATTTCAGAAATTATGATAATGATGGGAAATGGTATATATTCCTGGATGAGGCACACAAGGGAGATAAAGAGGATTCTAAAAGACAGCATATATATTCCATCCTATCAAGAAATGGGTTTTTATTTAATTTCTCTGCTACCTTTACTGATCTACGAGATGTTATAACTACTGCATTTGAGTTTAATCTTTCTTCATTTATTGAGAAAGGTTATGGGAAGCATATCAGCGTATTGAAACAGGAGATTCGGGCATTTAGAGAAGATGAGGATTACAGTGGAGATGAAAAACAAAAAATAGTTTTAAAGTCTTTAATTCTACTAACATATTCAAAGAAATTTTATGAAAAAATAAGCAAAATTGAAAAAAAACTTTATCATAAACCGCTACTTTTGACCCTTGTTAACTCTATCAATACAGAAGATGCAGACTTAAAGCTCTTCTTCAGAGAACTTGAGAACATAGCAAAGGGAGGGATTGAAGATAAGACCTTTAGAGAATCTAAAGATGAACTGTGGGAAGAATTAAGAGAAGAACCTGAATTCGTCTTTGAAAAAGGGAAGAAAATAAAGATAGACAAAGAAGTTTTCAAAAGCATTACTTTAAAAGATGTATGGAAGTATGTCTATAATTCAGATAGTCCAGGTGAGATTGAGGTTTCTTTTAGACCCTCAGATAGGAAACAGGTTGCTTTTAAACTCACCACGTCTGATAAACATTTTGCTTTAAGTAAAACCGGCGATATACCAAGCTGGCTGAAAGAAGAATTATCACGGTTCAACGTTAATCATCGGTTTGAGGAAGAAGGATTCTTTGAAAGAATAAATCAGGATGACTCACCGATTAATATTCTAATGGGCTCACGTGCATTCTATGAAGGATGGGATTCTAATAGACCAAACATCATAAACTTTATCAACATTGGTACAGGTACAGAAGCCAAAAAATTCATTCTTCAATCGATTGGGAGAGGCATAAGGATTGAACCCATTCCTAATAAAAGAAGAAGGTTAATAGAACTTTATAACAACAAAGAAATAGATAAAAATTTATTTGGAGAAATAAAAGATTATTGTCTTCCCTTAGAAACACTGTTTGTTTTTGGCACAAATAGAAATGCCTTGCTTACAGTTATCAAAGAACTCAAACAAGAGAGAAAAGAGAAAGGTGAGCAGATTTCTCTTTTTGCAAATAGATCTGTTGAGAAAAATCCCCTTTTAATACCCGTCTATAAACTGGCAGATTATCCCCTAATGAAGAAACGAGAACTGGTGAAATTTGAGATTTCAAAGTCAGATTTTGAAATATTAAATATGTATTCCAAGTATATACACGATGATAGAATTTTTCTCATGAATTATGATACTACACCAGAGAAAGTAAAAATTTTGAGAGAATCTTTATATAACCCTGATCGGTATTATAGGTATGTGGAGCAGAGTTTTAAAAATATCAAGGTGTGTGTGCAAAGGATATTTGATTACTTCAGTGTAACTCCCGAAGAATTGAGAGAATTTAAAGAGCTGGATGAAGAAATAAGGCATTTTAAAAAAATCAAGGTCTATCTCAAAAATGTTGACGAAATACAAAGAAATATTGAAACGGTAAAAGACTATCCGGCAAAGATAAAGGAACTACAAGCACAATATGGGAAAATTCCACCTGAGGAATACGAAAGGAAGAGAGAAAAAATAAAAAGAGAGGTAATTTTTGAGAGTAATCGTAAAAGAATCAGAATAAAATATGTCGCCAATCACTATTACCTTCCGCTTATTTTATCTGATGAAGAAAAGATAGATTACATCAAGCATATAATTAGAACTCCAAGTGAAGTAAAATTTATAAGTGATTTAGAAGAGTATCTAGAAGAAGATGGGAATAAGTTTAAGGAATTTGATTGGTGGCTCTTCAGTAAATTAGATGAATCCCTTGATGAAGTTTATATTCCATACTATAATCCTGACACGAATAGAATCAGCAAGTTTTACCCTGATTTTATTTTCTGGCTAAAAAAGGGTAATAATTATTCTATAGTGTTTATTGATCCAAAAGGGGCTAAACATACGGATTATATGCATAAAGTAAATGGATACAAAATGCTATTTGAGGAGAGTGGAGACAAAAAGAAAATTTTCAGTATTGGAAATCAAAAAGGCAAGGTCTATGTATTTTTGCGAACTGATGATATAAACAGGCTCCCTCAAAATGGGTATAGAAATTATTGGTTTGATAATATTGACAGAGTTTTAACTGAGGTTTTGGAAGCTCAGCAATCTTAAAAGCGGGGATTTTCCTAGAACAAGAGAGCTCATAGACAGCATGTTCATCCATCTGCAGATATTCAACAACTTTTTCGACTGTCATTATTTCTCTCTCCTTACATAATTAATCTTTTTATATCTTTCAAAATATGATTTTTAATATAATAGCACAAAATAATGCAAAATATGGCGGACATCTTTGATTTCGATGTACTCGAATAAATTTTTAGATAATGCTATGGATGGCGTTCGGTCTGTGATTTCTATGCTGTATTTTTCTCCTTCATCTAGGAAAGTTCTCATGTTAAAGCCATATCAGAAGTTTCCAATATAATTGCTTTTCCAGAGCCACTGTTCTTTTTCATATCATACCAATAAATTTTCGCTTTTTTTCCACGAGGTCCGTGAATTACCTTACGGCAAAAGAAAATAATCTGCAATTGACTGATCCTAAATGGATTATCACATCACAGTTTCGGCTCCCAGTTTGTGTAGAAGGAGGATCAGAGGACGTATTTTTATCAATCCGGAACTGTATTTTCGTATTTGATAGGTATTTTCTTATCTGCCAATAATCTTGGCCACAAAGGCGATCCCCGCACGATTCGAAAATATCAGGCATAAAACTTTGGTTTTTCCCATTCCGCTGCAAAATTCCCCTTTTTTGCCCAGTTTTCGCAACTGGTCTGATTCCGTCCAAAAAGCCAGAAAGGAATCCTCCAGTATGAACGCTGCTTGCGTTGGGACGGGAAGCCATAGGGTTTATGGGTGGCGATCCAACATTCGCGTGAGTCGCGGAAACAGAAGGTTTTTATCCTGACCTGCCAGGCAACGAAACCAGAGCGGTTACACGGCCGGACAGGGAAACGGAAGATCCATCTTCCGGCAGAAGTCCCGCTCAAACAGGCGGGCAAATTTCCCCGGTAAATTTCAAGTACAGGACGGCTATTCTATCCGGATACCCGGGAACGGAATGAATCAAAACGGCATGCGCTGATACGAACAGCCCATTTTGAAGAATTCCTGCGGAATTTGCCGGGGTGATTTTTTTTTCTCCCTTGCGGTTTGAAATTTGTTTCGGCCTTTCTGCCAAAGGAAAATCCAGATAGTTTTCGCGAGGGGAAAAAGCATTTGTTTCGGCCAACAAATCCTCGTAAATTATGGTGAATCCTTTGATGGTGAACGCATCCGCTCCGATCGGAATGTTTTGACAGGCTAATCGGAATCCGCGCTCAGATTCAACCTGTTCCGTTCTCCATCGATTGGATGGCTTATGATTTTCCGGCAGCAACATAGATGGGTGTGGCTTCTTTTCTCCGCATGGTTCCTTCTTGCCCTCTCTGGGATTTTCAATCTCTTAAGCCGTCCTGGCATCCCTATGGCGGTTCGCAAGCGGGATCCAAAAACAGGGCTGATTCTTGTGAACCGAAATGGGCAGGTTCTGCACGTCGTTCAGGCGGATGGTATCCCGGTAAAAACGGCGGCGGATCTGGAATTCGTCGTTGAGGGGGGAGCCATCGGTACGCCACTTCGGCTGCAAACGAGACAGGGCGAAACGGTTCGCCTCCAGCGGATCCGGCGGCACCCGATTTCCGACGTGCTCGTGCATTTCTTGACGGGATTTTTCTTTGCGGTTTTGGGGCTCATTGTCGGCCGGCGCCGGACCGGGAGCGCTGAATCCCGCTTTGTCCTGGCTGCCTTTTCGTTCGGGCTCATTATCTGCTTCAACTGGCTCGGGGTCGGCCATCCGGTTTTGGGCTGGCCGACGTACATTGCCTTCTCTCTCACCTATCCGCTGGCGTTTGTGGCGCTGGTTTTTTTCGGGCTCCGGTTCCCGGAATCCGGCCTTCCGGCGAAGCTGACCATAACGGTTCAGCGTATCATGCTCCTACTGGGAAGCGCCTTTGCACTCGGGCTGCTTGTGCTGGGAATCTGGAGAATGACGGCACCTGGCCCCCGGTCCTTCTCCAGCTACATGATTCTGTTCCGGACATTCCGGGCCTTCCTGCTTCTCAGCGTGCTCTTGGCCATGGCCAGCATCTTTATGAACGGGCGCTTGCGGTCCGACCGCGTCAGCCGGATCAAGCTCTACTGGGTTATGGCCGGGATTGCTGTGGGAAGCTTCCCGTTCCTTTTTCTGTGGAATGCGCCGCAGATGCTCGGCTTCGGTCCCCTGGTGCCCGGTCTGTTGGCCGATTTATTCCTTCTGGCCATTCCTCTTTCCGTAGCGGTTGCGATTTTACGCTATCGTCTCTTTGATATTGAGTTTTTCCTTTCCCGGAGCCTGGCCTATGGATTCTCGCTTGCTTTGCTCATCGGCCTGTACATCGCCGTTACAGGTAGTATTTCGTTTATCGCATCGGAGGCCCTTGTGTCCCGCTCGGCCTTCCTCTCAACGGCCGCCGCTGTGGTGGCCGCACTCTTTTTTGCTCCGGTCAAGGCCCGGGTACAGGAGGCTGTGGACCGCCGGTTTTTCCGCATACGCCTGGACCGCTTCCAGACGCTGCAGCGCTTCTTGGACCGCACGGAGCAGGTTACCTCAGCCCGGGAAATACTGCGGGAGCTGGGCCATTGCCTGCAGAAGCACATCCCCCTGGAAATGAACTTTTTCCTGAACCCGCAGACAGAAGAGATCCTGCCGGTCCAGAACCCCCGTGATTTTGCAGCAGAGCTGCGCCCTGTGCTACAGGAAAATTTTTCAGGCAATAGAAAGATCATCCTGAACCGTTCTGCCACTTCCTCTTTCGAATCGGCCGCGGGATGGCCGGCAGAGGATCTGCCCTCTCCCGTTGCAATCGCCGTCGTTCTGCACGGGAACTGGGTCTGGCTGCTGGGCAAAAAACGGGCGGGACTGCGGTACTGGCTGGAAGATCTTCAGCTCATCGAAAAGATGTCTCAGGCCGCCAACGTTTCCCTGCAAAAGCTGGAATTTGTCGAAAAGGCCTACCGGGAAGAAGAAGAGAAGCGTCTGGCCCGGAGGATCAGCCAGTGGAAGAGCCTGCTGGTGGCGCAGGTGGCCCATAATTTCCGGTCTCCTTTGAACGCCTTACTCTGGCAGGTAAAGTGCGCTCCTGAAGAGACACACCACCGTCTCGCCGGTGTGGAGTCGCAGATCCGCCTGCTGCAGAACCGGGTGGAAAGCCTGCTGAACCTCTCTGCGCTGGAACAGGGCCGTTTGCATATCCACTGGCAGGATCTTCCCGTATCTGAGGTGGTAAACAGTGCGGTCGCCATTCTCGCCTTTATGGCAAGGCAGAAAGACGTCCAGCTGGAAGTCCGCGGAGCTCCGGACCACACCATCTATGCCGACCGGGTGCTTGCGGAAGAGATTCTGCAGAATATCCTGGAAAACGCCATCCGCCATTCTCCGGATCAGGGAACAATCTGGATTTCGTGGCAAAATGTTTGGGCGGACCGCACACGCCGCGTTTGCCTCTCTGTCCGCGATGAGGGACCCGGCATCCCGGAAGAAGAGCGGAAGCTGCTTTTTGAACCGTTCTCCGGGATTGGTCCCGAACGCCCGGGAAAAGGGCGTCTGCATCTGGGACTCCACATGGCGCGGGAATTTATCCGCCGGCTGGACGGCGACCTGGAGGTCGTAACCCCCCTTCAGGGCGGTACAGAAATCAAACTGTTCTTCAGGGCGGGAAAAAGCCTTCCGGATCGGCATCATGAACGCCACAACCAGAAAGAGGAATGATCATGAAGATCAGTCTGCTAATTGTGGATGACGATCCCGCATTTACCGATCCCCTGTGCCAGTTCATCCATCGGCTGGGTTTCGAGCCCCGGGTCGTGCGAACCCTGCGCCAGGCAAAAGAGAGTTTCTCCCGGCAACTTCCCGCGGTTGTCCTGCTGGATCTGCAGCTGCCAGACGGCAACGGACTCAGCCTCATTCCCTTCATCCGCGAAAAGGATCCGTCCATCTCCATCGTGATCCTCAGCGGCCACGGATCGATCCGCGCTGCTGTGGAAGCCATGAAACTGGGTGCCGAGGATTTTATCACCAAGCCGGTTGACCCGGACCACCTGAAGGTCGTTCTGAAGCGGATTGTGGAGCGCCGCCAGCTGAGCGACCGCGTGGTTCTGCTGGAAATGGAAAAGGCGGCAGATCAGGAGATCCTGCTGGGGAAAAGCCCCAGAATGCAGCAGGTACTGGAAACCTGCCGGATCGCCGCCCGCAGTACGGCTCCTATCCTTCTCCTGGGCGAAACCGGAACCGGCAAGCAGGTTCTGGCCCGCTACATTCACGGCCTCAGTCCGCGGTCGAAACGGCCTTTTGTGTACATTAACTGTGCTGGACTCTCGGAAGAGCTGCTCGAAAGCGACCTTTTCGGGCACGAGCGTGGTGCATTTACGGGCGCCTACCGGCTGAAAAAGGGCCGCGCTGAGCTGGCAAACGGGGGCACGCTTTTCCTGGATGAGATTGCCGAAATGCCCCCACCCGTTCAGGCCAAAGTCCTGCACTTCCTCGAATACGGGGAATTCACGCGCCTTGGCGGAACCGCTCCCCAGCGTGCGGATGTGCGGATCATCTGTGCCACGAACCGCAACCTCAAAGAAAGGGTGGAGCAGGGAACCTTCCGGGAGGATCTATACTACCGGATTCATGTTCTGCCCATCGAAGTTCCCCCACTGCGTGAGCGGAGGGAAGACATCGAGCTGTTTATCGATTTTTTTCTGGAAAAATTCGCCCGGGAAGCCAGCAGGCCCGGCCTGTCCATCGATCCCGCCGCGCGTCAATCCCTTGTAAATTATTCGTGGCCCGGAAATATCCGCGAGCTGCGGAACGCCATTGAACGCGCTGTGCTCCTCGCCAAGGGAAACGTTCTTCGGGAGACGGATTTTCCATTCCTGGCTGCGAAAGAAGAACCGCAAGAAGCGGAACTCCTGCGTCCCCGTCCCCTTCGGAGAGCTCTTTCTGAATTCAAAAGGGAACTGATCCGCCGAACGCTCAGCCAGACGGGAGGGAACCAGACCCGGGCCGCCCGCATACTCGGCATCCAGAGAACCTATTTGAACAAACTCGTCAGCGAGTTGAAAGAGCCGTTTGAAGAACACCAGAAATTCCAGGATGAACGGGCCGTTTCGCAATAAATAGATGGCAACCTGCCACGCTTTTAGAATAAAGAGTTGATCCGAAAATGCGAACTGCGATTGTGTCCCCCTGTTTTGCGTCAGGAAAACGCCGCTCCGGAACCGCCCAGACCTGTCTAATTTTTTTGACACCCTGTATATCTTATTGTACTTCTGCCGGAACCTGCGCTGGAGAATGCCTTCTGTAACACATTGATAATCCTATACTTCCGCAGTGCCAGCCTGCTGGAACGGTATTTGAATGTTTGGGCATGTGAACAAAGGAGACGAACCCATGTCCGGAGATGCACATTTTATCCGTTCTGTCTGCACGCCGCTTTCCGCGCATGCCAGGTCGATGTTTTCAAACCGTTTTCGGCACCGGCATGTGGATCTGCATGGCCGTTTCGGTATCGCCGTTTGGCCCTGCGGCCAGATTGCCAGTCCGGCAGGGCCGGGAGAAGTCCTCCCGGTGGTCCGCTTCCCGAACACGACCTCCCGCCCTCATCCAGGATTTTCACCGGAGTCCGAATGGCTCTTCGCTGGTGCGCATTTCCAGAAGCGCGTTTTTTCCAATCGGACCTGCGAATTTGAAAACGCCATAATCCTGTCCCTTTTTGCCGGCGTGGAATCTTTGGAAAGGGAAATGATGGAATCTTTTCCTCCGGTGGGATCTTTTGGCGGAGGATTCTGCCCGGGCCCGGACAGGCGATCCCGCATCATGCAGGAAAAAGGGAGGAATACATCGTGGTGCCAATTTCTGGAAGATGCAGCATCCTGATTCTTGCGCTATTCCTCGTTGGCCAGACCGCGGACGTCTTAGCCAGCGGTCCGGGAGAGGAGTCCGGGATACAGTCCCGCCGTTTTAGCTGGAGCCTTTTTCCAATTCTGATGTATGACTCCGACATCGGCTTCGGTTACGGAGGCAAGGGAACCGTCAAAAATGTGTATCGGAAAGACGAATCCTTCGACCTGGTCCTTTTCCGCAGCAGCAAGGGCGAACAGTGGTACGCATTTTCCTTTTCCGTGCCCGATGCGGAGCTCCGCCAGGGCAAAGCCTACCCTGCGGCCCTGGATCTGAAACTGGAATACAGCAAGCGCATCCGCAGCAATTTTTTTGGGATTGGTAACGACTCAAAGGACAACAATTTTCAGTTCACAAAGGAATTCACCCGCATTGAAGCAACGTTGAGCCGTGCTTTCACGCCCCGCTTTGTGGCGGAATTCGGCTACCGGTTTACGGCCTATAGTGTCTATGGATACGAGCCGGAGTGGGGTACGATCACCCCGCTCACGCCCGGGGCCGGTGAATCACAGATTTCTCTTTTTGCGGCGCGCGTGCGGTGGGACACCCGCGACAGCCAGATCCACCCGCACAAAGGGTTCCGGTGTTTTTATGCCATCGAGTGGGATTCTCCTGCCGTTGGAAGCGATTGGGATTTCGTAAAACAGCGGGTCGAACTGAGCATATACCGGCAGCTGTTGCCCAAACATATTCTGGCTGCGCGCCTGTGGTGGCAGGAAGTCCGCGGTCAGGTACCTTTCCCGGAAATGAGCAAGATCGGTGACAGCTGGACCGCCCGGGGCTACAAAGCAGACCGCTTCCTCGACAGGGCTATGTGCCTTGCCTCGGTCGAGTACCGGTTTCCGCTGTACCGGAAGCTCGGCGGGGTGCTGTTTGTCGATGCAGGCAGGGTGGCACCGGCCCTCAGACGCCTTTCTGTTGGGCAGCTCCACCGCAACGGGGGCTGGGGACTCCGCTATTATCTGGCAAATTTCGTTGTCCGCATGGATGTGGGCATCAGCCGGGAAGGACAGCGGCTCTTTTTCCATTTCGGACATGTATTTTAGAAAACAGGTGGCATCTGAAAACAAAAGCCCGGCAATCGAAAATAGATCCCCATGGAGGTGACGAATGAACCTCTTTTTGTATCTGCAGGATCAAATGCCTGCCTCTACGGAACGGAGCGGGAACCCGTTCATTTTTTCCCGTGAATCGGGCGCAAAAATTTCGGTCGGAAAAAAGGATGGAAACAGCGGCGCACAGAACCCCGGCTCCCGGACTGCGGAACAGCTTCCTGCAGCACCGGATGGCCTTGCATATGGTCTGATGTTCTACGGCATCGGGTTCGCCGTTTTCCATATTCTACCCGCTTTCCTCGAATGGAATGTCTGGAATGGGCTGGCCGTTGCGGATCTCTTCGACCTGACAACTCCCTTTGCCATTGTTTTTCTCATCTTCAATCTTTACAGGAAATTGGCCGGAACAGGGTCCGGTGTACCCGTCTGGCTTCCTGCGCTTTTGATCCTTGGCAGCATCACCTTCGTCGAAGGACATGGCATGCACCTTTCCGCCAATGCCATCCACCGCCATGTTGATCCGGCGGGGCCATCGCCGCTGCACGCCCTCACCTACTTTTTCGACGAACGCCTCGGACATATCCTCTGGGATAGCGGCAACCTGGTTATGGCTCTTGGAATCCTTTTCGCCTCACTCCGTATCCGCTGGAAAATGATGGAACAGCGGTCGGTTTTGCTTCTCATGGCCGCTGGATTGGTCTATGGATTCACGTTCTTCGTGAATGCCGTGGAAGGACAAACCGTGATCTTCCAGCTCCCGGCGGCGATCATGCTTACGGGGATGCTCGCCGCCATGCGGGTCTCCGGAAGGAAGACCTTCCAGCAAAACCCGGGGGTCACTTTCTTTTTGGCCGGATACACCGGTGCGTCCCTTCTCATGGCGATCTGGTGGCTCTGGCAAGGAGGTTTTCCGGAGTTCAGTGCTTTGGGTTGGATCTAATGGGAATCCCAACGAAAAAAGCAGAAAGAAACCGAGAAGAACGAAGCTTTTTCCGAAAAAAAGCAAACAAGGTGGAAGGAGGTCATGATGAAAACGTTTAGGTGGATCATCCGGATCGCCGTTCTGCTGGCCACAGCAGTCACGTTGCTGGGCTGCAGTCTGGTTTTTATGTCCATCGGTGCCCTCCAGGACTCTAAAAAGCCGGATTATCACGCAATTGGCGGAAATTCTTTGCTTACTCTGAAACGGGGCGATTTGATACGGCTCCGACTCAAATCGTCAGATGTGGTGGAAGGAGTTTATGTCGGCCTTCAACCGGTTCCAGAGGAGGTCTACCGCTCGGCCTACAAAGCAGCGCTCTCAGGAGATTCCAGTTTGAAATCGCTGCCCGAACTGGGAGAGGAGGTTACCATTTACTTGAAGGATATGGAAAAACCACTAAGTGGTCAGCACGCGGGTTTTGATATCGGGGGGCGGTTGTTGATTCAGCCTCCTGGACAGACGACCGTTAAGCCTCTTTCATTGCACCGGGTGGCCCGTTGGCGGCGGGCCAATGGGAAGGAGGTGGACCTTGCCGCCGCAGAATACGCCATTGCCACGTTTGCTGTTCCTCTCCGTTCGCAGATTCGGGTTCATAGTCAAGGCCAGCTACCCCAAACGTATCGCTTTTCCAGTATTGACCGGGTGGAGATCAAAACCAGAAAAAATGCGGCATTGACGGGACTATTCGTCGGAGCCCTGGTGGATGCTGCAATTTTGCTGGTGGTTTCAATCAATGCAAACAAAGAGAAACCCAGGCAGAGGCCCAAACAGACGGCCGATGAATCCTTCTCCTGTCCATACTTCTATAGCTGGGACGGGCAGAAATTCACACTTGATTCAGAACCTTTTGGCGGTGCTCTCTACCGGGCGGCTCAGAGGACCGACGTGGACAATCTGGAACACCTGCGGGAGGACGGCGGTCTGTATCGGATCCGCATCACCAACGAACTGCCGGAAACCCAGTACATCGACCGCGTTGCCCTGCAGGTGGTGGACCATCCCGGCGGAACCCGTGTGGTTCCGGACCCTGATGGGGAGGTTTACGTCGTCCGGCATCCCTTGCCTCCTCAGAAAGCGCGGACATTCGGCGGAGAAGATATTGCCCAGCTTGTGGCGGAAAAGGACGGGCGCTTCTGGTGTGATTCGCCTCTCTCCCGGGATGCCGCACCGGATTTGCCAGACCGCAGCGGTGTGGTGCTGGAATTTCCCAGACCGGCCCATGCCACCCGGGGAATCCTGGTGCTGACCCTCCAGAATACTCTCTGGGCATCCTATCTCCAGGGGATGATCCTTTCTCTGAACGGGAATGAACTGAACGACTGGTACGAATTTATGAACACAACTCCCGAGGCGCGCGAGGCGTTCCGCCGGGCCTTTATCCGTGAGGGCATGCTCAACGTGCAGGTATTCGACGGCCGCCGCTGGCGCCCGGCCGGCTACATCTGGGAAGTGGGGCCAGGCCTGCCCAAAGACCAGGCCTTTTCTCTTGACCTGACTGGTATTCCAGGCAACCGGCTCAGGGTACGGCTCTACGCCACGCCAGGATTATGGAAGATCGACGCCGTCGGTGTCAGCTATGTATGCGAACGTGCGGCGCAGGTATGGGAGATCTCGCCGATCCGGGCAACGGGTCAGGATGGCCGGGATCTGCTGTCCCGTTTGCTTCACGAGGACGGCGAGTACTACGTCATGGCCAGCAATGAAGACCGCGCCGAACTGATTTTCCAGGCGCCGCCACTGGATGGGGCAAGCGAGCGTTCAGTTCTGCTGCTGGCCACCGGCTACTACCATATACACGTCCAGGCTTCCGGGCCGGCAAACCTGGAGCTCCTGGGCCGCTTGCTGGTAGAACCGGGGGCTTTTTCCAGATATGCGCGGCGGCTGTTTTTGAGAGAAGTGATGAATGTGCAGGAGGAAATGTTGGCAGCCGTCCATGACCCAGGAGCAACACCATAGGAATTCCCGAGGCATGGGCGCTTCCAGGGAAGGAGCCGCCCCGCGGCTGAGACCGGTGATGCTGCGTGGAGGTTGTCCGGAAGATGTTCGGAGCATTCGGCGCCGTTAATTTGCAGCGCAACAAAGGCCGGATGCTGCAAGCAAACCTTTAGCGGGAGCAGGAAACGGTTGTGCGAGATTATGCTCCCGGCGGAGAAACCGCATGGTTTGGAACCAGCGGATTCAGAAACACCCGTTTCTGAGGGAAGCTGTACATTTGCTGTGATGTGGGAGGTTCACACCCATGGG
>Ga0209426_1001229_pt1 | contig 17155 bp, 22 predicted proteins | sample Deesub1362B_J571_FD_187697 | JGI IMG/M metagenome (GOLD analysis project Ga0209426, IMG submission 187697) | Deep oceanic, basalt-hosted subsurface ecosystem from Juan de Fuca Ridge flank, Pacific Ocean, CORK Borehole 1362B_J2.571 (SPAdes)... ...
CCGGTTACAGCTACTTTGGCCTTCTTAAGCCTAGACTGCTCCTTGGTACCGAAGTCCGGAAGGATGAGCTGCCTTGAATAGCGCTTTATCTCATTCAGATTCATGCTCTCGACTCTCCTTCAGGTAATCTTTAATCTCCCTGACGAACTGGTTGCCCAGCTCTTCAATGCGGAGCTCAAACTCCTCGCCCAGCGTGTCGCCCCTGCCTATGCCGGGGCACTCGTCGGCGCAGCGAAGCTTGAGTACCAGCTCGTCCGCGTAAATTATCCCATCGAACAGGAAGGGATACATCTGGCAAGAGAGGGGCTTCACCCCAAGCTCATGAAGCTCACAGCTCAGATCCTCGCGCAGGAAGATGCATTTTCCAGCCTTGCCCTTGAGGCGGAAGAGCCCCTTCTCAGGCTTGAGCTCTGCGAACTCCTCCGGTGCTTTGCCTGTTGCACGGGAGATTCGCTCAACTCCTCGCGAGGTGACCACTCTGCCCTCAACGCAGCACTTGGCTCCGCACTCGCGGTAAACGCAGGAGAAGCGCTCCACTTTGTGCGGCGAGTATATTATCACCGCTCAGCCTCCAGAGACCGCGGGTAAGATGCTTATAACGTCATCCTCGGCGACCTCTGTGTCTAAGCCTTTCTTGAAGCGCACATCCTCGTTGTTGTGGAAGATGTTTATAAACTGCTTTATCTCGCCGTTCTCAATTATGCGCTCCTTGAAGCCAGGCTTCGCTTTGTCTATGTTTTCTATAATCTCGCGTATCGTTTTGCCGCTCGCCTGTATTTCGGGCTTACCATCGCTGAACTTTCTAAGGGGGGTAGCAAGCCTAACTGTTACCATGCGACCACCTCCTTCTCGAGCTTCTTTTCTACTAACTCGCGAAATGCGTCGAGATCAGGCTTTATAACAGGCGGCTTTGTTAAGTAGTTCGCAAGAACGTCCTGCGTCTTTAAGCCATTGCCTGTGATGTACGCAACAACACTCTCATCGCGGTCGATTTCTCCCGCCTCAACCAGCTTTTTAAGCGTGGCTATCACAACACCGCCCGCGGTTTCTGTGAATATACCCTCTGTCTTTGCGAGAAGCTTTATCCCCTCGATGATCTCGGGATCGCTGGCAGCGCCGGCTGTGCCTCCGCTCTCCTTAATCACCTTTACTGCATAGTAGCCGTCCGCTGGATTGCCTATGGCAAGGCTCTTCTCTATCGTATTCGGCTTCACGGGCTTAATGGGCTCGCCGGTGCGGAACGCCGTGGTTACAGGCGAACATCCCTCGCTCTGGGCTGCGGTAATGCGCGTGTCTGCGCTGTCTATTAAGCCTAGAGTCTCAAACTCCTTCAAGCCTTTGTATATCTTTGTGAGCAGCGAACCACTGGCTACGGGGATAATCGCCCGCTCTGGAGCGCGCCACCCAAGCTGCTCCGCAACCTCGTATCCTAGGGTTTTTGAGCCCTCTGAGTAGAATGGCCTCAAGTTTATGTTCACAAAGCCCCAATTATAGTAGCCTGCGATCTCAGTGCACAGGCGATTGACATCGTCGTAGTTGCCCTCCACGCTTATAAGGTTGGGGTCGTAGGCAAGGGTCTGGATTATCTTCCCGAGGTTGAGGTTCGCTGGTATGAAGATATAGCAGTTCAGCTTCGCCTTAGCAGCGTGCGCTGCCACGCTGTTCGCCAGGTTACCTGTGGAGGCGCAGCCCACCGTATCGAAGCCAAACTCTATCGCCTTGCTCACCGCCACGCTCACAACGCGGTCCTTGAATGAGAATGTGGGGTTAACTGAGTCGTTCTTTATGTAAAGCTCCTTTAAGCCGAGAGCTTCCGCTAAATTATCAGCGCGGTGAAGCGGTGTGAAGCCTGCCTGCAGGTCAACGATGCTCGAATCACTCTCCACAGGCAGGAGTTCGCGGTAGCGCCACAGCGTGGGTGCACGCTTCTCAATCTTCTCTTTGCTCAGCTTCTCCTTTATCGCCTCGTAGTCGTACTCTACCTCAAGCGGACCAAAGCACTCCTCGCAGATGCTTATCGCCTCTACGGGGTAGCGCTTTCCACAGTTCCTGCACTTTAGGCTAATGACCGTCATGGTATCACCTTCCAGAATACAGATATGTAACAATATATATAATTTTCGGTAAAACTTATTACCAAAAGTAATATTAAAAAATAGAGAAAATAGAAAAGCTCCCAGCTTCAGCAGGAGCTATGCGAGATTGCACCCTCTGGACACGCCTCTACGCAGGCGCAGCACTCCACGCAGTCGTCGGCGTTCACCACTACGCTCTTGCCGTCGTTCAGCTCATAAACCGACGAGGGGCAGGTGTCAACACAGGTTCCACAGCCGACGCACTTTGCTTCGTCAACGCTTATGTCTACCATTCTCTTCAACCTCCGACTTTTCAGGGTTATCGCTGCTTATTTAAACTTTTTGGTGACCTCGCAGAGCACGAGGCACTTAAGCCCAGAGGTTTAACAAGTTAAAACTGAACATAACAAAATTTAAATATGTTAAGCTAAAGCTATGCTTGGAAAACTAAAAGGAGGCTAAGTAATGGCGAACATAGAGGTTGATCTCGACGCGTGTGTGGGTTGTGGCACCTGCGAGTCTCTCTGCCCAAGCACCTTCCAGCTTCAGGACGGCAAGAGCTACGTGATTGGTGACGGCTCAGACTGCGACCTGGAAGAAGTAGTAAACAGCTGCCCGACCAGCGCAATAACTGTCGAGGGCATAGGTTCTGCTGAGAGAAAGCAGGTGTAAATACCCCTCCACCTTTTTTAAATTTTAAAACTTACAAAATTTTATTCTGCTTTTATCAAAATTGGTTATTTAAAAAGTATCTAAATTTTAAACACAAAAAAAGACAAAAGGGGGAGGGCTTTAGGAGAACTTCTTCATCTCCTTGCCCTTCACGCGAGCGCCGGCGTTCATGTCGCGGATGTTGAAGATGTAGTCGTCGATGTGCTTGTGGGTGAACTCCAAGCCAGTGCGTTCGAAGAACTCCGTCCAGCCGATGCGCTCTATCCACTCACCCATGCGCTCGTCCGGCTTGGCATCGCTGGCCCAGGCGTCGATTATCTTCTTAACTGTCTCCACAACCTCTGGCCAGCGTGGCGGGTTGTTGGGTATGAAAGGCACCGCGAGGCGCGAGAAGGCGGGACCTCCTCTGGTGTTGGAGATCTTGCCACCCACCCAGATTGAAACGCCGTCGTTCTTGGGGTCAGCCAGTGGTGTGCCTGGGCAGAGACCATAGCAGATACCGCAGTACATACACTTCTCGCCGTCTATGCTAATGCTCCTTATGGTGGTGCCGTCCTCCTTCTTTATCATCTTGGGCTTTATTGCATAGGTTGGGCACGCGGCGATCATGCTGGGAATCTCGCACGCCTTGCTAACCACTTCGTCAATAACCGTCGGTGGGCGGCGGTGAACGCCTAGGATAGCGATATCCGAGCAGTGCACTGCACCGCACATGTTAAGGCAGCCTGAGACAGCTATTGTGAGGCGCGTGGGAAGCTTCTCGCTCACGAAGTAGTCGTATAGCTCGTCCATGAGCACCTTCTGAAGACCTGGTGAGTCAGTTGCAGGTGTGTGGCAGTGCACCCAGCCGGTGCATGCTACGATACTGCGCACAGTCCTGCCGGTACCACCTACTGGGAATCCCAGCTCCGCAAGTTCCTTCTTCAGGGGCTCCACGTTATCTTTATTGTCCAGGATGAACTCAACGCTGTGCCTAGAGGTAAAGCGCAGGTAGCCGTTGGCATACTTGTCAGCAAGGTCGCACAGCTTGAGCACAGTCTCGCTAGCGATAAACTTGGGCTGCCCGGCGCGGACAGTGTAGGCTTCCTCACCGCTCTCGCTTACGTGCTTGTAAACCCCTGGCTCAAGCTCCTCGTGGTACTTCCACTTGCCGTAATTGCGCTGCACCACAGGGGGGAGCATCTCCTTATAATCTGGTGGACCAAAATCCAGCTCATCAAAGGAAAGCGCCATCTTCTTTCACCTCCTACTCCTCATCCACCTGTACTTCGCCCGGGAAGTAGAACCAGAACGGGTTGTTCCTGGGCGCCTTCACCATCGTTGGCAGTGGGTCAAGTCCCACTTCGTGGAGGAACTTGCCAGCGCCTATGCGGTATATGGTTTCGCCGATTCTCTCCTTCGCTCTGCCGTTCTCATCCCACCAGTCGAGAAGCTTGTACATCAGCTCTTTAAGCTCAGTGTACGGAGGCTCCAGCTTCATGAAGGGTATCAGCGTCCACGCCAAGAAGGCACCGTAGCGACCTCTCGCACGTCCGCCAACGAGTATCGTGGCACCCCTGTCGTCTCCTGGGGAGAGTGCCTTGGGCATCTTCTGCAGGCAGTACATGCAGCGCACGCACTCGTCGTTGTTTATCTTGAGCTCATTACCATCCCAGCTCATCGCATTTGTGGGACAGTTTTTAACTATGTACTCCACATCCACCTTGCCACTCTTGGCGTAGTTCCTTACTTCCTCCTGATCTATCTTGATGTCATCGCGCCAAGTACCCATTATAACGAAGTCTGCTCTGGGAACACCTGCAACGCAATCGGTGGGGCAGCCGGAGATCTTCACCTTGAACTTGTACGGGAAGCGCGGGCGGTGCATGTCGTTGAGGATCTCTTCGTCGGTCATCAGAGTGTGGTATATATCGTTGGTGTCTATGCACGCCATTTCACAGCGCGCGGGGCCGATACAGTTGCTCGCAGTACGGAAGTCGCCAGCGCTTCCTCCAATGTCCCAGTGCTCCTTCGCTGCCTCGTCGAAGAAGGGTTCAATGTTCTCAGTTGGTATGCCCACAACCTGCAGGTCTCCAGTGGCGCCGTGGAAGTTCATCAAACCAGAGCCGTACTTGTTCCACAGTTCAACAAGCTTGCGCAGCTTCTTTGTGCTGTAGAACCACCCGGCGGGCTGGATGAACCTTATTGTGTGGGCATCTGCGAGGATGTCACGCCTGTCAGAGACCCTGCCAATAACACCAGCGTCGTAGCCGGGAACACCCACCATGCCGCCATGGGTCCAGTGGGTCATTTTGTCTTCGTAGTTCAGCTCATAGAGCTTGAGCAGCCCAGTGTAGCCCGTCTTTTTAATCTCTTTGACTATACTGGGCCATGGCCCCTTTTCAAGCTCGTCCAGAAGAGGGGTTTCCGATGCCACCTCATTTCACCTCCTGCCTTAGTTACAACAAAATCTACCTACGCCTAGCGAATTGAATTAAAGTTTTTTTGGTATATATAATTTTTCATTAAAGTGACCAGTCTGTGCAAAGTTGCCCACAACCGTGCACAATTTTACCTCGTTAGGCTACGCTGCGCCTATGGTTGTGGTTTTATGGACAAGGAGGAATTTCTGGAGAGGTTCTACCTCGACGAGGAGGAGAGGCACAAGCGTGCGGAGCGCATAAGCAAGGGGATGGTGCGCTACGAGCGCAAGAAGAACGCCATTTTCACCTTTAAAGACAGCGTTGCCAAAATCGACCTCTGCGAGGTGTGCAGGCATCCCAAGGGCGTGACCTATACCCTGTGCGAGGTTGTGCCGAGCTTTGAAAATGTGGACGTTGGCGAGATGCTCGTCGAGGCGAGGGAGAAGGCAGAGGTGTTCTGCAAGAGCGAGGGCACCAGGGGGCAGTGCATAATCAACATAGTGATACCCCCGGAGCCTAAGATGATTATGGAGCTTGGTGAGCACCTCGACGAGATGACAAAGCTTGGAAACTTCGCTGTTACCGTGTACGACACGAAGAGCGGGAAGATGGGAATGCTTGTGATAGATGAGAGCTTCCTTTCAGAGCTGCGCGAGGACCCCGATTACAAGGGGATGAGCGACGCCGAGATATTCACGAATTTTATGATGAACTACGCTGAGCTACTATGACGCTGCTTTGCTTATCTCTGCACCACATAAAAACGAGCTATAAGAACTTCTCCCGGGTTAGGTTTTCCTCTCCCTCGAGCTTTTATGAGGCCACTCAGAGCTTTGGCGAGCGAGTGTTATTCCAGACTGGCACCAGGGTTGAGGTATACACTACTGGCGATTCAACATCTGCGATGCTGAAGGTGCTATCACAACACAGTGGCATCGCAGAGGAGGAACTCTCAAAGCTGTTCATGGTTTACAGTGCCTCCGACGCAGCGGAGCATCTTTTCAGACTTGCGTGCTGCATTGAGTCTCGCGTGCTGGGCGAAACCTATATCCCCTGGCAGGTGGAGGCGGCGCTTGAGCAAGCTAAAGCGGCAGGTGCCGCTGGCGAGGTGCTTGAAAAGCTTTTCGGCGCATCGCTGCAGGCAAGCAGGAGGGCAATAGAGGAGACGGGCATAGCCAAAGGCGACCTCCACATCAGGGCACTGGAGGCGCTTCGTGCAGCGACAGAGCTTAAAGGAAAAAAGGTGCTCCTGTACGGCGCAGGTTTAACCGGCAGAAGGGTTGCAAAGCTGGCTAAGCAGCATGGCGCAAGCATCGCCGTACTAAACCGCAACTACGACATAGCGCAGCGATGTGCACATGAGATTGGCGCTGAGGCGCTTAATTATGAGGAGCGCAATGACGCGCTGAGGGATGCCGACATCCTGGTATGCGCCACTCTCGCCTCGCACTACCGCGTTACCCCGGAGCTTCTCGCTAAGCTTGAGCGGGAGAAGCGCCTTGTGATTCTTGATGTCTCACCCTTCAGAAACGTCTCGCCAGAGGTGGCGAAGCTTGGCTTTGTCACCCTTGTTAACGGCGGGGTAGCGAAGGCTGCGGAGGAGAACCTCAAGGCGATGAGGGTAGAGGTTCCCAAAGTGGAGGGGATAGTGGCTGAGGAGCTGGCCAAGCTCAGGGCTGAGCTTCCTGAGCTTTTTGAGGTGTGAACCATGCCCTACATAGCGCTTGAGCTTGGCGACGAGGATTTGGAGCATGCGAAGCTGGTGCTTGGCGAAGCATGCGAGAGCTGCGAGGTTAATATAGATGGCAGAGTGGAGAAAGGGATACTGCTGTCAAAGAAGACCCCTAAAAATCTTTACGCCCTCCTCGCGATATACATGCAGAACCGCGTGGACTGGAGGCGGTGAGATGGGCTACGTGCTCCTCGAAGTCAGCGACGAAGCCTTCGCAGCCATAGAGGCGCTGTTAAAGGGAAGCTTCCGAAAGCTCAGCGTGGAGTGCTCCTCCTTCAAAGAAGGTGAAGAGGTTCTGGTTTTCGAGGAAAGGCTGAGCTCTGGCGACTACCACCTGCTCCAGTCGATACTGGTGCAGGATTTGGAGTGGTAGGCTAACTCACGCGTCTCGAAAAATTCGTAACCCTCAGCTCATTCAGTATTGCCTCTTTATTCACATCGGGAAGCTCAATTCTGCCCGGCACGTAGGCGCAGTAGGGGTCCTCCGCAAGGTAGTCCCCGGTTACAGCGTAAGCGCGAGAGCGCGAGCCCCTGCATATGTCGTTGAACTCGCACACTCTGCACTTACCCTTAAGCTTCGTTGCGTCGTGGAGCTCTTTCAGCACCTCTGAGCTGGAGTATATCCCTTCCAGCGTATCCTCTCTCACGTTGCCAAGCGTTACGGGCATGAAGCTGCTCGGGTAAACTTCACCCTTGTGCGCCACGAATATTCCCTTTCCAAACACCTTCTTGTCTTTGGGCTTATAGCCGCTGCCCTTTACCTCAACCTCAGGAAGCTCAACATCGCGGGTTAGCTGCTCCAGCTTTTGCCTTAGATGCCCGTATAGCGCGCCCTGCATCAGTGCGCTTTCGTCGAGCATGCCCTCTTCAACCATGCGGCGCATAACCGCAACCCGGCGATAGGGCTCACTCCCTGCGATGGCATTCACGGTGATAAGCGGTAAACGCATGACGTCGTAGACGAAGTTGAAGACATCCTCGTACTCCTCCGGCGAAAGCGCAAGCTCTTCCGTCGCTCTGCCTGTGGGGATGAGCATGTACAGGTACCAGCCTATTGCGCCCAGTCTCTTCGCGAGAAACATAATCTCGGGCAGCTCGCGCACATTGTGCCTGGTAACCGTCGTTAGGAGGCGGAAAGGCAAACGCAGCTCTCGCATTATCTCCGTAGCTTTAACCAGCCTTTCGAAGGTTCCCGGCACGCCTCTAAAAGCGTCGTGCTGCTCTGGTGTAGCCCCGTCGATGCTTATTGCCACTGTATCGCAGCCCGCCTCCTTGAGCTTCTCTATGTTCTTCCTGTTCAGCAGGGGCGTGGTGCTGGGCGCTATCGTAACCGTGAGCCCGACGTCTTTGGCGTAGCGTATTAGGTCAAAGATATCCTCCCGCCTCAAAGCGTTGCCACCGGTGATGCGCAGTATTGGATACGGCTTGCCAAAAGCGACAATCTGGTCAATAAAGGCGTAGCTTTCCTCTGTAGTAAGCTCCCGCGGGTCTCGTTCTGTGCGCGCACTCGCCTTGCAGTGCTTGCAGCGCAACCCGCAGGCTATTGTAGACTCCCACATCACAGAAACTGGCTTGAGATGCATCCCCCTACCACAGAAGCATAACAAGGTAAAGCAGTAGCAAGAATCAGCCGGGAAACAAAAATCAGAAGGAGAAAAAGGGAGAGAGAGTTTACTCCTCGTCGCCGCCGGCGCCGCCTTCGTCGCCTTTCTTGGTCTCACCGCTGGCAGCGATGACGTCGTCGATGCGGAGTATCATCACCGCAACCTCGCTGGCGCTGTCTATCGCCTGGCTCTTCACAGAGAGCGGCTCCACTATGCCCTCGCTGTACATGTCTTTCACTTCACCCTCGTACACGTCCAAGCCGAAGCGGTAGCCTTTGTCCTCCTTCTCGTGCTTGGCGCGCAGGGCGACGACCATGTCTATTGGATCAAGACCTGCGTTCTCTGCAAGCGCGCGCGGAATCACCTCAAGCGCGTCTGCGAAGGCCTCAATTGCAAGCTGCTCCCTGCCGCCGACGGTCTTGGCATAGTCGCGCAGGCGCAGGGCAAGCTCTATCTCGGGTGCACCGCCACCAGCTAAGACCTTGCCGTCGCGTATGGCAGCGGGCACAACGCCCAGGCAGTCCTCAAGGGCGCGCTCCACCTCATCGACGATGTGCTCAGTGCCGCCGCGTATGAGTATCGTCACGCTCTTGGGATCCTTGCACTCGCGCACAAACACCATCTCATCGTCGCCTATCTTGACCTCCTCGACGATGCCCGCATAGCCAAGGTCCTTCTCGCTCAGGTCGTCGATGTTGGTCACTATGGTAGCGCCTGTAGCCTTCGCCAGCTTCTCCATGTCGCTCTTCTTCACCCTGCGTACGGCGAAGATGCCTTCCTTGGCAAGGTAGTGCTGCGCCAAGTCGTCGATACCCTTCTGGCAGAAGAGCACATTCGCCCCGCTCGCCTTAATCTTCTCCACCATCTCCTTAAGCATGCGCTCCTCTTCGTCGATGAAAGCCTTGAGCTGGTTCGGGTCGGTGATGCGTATCTCGGCGTCGAACTCGGTCTTCTCAATCTCCAGCGGGGCGTTTATCAGCGCAATCTTGGCGTCCTTCACCTTGCGCGGCATTCCTGGATGCACGCGCTCCTTGTCTATAACTATGCCGTTGATGAGCTCAGTATCCTCAACGGCGCCGCCCTCCTTCTTCTCAAGCTTTATGTCGTCGGTGTCTATGATGTACTTGCCATTCTCCTTCTCAGCCACGGCGCGCACTGCCTTAACCACGAGGTCTGCGAGGTACTCCTTCGCCAGCTCTGCACCCTTGCCGGTCATCGATGTCATGGCTATCTTCTTCAGAAACTCGTCGTCGTTCACGTCTATGCTCTCTGCGATCTCCTGGAGAATCTCCTGGGCTTTCTCGGCTGCCATGCGGTAGCCATTGGCGATTATCGTGGGATGTACATCCTGGTCAAGAAGCTCCTCGGCGTTCTTCAGAAGCTCGCCCGCGAGTACGACCGCCGTTGTGGTGCCGTCGCCGACCTCGTTCTCCTGAGTCTTCGCCACCTCCACCATCATCTTCGCGGTGGGGTGCTCCACGTCCATCTCTTTAAGTATGGTGGCGCCGTCGTTGGTTACGACAACGTCGCCTATCGTATCTACCAGCATCTTATCCATGCCCTTGGGACCCAGCGTTGACTTCACCGCCTCGGCAATGACGCGCGCCACCATTATGTTGGTGCGCTGCGCGTCCCTGCCGCGGGTGCGGGTAGTTCCCTCCTTCAGTATCAACACAGGCGTACCTCCAAGCTGGGAAGGTGCTGCTGCCATCTTCTTCCACCTCCTTTAAATTCTCCTCCTTATAAGCTATAACCGCGAAAATTCTTGTCAACCATTATGAGAGCGATGTTTTGCCTGGCGATTAGATTATCACCAGTTACCGTGGTAAAAAATTTTAGTAACTATTGGTTAGGAAAGTAGGGGCGCGTCCCTTTTATGAGGGGGTTTATAAGGTGGTTTATACAAGGTGAATAACCCAAACTCTGGTGGTAGGGGAAAGTACTCCACCCGAAGCAAGGGAGCCGGAGTACCCCATTTCATCCTTTATTTTTACGCTGGGTTTATGGTCTGTGTTCGGGTGGCTCATGGGGTATGTAGCGAGCATTGCCCTCAAAGGTGATAGCTATGAGTGAGATTTTTGACCTTTCCTAGGTGGATTCGCCCTGCCCAAGAGGATGAGCCGGAGATTACAGCTATAGCTGAGTTCACAAAGGATTTAAAGAGCATTCAGGGCAAAGTCACAGCCTACATCTGCAAGGACTACGCCTGTAGCGAGCCCACCACTAGTGTAGAGGAGATGTTGGAGAGGCTGAGGCGTGGGTGAAATACGTTTATGTAGTGTTTACTTTCTCTTTTTCAGCAGCCTCTTAAATTCCTCAACAGTTAAATCGGCATCTCTGATAATACTTTTAACCAACTTTGGGTGGAGAATTTTTCCGGAATGGTATGGTACTGTAATTCGCACACCTTTATCATTCTTGTAAATCTTATGACTCCCACTCTGCCTCACAAGGTAAAAACCTACCTTTTCGATTACCTTTATAACGTCTCTGGCGGTCACCCTCGGAAGCTTTTCACTCATACTGTAACTTCCACCGCTGCCAGGTTTATCATCTCAACTCTGGGTATCTCCTCCCCCTCTTCCAGCCTATCTTTAATATGAAGCTTTATTGCATCTTTAATGTTCTCCAAAACCTCCTCATAGGTATCCCCCTGTGTATAACACCCCTGCAACTCAGGACAATAAGCAAAGTAACCATTTTCGTCCTTCTCTATCACTACAGACACTCTATAGACAGTCATCCTTATTCCACCTCATTAATATCCGTCAAGCTAACATGATAAGGGTTTGGTCAGCTTCTTAGGAGAGCTTCCAAACATCAGTAACAAAACCTTTTTATCCTCTCGCCTCGAAGCTACCTGCGGTGATAGTTATGGAAGGCTCACGCATTCCTGGCTTCTACAAGCTTCCGCCACAGCAGAGGCTGGAGAAGGTCAAGAGTTTCGCCTCCCTGGGCGAGGAGGAGGTTGAGGCTATCGCAAGGCACGGCTCGCTTACCATTGAACAGGCAGACCGCATGATTGAGAACGTCATAGGCACCTTTGAGCTTCCCCTTGGCATAGCTACCAACTTTCTGATAGACGGAAAGGACTACCTCATACCCATGGCTATAGAGGAGCCCAGCGTGGTAGCTGCGGCAAGCAACGCCGCAAAAATGGCGCGCCCCGGCGGAGGCTTTGTAACCAATGCCACGCCGCCAATAATGATAGGGCAGGTGCAGCTTTGCGGTGTAGATGACCCCTATGCCGCGAGGATGGAAATCCTCACCATTAAGGATGAGATAATAGCAAAGGCAAATGAGCAGGATCCAATACTGGTAAAGCTGGGCGGTGGATGCAAGGACATCGAAGTTAGAGTGGTTGAGTCTAAGCAGGGGCCGATGGTTGTAACCCATCTCCTAGTGGACTGCCGCGATGCAATGGGGGCAAACGCGGTGAACACCATGGCAGAAGCGGTGGCTCCGCTGATAGAGCGCGCCACCGGGGGCAAGGTTTACCTGCGCATAATCTCCAACCTGGCGACTTTCCGCCTGGCTCGTGCAAAGGCGGTTTTCAAGGCAGAGGCGATAGGCGGCGAAGAGGTGGTAGAAGGCGTGCTCAATGCCTACGCCTTCGCGGAGGCGGACCCCTTCCGCTGTGCCACCCACAATAAGGGGATAATGAACGGGGTTACCGCCGTGGTGCTCGCCACGGGCAATGATACTCGCGCTGTAGAAGCTGGGGCGCATGCGTACGCTGCGCTTAGAGGCTACAAGCCCCTGACCACCTACGAGAAGAACCGCGATGGCGACCTGGTGGCGACGATTGAGCTCCCTGTGGCGGTGGGTTTGGTTGGCGGTGCTACAGCTTCGCATCCCGTTGCAAAGGCGTGCATTAAAATTCTCGGAGTTAAGAGTGCTGAAGAGCTTGCCCGTGTAATCGCCGCGGTTGGGCTGGCGCAGAACTTCGCTGCTCTGCGCGCTCTGGCAACGGAAGGGATACAGCGGGGGCACATGGAGCTTCATGCTCGCAATATTGCGGCAATGGCAGGCGCTAAAGGCGAGGAGATAGACGCCGTAGCCGAGGTGCTCGTGAGGGAGCGCAAGATACGCGTTGACCGCGCAAAGGAGGTGCTGGAGGAGATAAGGAAGAAGGGATAACATCCCCTCGTTCCACCTCGCATAGCGAGGGTAACAGTGGAAGGGTCCCTATATTAGAATCTATAGTTGCAGGAGGTCTCGCAACTCTCGCAGAGAGTTGCTTCGGTCTCCCTCGCGAATGCTCAGGAAACAATAGGAACCCGCTGGTGGTTCCTATATGTAAAACCCCTTTTACTCGTTAGTTATGGCTCAGAAAACCATGAACCTTGAAATTCTTCAGCAGAAGTGGCTTGCGACAATGGACATGCTGGTTGAGCTTAACCGCGAGAAATTCCGCTCACCGAAAGCGAGTGAGCTTTTGAGGCATGCAAGAAGCATGATAAACGAAGCCTCGCTGAATCGCGCAGCTGACGAGAGTTTTCTGGTAAAGGTGGAGCGTTTGCTGGAAGAAGCGCAGCGTGAAATCTTTGTTGCCGCGCAACCTCTGGGCGATGAGTTTCTACTGCGCTGGAGCAGCACTTTTGACCGCATCGACGCTGGGGAGCGCTACGGGGAGTACAGTTTTGGCGTTACTCGCTTTTATCCACATCTGCCCAGGGCGAGGAAGTGGGTGAGGATTAAGCAGCCTTCTAACCTAACCCCGCGGAGGCTTCTGGAAATTTCCCACAGCTGCGATGTGAAGATAAAGCGTCACGGGAAGGATCACCTTGTAATAGTGGGTGAAGGCGAAGCGCTCAAGCGCGCCCTCGCTGAAGTTGCACCCTACATCAAGGGCGAGAAGTAGAATGATAATCGACGCTCACACTCACTTCTCAACCGCAAAAGAGCTAAGCGCTCTTGAGAGGGAAGCGGCGAGGGAGTATCTCTTAGCCACTGGCATAGAGGTTTCCCGCTACGGCAGTGTGGAGGAGCTTCTTGAGGCGATGAAAAAGCACGGCATAGCCAAGGCTGTGCTAATGCCACTGGCAACCTCAACTTCGCTGCGTGAGGCAGAGAAGCTAAACAACTTCGTAGCCAAGGTGGCGAGGGAAAGCGAGGCTATAATCCCCTTTGCATCCGTGAATCCAAATTGCGAGGATGCAGTGGAAGAGCTAGACCGCGCCGTGGCTGAGCTTCGCTTACGAGGGGTGAAGCTTAATCCAAACCTGCAGGGCTTTACCTTTGACCAAGATGAGGTTTGGACGCTTTTCGAAGCTATAGAACAGCTTCGCGTCCCTGCGTTTATCCACTCTGGCTTCACCGTTGGCATGGGGAAGAACAACTTTTCGCCGGAAGAAGCGAACGAGCTCATCGCAAGCTTCCCCCGCGTAACCTTCATCTTTGCCCACATGGCGAGACATAAAAGCAGGGAGGACGCGCCCAGCGTCATACCTGAGCCCAACGTTTACTTGGAGACCTCTCACGCCCCAGCGGAGGTTATCCTCAAGGCGATAGAAACCTTCGGCGTGGATAAGCTCCTCTTCGGTTCAGACTTCAAGTACAACTTCTACCCCAGCTATGAGATTGAGAAAATCGCCTCTCTGCTCATTAGCGAGGAGGAAAAGAGGAGCATATTCTACGCCAACGCAGCTAGGCTCTTCGGAGTGGAGAAAAAGAATGGCTTGCTCTCGTCTCTGCTGAAAAGGCGTTAGTACTTTCTCCTTATTAGGAACTCTGCCAGCACCTCTATCTTTTCTATAGCTTCGTTTTTTATCCCAGTGGCGCGAAGCTCCTTCAAAGCTTCGCTCTCGTACTTCTCTGCCATCTCTGTGGTGTACTCTCTCGCACCTGTGCTTTCAAGAATCTCGAGCACCCTAGCTACGTCCTCCTGATTGAGCTTCTCCTTGGCGTAGGTCTCGGTAAGAATCTCCTTCTCTTCCCGCGATGCCCTCTCAAAAGCGTAGATCACAGGTAGGGTCTTCTTCTTGTTGCGGATGTCGCTCGCCTTGGGCTTGCCAGTCTTCTCCTCCCATATGCCTATGATGTCGTCTATTATCTGGAAGGCTATGCCTATCTTCCGTCCAAAGTTTTTGAAATGCTGTATAACCTCCTCATCTCGCGTTGCGAGCATAGCCCCTATGTGGGTGCTCGCTTCAATAAGCGCGGCTGTCTTTCGGGATATCATGTCCAGGTAGCTCTCCACGTCTATGTCCATGCGCTCCTCAAAGCTCATGTCCAAGTACTGCCCCTCGCACAGCTCCATTATTGTTCTATTCAGTATGGCGAGCACATCCACTATCTTTTCATCCGTAACATTGTAATCGCGCAGGCGAAGCGCGGCTAAGTTGGCAAGAACGTGCATCCCATCGCCCGCGTTTATCGCATGGGGTATGCCGAAGAGCTTCCATAGCGTGGGCCGATGCCTGCGCTCCTCGTCCATGTCCTCAATGTCGTCGTGGATGAGGGAGAAGTTGTGTATCAGCTCAATCGCCGCCGCCGCAGGCAGCGCCTTGGTATAAACCCCTGCCAGAGCCTTATATGTGAGCAGGCACAGCGTTGGCCTGAAGCGCTTCCCGCGGTACTGCTTCGCAGGTTTCAGCGACTCGTCCAGCCAGCCCAGGTGGTATTCCATCATCTCGTAAAGCCTGCGAGGCTCGCTGCGCTGGAGAAAAACCGCCCTTATCTCATTGTCAATCATCTCAATGTGCTCGGCAAGAATATCTTCTGCGCGCATTGCCACACCTTCAAAAGCTTGCTTAGCTTTGGTCTTGGAGAATAAAAATGTTTCTATATAGGGGCGCCGCACCCGCCCCTATCACCCCATCCTCACCAAATAGGACACCTTCCCCGCTTCGTCACCCGGAACAGAACGTTCCGGGCAACCCCTATTACCCCACTCTCACCATAGCAAGAGCAACTCAGCTAACTGATTTCACTTTTCCGGTGCTCTCGGAAAAGGGAGATAAGGGTAGGAGGAAGAGGTAATACCACCCTTACCCCCCAGGTGAAAACCTTTATACCCGCTGAAAGGGAAAATAAAAGGAGATGTGCCCGAGAAGCTTTAAGGACCTGCTCTCCGCTGAGGAAAGCCTCTTCCGCAGTCCGGAGGTATTCGACCCGGATTACGTGCCGGAGGAGTACCTCCACCGTGGGGAGCAGATGCAGAGCATAGCTCAGTGCATAAAGCCAGCGCTACGTGGAGAGCGCCCTCTCAATGCGCTGATTTACGGCCCGCCTGCGACGGGCAAAACCACTGCGATGCGCAAGCTCTTTGAAGAGCTTGAGGACATACCCGAAGCAACGCGAATCGCAAGGGTGCATATAAACTGCCAGATAAACGCGACGAAGTTTGGCATCTTTTCTCTAATCCACAAAGCGGTGGTGGGACATCTCCCCCCCGAGACAGGGGTGCCCTTCTCAAGGGTTTACGAAGCTATTTTTAGAAAATTGCGCCGTGAGAATAAGGTTCTGCTTGTGGTGCTGGACGACATGGACCACTTATTCTACGACCGCTACGCAAACGAGATACTCTACGACATACTGCGCGCCCATGAAGTTTTTCCGGGAGCTAAGACTGGGATATTCAGCATCGTTAGCAGCACCGAGTTTCTTTACAAGCTCGACGACCGCGTGCGCTCAATGTTCCGCCCGCAGGAGATATACTTCCCGCCCTACAGCGCAGGCGAGATGTATGACATACTTAAGCGCAGAGCTGAGCTGGGCTTCTTCGCAGGGGTTATAAGCGACGAGCTCGTGGAGAAAATTGCAACCTATGCGTATGAGCACGGGGATTTGAGGCTCGGTATAGAGCTTCTCAGAGTGAGTGCCCATATAGCAGAGTACCACGCCTCGCGGAAGATTACAGAAGAGCATGTTGAGGAGGCGTATGCAAAGTCTCGCGTAGCCACGCTTCGCTCTCTGGTGGAGCCCCTCTCGAAGGAGGATAAGCTGCTTTTGAAGCTTCTGTGCGAGGCGGAGCAGGGTATAACCTCCGGCAAGTTGTACGAGCGCTTTTCCAAAGCTTCCGGGCTGAGCTACACCAAGTTCTACCGCATTCTCACGAAGCTGGAGGAGCTTCGCCTGGTAGACACAAAGGTTGCGAGCGGTGATAAGCGCGGGCGAAGCAGGGAGATATTCCTGCGCCATCCACGGGAGGAGCTTTTGAAGGTGCTCCCATGAGGGTAGTGGTTCTGCGCCTGGGACACAGGCAGGAACGCGATAAGCGCGTGACCACCCACGTGGGCTTAGTGGCGAGAGCCTTTGGGGCGGACGGGATGATACTCACCACACAGGATGAGAAGGTGGTGGAGAGTATATGCAAGGTTGTGGAGAACTGGGGGGGCGATTTCTTCGTTGAGGTAGAGCAAGAATGGCGCAGGTTCATCAAAGAATGGAAGGGCATAACGGTGCACCTCACCATGTACGGTGAGCACGTCGATGACAGAATCGCTGAGATTCGCTCATCGGGTAAGGACGTTCTCGTGGTGGTGGGCGCTGAAAAGGTGCCGGCAGAGGTCTTCAAGCTGGTGGACTACAACATAGCTATAGGGCACCAGCCCCACAGCGAGGTGGCAGCGCTTGCGGTATTCCTCGACAGGTACTTCTCTGGCAGAGAGCTTCACAGGGAGTTTCAAGGTAAGCTGAAGGTGGTGCCCTCACGGCGAGGGAAGC
>Ga0209426_1001230_pt1 | contig 17133 bp, 13 predicted proteins | sample Deesub1362B_J571_FD_187697 | JGI IMG/M metagenome (GOLD analysis project Ga0209426, IMG submission 187697) | Deep oceanic, basalt-hosted subsurface ecosystem from Juan de Fuca Ridge flank, Pacific Ocean, CORK Borehole 1362B_J2.571 (SPAdes)... ...
TTTCTGCTTGACAAGTGCATTTTGAAAAGCCGAAGCATACCAGAACTAATTTACAATGTAATTCATTTCTCTGCTCGCGATTTACCGTTCAAGCTCTGGAATATCAACGCAACGAAAACAGCCTTGCTCACAAGACTGAATCCTTTCAAGGATAATCCGGTCTTGCGCAGCATCTTTTATGTTAAAAGCTCAAACGTGAATCTGAACTCGATTGAAAACAAGAATGTCGTAATTGATCTTCACAATTTGGACCGAAAAGTTGCCTACAAACGAGAGTTGAGGCTGACCTACAACTTTCTCGTCATAAACTATCTTAGAAAAGCTCTGGCGAAAAAGGAAACTAATGATGTGAATAATCTTTTTGTTGTTGATGAGGCCCAGCTTCTAATCCCTAAAATTTTCCGTAAGGCAACAGCAACCGAAACATGGATGACGACAGATTTTGCAACAAGACTAAGGAAGAGAGGAGAAAGCTTAGTAATAATTACTCAAAGTCCAGCCAACATCGAAGATGATGTCAGAAAAAACGCGCAGAATATTTTCATTTTCAGGCTTCAAGATTCGCAAGACATCAAAACAATTGCTGGAATGCTTGGCTACGTTCACATAAACGAAATAAGCTATTTAGCAGGTTTACTCGCAAATCTTGAGAGCAGAAAGGCCATAGTTAAAACTCCAGCAGTAAAACATCCCTTTGTGCTGAAAACTCCAGACATAAATTTTGAAATGGAAAAACATGATAGTTGAAAGGCTTTTCCAATGGAGAATTGAAGAGCATAACAAGCATAAGCGTGAAAATGACGTAGTTTGGGTTACGGATCTAATTTATTGTCCGTTAAAGCCGAAGTATGAAGCTAAATATCCGATTCTTTCAGAGGCAAACTGCTATGATCCAAATACCATGCAAGGATTGCTGGTTCATGTCGGCCTAGAGAAGTTGCTCGAAAAATGGTTTAATGCAAAGACAGAGGTTGAAGCTGAAAGAAGTCTAGGAAATAAGAGGGTTAGAGGAAGAATTGACGCGTTGTTGGAGAATTCTAGAATAGGAATCGAGATTAAAACAGCCAAAGCAGATTCATACATACCCTATGAACACCATATCGAACAAGCAAAAACCTACAACTGGCTCTCAAACCTTGACAAGACAATACTCGTTTACGTTACTCCAGAAAGGGTTGCAGAATATGAAATAGCTGAAAGCTACAATGATGCGGAAATCAAAAACATGTTAAACAACTTGAAAATTCCAAGATATGACTGGGAATGCTCATACTGCTCTTATTCTCATATATGTCCGAATAAAGTGGTTAAAAGGAAGTAAGTTTACTTTTCAAATAATATGTTTCCATAAAAAATTAATTGGATTAAGAAGGTATTTTTAAGCATAAGTGGATTGGGGGTTGTATGAACGAGAAGGAAGATTGTCTTGAAGATAGTGTTGATACTGCTTCTGTGCACATCAACTGTTACATTTAACATTCGAGAAGCTAGAGCTGAACCTAGAACTTGGATAGTAGATGATGATGGCCCAGCAGATTTTCATACCATACAAGAAGCTATTAATGCCGCTAATTCTGGGGATATAGTTTATGTCAAGGAAGGAATTTATTATGAAAATGTTGTAGTGAATAAAACGCTTTCACTCATTGGGGAAGATAGAAATTCGACTATTATTGATGGAATGAAGATCGACACTGTGGTCTTTGTGAAGTCAAAAGACGTTTTGGTAAGTAATTTCACCATAAGAAACAGCAACAAAGATATAGAATCTTCTCCCTCTCCGTATTATGATACATGTAACGGAATTTATGTAACGAACAATAATTGCACCATTCGCAACAATGTAATTACTGACAATGGTATAGGAATTAACCTATATTCCTCTAATAATCACAATATCATCGGAAATATCATCAAAAATAATGTTCTGGGCGTTCATTTCTACCGTTCAAGAAACAATATGCTGAGAGAAAACAGTATATCTGACAATGAGTATTTCAATTTATTTTTCGAAATGATCTCTACGGCTGATCTTTTCAGTTGGAATATAGATACTTCAAATACGGTAAATGGAAAACCCTTCTACTACTTATTAAACCAAACAGATCTAACCATTACCCCCTCTACTTATCCTCAAATTGGTTCGCTGATGCTGATAAATTCTTTAAACATTACAGTGAACGATATAAATGCAACAGAAATATGGCTTGTTTGGACAAATAGCAGTACATTAGAAAAATGCAAGGGAACGATAGTGGTAATAGGTTACAATAATACCGTAATGAACTGCGTTAGCACAAACAAATACATTGGCATGTCGATAGGGGGCGCCGATGAATCTTCAGTAAACACATTTGTTGGCAACACACTCATTAATTGCACAATTGGTTTATCTTGTGATGAATCTGTTAAAATTTACCATAATAATTTCATTGACAATGAATATGATATTTTCTTCACTCAAGATCATAGACCAGTTATAGGAAAACCGTACCCTTCAGGAGGTAATTATTGGAGCAATTATCAAGGAGCAGATTTGTTCAGTGGGCCGTTCCAGAATGAGACTGGAAGCGATGGAATAGGCGATACGCCATACACAGCTACATTTTCCCTTTCTGGTCAAGAAGTACAGTTAACTGATTCGTACCCGCTTATGGGCCCAATTACTATGTTTTACGCTGGTACATTTAACAACAAACCATATTACATTGATATCATCAGCAATTCTACAATTTCAGACTTTTACTTTAACCCAGATGAGGGGCCCTTCATTAGATTTCATGTTTCAGGAGCGGATGGTACGAGTGGGTTCTGTAGAGTTACCATTCCTAAAGATCTGCTATGGGCCGAAGAAGATCATTGGACGGTTCTCGTAGACGGTGAACCCGTTAAATACAGGATAATTCCGGTCAAAAACTATACAATTGTCGTCGATGGTACTCCAATCGAAACCATCACACCAGACCCGAACTTCACATACATATACTTCACTTACGGCCACAGTGCAAGAACTATAGAAATACGAGGGACACATGTCATACCAGAATTTCCATTCAACAACTTTCTACCATTGTTAATGATAGTGTTTGCTGTTCTTACGCTTCTTAAAAGAAAAATTAAGACCTAATTTCCTTCTTATTTGTATCAATGACTCAATAGTATTTTAGTTCAATAGGTAATATCCAACTATTCTCATGTCTTTATTCAAATGATGTGACAATTATTAAACCGAATAATTAAGATGAGCATCTCGATAGTTTGAACCAAAAATAAAAAATATTTTTCTATTAACCTTTTACTAAATTGACTGAGGAAACAGTTGATATAACTGAATCTTTAGTCAGAATGCTTACCGTGACTACGTCGCTAGTTGTAATATTTACATGTACTTTTCTTTTTCCGTTTGTCCAGCCTCAAATAACTGATCAATCTGAAGTCGTGATCTATCCTGACTATTTTTGGATAATTTGGACGGTACTTTTTGTTCCTTTTTTTATACTAGCCGTTGCATCTTATTTTATTTCACCTTTATTAATAACTAGAAACTTGAAATTACTCCCCGCGTCTGAAAATTCTAAGGTTTTCAGATTAGTAAAGGGTTTGTCACAAAAGCTAGGCCTTCCGAAAAGTCCTAGTGTTTTGATTCATAATTCTGAGGAACCGAACTGCTTTATTTTTGGAAAGACAGCTAAAGAGGCAAAATTGATCATAAGCGAAGGAATGATACACTTACTTAACGATGAAGAACTGAAGGCAGCTATTCTCCACGAATTAAGTCATATTCGGAACAAAGACATGGCCTTTATGACTTGGGCAGTTTCTTTCAAAAAAGCATTAAAGTACTGGTTCTTGATTCTACTAGGCGGTATATTATTACTTCAGTTGAAAATGGGTACAATTAGAGCCAACGAAATCGGTGTCTATACATATGGAACCATATCAAGTTTAATCGTTTTCTTCATTATCCCTATCTTGGCAATTAATTCTGTTTCAAGGGTGAGGGAACTACTTGCAGATGCTAGAACTACAATAATTATGAAGAATACTCTGCCCCTTGTTTCTGCAATTAAGAAAACCTTGAAGCATCTAATTTTGATAAATTTAATTAGAGGAAGAAGACGGCCAAAAATATCAGCAGTAGCCAAGTTAGCCTCGTTTAACCCCCTCCCTTATTCTCTCTTAAAATACACTTTTCTAACTCATCCATCTTTAAAAGAAAGATTGAACTCGTTAATCAATCGCAGGTATGTTATTAAAAGAAACCAGATGTACTTACCTTCTCTAGAAGCTTCATTTTACGCTGGTCTCTTGACGGTCTATATAATAAATGGTGGAATGTATCTTTGGATATTTTTCCTTCCAGAAATAATGAATTTGGATCCTATAGCTAAATTGGTTGTCGGACTTTTATTCGAAATGATAGTAGTCTTTTTAATGCCATCCCTGATTATCTTTTTAGTTAATTGTTATCCAACTAGACACTGTGAGATTCGGTTAACGCGGAGCAATGTTGACTTCTACATAAAAGGTTTATTATCCAGAAACCTAACTTCCTCTGCAACACTTCTAATATTTCTGCTGCTTTTACCAGTCCTATCATCTCCCCAAGGTATAAAAATAATTGCAGTGATTTGGTATACAGTATTACTTTTTCTTATTTCCTCTCTCTTTTCATTGTGTTACCTACTCATCAGAGCTCGAAGAAGGAAGAACGATAAAATTAAAGGATTACTCTTCTTCAAACAACAATTTTAAATCCTCATCGCTGAGATGCGATATATCTATAAAGCTTAATGCATCTCTCAGATTTTTCGGATTAACAACTTTTTCAAGCGGAAGGAGAAGCAACCCTTTGTCTGTTTCAAGAAAAATGTATGAGAAAAATTCCTTACGTGTCTTATGTTCTAAATCATGCTTCTTAGCTGCTCTTTTCGGAATAGTTAACCTCCAAACTCCGCCTTGGCGGAAAGGCTTTGCAACTCCAACAATACCTTTAATTTTAACTTCAATTTTCCCAAACTCTGACATTTCTCCACCCACTTTCCAAGGTTAACCTAGTTACAATTTGCTCGCAGAATACTTTCCATCATTTTCTTTTAAGACTTTTCGGAAGTGAAAAAGATGCCACGTAAAAGAAGGTATTACTCACATTACCGATACAAGAAATTGTTTTGTAAGCCAAATCCAGATAAAGAGAAAGGTAAAAGATGCCGTGAAAGGGCTTTACAAAAACTAATTCAACGAATCAGCAATCCCCATTTAAACACTGACTTGTTGTTACAAATCGCCAAGAGACATAACCTTGATCCTGTGACTATCCAAAAATTTGGAAAAATCTAGCCGATTTCTCGAACACAGTAATAGTTACTTATGTTAACTCAGTTACAATTTGTTGGCAGAATACTTCTTTCATTGTGCTTCTAAATTTTTGTGAGGAAAACAGAAATGGTAGACAAATATGGATGTGTACAGTCAAAGTTCATACAATGGAGAAACGTGCGACAAAGAATTCAAAAGATGTCATATGTAACAGCTAACGACTAAACCACCAATACGAACAGACTTTAAACTCCCATTTTTATTTTTCACGCATTAACTGAGCCTTCTTATTTGAATTGAAAGGAATCAAAAAAGATAGCTGTCTTCTCCGATCTGTTATAATCGTCAGTTAGCATTATTAACTTGGTTTCAAGTTGTTCGCAGAGGCTTTTCCTATATGAATGAAGTTTTCTCCGAGGTGTTTGAGAAATGAAGAGCCCTTGTATCCTAACTGTGAAGAGTCTTAACCTAAATGACATACACAAAGCCTTATCAGCAGCTGGATTCCAAACGATTTTACAACCGTCTCAGGTGCAACTTCCCGCATCAGAAAGAAGAGAAATAGTTCAAATACTGGGAATAAACAGTAATGCTGACCTGGAAGCCTTTGCCTCTGTATACGCCGACCCAAGCGGAATTATCAAAGCCGTGGACGTTCAGCAAGTTGTTCGCCGTCAGCGAGCTACTCGTCTTATCAGAGATCCCATAGTACTGGTCTATGAAAATAAGACAAACGCTGTTTTCCCAAGAGTAAAATTTGCGATCTTTAACGCTATACCCACAAAGATTCTTTCATTACTTTTTGGCGCTAATGTGAATGACTTCTTAAAGAACGACCAGTTTAAAGCTGCAATCAACGACATTCGGACACTAGCAAATGTAAAGGTAAGTGAGAGGAAACTCGGCAAGGACCTGCTTAACCTCATCGTGTCAAACGTTGTTAACAGCGTCAGAACCTATGTCGACAGCTTGAGATTCGAACTAGCAGTTAGCAACATAATAAGCGTTAAGCGTGAGACACCATGGCAGAGAACGAAGTATTAGCACAAATCAGAAATAGCTTGTTGGATATTCAGACAAGACTTTCCAGATTAGAAGCTCAAAACGACGAGAAAATGATTCTTAATGAGTCTATAATTGCGGAAAGAGGCCTTGGAGGTCGAAGAGTCTACAGTTCATCTAAAGGCGGAATAAAGAGAAACATCCATCTTCCATTCTGTTATGTTTGCGGCAGAAGGCTAGGAGAAGAAGTAGTGATATGTGAAGAATGCGGGAATCCATGCTCGCCTGAATGCGTTGTAAACTTCGATGGAGTTACTAGATGTTTGAAATGCCTCCAACGAAGATTCCCAAAAAGAGCTTTCAAGGTGTTATGTTGTGCCCCGCTCTCCAAGAGACGAATACATAAAGTGACAGGAATCCCGAAAGAAGACATCGATCATGCACTCACCGAACTCCAGAAGAACGGTTTGATAGTCAAAAAAGGACTTATCTTCCGACATTTTGAACTAACAGATACTGGAAGAGAGGTTCTCTATCTATATTCGCGGGTCTACAAAGAAGAGGACATTCTAGAAATAAAAGAGCAAGTGGCCAAGATTAAAGGAGAATTTTGAAATGAACGATTTGAGATGGATCAAAGAAGTAAGCGAACTATTTTCAAGGATGAACTGCTTAATAGATGAACAGACCGCTGAGAACTTACTTACTTTATACTTAACGGAGGATGATCCGATAGAAAAAATGATTTTAAAACAAGAGATTCAAAGTCTTCTCAGCTTATACTCTAATGACTTGATATTTTCAGCAAAGCCTGTTTTGGCTTCTCCGTCTCCAGAAAATTGTAAAGGCGAAATCCTTCTCGGAAAGATTATCCAAGGAGATTATGAGTCACATGATTTTAGAATAGGCCTAGAAGATCTGCAGAGACATGTTGGAATATTTGCCTCAACAGGTTCAGGCAAAACAACCTTGATCATAAACATTCTAAGACAGTTGATGGAACTTCCAAATCCAATACCCTTTCTTTATTTCGATTTCAAGCGGGATCTACGGCATCTAAGAGACTATCCGATTATGGTTTTGCGTCATGATTGGCTAAAGATAAATCCTTTAAGGCCGCCGGAAGGAGTAGACAAAAAGCTTTGGATGATGATCCTTTCGGATATTATGGCTCATGTTTTCGGCTGGTTCTATGCAAGCGAGAATTATTTGATGGGTTTCATAAACACGCTTTACAAGAGGCATAAGAAAAGCTATCCAACTTTCAAGGAGCTATACGAAATTATTACAGAGACTGAGGAAAAAAGCAAAAGATACTCTGAGTATCGAGACGTAGTTCTGAATAGGCTTGAAAGCATGCTCATTGTTCTTGAAGATACTCTTAATTGTGAGAAAGGTTTTCCATTAGAGGAACTGCTGAAGTATCCTGTAGTTCTAGAGCTAGACGGATTAAGAAGGGATGAAGCGAATTTTCTGGTCGAGCTACTTTTAGCGTGCATTTTCGCTTATAGAAAGGCCAACAATCAGAGAGGCCCCTTAAAGCATTTGCTGATATTCGATGAAGCAACAAGGATTTTCTTCAAGGCTAAACAATATAAGGGAACAACTGTTGAGCTTGGCCTTCCCTTTGTAGATACTATTCCTCAGATCATCAGAGACTATCAGGAAGGAATTATCTTTGCTTTGCAAGAGCCTTCAATAGTTTCTCATAGCGTCATGGCGAATACAAACTTGAAGCTTGTCGGCTTCTTGGGTGACGGCCAAGACATTGACGCTGTTGCTAGGTCACTTAACCTAAACGAAGAAGAGAGATCAGCGGTTACAAAGCTGGAAAAGGGAGAATGGCTAGTTAAGAAATCGAATTTGAAACCGTTCATTATCAGAAGTCAAGACTTTCCGTTGCAGAAGAATGTTAGCGACAGAGAGCTTGAAGAAAGGATACATCCGTTTCTCGCAAAAATGAATTCAGTCAAAATAAAGGTTAAAGCTACGCAAACTAGTGCATTGCCTGTTTTGTCTGAAAACGCTAAGAAATTGCTTAAAGATGTGAATAGACATCCATTCAGAGGATTGGCCACAAGATATAAAGTTCTCGGGCTGTCTGCAAGAAAGGGCGAGCAAGCGAAAAAGGAATTGTTACTTAAGAAGGCTGTTGGAGAAATCAAGGTTAAGCTTGGAAAATATAGACCTGTAAAATTCTTGATTCCAACAGCTCTTGGTTTGCGTTGCTTAAGCAATCTGGGAGAAGAAATTAAGCTGTGGCAGTACATTGGAAAAATTGGCTTTCATCATAGGCTCTATCAAGTGTTATGTGCTTACTCACTGAGAAAGCTAAACTACGAAACGTTCATCGAGAAGAACATTGATGGTAAAAGAGTTGATGTGTTAGCGGTTAAAGGAAAAAGAAAGATAGGCATTGAGGTTCAATTAAGCTCCGACTTGAATCTTGAAAAGGTTTCAACGATTCTAGAGAATGTTGATGAGTTAGTTATTCTATGCAGTAATAGCAATGTTTTGAGCAGAATAAATGCCATATTGCAAAAAGGAGATTATGAGAGGGTAAGGCTTGAATTAGTTAGTGAATTTCTGGAGAAGATTAATTTCAATCTTCGCCGTAAAAAGTCTGGAAATAATTTTGTTAAGCGGAATAAACTCAAAATGAAGTCTAATCTTTGGAATAAAGCTGGAAAAAAGGAAAGTACTTAAACTGACTTGGGGGCAACAAAATGGCCAATAGACTCAGAAACAGACGTAAATTTGATGAACCAGCTTCTAACTCTATTTTAGAAGGAGAGATTTTCTCGAGAAAATTGTTTGAGGAATTCAGACGCCTACAAAGACTGCTTAATCATGGACATGATCTTAAGGTTAAATGGATACCTAAAGTTAAACGCTTAGAAAAGGACGGAAAATATCGGGTATGCGGAGAAATCATAGGCAAAACAATTTACATTTATGACAAAGATGAAAAAGAAGCCATAAAAACATTAAGACACGAAATAATCGAACACCTTCTCTACACTTATGAGAGAAATTATGTTGAATTCATAAATTGTATAATCAAATTTTTTAACGAAATTCAAAGAAGAAAGAGAGAAGATCTTGTAGAAAAAATGATCAATGTTCTCTATTTAGAAAAATAATGGTTTTATGGTCACATAATGTAAATTTCAAACAACGCATCATTTTTCGATTGAGATTTGCAAATAGGCGATTAAGGATAGAGCCCGAGACATTCTTTAAGCGATTAAGGGCTGGGTACTTAAGTTAAAAAGTAAGATAGATGGCATAACTTTCCATTAAAGAGCTTTAATTTGTGTTTTATATAGACACGACAACAACTATTATATATAAAATGATCTGAGATGAAATATAAGATGAAATAGCCCTAGCATGATGGTAAATTATGTGCACTCGATATCTGTTGTCTGAAATAGTTCGTTCAAAGGATTTTTCTCAAGCTTATCTAGATCTTGATTCTCGTAAAGAATTTGTTAAACGCCTTCTCCGTTCAACTTTACCTAAACATGGCTTGACATTTTTCAAGCTTTATAAGGTATATAATTTAGTTTTTAACTACATAAGATTGAATTATCCACATATCTTCGAGGGTATTGGCCTTGGCATAAATTTCTATTTTTTTGGAGGAATACCGAGCGTCAAGGATAAACATAAAGTGATACCAATCTTTTCGTTACTTAATGACCCTAAGTATTTCATTTTGATAAATAGACGTAAGGGCAGAAAAAAGGAGACACTTGTTGTACCCAAATCCTCTTTAGAAGATTACCTTGCTGACGAGTTTGTAGAAGAAGTACGTTTAAAGGTAAGTGAATATTCAAAATATAGCACAAAAGAGCTTCTTATTCAAAATATTAAAGAGTTCGGATTAAAAACGATGTGCGAACCCCTGATCAGGGAAGCTGCCCGTAAAATAGAGGAATGCATTAATCTTAGCAGAACTCCGAATTCATCTATTGAAATGCTTAATAAGCTAAAAACTGCTCGGGAACTTTTAGATTATGTTGATTCCAAACTTTACTTTGCAGAAAAAGAAAAAGTAATAGAAAACCACGAAGAATACTTAAAATTGAAAATTGAACGAGAATCAATCATGGCATGTATAAACATCATATATGGTCATTTAGGAATGCCAAGTTTTATTGGCAGATACATGAGTAGACTTAAAAGGTTATGTTCAGGAAAGAATAACTTACACTTTGAGTTACTAAATAAATTAAAAGATGGAGAACAGTTCAAAATCAATAAAAATAACAAAAATGATCCCATCATACATGCAATGGACGCCACCTTTAAGATAATAAAAAACTTATCCTTCAAAGCACATGAAAATATCTGTTGCAATTATGATGAAACTTTTTTCCTATTCGAGGAATTTACAAAATACACTACAGAGAAGAAGGATATTCTAAATGAATTAAAACCTATAGTAAAGAAAGATTTTGAGGTTCTAGACATAGGTGCTGGTACTGGAGCGCTCACAATTCCGCTAGCAAAACTTACAAAAAAGGTTGTTGCCTTAGATCCTTCGGATAGGGCTCTTAATTTCCTTAAAACTAAGGCTCTTCAGGAAGGTATAACCAATATACAATTTAGAAGAGAAACGTGGGAAGAGGCTAAGGATTTAGGAACTTTTGACATGGTTCTTTGTAGTCATACACTTTACTTTATTCAAAATTGGGTTAGATCCATTAATAAGATGCTTGACGTAACCAAAAAGTACCTCGTTCTGGTAGTACACTCAAATGACTGCGAATTTGCGCGATTTCTGAGTAATTTTTGGCCAAAGATAAAAGGGAATACCTATTGTAACTTCCATGATTATATTTATGTACATCAATTGCTACAAGAGATTGGGATATCTCCTCAAATCAAAATAATTAAGTCAAAAATATGTATTCCAAATATAAAAAAGGCTCTTGAACTTTCTAAGTTTTTCTTTGAAACAACTTGTATTCCTTCTCATATGAGGGATGAACTTGAAGCTTACTTCATGAAAAAAATCACGAACGGAAAGGTAATTATTGAGAATGAGAATGCTATTATAATAGTCAAAAAATCTACAAGCCGAAAAACTCTCTAACTATCTTGTAAATTCTATAAAGGTCAGCACCTAACTTGCGTAGGGAAACATCTCCTTTCTTGAAGAATTGTGCTGAAAGGTAAAAAGTTGCAACTTGAATGATTGCTACCAGCATTAGCTTATATTCAAGTGATAAAATTTCTGTTAATGCCACCACCTTTGATAAATCTATGATCTTCGATAGCTCTGAATTGAAAAAGATGAAGAGTTGCATAAGAAACACAAAAAAGTTCAGCGCCCCTAAGATGAAAAGAAGTTTTTTGCTTTTTACAAGGCTCATACCTACATTCTTTGCTTCCAATATCCAAAGTCTAATGACATTGTTTCTTTTGATCTTATAAGCAATTGGTTTCCTTTTTAACTCTTTTAGGTATCGAAGTAGTCCCAAAATGCACAAAGCGGTAGTCCAAGTGTAGGGGTTTTCCTCACCACATTCTGTTGGGCACCAACCAACCCCATCATTGTATTCTTTATAATTCTTTAAAAGCCATTGAACAAGTTTATAAGAAAGCTCTCCCCGTCCAAAAACGTCCAGAATTATTGGAAGTTTTCCAGGAATCGATGGCTGGATTGAAAAAGGTATTCCACTTTCTCTAATTACATATTTTTTCCAATTATTTACATTACCTAGTTCATTAACTATTTCAAAAGCACACTCCAACATGTCTTCATCAATTAATTTTTCTAAGAAACACTTTTCAATTTCTTTTAGGGCTCCAAGCGCCAATAATGTACTTAAAGCGCAAGGATGCGTATCTTTTTCCTTTTTACCCCAAACACCTTTTTCTATCATCGTTTTCTTTAAATACGTAGCAGTCCTTTTTAAAGAGGCTCGTAGCCTACATTTGATTTTATTATCGGTACATAACATATAAGCCAAAGTTAGAGCTTTAACTGCGAAGTAACAGTAATATGGCCTATTTATATAACCCTTAGTATAACCCCAGCCTCCGTTTGTGTTTTGAGTCTCAATTAATGCTACCACAGAATTAAGAATTCTTTCATCTCTAATTTTTTCAGGGGCTACACTTAATATTGTGATAAGGGCTTTTGATGTTGCCCATGTCGATGAACCTTCATTTCGACAAAAGAGGTATGTTTTAGGATCTTGTAGATTTAGAAGTTCAGTTAGGAATACTTCAACTTGTTTTTCATCAAGCTTTCCACTTTGATATAAAGCAAGAATAATGTTGGCGACAGTAGGAGAGGCTGGTTTACCCGGGACACCTATTTGTTGTTGATAGAATCCTTTTTCATTTCTCCCATGGATCAGCAGAAGGTGACAAGCCCTATCAATTAAACGGAATATTTCCTTTGACATTTAGGACACTTGCCAATTTATGTACTTTATTTATTACATAATGCATTCTAACTCTTTTTTAAACTGTTCCAAATAAAGTTTCACAAACTTTATTCTTTTTTCACATATCTTTTTTCCAACTTCAGTATGTATAACATTGGGCAATTTTAGTATCTTATTAAAAAAGTGATCTAATGCATATTTATTATCATCTAGCTTTCTCTTTTTAGCAAAGGGGTCGTCTATACTATAAATAGCTCTATTGTGTGCCCCTGCATAAGCAAAAATCATGGCAATTCCAATAGCCCCGCTTGTGTCTATTCTGTCAGCATCTTGAAGAACTCTAGCTTCAATGGTCTCAGGTAGAATTCCTTTTGTAAATCTATGAGTTCGTATTGCGTATACAACTTTTGGAATTTTATCCTTAGGGAAACCTATTTTCTTTAAAATTTGTTCTGCTACGTTAGCGGACATTTCTGCGTGGTTAATCCCGGCATCTTCCTTCTCATATCCTCTACATAAGTCATGCAAAAGTGCAGCAGCCTCAAGAACATCCATATCAATGTTGATACCCTCTCCCTTACCTATAATTTTGCATAAGTTATACACCCTTAAAACATGAGAGTAATCATGGCTACTAAAGCCTTGACCCTCCATGTAATTTTTTACTTCATTTTTTAACTTGTCGATGATATCCATATTTTCTCACTAAATATTGTGTAAATCGAGGAAAACTAAAAATATTTTGAGAAAATTGAATACGTGTTTCTTCATTTTCTTGGTTATGATCAGTTACTGAATTACTATTCATAACCACGCAGAATACACTAAAGCTAATTTACTCTGATTCTCAAGATCGGATTGTAAAGCTTAAATTTACCACTTAACTTAAACAATAATGCAAGTGTAAAATTAATATCGTAAAAATAAGTTAGGTGTACCCGAGCGGGGTTACCCTAGCCTGGTAGGGGGCAGGCCTGCTAAGCCTGTGGTCCGAAAGGGCCGCGCGGGTTCAAATCCCGCACCCCGCGCCACATCACTCTTAATTCCTTTGAGCTTCACAATCCGGTTCTATATCCGTTCAATTGAAGCGAATCTCTTGGTGACAAATTATTTGTGATCGATGTAATGCTAGAGCTACGGGTCTGTTTCTCCGAAGTATGCCGCTACAGTGGCTACATCCAAAATGTCAATCTTTCCGTCGCTGTTAAGGTCACAGTTTGGCTCGTATCTAGGGTCCGAAGAGTAAATTCCAAAATTAAGGGCTACTACAGCAATATCCATTATGTCAACCTTCCCGTCTGGAACGAAATCCCATGGATTCTCTGTGCCGCCAGTTAAGTCGCCAACCATAGCAATTGTGACCCAACCCCCCGCCAAGTTATTATCATTAATGTTTAGCTCTCCCGGAACCGGGGTTGCATACGCGCTTATAGCGTAGTTGCCCTTGTCAAGCCCTGTAGTGTTCCAAATAAAGACTAATATCATAGTGTAATTTGCCGCTAAAGCTAATATTTGCGATGCTATCGATGTTGTGTTCGCGTATACAATAACTTGGAGGTTTTCCCTGAAGATTCCTTCATTTGCCACTGTGATGTTTATCTTCATGGTGAAGCCTTGTCCAACCACAGTTTTTGTTGGCGTAACCTCAGTTATAGCAATGCTATATGCTTCTGCTACTGTTCTATTTACCATGTAAGTAAATACTGGTAGCCATCTTTGAACCACCGTTTGTATTTGGCTTGGGGCTGGGTTAAAAAACTGGAAGACGCCTTTTTGCCACCACGTGTCAGGCTGCGGACCCGACTCGTATTGCCAAGCACTACGGTTTACATAAATCTCACATGTGAAGGCAAAGGTGCTTCTGTTACCGTACATCCAGTCGTCCCAAACTCCAGAAGTTGTATACCAGTCTCCTCCTTGAATATAGGAGCATCCTACAAGCTCTGAAAGCTCTTCAGCGATTTTTACGAATTTTTCATTGTGAGGCGGAGGATCTGACGTGTATCCCCAAGGATAAACTATGGTTTCAGCGCCGGAATGGAAGCTTATAGCATAGGTGAAGTTATGTTGTAAGGCTAAATCCCTTATTGCTTGAGTTTCTTTCTCCGAAAATGGTTCAGGTCCTTGATAGTCTTCCGCCCAAGGATAAGGGCTTCCGCTTTCGACGGTGGCATTCCACTGATATCCATAGTTTCTGTTTAGGTCAACGCCCCCCACCCAGTCTTCATTCAGCAATCCGTCCCCATCATCGTCCACTCCCTCCCACCTGATAAATTCGTAATGGGTACCGTTCCAGAAGAAGAGGTTTTCAATGTATCCGTCCCCATCCTCATCATCGGGCGGATCCTCATCAAACAAGCCATCCTCATCTTCGTCAAAGGGGTGGGCGTTCTTGCGTTGCCACTCATTTGCCTCTACAGCTTCGAAACCGTCCACATTCAACGCAACAACAATGTAGATTTCACAGTAGTCCAGCAGAAAAGTCATAGTTTCATTGACACCATACTGGGTAGCGGCTTCAACCGCAAAATACAGGGTTAGTTCGGCGCTTATACGCTCATGGGCATGATGATACCCAACAAAGAAAACCTTAGGCTTTTTACGTGTTATGTTTTCATTTGTTAACCTTATGCAATAGATACCAAGGTTTTTCCAGCTTTTACCAATTGAAAAGACATCTACAATGTCAGGAAAGGTAGAATTCAAGTAAAGAAGAGTATCAACAATTTCAGTATAATTATGGTAATGTTCCCAATCACGCCAAGGACCAGTCTCAACTGTCGCAAGATTATACTCAATATCCGAAGTTACCTTTTCATAATTCCCTATCATCCTTTCGAAGATAGTATTATCAGGAACTTTAGTTTCTATGCGTTCTAGAAGTGCCGGGTGGCTAACTGGGTCTAGAATGCCAATAAACTCGGCTTCATTAGAGTGAGTGTTCAAAGGGAACGTGCCTATACCTATCAAAATAAGCATTAACGTAACTCTAGAAATTATTCGGCTTAACATTTTTTTCCACCAGTTCTCTTGTAATTATAAATGCTAAGAAAGAAAATAATTCTTCCCGCTACTGGCCTTTGTAAAAACTTGGAGCAATCCTTTAACCTTTATAAAATTCAACCGGGTTAACAAACGCGTGGGGCACATGAAAGTTCTCTTCGTTTGTTCAGGTAACGCTTATCGCAGCCCGGTGGCGGAGGCTTTACTGAAGAAGTTTAGACCTGACATAGAGGTAGATTCAGCTGGAATTGACCCCGCAATTCCCATCTCCGAGCTTGCCATGGAATATTTAGCTAAGGAAAACGCGCTTCGATTCCTTAAACGCCACCCTGAAGGTTTGGATGGCAAGGATCTAAGAAGCTATGACCTCATCATAGCCATGGAACCCAGACATCAACACGTTGTCTTACGTAGATGTCCGGAATGCGCCGAAAAAGTGGTTATTTGGAACATCGATGACCCTTACTTCCTCCCCCAAGGGTATGCTGAAAAAATATTCAATCTGATCAAGAGAAAAGTTAAGGCGCTTGCAGAATCTCTATAGGCAATAATGGAGTGATAAACCACTAATAGCTGAAGTATCAACTACATTGTAGGTGTAAAGTTTGGTTTCGCTAAGAGCCTTGGCTCCTTCGTTAACTAGGATCACCATTGCAGCGGCTGTCGGCGCCGCCCTCCACATAGGTCAAGGAAACAAAGAACTAGTGGACCAAAAAGCGGTTGAATTTTCAAGGGCTATTTTCGCTCAGATGGATGTTGACGGCGAAATAATATGCTGCGAAGGACCGAAGGACAACGCTCCAGCATTCAGCCGTAGAGAAAAGGTTGGAACAAGCCGCGGGCCCAAAGTCGAGTTTATCATGGATCCTGTTGACGGCACAACCGCGGTTAGTAAAGGAAGGAAGGACGCTATTTCCGCTTTGGCTTGCGCACCAAAAGGATGCCTACAAGTGCTCCCAGACGATGGATACTACTTCAAAGTGGCTACTGATATGCATGCGAAAGGAAAGCTTTCACTTGACATGTCTATCCCTGATATTGTGGAAACGGTGGCTGAACATAAGGGAAAGCGACTCAGCAACCTAACGGTAATTATGCTTGAAAGGGAAAGGCATAAGCCAATTTTGAAGACGCTAAGGGATTTAGGTGTACGAATTATTTTGATACCGGACGGAGATATTGCTGCATCAGTAGTCACTTGCATTCCAAACTCAGGTGTGGACCTGCTAATTGGAGCTGGTGCAGGTCCAGAAGCCACAATTGGGGCAACAGCGGTTAAATGCCTAGGCGGAATCATGCTTGTTAGGGTTTGGAAAGGCGATAAGGATGACCCGCAAAGGTTGAAAAGGCTCGAGGCAGCTGGCGTGGATGTGGAGAAAACCTATTCTGAGGAAGAACTGGC
>Ga0209426_1001232_pt1 | contig 17125 bp, 19 predicted proteins | sample Deesub1362B_J571_FD_187697 | JGI IMG/M metagenome (GOLD analysis project Ga0209426, IMG submission 187697) | Deep oceanic, basalt-hosted subsurface ecosystem from Juan de Fuca Ridge flank, Pacific Ocean, CORK Borehole 1362B_J2.571 (SPAdes)... ...
GAGCGCGCCGCCGAACTGGCCTCCTGGCTGCATCGATACAACTGGCATCGACCCCACGGCGGGATAAACTCACAGACACCCATCAGCCGCCTCGGTCTCGACGAGGACAACCTGTTGAGCATCCACATCTAGACCGCGTGGGCGATCGGGCCCTCGGCCCGGCCCTCGACGAACTGGCGGACGTAGGGGTTGTCGGTAGTGTGGAGGTCCGCCGCCGGACCTCGCCAGATGATCTTGCCGTCGTGCAGCATGGCGATCTCGTCGCCGATGGTCTGGGCCGAGGCCAGGTCATGGGTGATCGAGACGGCCGTGGAGCCCAGACGCCTCACCTGATCGGAAATCAGCTGGTTGATCGCCGCCGCCGTGATCGGGTCAAGTCCCGTGGTCGGTTCGTCGAAGAACAGGATTTCCGGTTGGGCGACAATGGCGCGGGCCAGGCCGGCGCGCTTCTGCATCCCGCCGGACAGTTCCGAGGGGAAGCGGTCGGCGACCGATGGCGCGAGGCGGACCTGGTCCAGGGCTTCGACCGCCCGGGCCTTGGCCTCGCTCCGTCCCACGCCGTCGGCGTTCAGCAGACGAAAGGCGACATTCTCCCAGATGGTCAAGCTGTCGAACAGCGCCGCGCCCTGAAACAGCACGCCGATCCGCGAGAACAGCTTGCGGCGAGCGTTTTCCGACAGACCGACGACGTTCTTGCCGTCCAGCTCGATCTTGCCGGACTCGGGGCGCATCAGGCCCATGGCGGTCTTGATCGTCACCGACTTGCCCTGGCCGGAGCCGCCGATGATCACCAGCGACTTGCCCGGCGCCACCGACAGGTCCAGCCCGTCCAGCACCGCGCGGCCGTCGAAGCGCTTGGTCACGCCCTTCCAGGCGAGCTTGGGGGTCACGTCGGTCATGAGGCGTGGGTGAACAGGGTGGTCAGGAGGTAGTCGGAGGCGAAGATCAGGATCGCCGACGAGACCACGGCGTGGGTCGTGGCTCGCCCGACGCCGCGCGCGCCGCCCGAGGCGTTGTAGCCGTGGTAGCAGCCCATCAGCGTCACGATGAAGCCGAACACCCCGGCCTTGATCAGGCCCGAGACGACGTCCCAGCTCTCGAGGAAGGTGATGGTGTTGCGGATGTAGATGGTGGGGTTGAACGACAGCACGCGCGTGGCCACCAGCCAACCGCCGGCGACGCCGATCGTGTCGGCCACGGCGGTCAGCAGCGGCAGCATCAGCACGCCGGCCAGCAGGCGCGGCGCGACCAGGTAGCGGAAGGGATCCGTCGACAGGGTGCGCATGGCGTCGATCTGTTCGGTGGCGCGCATGGCCCCGATCTCGGCGGCGATGGCGGCCGAGACGCGACCAGCTAGCATCAGCGCCGCCAGCACCGGACCCAGCTCGCGGGTGATCCCCAGGGCCACGATCTGCGGCATCACCTGTTCGGCGTTGAAGCGCCCGCCGCCGGTGAAGATGTTCAGCGCCAGGGCCGCGCCGGTGAAGACGGCCGTCAGGCCGACCACGGGCAGCGAGAAGAAGCCGATCGCCGCGAACTGGCGCAGCAACTGGTCCCAGAACCAACGCGGGGTCAGCGCCGCGGCCACGCCGCGCAGGGCGAAGACGGCGACGCCGCCGACCGTGCGCAGGGCGGTCAGGGTCGACCGACCCAGGGCGCGAATGGGGTTGGGGGCGGCCGACCGGGCCGCCTCGGCCGAGGCCATCTCAGTAGCTCGCGGCCGGTTGCGTCGCCGGGTTCGGGGCGGGGGCGGGCGTCTTGGCCGCGCTGTCGCCGCCGCCTTGCGGGCGAATGACCGAGCCGATCAGGCCGAAGAGGTCGACCGCGCCCTGGGTGTTCTCGATTTCGCCGCCGGGCTTGAGATCGTCCAGGGCCGCGCCCGGCGCGATGGCCACGTGGGCGCCGCCCAGCAGGCCATCGCTGGTGATCTTGGCGGTCGAGTCCGATGGCAGCTTCACCGTCGGATCGATGCTGAGCTTGGCGACCGCCAGAAAGGTCTTCGGCTCCAGCGTGACCCGCGAGACCGTGCCGATCTTGACGCCGGCGACGCTGACCGCCGCGCCGGGCGCCAGCGATCCCGCCTCGCCGAACTTGGCGCTGATCTCATAGTTGCCGCTCTTCATGTGAACGGCGCCCACGCTGAGCGAGTAGGTCAGAAAACCCGCCGCCAGGGCGAGAACGACGACGCCCATGGCCGTCTCGGCCCATTGTTCGCGCAAAGCCAAATCCCCTTCATTCCGCGTTCTAAATCCCAGACCCAGAGCGCGTTCGAGCGGTTTAACCGCTCACACTTAAACCCAACCCGCGCTTAGCGGCGCGCCGACGAGGCTTGCCCGCCCTTTTGCAGCTGGTTGATAAGGACGTCGATATTGCCGCCGGCGTTGTCGATCGTCGAGACGAAGTCCTGCTGCTGAGTGATGGCCAGCCAGATGCCCTTGAACTGAACGTCGACGACCTTCCAGTTCTGGCCGCCGCCCAGCACGCGCCACGAGACCGCGACGGGCTGGCTCAGCTGACCGCCGCCGACCGTGCTGTTGACGATCACGTCGCCGGGCTTGCGGACCACCGACCCGGTCACCTTCAGCTGTTCGCCGTGATAGTCGTCGATGCGGCTCTGATAGACGTTCTCGGCATAGGCGCGGAACACCGGCGTGAAGCGGGCGCGCTGATCCGGCGTGATGGTGCGGGCGTACTTGCCCAGAACGAAGTTCGTGATCTTCGGCACGTCGGCCAGTTCGTCGATGGCCTGATGGAAGATCTGCTTCTTCTGGGCGTCCGACAGGCTCTTGTTGGCCAGGGTGGCGATCACCTTCTGTGCCTTGGTCTGGACGAAGGCTTCGGCGCCGGGATCGCGCGCCTGGGCCAGGGCGGGACTGGCCGCGCCGAGCGCGACGGCGCCGAAGAACGTCAAAAGCGCGACGTTCGCGCCGCGCCGAGTGGTGAGGGTGCTTTTCATGATCTTACCGGGGGTGCTCATGGCGTGGTCGCCGCCGGCGACTTGGAAGAGTCTGGAGGCGGCGAATCGAAATCGGGGAGTTGCTCGGCCTTGCCGGTCGCCTCGCGGACGACGGCGTCGCGGTACTGCGTATAGGCCGAGCGCGTGGTCACATACGGGTCCGCGGCGTCCTTGAGCGCTTCGAACGCCGGATCGGTCCTGGCGCGCAGGTCGACAATGGTCACGCCCGTGCGGGCCTTGCCGAAGTCGGTCGAGAAACCGCCGACGAGCAGCGAAACAGGATCGGTGATGACGTCGACGATGCGGCCGGCGGCGTCGCGCGCGTTGAGCGGGCCCATGAGCGGAACATAGAGGTAGGCGCCAGGTCCCGCGCCCCATTTGCCCAGCGTCTGGCCGAAGTCGGCGTCGTGCGGCGGCAGGTGCATGTGCGAGGCGACATCGAACAGGCCCAGGACGCCCACCGTCGAATTGACGATGAAGCGCGTGGTGGTGCGCATGGCCATCTTCGGCTTGCCCTGCAGCACCTCGTTCATCACCGTGTTGGGCTCGCCCAGATTGTAGACGACGTTGCCGACACGCTCGCGCAACGGCTTGGGAGCCACCGCCATGTAACCGTGGGCGACGGGGGCCAGCAGAGCCTTGTCGACGCCCATGCCGAGCTTGAACGAGCCGCGGTTCAGGCGCTCCAGGGGGTCATGAGCCCGCAGCGCGTCGGATGTGTCCGTGGTCGGAGGGGTGGGAACGACGGCGACGTTGTTCCCGGCATGAGCGCCCGAGGCTAGGGCCGCCAGGCCGACGGCCACGACCGTTCCGGCGGCGATGCGCCGGCCGGCGGCCTTACGGCGCGCGCTAGGGACCCGATGATTCAAGCTCATGCTCCTGTTCTTACCCCCGCCATGTATTCATATCGTCATCCGTATCAAGATGGCCCCGACCTAATTCGGCTCAGCTTTGCCTTACGGGTGTGGCCAAGCCGCCACTTGAACCTCTGAATCCGAAACGCGGCGGAAATCGGTCCGAGTTTGCCCGATGTTATTAGATATATCGAAATAGCGCTTGACGGCTGCGATTTTCGATATATCTAACATTTCGATATAACGAAACCGCATCGGAGTATGCGCATGTTTGGACGACACCATCATCATCGCGGCCGCTGGGACGGTCATGGGGGCGAGCACCACGGCCGCCACCCGTTCGGCGGAATGCACGGTCATCACCACGGTCCGCGCGGCCGAGGCGGCCGCATGGGTCGCTTTTTCGACCACGGCGACTTGCGCTTCGTGGTCCTCAAGCTGATCGCCGAAAAGCCCAGCCACGGCTACGAGCTAATCAAGGCGATCGAGACCGCCGCCGGCGGCGCCTATAGCCCCAGCCCCGGCGTGGTCTATCCGACCCTCACCCTGCTCGAAGAGCTGGGCTATGTGGTGGCCAGCGACGCGGGCGGCGGCAAGAAGCTCTACACGATCACGCCGGAAGGCGAGGCCTTCCTGGCCAGCAACGAGCAGCCGGTCCGCTCCCTGTTCGAGCGCATGGCCGAGGCGGCTTCGGCCAGCGCGGCGTTCTCGCCGCAGATCCTGCGCGCCCGCGAAAACCTGAAGACAGCCCTGCGGCTCAAGCTGCATGGCGGCCAACTGAGCGCGGAGCAGATCACGGCCATCGCCAAGGCGCTGGACGACGCGGCGGCGGCCATCGAGACCATCTAGGGAGGGAAAGCCCATGGAAAGCCACGCCCGCGTCATCACGGACAAGGCGAGCCGCTACATGGTCCAACTGGCCAAGCATTGGAGTCACAAGTTCGAGGTCCGTTACGACGAGACCTCGGCCTTCTTTCCGCTGCCGCTGGGGACCTGTCGCATGAGCGCCCACCCGGACGGCTTGGACATCACGATCGAGGCGATCGACCTCGAAGGCTTGGCCCGACTGGAAGACGTGGTGGCCAGGCACCTGGACCGCTTCGCCTTCCGCGAGGGCGAGCTGAAATATGGCTGGACCCGCGCTTGGGCGGCCGGGGGTCTCGAACCCAAGGCCATCCGCCTGAACGCGGTCCACTGACCGCCGACGGCTCTCCCGCGGCTCTAGTGAAGGCCGCGGAGAAGGTCGATGCGCCGCATGGCCTTGCCGGGGATCTCGGAGACGCGGCCCAGCGGCAGGGCCTCGACCATCTGGCGCACGCCATAGGCCGCATGGCGCACCAGGGTCGGCACCGAGGGCGCGCCCAGAAAGCCGAACACCACCTTTTGCTGGGCGTTGGAGAGCTCGCGCTTGAAACGATAGTCGCCGGTGCCGAGATCGAGGCGCATGTACGGCGTGCCGTCCATGCTCTTCAGAATGTCCTGGAACAGCATCAGGCCCGGCGAATAGCGCTCCAGGTCCGGATTGTGGGCGATCAGCCAGCCGTGGATCGTGTGCTCGCCGCGCAGGTGCAGATGGACCGCGGCCAGCCGCTCGCCCAGATGCAGGGTGTAGAGACCGCCGCCGAAGTCGGGTTCCCGCCGCTCGAACAGGTGGTCCAGCAGTCTGTTGACCCACGGCGTCTGGAAGAGGTCGGTCTGGTGGGTCAGCAGCAGTTGAACCCGCTTCCAGGCGACCAGCTGGTCAAAGGCCGCCCGACTTTGCGACATGGCGGTGAAGTGGCAGGGGCCGACCTCGCGCTCGGCCTTGCGACGCTTCTTGTCGATGTCCTTCAGCACGCCGACGCCGGCGGCCTTGCGTTCGGCCGCGTAGGCTTCATAGCCCTCCGGGGTCTCGACGACCCAGCTGTCGGTCTGGCCGCGACCGTGGCGCGCCAGGGTCACGTCGTCGGCCAGCATGTGGCAGAAATCGATGCGATGGGCGCCCAGGGCCGACAGCAGCTCGCGCGGGTTCATGGTCACGCCCGGCGCGGTGACCAGGGCCTGATAGTCGCACATCGGCGCGCCGACAGGCATGGCCACGTCTTGGCGGACCCGAGCGGGCAGGAAGCCCACCGCCTGGCCGCTGGCGTCGCGCTGGATGGCGATCTTGACCTCGTCGCCCTTCTCCGCCTGGGCCTTGGCCACGGCCAGGGCCCAGTGGGGCGACAGGAACGGCGAGTCCAGGCGGGTCTGGCCGCGCTGAAGTTCCGCCCACCGCGCGACGTCCGAGGACGAGAGATCCAGGGCCTTGACGACTTCGATGGGCAAGGGACGCCACCCCGAGGAAAGAAACGGCGACATATTGCCGCCGATAGCTTTCCTTAACGTTGACGATGCGCCGTTCCGTCGAACGCCGTGTCGTCTATGTTCAATCCATCAGCTTTCGCGTCAGGTAAACGTACTCCAGGGCCTGGCGACGCGCGGTCTCGGCCAGGTTGGCGCTGGCCGCGTGGCCGCCATCGACGTTCTCGTAATAGAGCACCGGATAGCCCAGAGCCTCGAGCCGAGCCGCCGCCTTGCGCGCGTGGGCGGGGTGGACGCGGTCGTCCTTGGTCGAGGTCTCGATGAACACCTCGGGGTATTTCTTCCCGGCCTTCAGGTTCGAATAGGGGTCGTACTTGGCGATCACGGCGCGTTCCGACGGGATGGCCGGGTCGCCATATTCGCCCACCCAAGATGCGCCCGCCCCGATCTGGCTGTAGCGGATCATGTCGAACAACGGCACCTGGATGACGATGGCGTTGTAAAGTTCCGGCCGCTGGGTCAGGGCGACGCCCATCAAGAGGCCGCCGTTGCTGCCGCCCATGATTCCCAGGCGCCGGGGCGAGGTGATCTTGCGGGCGATGAGGTCCTCCGACACCGCGAAGAAGTCGTCATAGACCTTCTGGCGATTGGCCTTCAGCCCGGCCTCGTGCCAGGCCGGACCGAACTCGCCCCCGCCGCGGATATTGGCCACGACATAGGTCCCGCCGCGCTCCAGCCACAGCTTGCCCATCACGCCCGAATAGCCGGGCGTCATCGGCACCTGAAAGCCGCCATAGGCGTAGAGCAGCGTGGGGGCCGATCCGTCATACTTCACGTCCTTGGGCCGGACGACGAAGTAGGGGATCTTGGTTCCGTCGGTGCTGACAGCCTCGAACTGCTCGACCACATGGGTCGAGGCGTCGAAACGGGCCGGCGAGGCCTTGACCTGTTCGAGCTTCAACGTCGCCGCATCGGCCAGCCAGAAGGTGCTAGGCGTCAGATAGCCGGTGACGCTGACGAACAGCCGGTCGTCCTTGTCTGAAGCCGAGCCCAGGCCGATGCTGGAATTGGCCGGCAGGTCGAGCTTCTTCGACGTCCAGCCCTGGGCGCCGTGGTTGAACACCAGGGCAGCGCCCTTGACGTTGTCTAGCAGGCCCACGACCAGCTTGTTGCGGGTCATCGCCACCGACTCCACCGACTGGCGGGCGCTCGGACGCAAAACGAGCGCGGCGGTCGCCTTCTCCGGCGCGGCCTTCAGTTTGGCCAGGTCGAAGCTGATCAGGTCGCCGGTCTTGAAGCCCTTGGCCGGCCAGTCCTGCTCCATCAGCACGATCATCTGGCCATCGACATAGCCCTGGACCGAGCTCTTCGGCGGCAGGTCCAGCTTCACGGGCTTGGCGCCGTCGAGCAGATAATATTCGTGCTCGAAGAAGGTCACGCCCCGGCTGGCCATCACCGCCACGACCTTCCCGTCGGCGTCGAGCAGGGTGAACGGGCTGACCGAGACATCGGTCTCCTGGCCGCGATAGACCTCGCGGGCCTGATCCAGGCTCTCGCCACGCTTCAGGGTCTTCAGCACGTAGGCATAGCCCGACTTGGTCATCTCGCCCGGCTTCCACTCGCGGGCGACCAGCAGGGTGTCCTTGTCCAGCCAGCTGTAGTTCTGCTTGCCCTCTGGCAGGACGAAGCCGCCGGGAACGAAGGCCTTGGTCGTGGTGTCGAACTCGCGGACCGTGACCGCGTCCTTGCCGCCGTTGGACAGGGTGACCAAGCAGCGCGTCTCGTCGGGCGGCAGGCAGCTGGCGCCCTTGAACACCCAGTTGGCGTTCTCGGTCTTCGACAGGGCGTCGATGTCGAGGATCGTCTCCCAGGTCGGTTCGGCCGTCCGGTAGCTGTCCAGGGTCGTCCGGCGCCAGAGGCCGCGCACGTGGTCGGCGTCCTGCCAGAAATTGGTGAGCGACCCATCGCCGGAGAAGGACACGCCAGGCACGCGGTCCTTGGCGTTGAGGATGGCCAGGGCCTTGGCTTCCAGGTCGGCGTAACGCTTGTCGCCTTGAAGCACCGGCAGGGTCCGGGCGTTCTGGGCCTTGGCCCAGTCGAGCGCGCGGGTCCCCTCGATCTCCTCCATCCAGAGGTATGGATCGTCCTTGCCCAGCTCATTCAATGGCGTGCGGACTTCGGCGGGCTTGGCGTTGTCGGCGGCGATCGCGGGGGTCAGGGTCATCAGGCCAGTCGAAGCAAGGGTCGTGGAGGCGAAGAGGGCGGTCAGGAACTTACGCATCTAGTGATCCATCAGCTGGCGCGACAGGTAGGTGTAGTGCAGCGCCCAGCGGCGGGCGTTGGCCTTGGGGTCCGCGCCATTGGCGTGACCGCCGTCGGTGTTCTCGAAATAGAGATGGTCGACTTTCAGGTCGTCCAGGCGCGCGGCGAACTTGCGAGCGTGGCCAGGGTGGACGCGGTCGTCCTTGGTCGAGGTCGTGATGTAGGCCAGCGGATATTTCACGCCGGCTTTGAGGTTCTGATAGGGGCTGTACTTCTCGATCCAGGCCCGCTCGGCCGGAATCGCGGGGTCGCCATATTCGCCGATCCACGAGGCGCCGGCCGGCAGCTGCGTGTAGCGGATCATGTCAAGCAGCGGGCTTTCGACCACCACCGCGTTCCACAGGTCTGGACGCTCGGTCAGGGCCACGCCCATCAGCAGGCCGCCGTTCGAGCGGCCATAGGCGCCCAGATGACGCGGCGAGGTCGCCTTGTCGGCGATCAGCTTTTCGGCGACCGCGAAATAGTCGTCATAGGCCCGCTGTCGATTGGCTTTCAGCGCCGCCTCGTGCCAGGCCGGGCCGAACTCGCCGCCGCCCCGGATATTGGCCACCGCATAGGCGCCGCCGCGCTCCAGCCATAGTTTGCCGATCAGCGGGTCGTAGACCGGCAGCTTGGACAGGTTGAAGCCGCCATAGGCGTGCAGCAGGGTCGGGTTCTGGCCATCCAGCTTCCAGCCCTTCTCGTGGACCAGGAAGTAGGGGATCTGGGTCCCGTCCTTCGAGATCGCCGACTTCTGCTCGACGACCAGGTTCGTGGCGTCGAACTGAGCGGGCAGGGCCTTGACCGTCTCGGAAGCTCCGGTCGCCGCGTCGGCGAGGCGCAGGGTTGTCGGGGTGGTGAAGCCCTCGACCGAATAAAACATTTCGTCGCCCTCGTCGGCGTGTGAGCCGAGCGAGACCGAGGCGTTGGCCAGGCCAGGCAGGACGGCGCGGACCCAGGTCGCGCCGGTTGGCTTGAAGACCGCCACCTCGCCGCGGACATTGTCGTAGATGGCCATCGCCACCGCATGGTCGGTGACCGCGACCTGGTCGACCGACTGGCGCGGCCCGGGCGAAAAGATCACCTGACCGGCGGTCGCCGTGGGGCCGACCGCGACGACATCGCCCGCCTTGGCGCCAAGACCGTCCTCCAGAACCCGAAGGATCAGACGGCCGTCCAGCAGACCGGCGATCTGGGCCTTCTGGGGGATGGGCAGGCGATAGGCGCGCTCACCATTCCATAGATAGGTTTCATCGTGGAAAAAGTCGGTTGCGCGGGTCAGCAGCACCACTCGCGCGCCGCTAGCGTCACGCAGAACCTCCGGTCGCACCGAGACGTCGCTTTTCTGCCCCCGATAGACCTCCACCGCCTGGTCCAGGGCCTGGCCGCGCTTCAGCGTCTTGATCACGAAGCCGTAGCCGCTGTCGGTGGTCGTGCCCGGACCCCAGTCGCGGGTCAGGATCAGGGTGTCGGCGTCCAGCCATTCGAGGGTCTGCTTGCTCTCGGGCAGGACGAAGCCGCCCGCCGCCGGATCGACGAAGGTCTTGGTCGTCAGGTCGAATTCTCGGACGGTGACCGCGTCCTTGCCGCCGTTCGAGAGGTTAACCAGGCAACGGTCGTGGGTCTTGGGCCGGCAGTCCGCGCCCTTCCAGATCCAGTTCTTGCCCTCGGCGGCGGCCAGGGCGTCGAGATCGATGACCGTCTCCCATTGGGGATCGGCCGACTTGTAGGATTCCAGGCTCGTTCGCCGCCAGACGCCGCGCACGTGGGTCTGGTCCTGCCAGAAGTTGAACACCGTCCGGCCGATGAAATCCGGCGTGGCGATGCGGTCGTGACTCGACAGGATCTTCAGCGCGTCGGCTTGCAGGCCCTGGAAGCGCGGATCGCCGGACAGGACCGGCAAGGTCTTGTCGTTCTGGGCCTTCACCCAGGCCAGGGACGACGGCGTCTCGACGCCTTCCAGGTCGAGATGCGGATCATTGGCCTGGGCGCGCGCGGCGCCGGACGCGAGAAGAGCGAGGGCCAGGGCGGCGACGGAGCCGTTACGAAACGTGAGCATGGTCGGGGACGGTAGCGGACATTCGTTCGCGCGCCAGTGGCTTTCACGCGGTTCGCCGCCCCCAAACGATCGATGCCGAGCGCGAATGCGCCCGCGTCGCCGCGTCCCCTGACTTGGCGCGGCTTTTCCACTATATAGCCCGGCCATGAGCCGCACCTTCCTGAAGATGAACGGGCTCGGCAACGACTTCGTCGTCATCGAGACCGCCACCCAGACCTTCGAGCCGACCCCGGAGCAGATCCGCGCGATCGCCAAGCGTGGGGATGGTGGAATCGGCTGCGATCAGGTGATCGCCATCGACCCGCCGCGCGCCGAGGGCGCCTCGGCCTATGTGCGGTTCTGGAACGCGGACGGCGAGCCGGCCGGGGCCTGCGGCAATGGAACCCGCTGCGTGGCCTGGCTGCTGATGCGGTCGGCCGGCAAGACGGCCGTGGCGTTCGACACCGTGGCGGGCCGCCTGTCGGGCTTCGCGGCCGGCGAGATGCTGGTGACGGTCGACATGGGCCGGCCGGGCCTGGACTGGACCCAGATTCCGCTGTCCGAGGAGATGAACACCGAGCGCGTCGAGCTGCAGGTCGGTCCGATCGACGCGCCGTGGGTGCACACGCCGGTCTGTGTCTCGATGGGCAATCCGCACGTCGTGTTCTTCGTCGACGCGCCCGTCTCGGACGAGTTCGCCACCAAGACCGGCAGCCTCGTCGAGCACCACCCGCTGTTCCCGGAAGGCGTCAATGTCGGCTTCGCCCACATCGCCGCGCGTGATCATATCCAGCTGAAGGTCTGGGAGCGCGGGGCGGGCCTGACCGCCGCCTGCGGCACCGGCGCCTGCGCCGCCCAGGTCGCCGCCGTGCGGCGCGGCCTGACCGACCGCCAGGCCAAGGTCGAGTTCGAGCGCGGCGCCCTCACCATCGAATGGCGCGAAAGCGACGGCCACGTGATCATGACCGGCCCGGTCAGCATGGACTTCGTCGGCAAGCTGCCCGAGGCCTTGGCGGCCTAGCTCATGGCCTCCTACACCGTCATCAAGGCCACGCCGAAGCCCAGGCCCGAAGCCGGCGAGGAGGGCGGACCGGCGACCACGCTGTCCGGTTCGGACGGCGTCGACGTCGTCACTTTCGGCTGCCGGCTGAACGCCTATGAGAGCGAGGCCATGCGCGCCCGCGCCGCCGCCGACGGCCTGTCGGACGCGGTGGTGTTCAACACCTGCGCCGTGACAAACGAAGCCGTGCGACAGGCGCGACAGGCGATTCGCAAGGCCCGCCGCGAACGGCCGGGCGCGCGGATCATCGTCACCGGCTGCGCCGCCCAGGTCGATCCCGCCGCCTTCGCCGCCATGCCCGAGGTCGACCTGGTGCTGGGCAACGCCGAGAAGGCCGCGCCGGGCGCCCTGACCGAGACGACCGCCCGCGTGCGGGTCAACGACATCATGTCGGTCAAGGAAACCGCCGGCCATCTGATCGACGGCCTGAAGGACCGCGCCCGGGCCTATGTCGAGGTCCAGAACGGCTGCGACCACCGCTGCACCTTCTGCATCATCCCGTATGGCCGGGGAAACTCGCGTTCGGCCCCGGCCGGCGAGGTGGTCGAGCAGGTGCGCAAGCTGGCCGCCGAGGGCTATCGCGAGGTGGTGCTGACCGGCGTGGACGTCACCTCCTGGGGCGCGGACCTGCCGGGCCAGCCGACCCTGGGCCAGCTGGTCGGGCGGATCCTGCGCATGGTCCCCGACCTGCCGCGTCTGCGCCTGTCGTCGATCGACGCGGCCGAGATCGATCCCGATCTCTTCAGGCTGCTGGAGACCGAGCCGCGCCTGATGCCGTACCTGCACCTGTCCCTGCAGGCCGGCGACAATCTGATCCTCAAGCGGATGAAGCGTCGTCACAGCCGCGAGGACGCCCTGAAGCTGGTGGCCGAAGTCCGCCGCGTGCGCCCCGACACCGCCTTTGGCGCCGACCTGATCGCCGGCTTTCCGACCGAGAGCGACGAGGCCTTCGAGAACACCCTGCGGCTGGTCGAGGAGGCCGATCTGGCCTTCCTGCATGTCTTTCCCTACAGCGCCCGTCCCGGCACGCCCGCCGCGCGGATGCCGCCGGTGAAGGGACCGCTGATCAAGGAGCGCGCCCGCCGCCTGCGCGAGGCCGGCCAGGCCGGTCTCGAGCGTCATCTCCAGCGCCAGATCGGCCGGATCCTGTCGGGCCTGGTGGAGCGCGAGGGCGTCGCCCGGGCCGAGGACTTCACCGAGATCCGCTTCACGGGCGACGCGCCGTTGGGCGAGATCGTCGCCTTCACGGTCACCGGCCACGACGGCGCGGGCGTGCTGGCGGAACTGGCGCCGTGACTCTGTCCGGCGGCTGCCAGTGCGGCGCGGTGCGGTTCCGGGTCGAGGGCGAACCCCAGCGCGCGTCGATCTGTTGGTGCCGCATGTGTCAGAAGGCGTTCGGCGGCCCGTTCGGGGCGCTCGTGACGGTCGAGGTCGCCGCCCTGACCTGGACGCGCGGACAACGCGCGACTTTCCAGAGTTCCTACAAGATCCGGCGCGGATTCTGCGCCGGGTGCGGCACGCCCCTGACCTTCGAGTGGAGCGGTGACCGGATCGACCTGGCGGTGTTCGCCTTCGACGATCCGTCCGCCGTCGAGCCCGTCGTCCAGCTGGTCGTCGAGCGTCGTCCAGCCTGGATGGAGCATCTGGCCGACCTTCCCGTCCGCCCGCCGCTGGGGCCGACGGAGACGGTGATCAGCCGACAGCACCCGGATCGAGACGTCTGATCCGAGGCGGATTGTTCCAGATTTGGGAACGTGCTAGGCTTTCGCCGTGAATGTCGTCACCAAGCGAGTCCTGCAAGCCTTCTGGACGGCGCATCCGAACGCCAGAAGCCCGCTCGTCGCTTGGTACGACCATGTCAGGGCCGCTGAATGGCTGACGCCGCAGGACATCAAGAACGATTTCCGTAGCGCCGATTTCGTGGGCGACAACCGGGTCATCTTCGATATCGGCGGCAACAACTATCGCTTGGTTGTGCGGGTCTCCTACACCTTCAAGCAGGTTTTGGTGAAGTTCGTCGGAACGCACGCCGACTATGACAAGATCGATCCGGAGACGGTGTAATGGCGATCGACATCAAGATCATTCGCGACGAGGCCGGCTATCAATCGGCCCTGGCGGAATTCGAAACCTTCTTCGACAAGGAACCTGAAGCGGGCAGCGACGAGGGTGATCGCTTCGAGCTTCTGGGCCTGCTGCTCGCCAAGTACGAGGAGGAGCGTTTTCCGATGCCGACCGCCGCGCCGGCGGAAGCGATTCGCTTCGCCATGGATCGTCTTGGCTTGGGTCAGTCGGATCTGGCCGAGCTCTTGGGATCGCGATCGCGGGCGTCGGAAATCCTGAGAGGGCGTCGTGGCCCAACGCTGCCGCAGATCCGTCTTTTGTCGAAGGCCTGGAACATTCCGGTGCGGGCTTTGATCGCCGAGGTCGCCGCGGCCTGACGCCCGCTATTCGACCTCGGCCTCGTCCTCGCCCGCGAAGCCCGGCAGGCTCCAGCCCAATTTGAGCGCGGCGGCGCGCAGGCCGAACGCGGCGACGAAGCCCGCGAGGCCGGCGGGCCAGAAGGCGACGCCCAGAAGCTTCAGCACCGCGAACACCGAAGCGCCCAGCAGCGCGGCGGTGATGTAGATTTCCCGGCGCAGCAGCAGGTTCGGCTCCTCGGCCAGGACGTCCCGGATCACGCCGCCGAAGGCGGTGGTCAGGACGCCCATGACCACGGCGCTGAACGGGTGGACGCCCAGCCCCAGGGCCTTGGCGGTGCCGACCACGGCGTAGGCGGCCATCCCCAGGGCGTCCAGCCAAAGCAACGCCCGGAAACGCCACCCGCGCTTGCCCAGCAACCAGACCAGGGCCGCCGCCGCCAGGCAGGCCAGGATGTAGCCGGGGCGCTGCACCCAGAAGACCGGCGCGCCGATCAGCAGGTCGCGAAGCGTCCCGCCGCCCACCCCGGTGATCGCGGCGAAGAATCCGAAGGTGATGATGTCGTGCTTGCGTCGCGCGGCCGCGAGGGCGCCCGTTGCCCCGAAAACGGCCACGGCGGCGTAGTCGAGCCAGAAAAGGGCCGTTCCCAAAGGGTCAAGCTGCACGTCCATGCCCCTTCATGACACGCCGGTCCGCCACGCGCTAACCATCCGCCGTTAAATCCCGATTTACACTTTCGCCCGTTCGACTAAAGGGGCGCGGATGAGCGACAAGCCCGAGCAGAAAAAAGGCTGGTTCCAGCGCCTGACGTCGGGCCTGGCCCGGTCGTCCCAGCAGATGACCGACCAGGTCACGGGGGTCTTCACCAAGAAGCCTCTCGACCAGGAACAGTTGGACGCCCTCGAGGAGATGCTGATCGAGGCCGATCTGGGCCCCGACATCGCTGGCCGCATCGCCGAGGCGTTCGGCAAGGCGCGGTTCGGCAAGTCGTCCACCGACGCCGAGGTCAAGGAGGCCCTGGCCGAGCTGATCGCCGCCGAGCTGGCCGACCGCCAGGGCAGTTTCGACCCGCTGGGCGGTCCGCGCCCCTATGTCGTGCTGTTCATCGGCGTCAACGGCTCGGGCAAGACCACCACCCTGGGCAAGATCGCCGCCGACCTGACCGAGAAGGGCGCGCGGGTGCTGATCGCCGCTGGCGACACCTTCCGCGCGGCCGCCGTCGAGCAGCTGAAGGTCTGGGCCGACCGAGCCGGCGCCGACTTCATGGCCAAGCCGACCGGCTCGGACGCCGCCGCCCTGGCCTATGAGGCCGTCGAGCGCGCCAAGGCCGAGCATTACGACGTCGTGTTGATCGACACCGCCGGCCGCCTGCAGAACAAGCAGGGCCTGATGGACGAACTGCTCAAGGTCATCCGTGTGGTGAAGAAGGTCGATCCGGACTATCCGCATGAAACCCTGCTGGTCCTTGACGCCACGGTGGGCCGCAACGCCCTGGCCCAGGAGAAGATCTTCGGCAACCAGGTCGGCGTCTCCGGGATTGTCATGACCAAGCTGGACGGCACCGCGCGCGGCGGGGTGCTGGTGCCCGTGGCCCGCGCCTCCGACAGCCCGATCAAGCTGATCGGCGTCGGCGAGGGCGTGGAAGACCTGCAACCGTTCGACGCGCGCGCCTTCTCGCGCTCCCTCGTCGGCCTGAAGGACTGATCCGTGAGCGAAGCGGCTAAGACGGCTCCCAAGAGCAACAACGGCTGGGTCCGGACGGTCGTCGACTATGGCGCGGCCCTCGCCTTCGGCGCGGCCTATTTCATCACCAAGGATTTCCAGAAGGCGACCTGGGTGCTGGTGGCCGCCTCCGCCGCCGCCCTGATCATCGGCTTCGCGGTCGAGCGCCGCCTGGCGCTAATGCCGCTGTTCTTCGGGGCGATGGCCTTGGTGTTCGGGACCCTGGGCCTGATCTTCCACTCCGACGTGTTCGTGAAAATCAAGGTGACGGTGATCAACCTGGCCCTGGCCGCCTTCCTGTTCGGCGGCGTGCTGACCGGTCGCCAGCCGCTGAAGCTGGTGATGGGCGAGGCCTTGCGCATGGACGAGGCGGCCTGGAAGACCCTGACCCTCCGCTACGGGATCTATTTCGCGGTGGTCGCGGCGTTGAACGAGATCGTCCGGAATACGCAGGACACCGACACCTGGGTGAAGTTCCGCCTGGGCCTGCTGCCGCTGGCCCTGGTGTTCGTCGCCACCCAGGTGCCCTTCATCATGAAGCACATGGCCAAGGCCGACGAGGCGGCCGCGGTCGAGCCGCCGGATGCGGGCTTCTAGGCCGTCCACGGACCGTCTGTCGTCAAATCGACGTGTATCGGTGCTAGGATTCGTCCGTCGGCCGAGCACGGCCGTGCGAACAGGGGGCGCGAGGCATGGCCAAGACCAAGGGTGAAAAGGCGACCGGGGGCGCGCTGGAGCGCTCGCCCAGCCACCTGCTGCACCGGGTCCTGCAGCTCGCGCTCGACATCTACGCCGAGGAGTGCGGCGAGGCGGGGGTCACCCAGCGCCAGTTCGCCGTGCTGGCCGCGGTGGCCGAGAACGAAGGGGTCACCCAGACGGCCCTGGTTCGCGCCACCGGCATCGACCGCTCGACCCTGGCCGACATGGTCGCCCGGATGATCACCAAGGGCCATCTGGAGCGTCAGCGCTCCAGCGAGGACGCCCGCGCCAACAGCGTGCGCCTGACCGAGGCCGGTCGTGAAGCGCTCGAAGCCATCCGCCCGATGGTGGCGATGGCCGACGCCCGCATCCTGGCCCTGCTGAAGCCGGGCAAGCGCGAGGGCTTCCTCGACCTGCTGTCCGACATGGCCGGCGCCGACCTGCACCCGGTCGAGCCGGAGCCCAAGCCCAAGAAGCTGAAGGCGCCGAAGGCCGAGAAGCCGAAGAAGGACAAGAAGCCCAAGAAGGACAAGGCCGCCAAGAAGGCCGCCTAGCCTCGCGCGTCAAAACGGTATCGTTTTGACACGATAACGAGGCTCTAAATCAAATACCTAGAGCATGACTCCCGCCGAAACCGGTTCCCACTTTCGGCGTCACGCTCTAGTTGTGAGCTCTCAATAGGTTGTCCATCCGGTCCGGACCCGAGAAGCTGTGGTTGCGAAGCGACAGAGTCTCGGGAGAGGACCGGATGAACGTGCACAAGAATGCCCGTCTGACAGCGCACAGTCGAG
>Ga0209426_1001235_pt1 | contig 17044 bp, 18 predicted proteins | sample Deesub1362B_J571_FD_187697 | JGI IMG/M metagenome (GOLD analysis project Ga0209426, IMG submission 187697) | Deep oceanic, basalt-hosted subsurface ecosystem from Juan de Fuca Ridge flank, Pacific Ocean, CORK Borehole 1362B_J2.571 (SPAdes)... ...
TAGGATGTAATTCTGGCATTACTCGTAAAATATTACAGTTAATGGTCAGAGGCAGCGGTATACGAGATATCGCTGAAGTTGAGCGCATTAGTATCGGTAAAGTCTTACGGACTTTAACTGAATCGACCTATCAAATTCAGCCTAAACAAAGTCATTATGAGTCTCTTGAAGTTGATGAGTTTTGGACTTTTGTGGGAAATAAAAATAATAAACAATGGCTTATTTACGCCTACCATCGAGAAACAGGTGAGATTGTTGCTTATGTTTGGGGTAAAAGAGACTTAGCTACAGTTCAACGATTGAAGACAAAGCTTAAACAATTAGGTATTCACTACACCCGAATTGCAAGTGATCATTGGGACAGTTTCATAACTGCTTTTAAAAACTGCAAGCAAAGTATTGGTAAATTTTTTACTGTAGGTATTGAAGGTAATAATTGCAAAATAAGGCATCGAATTAGGCGTCGTTTTAGAAGGAGTTGTAATTTTTCAAAAAAAATTGAAAACCATTTTAAAGCTTTCGACTTAACCTTTTTTTACATCAATAATGGCTTCCTTTAATGTCAGCATACTTTTTGAAATACCACCCCTAATTTATTTAATGCTTTCTGCATATCGTCAAAGGATGCCATAAGGTCACCCTTATCCATGATTTTTAAAACTTCTTCTTCAGTTACTTTTTGGTTGTAATAACCATTAAGAAGGGTTGCAATCGATGCAACACCGCAAGAAAAATCAAGATCTTGTTTTACGATATTATGATCACGGATTTGTTTCCATGATTTTACTTTAATCTAATTGTGGTAGTGATTGAAGTAAATGGGATTTGCATGAGTGAATTGTGTCATTAATATTAGGCTAATTAAAAGCTTATTCATAAATAATTCTTAGTAAGTATGTTGTATTTCATATATATTCCTATTTTTTATGATCAAAAACATATAGAATTAGTATCATAAATGAAAAAAATATACATATTATTAAAGAAAGAGCCATACTATCTATGAATACAAATGAAATTTTTTTAATAAAAGCATCTAACTCAAGTGGAATCCTATTATTCTTATAGTCTATGAACGTGAGAGCTAAAAAGCTTATAATAGTAAATAATATAAAAGAATATATGGCAGCAAAAGTTTTATTCTTATTTTTAATTTTCTCCAGTATTTTACCAATAATAAAAAATCCAATAATTGTACAGATAACAGCATTCAGTGTTAATGATAGTAAACCATTTACTTCCATAGAATTCCTTAGTTTTCATATCCAGAATTAATTAAAATTTAACTTTGTACACGACAAAAAAATATAACTCATTGAAATAATGGCATAATACTTGTTTTCTAACGACGAATATGATGACACATTTCAATGAGTTACATCTCATCTTAAACAAATATCTAAAGTAGAACAAGTCACATGCAAAATGTTTTACACTGATTATGCTTGCATTAATTGTAAAACAGACATGTAATCTTTCTTCTGCATCCAAAGCCTTACCCATCACGTGCTTACCACAATCATTTTATCGACGTATACAACGCTTCTTTGCAGATCAGTATTTCGATTATCGTCAAATTTCTCAGTTAATTTTCAATATATTTTCATTCGATAAAGTCCAATTAACTTTGGATAGCACCAACTGGAAATGGGGAAAACGAGATATCAATATCTTGATGTTAGCCATCGTCTATCGTGGAATAGCGATACCTATTGTTTGGACATTGCTCAATGAACCAGGCCATGTGGAACAGATTTCCCCCCGCTGCGGGTTCAGAGTTCAGTGTACTTAAACCTGACAATCCCACAGGAAATTTTACCAAAGTCGTTCAACGTATAGCGGTACGTATCACCATTGATCCGAATCAAAAAGGGATCGAAAATCTACGCCCTGGTATGTCGGTGATCACGTCGGTGGATACCGACTCATAAACCAACACTGACATTCTCAATCAAATACATTTACAATGTGGTCAAATTCATTTCTCGTTCGCAAAAAATGTTTGATCACATTGCTTTTCCTACCCCTTATCAAACATTAGAACTTCCCCAGCCTGTTCAACTGACCATCAAACGCCTTGATCAGATTCATCCCCAGATTTCGGGCAACAAGTTTTTTAAACTCAAATACAATTTTTCCGCAGCCCAACAACAAGGTTTACGTCAAGTTCTCACCTTTGGTGGAGCTTATTCCAATCATATTGCAGCAACAGCTTATGCAGCACAGCTCGTTGGTTTTCAAAGTATTGGCATCATTCGCGGAGAAGAACTTAGCACACAAGATTTGAATCCAACGCTACAAGTGGCGCAGGACTTTGGGATGCAGCTCCATTTTGTCAGTCGAGCTGAATATCGTCTGCGCCATGAATCGGAGTATTTACAGCAATTACAACGGCAATATCCTCAAGCCTTTATAATTCCAGAAGGTGGGACTAATCAACTTGCGATACAAGGCACGAAAGAAATTCTGTCTGCTGATGATCGAGAAAATTATGATTTGATTTGTTGTGCTGTTGGTACAGGTGGCACGATTGCAGGGATCATCGAAAGTAGTTCAGATCAGCAACATATTTTAGGCTTTTCGGCACTTAAAGGTGATTTTCTCAAGCACGATATTCAACAATGGACCAATAAAACCAACTGGTCTTTAACAGATGAATATTGTTGTGGTGGTTATGCCAAAACCAATTCTGAACTGCTGCAATTTATGCAGCAATTCGAACAACAATATGCTGTTCCACTAGAGCAAATCTATACAGCTAAGATGATGATGGGATTATTTGATTTAATTCAACAAGGGCACTTCCCTGTGAATACGAGAATCTTAGCGATTCATACAGGTGGGCTACAAGGACGCATAAAATAAAAGTCACCCTGAAGTGACTTTTTGATCTACTGATTCTAACAGCTTAAAACCATCCATCACCGATTGGTTTATTATCCATAAACACCACAAGACCTTTTACGATGCGATAAATAAACCAAATCGACACCGCAAACAAGATTGGAATGCCGATGAGGACAAATGACAGTACGAAACCAATCACAGCACCAATTAACGTGAACCAAAAGGTTTTGATTTGCCATTCAAAATGGCTCGCCAACCACGTACCTTGTACTTCATTACGTTTCCTATAGTTCATGATGACAGCTGCAATACTGGTCAAACCCACAAAAATACTGGCTGCATATAAACAATAGGCAATAAAGTATATTGTCTTGGTTAATCTTGGTTGTTGGGCTGAATATCGTTTAAAAATGTTTTATCATTCATTATTTTTTACCCTCTATAGAATTCAACTTTATAGCATGCCTTGATTTTAAAGGCATATTTTTAAATCAAACAATCGACGTACTCAAAAGGCTTTAAATCTTCTATAATTGCCCGCTTTTCGTATTCTATCGAGTAATGCTCATGGTTCATCAAGTTGATGTGGTTGTTTTAGGTGCAGGTGCATCGGGCTTGATGTTAGCTGCTGAAGCAGGCAAACGTGGACGTTCAGTCGTCGTACTTGAAAAAGCCAATAAAGTCGGTAAGAAAATTCTGATGTCAGGTGGTGGTAAATGCAACTTCACCAATTTAGAGGTGGAGCCTTCCAACTATCTTTCAGAAAATCCTCATTTTGTGATTTCAGCCTTAACCCGTTATACCAATTGGGATTTTATTGGTTTGGTCTGTGAATATGGCATTGAATACGAAGAACGTAAACATGGTCAGCTCTTCACGTTGAAAGGCTCTAAAGAAATTCTTGAATTGTTACTTTCAGAATGTAGCAAATCAAAGCACGTTGAAATTCAAACACACTGCGAAGTTGAACAGGTAAAAAATAAAGCAGATTCAGGTTTTATTATTGAAACCAATCAAGGTACTTATCACTGTGAGTCGTTAGTGGTTGCCACTGGTGGTTTATCGATTCCAACATTAGGCGGTTCAGGTTTTGGCTATGAACTGGCGAAACAGTTTGGACATCATGTATTCCCAACCCGCGCAGGTCTTGTGCCCTTTACTTTTTCAGATCAGTTTAAAGAAGTCACCACTCGCTTAAGTGGTAATGCATTAGATGCAACTTTGGTTAACGATCGACATCAATTTACTGAAGCACTTTTATTTACCCATCGCGGTTTAAGTGGTCCAAGCTCCTTGCAATTATCCAATTATTGGCATGTCGGTGAAAGTTTTAAAATAGACTTTTTCCCAAGCCAAGATTTTGCGCAATTTTTTAAAGAGAAGAAAAAATCACAACCTAAAGTTCTACTTAGAACTTTGCTTAGTGAATTTACTGCCAAAAGTATTGTTATTGAATTACAGCAATTGATTTGGGCAGATCACAGTGAAACTGCAATTGGCAATATCAGCGATGCTCAACTTGAGCACATTGCGGCACAATTACATGCTTTTACTGTCAAACCATCAGGAACAGAAGGTTATCGAACTGCAGAAGTGACTCTCGGTGGTGTAGATACCAGTGAGGTATCCTCCAAAACCATGGAAAGTAAAAAACAAAAAGGCTTGTACTTTATTGGAGAGGTTCTCGATGTAACAGGTCATCTTGGGGGATATAACTTCCAATGGGCGTGGTCATCAGCACAAGCCGCTGCTCAATTCGTCTAGAAAATTCAAATTGAGCAGATCATTTGATGAACTAAGAGTGATGCTCAGGAGAATTCGCTGCTTCAACAGAAGAGGATTGCGAGCTATTTGATGTTGATTTTTCTTTGCTCGTGCCAGACTTTGCGATCACGAATTTATATGCACTTGCCAAAAATCCTACAGTGATTCCAGCAATAATAATCGGTGCAAATACGCGGTTAGGCTTCTTCATTTAATTCTCCTATAGACTTTTTATTTATTGAAAAAACAAAACGACCACCCTGTTAAGAGTGGTCGAATTGATCAAAAAAATCAAAGATTATTTTTTCTATTCATCTGAATATGGAGGTGAAGGAGGAGTTGGATTGCTATTGGTACTAATTGTAGGTTGATTTTGATGAATTGGATTTGGTTGCTTAGCTTCGGTTTTTGCTTTATCCAATAAATCTGTCAATAAACGTTCAGCTGGTTGACGACCGCCTAAACCAAATGCCAATGCAAAAGCAACTGCAACAGAACCCAACGTCAAACCAAATGCCAAGTTAACGATCGAATCGGCAATACCCATTGCTTTTAGACCCATCGCAATAACTAAGCCCATGATCAAAATGCGAACTAGATTACCTAACCAACGTGAGCTGTTGTATTCACCACGTTGCACGACATTCGCAACCACATTTGCAAGCCAAAAACCGATTACCAAGATCACAGCACCAAGTAAAATGTCTGCACCGAATTGGATAAACATGGCAATCAAGCCACTTACCTGTTCTAAGCCTAAGCGATTCGCTGCTTCAGAAACAGCAAATAACATAGTAAAGAACACGATCAAATAGCCAACAATATCAGAAACACGTGTTTGTCCAAGAAAACGTTGTACATCAAGTTTCATCGGAACTTCGTCAACACCAGCACCTGATATTAATTCAGCGACCAAACGTCCAACAAATCTCGATACCACATAAGCCACGATTAAAATCAATCCAGCCGCGATAATTTGTGGAATTGCATGCATAATTTCATTCAACATCGCTGTTGCTGGTTGTGAAATTGCTTCAACACCCAATGCTTCAAATGCCACAATTAATGCTGTGATGATAATAATTGCAAATACAAATGAACCTAAGAACTTAGAAACACTTGAATTTTTAAATAATCCGATCTTTTCTGCTTGAGCCTGTAAACCTAAGCTATTGGTTAAGCCCTCAACAATACCACGAACGATTTTCGCTAAAATGTAACCAACAAAAATGATTACGCCTGTAATGAATAAATTCGGTAAGAATGCAATTGCTTCATTTACCATATTCTGCACAGGAACAAGTAGCCCAGTTAAACCGAGAATAGATAAAACAATCGGCAAGAATAATAATAAAACTAACCAATAAAAGATCTCAGCAATATTACTGCTCAGTGAACTAACACCAACTTCACTACTTAACTTATCGTCTAACTGAGTTTTGGATAATACATTGGTCAAGCCTACACGCACCAAACGTGCAACAATCCAACCAATAAATCCAACTGCAACAGCAGCCAACAGATTTGGAATATAAGCCAGTACACGACCAACCATATTGCTAAATGGATCGCTTACACCACTAATATTTAAGACATTTAATGCACCAACAACGGCCAAAATCATCACAAACCAAAATACAAGTTTGGAAATAAGACTCTCTATATTGGGCGCTCTACCAGTCGCCGATGACAATTTATGATTGGTATCAAATTTTTGTAATAACTTTTTCACGCCTGCTGCAATCACTAGGGCTATAATCCAACCCACCAGTAGAATAACAATTGCGGCTAATATTGGCTGAAATTGATCCCAATAATACATTGCATCAAATCCCCCTCTTTGGGATGGATCACTAAAAATTTCATTCATGTCTTGTTATCCTTTTATGTGTTTTTTAAGTCAAATACAGCTACCCATACTCATTCTGTTAAGAGAAAATCACGAATGGATAGCTAAACCATAATTTTTGTTTAATTCTCAATCAACGAACAGCATCACTAATACAACAAAAATTACGCATAATTTTTCAAAAAAGCCCATTAGTTCACACCAATGAGCTCGTTAAATCGATTAGGTTTGGTCTAAGATAGATTGCTTACGCATTTAAAAGGACCGAGTGCAACTGTGACATGATCACTTGTGCAGTAGGTTTATTCGAATGGTCTGCAACCATAAAAATTAACAATGCTAGCAAGAACAGCCCTACTATAATGAGCATATAGACTGGTAATTTCCTTTTCCTTGCTATTTCTTCTTTACTGGCCACATGAGGCTGTGGCTTACTAAAATCATGCATCATAGTTTGCCCTCATCCTTTTATTGCTTAGACCTTTATATTAGCAATGGACTGTGTTGCATTGTGTGACAAAGCTTCGCACTATCGTTGTTTTGTTTGCATAACTCTACTTTTTATTATTTGCATTCTTGTATAAAATATAGGCGGTTTAGAAAATGATAAAAATAAGCTATAATCCTCTGTCACGTTTCTGTTCTGTTTTTAATTACTGTATGTCCTATAGCCAACAAAGTGTTTCTCTAGATTTAGACACTGATGTCACACATCAATGTTTTTTACATCACACACGCGATGAACATTTGATTGGTATTATCGAGTTCAATAAACCAAGCTATATTTTAAAATGGGGTGATCTAGAATATTTCCGTCGACGTACTGAAGAATTCTCGGTTATGCCCTTACCCGATTGCATTAATGCAATGATTATCGATATTCGGAATGTACAACCATTTCTCGATAATGAAGTTCCGATTTTACCTTGGCGCTTACTTGAAGAAGATTGCCCAGTTCGACTGGTTGTTCCCCATGATCGCTTAGAGCACTACACTGGACTTTTTGAGCCAACATGGCTGAATACAGATGTTGATACCGCAATTCAAGAAATCCGCGAATTTATGGATATGTTTGTTCACTAATAACATATCCATGCGTACCTATTACCAATAGTTCTCTACAGCAATATTTCCCTCACCACGACGATTCATCGTCAGTCCACGTTGTTTTAATGCATCCTTAGTATCTTCCACCATTTGTGGATTACCACATAACATCACATGGCTGGTAGCAGGATTGAGTGATAGGCCAACCACTTTTTCTAGTTCACCATTTTCAATCAAAACAGGTAAACGATCATGTAGGGTTGCATTTGGATCACGGGTAATTATAGGTACAAATTTGAACCCTGTATGCCCTTCACCAAAGCTCTCAGCAATCTCTTGTATACGATCTACATAAGCCAGTTCAGCTGTAGATCTCACACTATATATAAGATGAATATGCTGATATTTCGTCCACGTTTCAAAATCTTGGAGCATAGATAAAAAGGGAGCCAATCCAGTACCTGTGGCTAATAACCATAAATCATGAGCTAAAGGCAATTGATAGCGAGCTAAAGTTAAATACCCATAGGCAGTTTTGTCGAGATATAACTCATCACCGGTTTCAAGATGTTGAAGGTTTGAAGTAAACGCACCATCAGGTACAACGATAGAAAAGAATTCCAGATTTTCATCAAAAGGTGAAGAAACGACTGAATATGCACGAACCACCAATTCACCATTTACCATCAACCCAATACGAGCAAATTGACCTGCTGTAAATTTAAAATGAGCGGGTCTCGTCATCGTGAAACTAAAAAGATTGTGAGCCCAACGATGTACAGATAAAACCTTTTCTACGGTAAATTTTTCAATTGACATGATTTGAACGTGGCACGAAACAGTATGCTCATGTTAGCATGATCGAATATTTGATGGATACTCAAAACATTAAGGCTATATAACATGCGAATGACCTTACGCCAATTGGCTGTTTTTGTGGCGGTCGCTCAGGAAGGAACCGTAACCAAAGCCAGTGATGCTGTTAGACTTACTCAAAGTGCAGCAAGTATGGCTTTAGCTGATTTAGAAGATGGTCTTGGTGCGCCATTGTTCGATCGACTCGGCAAGCGTTTACAGCTTAATGATTTGGGACGCTTTTTATTGCCACAAGCATTAGAAATATTAGGTCGCTGTGAATCTTTTGAGCAAGCAGCCAAAGGTGAATTACAAAGTATTGACCTTAGATTGGGAGCAACGCTCACAATCAGCGACTACTTAATGCCTGATTTAATGGCTGATTTCTTACAAAAACACCCACAAGCACACTTACAATTACAAGTGGGTAATACTCGTCAAATGATTGAAGCAGTCAATCAATTCCAACTGGATTTGGCTTTAATTGAAGGTTCTTGTCATTTGCCACAATTACAGTGTATTCACTGGCGTGATGATGAATTAGCCGTTTGCTGTGCGCCTTCACATCCTCTTGCTCAAATTCAACGTGCATTAAGCCCTGCTGACTTTCTAAATGTTGAATGGATTTTACGTGAAGAAGGCTCTGGTACACGTGAAGTTTTTGACAATGCAATTTTACAAGATGTTCCTGATGCGAATATTCGTTTGACCTTAGGTCATAACGAAGCAATTTTAAAAATTGTAGCGGGTGGGCTTGGGATGTCCTGTGTATCAAGATTGGCGATTGAGCCTTTAGCTGAAAAAGGTCAATTGGTCATCCTTGACACACCGTTCTGGCAACTGACAAGACCACTTTATATGCTGGTACACCGCCAAAAATATCAGGGGCCAGGATTAAAAGCCTTTCTACAATTTTGTGAAGATCAGATTTAAATCTGATCTTTTTAATTTACCATCTCGAATCATTCTCACACGGTTCACCATCATTATCACCATCCATTTTGGTATTAGGACAATTGCGCACAAAGAACTCTGCTTCTTCACGTGATCTCATTTGCGAACAATGTTGGCGTCCATCACATTTAAATTGAGTCTGATTCGCTGTCAATTGTTGTGATTGGTTATTCATGACAGGAACAGATGTTGAGGCTTGCAGAGCGTTTTCTGTCTTTTGAGATAATTTAATTTCTGGCAGTTCACCCAAAGCATCTCGTTGCTGTTGCACAATTTTCTTCTGCTCTGCAATCAGCTGTGCTGTTTTTAATTCTTTTGATTCTGCATACGACTGATATTTTTTAAAAACTAATCCTGCTAAAATAGCAATCACAATCAAGCCAATAATCATAAAAGTCATACCTTTATGATTTGCATGTTTTTGCTGTGAGATCGATTTATTTTGAGTAGATGAGTTGTTGGCATAGTTTGGATAATCAATATATGCTTGTTTTTGATCTAAGCGCACAATATTTGCAGCTTTAAACTTTCCATTATTATCTTCAACGATCAAAAATTTTAGTTTTTCACCAATTTTAGGTTCACCAGATGCTTTTGGAAAATCTTTGATATGGAAGAAAACATCAGTTTGATGACCATCTACCTTAATAAAGCCAAAACCTCTTTCTGTATCCTATTTTTTTATTTTTCCTTCAACAAACATTTTGCACTCAATTTTTCATGTTTTGGTTATTCTAATAAAAAAGAGACCCTAAAGCCTCTTTTCTCATGATATTTCAATCAAAGATTACGGTAATGATCAACGTCTTAAGTTTGATAACAATTCATTGGTAATCGACTTATTGTGATCCATGATTTTGTTTTTCTTAGTTTTAGCTGGGTTAGGATCAACACGCTCAATTTTAATTGCTTTATATTTACCTTGATTTTCTACAACTGAAAATTTCACTTTTTCATTGCGCTTAGGTTCACCTTCAGCTGCAGGGTAATCTGAGATATGAAAAAAGATATCTTCACCATTCGATGCAATAAAACCAAATCCTTTCTCAGGATTATATTGCTTAATTTTCCCGTGGTAGAGCTCTTGCTTCATGACATTTATCCTACTTTACGATGATGCTCATCATACTATACAGAAAATAAAAAAGAGACTTGCTATTTCCCTTTCAAATAACAGAAATAAAAAGTCTCTTTTCATATTTCAAAAATTAATCTTTTTGTACACTACCAAAGATTTTATCGCCTGCATCACCCAAACCAGGAACAATATAACCTTCTTCATTCAGGCCTTGATCAATTGAAGCCGTATAAATACGAACATCAGGGTGTGCAGCTTCAACTTTTGCAATCCCTTCAGGCGCGGCAACCAAAATCATCACTCGAATATCTTTACAGCCACTTGCTTTCAATACATCAATTGCAGCAATCAATGAATTACCCGTTGCAAGCATAGGATCAATAATCATCGCCAAACGATTAGCGACATCTGGCACTAGCTTTTTATAGTAAGTGCGAACTTCTAAAGTTGCTTCGTCACGTTCTAAACCTAAAACACTCACCTTTGCACTTGGAATCAGGTTAAGTACACCTTCTAGCATTCCAATTCCTGCACGAAGAATCGGAACAATCGTGATTTTTTTCCCTGCAATACGTTGAGTTGTTACTTTCCCTGCCCACCCATCAATTTCGTGATCCACAACAGATAAGTCCTTTGTTGCTTCATACGTCAATAGCATCGTAACTTCTTGCGCTAATTCACGGAAGTTCTTAGTACTAATGTCAGAGCGACGAAGTAAACCAAGTTTATGGCGAATAAGCGGATGACGAATTTCTTGAATCGACACGAGTAAGTACCTAGCTAATATAAATATTCGCTTATTATAAAGTGTTTTTTTACTATTCAATAAAAAAGCCCCCAGTTTTGGAGGCTTTTTTGTACAAATCAGATTATCGGATGATTACTGTTGCTGAGATAACATGAAATGTAATGGAGAAAGAATCTCTGATTTCAATGCTAAATTGATCATTGGATCTGGATAGATACCCAAGAACAATACCAACAATGCAGCACCTAGTACCATAATCCCACCAACTTTAGTTCCCCAATGTGCATCAGCATCAATACGAGGAGTATCTGGTGAAGTCATGTACATCACAACCATGACACGCAAATAGTAGTACAAACCGATACCACTACCCACAACGATCATTGCAGCTAAGAACCAGTGTTGAGTTGTTACTGCAGCCATAACCACAAGGAACTTACCAATAAAGCCCGCTGTTAATGGGATACCAGCTAGCGATAACATCATCACGGTTAATGTTGCAGTCAAAATCGGACGACGCCAGAACAAACCACGGTAGTCAGCAAGACTTTGTGCTTCATCCACGTTGTTATAAGGGCTCGACATTAACGTAACTGCACCAAACGCACCGATTGTTGTAAGTACATAAGTAATCACATAGACCGTCACGCTACCAAGGCTTGCATAAGTCATGCTAATTAAAGCAATTAACAAATAACCAAAGTGAGCAATCGATGAATAACCAAGAATACGTTTCAAGTTTACTTGACGTACTGCAAGTAAGTTACCTACTAAAATTGACAATACAGCAATAATTGTAAGAACTGTTACCAGCGATTCAACTAGGATTGCACCTGATGCCAATAAGTAACGTACAAACAAACCGATCGTTGCTACTTTCGCAGCTGTCGCCAAGAATGTTGCCATCGGTGCTGGAGCACCTGCATACACATCAGGTGTCCATTTGTGGAATGGAGCAAGTGACAGTTTAAACGCAACAGCAAAGATGATTAAGCCTAAGCCCAATAACACCATTGGTTGTTTGATTGCAGTGAATAACGCTTGTACAGAATCATAGAATGATAATGAACCCGTATAAGCATAAATATACGCCATACCCATTAACAACATTGCAGATGCCGTCGCTGAAAGCACAAGATATTTAATCCCTGCTTCCAAAGATTGGCTGCGCTGATGGGTATATGCCAACATACCATATACTGGAATTGACATTAATTCTAAGCTGATAAAGAACGAAGCATAATGAGAGCTAGCAACCATCAACATCGCACCTGCTACTGAACACAGTAGCAAGATGTACAACTCTTCGCGATTATCTTTATATGTCTCAATATAAGCATGTGACAAAGTACAACATGCCAAAGCTGCGATCAAAATCATGAATTGATAGAGCATGGTAAATGGATCAACCATAAACATGCCCATCACGTTTACAGGTGCATAGTGACCTGTATACGCAGTGTATGCGATAAAAATTGCAGCGAGGTTAAGCCCCACAACTGAAGTTGTTGCGATTAAATTATGATTACGTTTAATCGAAATCAATAACATCACAACAATTGCAGTTAACGCCACAATCATCACAGGGACGAGCGGCATAAGTTCAGAAAAAGAAAGTGTGAAGTTCATGGTTTATTGCATCTCCACATGCTCAAGTTGAGTTGCTGTATGCTGAACAGTTTCAACAACTTCTTGTACTGGCATATAACTATTTACTAACCATTGCATGCTTGAATGCGATACATCCAAGAATGTTTGTGGGTAAATACCTAACCAAACCAAACCGATCACACAGATCATCAAGATAGTAACTTCACGTGCTGATAAATCTTTTAATGGGCTTGTATAGTGCTGCTGTTGCTCTGGATTTGGTGTACCAAACAATGCTTTATGAATCAAAATCAAACCATAAAGACCAGCAAACACCAAGCTTACTGCCGCAATAATCGTGAATACAGGATAAGCTTTGAATGAACCCATCAAGATCAGGAATTCACCAATAAAGTTACCTAAACCTGGTACACCCACAAGTGCAGCTACAAAGAACATTAAGAAAAATGGAAGGTACTGCAGCTGACCGCGTAAACCACCCATTAAGCGTAAGTCACGTGTATGTAAACGCTCATAAACCTGACCAGACATGATAAATAATGCAGCAGATGACAAGCCATGTGCCAACATCATGATCATAAGACCCTGGAATGTCAGGATATTACCTGCGTAAATAGCAAGTAAGATGAAACCCATGTGCGAAATAGACGTATACGCAAGCAAACGTTTCATATCTGTTTGCTGATACGCTAAGAATGCACCGTAGAAAATACCAATCAAACCAAGAATGATCGCAATATCAGCAAATTGTGCTGATGCTGCTGGGAAGAATGGGATAACGAAACGAAGTAAACCATAGGCTGCTGTTTTAATCAAAATACCAGCTAAGTCCACAGAACCTGCAGTTGGTGCTTGTGCATGTGCATCAGGTAACCAACCATGTAATGGGAACACAGGTAATTTCACAGCAAAACCGATGAAGAAACATAGCATAAATGCATAAGCAACTTCAGGCGGTAAGTGGTTCGCCACAGCCAATAGATAGTTGTAATCGAAGCCAATCATACCTGTCATCATGTATCCATAAACCACAAGGCCTAAGATACCGATCAACATGATCAAACCAGCAATTTGCGTGTATAAGAAGAACTTGGTTGCAGCATAAACACGTGAACGACCATTCGAGCCTTTATGACCCCATAACGCAATCAAGAAGTAGATTGGTACGAGCATCATCTCCCAGAAGAAGAAAAACAGGAATAAGTCAATCGCTAAGAATACACCGATAACACCACCTAAACTCCACAGGAGGTTTAAGTGGAAGAAACCAACATTCTTTTGGATCTCACCCCATGAACAACCAACCGCAAGTACACCAAGTAATGCAGTCAGTAATACCATGAGTAAAGATAAACCATCCACTGCCAAGTGAATGCTAATGCCTAGTGTCTGAATCCAAGGTAAATGAAACTCAGCCGCCCAAGTTGGGACTTTACCACCCAGCTCGTAACTAAATGTACCACTTTGCCAAAGTGCAATGCCTAAACCAAAGGTAATAAGCATACCAATTAAGGCAATCCAACGCGGTAATTGTTGGTCGAATTTATCAACCAACCAACAAATAAAACCAGCAATGAAAGGAACTAAAATCAGTGCGGGTAAAATTAAATTGTTTTCCATTTTATTTCCCCACAACCTGAATCACGATCAAGATCATCAATAGCACGACTACACCGAGTGACATGCTTGATGCGTATTCACGTAATGAACCAGTTTGACGTGAGCTAGTAAAGGTATTACCACCTTTCACAATCGCAGGTAGTACTAGCCATAAACCATCAACTGGATCACGACCTAAGATTTTCGCAATCAATAAATAAGGTTTGACGAATACGATGTCATACAAAGCATCAAAACCAAATGCTGTACGGCAAATATGTGCTAAACCAGCGCCCAATGATGTTTGAGCAAATGATTTAACAGCACCATATGCAAAGGCAAATAGGAAGATACCTACTGCTAAACCAGCAAGTGCAATACCACTCGCCAAATGTTCTGCATGTACAACAGCTTCATGTAAAGCTTCAGGGATAACAAAACTTGGAATACTTGCAGCAGTCAATAAATTTGCAACTGGTGCTTGCAAGAAATAACCAATTCCTGTTGATAACACAGCAAGAATCGCAAGTGGTGCCCAATATGTCACACCATGAATTGCATGCGCATGTGTTTTTTCTTCACCGAAGAATACGACCCAAATTAGACGGAACGTATAAATAGAAGTTAAGAAAGCACCCGCTACACCAACCCAATACAATGTATTGTAAAGTGGAATGTTTGCAATTGTAGACTGTGCATATACTGCACCTAAGATGGCATCTTTAGAGAAGAAACCAACAGTTACGATTGGAAGTGCAGCCAATGCACCACCACCGATGACGAAACACCAAAATACGAATGGAATCTTTTTACGCAATCCACCCATTTTGAAAATATTTTGTTCGTGATGACATGCAAGAATTACAGCACCCGAAGAAAGGAACAATAATGCTTTGAAGAATGCATGAGCCAACATGTGGAACAAACCAGCTTGGTAAGCTTCAGCACCTACAGCCATAAACATATAACCTAACTGACTCATAGTTGAGTAAGCCAAGATACGTTTGATGTCGGTTTGAACTAGCGCTGCAAAACCAGCTACAAGCAATGTCACAGCACCTGTAATCGAGATGAACTGCATCACTTCTGGTGCCATTTCCATCACGGAGAACATACGGCAGCATAAGTACACACCTGCTGTAACCATTGTCGCAGCATGGATCAGTGCAGATACTGGTGTCGGACCTGCCATTGCATCAGCTAACCATGTTTGTAATGGAATTTGCGCTGATTTACCTGCTGCACCCAAGAACAACATTAATGCTGTCCAAATTGACAATGATGAGCTTTGCGTCATTACAGTCGCTGCATTTTCGACGATGTACTGAGTATTCAAAGTACCAAATTGTTGATAAAGCAAGAACAATGCGATGAGTAAGAATACGTCACCGACACGTGTTACTGTAAATGCTTTGATTGCTGCCCAACCATTTGCAGGATTAGAATAATAGAAACCAATTAGTAAGTAAGAGCACAGCCCCACGCCTTCCCAACCTAAGAACAATAACGCTAAGTTATCACCAAGTACCAACAACAACATGCTGGCAACGAATAGGTTGAAATAAGAGAAGAAACGCGCGTAATCTTCTTCACCACGCATGTACCATGATGCAAAGATATGAATCAGAAAACCTACACCTGTGATCATGCCCGTCATTAATAATGACAAGCCATCAAGATGTAAGCTAATACCTGGCTCAAAACCGCCAACACTGAACCAAGTCCATAAATGTTGAACAAAAACCGTTTGACCACTGCTCGTAAAAGCAAGACCAGCAATTAAAGCAAATAGAGCAGATAAACCAACTGAACCAACACCAATAATGGCAGCTACATTTTCAGAGAGTTTATTGCGCCCTGCCGCTAAAAGGATAAAACCAATAAGCGGGAATAAAACGGTTAAATATAATGTACTCATCCGCGCATCTCACTAGCAGCATCAACATCCAAGTGATGGAAGCGATGATAAAACTGAAGGACGATCGCAAGACCGATACACGCCTCGGCAGCAGCAAGTGTCAAAATTAAAATAAACATCACTTGACCATCTGGCTGAGACCAAACGCTACCTGCTAGGACAAATGCTAATGCAGCAGCATTCATCATGATTTCAAGGCTCATTAGCATAAATAATAGGTTGCGACGCACCATTACACCGTAAAAACCCAGTGCAAAAAGGATGGTTGCGACAATCAAACCATGTTCTAAAGGGATGTGTCCCATTATTCTTTATCCTCTTCTGCACTTGGTTCACGTTTGCCTAAGTGATATGCAGCAACTAGGGCTGCAAGCAACAACATCGCGGCAACTTCTACCAATAATAGATAGTGAGTAAATAACGCTTGACCTACGGCTTTAGGACCTACGATTTCTAAGCCCATTGGTGCAGAAATCGTGGTGTATTCACCGTTTAACATCCAAACAAGTGTCAAACCTAAGATAAAACTCAACATTGCAGGATATGCCCATGCATCTGAGGTTAACCATTTACTTTCTTGTTCAACTGTTTCTTGACCTAGGTTGAGCATCATCACAACGAAGACAAACAAAACCATGATCGCGCCTGCATAGACAATGATTTCAAGTGCAGCCGCAAACGGTGCACCCACAATCATGAAAATACCAGCAACAGCGAGCAATGAAACAATCAAGCTTAATAACGCATGTACAGGGTTCGTGTTAGTTACAACAC
>Ga0209426_1001238_pt1 | contig 16956 bp, 16 predicted proteins | sample Deesub1362B_J571_FD_187697 | JGI IMG/M metagenome (GOLD analysis project Ga0209426, IMG submission 187697) | Deep oceanic, basalt-hosted subsurface ecosystem from Juan de Fuca Ridge flank, Pacific Ocean, CORK Borehole 1362B_J2.571 (SPAdes)... ...
CAACATCAACTACAGTGAATACTTTATCGCCCTTCACGAGCTTTTCAACTTCTTGCACCAACAAATTCTCGAGTTTTTGGTCGTTCTTTGGTTGCACCGAAAGCCATTCAATTTCTTCACCCCAAGGTCCAGAAGCATAAACGATTAGACCTCTAATTTCGCCGTTTTCTTCAGCTATTAATACTTGAAGCTTTCTTTCTCGTATTTCGGATAGAAGGGTTTTCTCGGTGAAAGGTATAAATTCGTAGGAGTTTTGGTAATGTTGGTTAATTAGACTAACCATCTTGGCTAGATCCTCTTCCTTGAAAGCTCTAATTTTCATGTAACTATACCATACTCCTAGGAAGGGAAAGAAGCATTGTCATATAAAAGAGTAGTTAACATCCCCAAAATAAGTGAATTCTTGCTATGAATGAACTTTTGAAGAGGATTACCAGCTTGGAACTTCATAGCGCCACATCACGGTTTCACCTTCAGACAGCAAATGTTGGTCAGCACTTACTAGAGGATATTCCCACTCATTTGTTTCAGTATTCCATTTCAGCCACATCCAATAGTGGGTTTGGTTGTTCCAGACTCCATTAATAGCATCTACGCTGTAAGATTGATAGGATTCCCAGTAGGTGGAGTTTACCATAGCGATAAGTTTTGTAGCACTTAGTAGATCATAGCCCAAAGGAACTAACGTGTTGTTATACCATTTTACCGTTCCGTTTCCGTAGTTAAGGCAAATGTTTACTCGAATGGTAACTTTTTCGTATTCTCTTAGCAGTCTTATAGCTTCTTGATATTTCATGTAGTAGTATCCCGCCAGAGAAGCCCCTAACACAATGGCAGTTATCAAACCTAAGCTAAGAAACACGGTTATCCTTTCACCCATTTTCCATCACCACCTAGAAATTTACTAATTACTTTTACGAGTGGAATGAAAGTGGAAGAGAAGAGAAGAGTGTTTGATAATACGTGTATAAAAGTAAAGAAGGCTCCAGTTATAAGCACCGCTATTAGGTTTGGTCCAAAAAGGAGAGCATGCCCCATATTGGTTATAAAATCGTAGAGCAAGGTAAGAAAAGCGCCAAGAAGAGCTATTTCCAAGAGACGCTCCAAAGAAAAAGCGATATCCTTGAAAGTTTGCTTGTAAATTCCACCAACAAAACCGATTATTGCCATTCCTAATACTTGAAAGGGCAGGATGACTCCGGCGAATCCCCAAGGGGATAGAAAACCGTTGATAAGCATGACTAAGCCTCCGAGGAATATACCTAATTTTGCTCCGAACATAAACCCTGTTAGGAAAGTAAGCAGGGAAGTGAATTCTATGTTAGGTAGTCTTGGGGTTAGTTGTATTCCGAGGCAGAGTGCGGTCAAGATGCTTATGATTGTAATTTGTCGAGTATTCAAGTTTACCATCTTGGATGGATTATCCATCCAGAAATATTCTCTCTAGCTTTTAAAGTTTTTCATCGAGAACATAAGAGTTCAAATAATACTATGTGATTAAATTTTAGGATAGAAGGGCTTCCAGAAGCGCTTCTACTTCCTTTTTATTCTTCAGTTTTTTAAATATCATTTTGCCGTTTTTGTATAGTCTAAAAGAAGTCTTTTGGAACTTTAAGTCGTATATTATTCCAGAAATGGATTTAATTAGTGTGGCTTTTTTTAAGATTTTGCTGATAGCGTCCTCTTTCTTTTCGTATTTCAGTACTATTATGAAGTCTTTTTCTTCTCCACATGTTTCTTCTATTCGAGCCACATAATCTTGGATTGGCATAGGTCAGTTCCTCATAGCTGTCCTAAAGTTTGCACAAACTTGTCGATTTCTTCCTGTGTGTTATAGATGTAGAAACTGGCTCGAACGGTGTGTCTTATCCCTAACTGTTGATGTAAGGGTTGGGCACAGTGGAAGCCGCTTCTAACCATTATTCCGAAATTATCTAGGAAAAGCGCTATATCGTGTGAATCAAACTTTTCAACAAGAAAAGGAATTATTCCGCTCTTAATGGAGATGTCTTGAGAGCCAATTACTTGAACTTTTTCCAGTTCACCGAGCCTTTCTAAGGCATATCTAGTCAACTCCTTTTCATGCCGTTCAACGTTTTCCATTCCTATCTTCCGCAGATACTCCACAGCTTTCATTAAACCTATTCCGCCACCAATGTTGGGGGTTCCAGCTTCAAACTTCCAAGGTAAGCCGCTCCATTCTATAATGCATCTTTCAGATTCCTTGTCATACGTTACTTGCTTAATCATGGAACCTCCGCCGTGGAAAGGAGCCATCTCCTCGAGCAGTCGTCTTTTGCAGTAGAGCACTCCTATACCCGTAGGGGCAAGCATTTTGTGTCCGGAAAAAGCTAAAAAATCTACGTCTAAGGCTTTCACGTCCACGGGCATGTGAGGCACGGATTGGGCGCCATCAACAAAAATTAATGCTTCATGCTCATGAGCCATTCTTGCTATTTTTCTTACATCATTAATTATCCCTGTGACATTTGAAACGTGAGGGATGCAAACTAATCGTGTTTTTGGGGTAAGCGTTTCACTTAAAGCTTGATAATTTAGTAAACCTTCTTCGGTTAAACCTACGTATCGTAGGCGGAAACCTTTAATCCTTGAGAGAATTTCCCAAGGAACTATGTTGCTGTGGTGATCCATTAGAGTGACTACGACCTCATCTCGGCTGGTTAATTCCTTTAACCCAAAAGTGTAAGCGACTAAGTTTATGGCTTCGGTTGTGCCTCTAACAAATATTATTTCTTCTATGCCTTCTGCGTTTATGAATTCGGCTACTTCTCTGTGGGCTTCTTCGTAGAGTTCGGATGCTTCTTGAGAAAGCGTATGAACGCCACGGTGGACGTTTGCATAAGAGGTTTCGTAAAAGCTTTTTACTGCTTCTAGCACTTGAATGGGTTTTTGAGAGCTTGCGGCGTTGTCGAAATAGATGAGTTGATTTCCACCTATTTTCCTCCTAAGAATGGGAAAGTCTCTTCGAATTTCGTAAGGGTTTAACATTATTTAGGCCCGCCTATTCTTTTTGTAAGTCTTTTTGCGAGTTCCTCCTCTTCCAAGGCTTGTTTTTCTTCAAAAGTTAAATCTTGAGGGAGCCAGTTTGGCATGTTGCCTTTTTCTTTGTAGTATTTGCGTATAGCCCTTCGAAGGGCGCCAACGGCTAAAATTCCGCAATGAAACTTTATGGATGGAAGGCCTCCAATTTCGTCGGTTACCTGCTTCCATGTTATGCTCCATGCCTGTTCAAGGGTTTTGTTTTTTATCATTTCGGTTAGTATGCTGGATGTTGCAATATTGGCTGCACATCCGTAGCTTTCAAACGAGGCTTTTTTAATTACTCCGTGCTCACTAATTTTGAGATAAAAGGTTATCATATCCCCACACATAGGGTTTCCAGCTACAGCTGAAACCGTGGCGTCTTCCATTTTTCCAAGGTTTTTAGGATTCCTAAACAATTCAAGAACTTTCGGATTATAGGGAAGAGGAACTCGAGACATTAAGCGCTCACCGTTGAACCAACTATCTTCCTAATTCGTTGGACAGCTTCTGGGAAAACATCTAGCGCGTAATCTATGTCTTCTTCCGTATGCAAACGCGTCACTTTCATCAGAATGCTTCCATGTGCCTCCTCGAACTTTCTGCCAATGGCCACTAAAATGTGACTAGGCTGCAGAAGCCTACGCGTACAAGCGCTACCGCTGGAAACATAAACTCCTTTTAGGCTCAACTCGATGGTTAAAGCTTCGCCCTCACAATGTAGAAAGCTTATGTTCACATTGTCGGGGGCCCTCAGGTTTCCTTTTGGTCCGTTCAAAAGTGTGTCAGCTATTTGTAAAAGAATCCCGTTGATAAGCTTGTCGCGGAGCTTACGGATATGTGCCAAATTTTCCTCAAAGTTCTCGAAAATCAGTTCAGATGCTTTAGCGAATCCCACTATTAGGGGAGTATTCTCTATGCCCGGCCAAAGCCTCTGGGTGGCTATCTGCCCCTCCAAGATTTTTTCAATTTTTGTTCCTTCTTTTACGTAGAGACCGCCTATTCCTTTTGGTCCAAGGATTTTGTAGCTGCTTAGGGTTGCTAGGTCAATTTTTGTTTTGGATAGGTTTATCCTTATTTTTCCGTAAGCGTCGGAGAAGTCGGTGTGAAAGATTATGTTCGGGTTTCGTGTTTTGGCTATTTCAGCGGCTTCTTTTATCGGTTGGATTGTTCCGATCTCCGGGTTTACCGCGGCTATGCTGACTATTGCTGTTTCCTTATCAACCTCCTTCTCCAGTTTTTTTAAGTTAATGAGACCTTCGTTGTTTACTGGGATTTTCACTGTTTTATAGCCGAATCTTTCTTGGAGTAGTTCTGCTATGTGAAGCACAGCCACGGGTTCAACTTCCGAGATAACTATTTTCCTACCTTTATTGCCTGAAGTTAGGGTTGTCCCCATTAACGCAAGGTTATTGGCTTCGGTTTCGCCTGGGGTGAAGGTTATTTCTTCAGGGTTTTTTGCGCCTATGTATTTGGCGATTTTCTGGGCGGATTTCATTATAGCTTCATAGGCTTCCCAGCCCGGCTTATGGGTTAATGCGGGATTACCATATCCTCGAGTGGTAAAGTATGGGAGCATAGCCTCGATAACTTCTTTTGGGACAGGGCTGGAGTTTTCTATATCGAAGTATACTTCTCGCCTAATCCCTTCGTGAGCCTTGATAAGTTCCTCAACATTTTCTACCATTGACGTTTCCTTTCCTTTTCGAGGGAAAACTTAACGGTGTTAAGATATAAATCTACTTACAAGAATGTTCCCAGATTTAAGGTTCTGGAAGCAGAAGAGTCGGTCAGCGCAGGTTAGTAGGCGTTTTCACAGCGCAAAAGGCTCCCAGCCGTCGCCTCACATCATCCCAAAAAGAATATTCAACAAAGCCAGATTTATCCCTTTCCTTGCGGTCTAAGCACTCATTAATTTTCCTGAAACGTAATTCAGATCAACCATGATATTCGTTTAATTTTCTTTATTACTCATTAGGAGTTAACATTACTTTCGGAGCTTTTAAATTGAAGGATATAATTTACATTTCAATCTCGTTTGCTTCGAGAGGGAAGTTTGGATAATGGTTAGCGAAGGGAAGCTGAAAGGGCGTCCAGTGATTGTGGTTCATGGTGGAGCTGGAACATGGCAGCCGGAAAGAAGCCGCTCCGGACTGGCTGGGGTTAAAAGGGCGGCTGAGGTTGGGTTTAGAGTTCTAATTCGAGGAGGTTCGGCATTAGATGCTGTAGAGGAGGCTGTTGGGGTTATGGAGGATGATGGCTCATTTAATGCGGGATATGGCTCATCTTTAACCATTGATAAGCGGGTTGAGATGGAAGCTTCTATCATGGATGGGGAAACTTTACAGGCTGGTGCCGCGGGCTTACTGAAAGATGTTAGGAATCCCGTTCGTTTAGCACGGTTGGTTATGGAGAAAACTGACCACGTCTTTGTGGTGGGCGAAGGAGCTGAAAAAATAGCTCAAATCTTCGGGTTGGAAAAGCGAAACCCTATAAGCGAGCTTAGGCTGGGATACTGGAAACGGCAGATGGAAACCTTGAACAAGGGAAAGTTCCCCCTTCCAAAACTAGCTGAGCTCGCGAAGGCTCATCCGGATATTTTCAGTTTGGAAACTGTGGGCGCAGTAGCCTTGGATGCTGAGGGTAACGTGGCAGCAGCCACTTCAACGGGCGGATTTCCACTTAAACTTCCAGGGAGAATTGGTGACTCCCCCTTAATTGGATGCGGCACCTACGCTGATAACTCATGTGGCGCATGTTCAGCCACCGGGGTAGGTGAAATAGCCATAAGACTTGTTTTGGCTAAAACCGTCTGCGACTACATGGCCAGAGGGAAAACAGCCCAAAAAGCTGTGGAAACAGCCATCCGCCTAGTGAATACGCGAATACTGAACAATTACAGTTCAATGGGTTTAATCGCCGTGGACATGAAGGGAAATATAGGTGCCGCTCACAATTCACCAAACCTTTGCTGGGCGTACATGAGCACCGAACTAACTGAGCCTAGGGCTTCATTAACTGCAAAGAAAATAACGGAAAAACTTTGAAGCAAGTTTCTCGAAACACTTAAAAAAGGAATTATAGCTTGAAAAGAATTCTGTGACTCGGTTGATGACTTTGACTATGTGGAGGTGAACTCCAATGGTTGAGGAGGAAGATTGGGAAGAAGAAGAGGAATGGGAAGAGGAAGATTGGGAAGAAGAAGAGGAATGGTAAACGCTGGATCAGCCTCAATCGCCACATGTTTCAGTTTATTTGGTTAGGTTATCTTTATTATGTTGTTGTTTTCTAATTTTATGCCTTATCTAAGGGTTAGTTTGTGAAAGCTATGGTCCGCGTTGCTGTGCTGGATTCAGATAAATGTAAACCTAAACATTGTAATAGGATGTGCCATCGTTTTTGCCCTATGATACGTAGTAAGGTTGAAGCTATAAAATTCGAAAAAGGGAAACCGGTAATAGTAGAGTCTCTATGCGTAGGATGCGGCATATGCGTCAAAAAATGTCCTTTTAACGCTCTTTCAATAGTTAACCTCCCAGATGAACTTGAAAGAGAATGTAGCCACCGCTTCGGAGTAAACGCATTTAAACTTTTCAGATTGCCCATCCCCACGCCTGGTGTGGTATTAGGCTTACTTGGGAAAAACGGTGTTGGAAAAACAACAGCCATAAAAATACTGGCTGGAGAAACAAAGCTGAACTTAGGGAGGTTTGACCAGCCGCCGAACTGGGAGGAAATAATCCAGCATTACCGAGGGTCTATCCTGCAAGAATATTTCCTAAGGCTTAGCCAAGGAGAACTACGCGTAGTTCATAAACCCCAATATGTGGACAAAATTCCCAAGGTTGTTAAAGGACGAGTAGGAGAACTCATTGAGAGGGTAGACGAAAGGGACATGGCTAAAAGATTGGCTAAAAAACTAGAGCTGGAGGGTGTTTGGAACCGCAGGTTGGAAGTTCTAAGCGGAGGTGAGCTTCAACGCGTAGCCGTGGCGGCAACCCTCTGCAGGGAGGCCGATGTATACCTCTTCGACGAACCATCCAGCTATTTAGATGTTAAACAACGATTAGAAACCGCCAAGGCGATCCGAACCTTAATTCAGGACGAAAAAACCGTTATTTTAGCCGAGCATGACTTAGCTGTAATTGACTACCTTTCCGACCAGATATGCATTTTCTATGGTGAGCCAGGCGTCTACGGCATAGTTTCCTATGTTCACGGTGTAAGGGTAGGCATAAACATTTACCTTCAAGGATATATTCCTGATGAAAATGTGCGTTTCCGAAAAGAACCTATAATCTTCCATGAAAAACCCCCGGTCATAAGCAGTGGAGTAGGTGAGCCGTTGCTGAAGTGGACAACCTTAGAGAAGAAATATGAGGAATTTATGCTAACCGTTGAGCCAGGCGAGGCAAACACGGGCGAAGTTATAGGGATTTTAGGAGCCAACGGCATTGGAAAAACAACTTTCATAAAGCTTTTAGCCGGAATCGAAAAGCCTGACAAAGGCGAAACCATGGGCAGTTTCGACTTAACGGTTAGCTACAAACCCCAGTATATTTCAGCTGAATATTCAGGAACAGTTCAAGAACTTTTGCGAGTCATAGCCAAACAAGACTTCGCCTCAAGCTGGTATAAAAGCGAAATCCTTAGACCACTAAACTTGGACAAGCTTATGGAACGAGATGTAACAGAACTAAGCGGAGGCGAACTCCAACGGGTTGCAATAGCTGCCTGCCTATCCAGAAAAGCAGAATTGTATCTCCTCGACGAGCCGAGCGCTTACTTGGACGTTGAGGAAAGACTTGCAACAGCCAAAGCCATAAAAAGGATAGTAGAATCCCGCAACGCAACCGCATTCGTCGTGGAACACGACGTAGTGGCACAAGACTTCATAGCGGACCGGATAATGGTTTTCACAGGTGAACCAGGAAAACATGGGACAGCAAACCCGCCTACAAGCCTAAGAGAGGGAATGAACCGTTTCCTAAAAGAGATGAAAGTAACCTTCAGAAGAGACCCTACCACCAAACGCCCCCGCGTAAACAAGGAAGGCTCAAGGTTAGACAGATACCAAAAAGAAATAGGGGAATACTACTATGTTAAAGCGCTGCCGAAGGAGGAAGAATAGCTATGACAAGGCTAAGCTTAGATGAAGAAGAATTGTTTGAAGTCGCTTTAAAAGCCCTTAAAAACGCCCATGTACTATGGGGATGCAGAGTAGGCGCCGCTGTGCAAGCCCAAAACGGCGAAACATACGCTGGATGCAACGTAGAAAGCTGGGTTTCAGGCTTGGGCATATGCGCTGAAAGATGCGCCATTCATCACGCCTTACTCCATGGCAACAGAAAAATAACAAAAATCGCCATAGTAATCGAAGGAGATCACATAAATACCCCTCGTCCCTGCGGCGCTTGCCTACAGTACATAAGAGACTTCGGCGAAAATGAGACAAAAATTTTGATGGCAAAAGCCCAAAACGGGAAAATAAAGCCTGAAACAATCCAAACAAAAACCATTGAAGAAATGCTACCTTACTCAATAAACTGGAAAACAAATAGAAGTTAGCTCAAAAGCCATTTTTACAAGTTCAACAAACGTTAGTAGAGGTGACATAGTAGTTGGGTAAAATTCGCACTCCTTTGGTGCTTATAAATTTCAAGACTTATCTTGAAGCAACTGGTGAGAAAGCTGTTGAACTCGCAAGGCTTGTGGAAAAAGCAAGTTTAGAAACCGATGTGTGCATGGGACTCGCTCCACAGCATACTGATATTTTCCGCGTTGCCGAAGCTGTTAGTGTTCCAGTGTTTGCTCAACACGTTGACCCTGTGGAAGCCGGAAGCCATACTGGACATGTGTTGGCTGAAGCTGTTAAAGAAGCAGGGGCTATAGGAACTTTAATTAACCATTCAGAGAGGCAGCTAAGGCTTTCAGATATAGCCGCCATCGTAAAGCGTACCCATGAACTCCAAATGGTTTCAGTTATATGCGCCAACATCCCAGAAGTAAGCATGGCTGTAGCTGGCTTAAACCCGGAGATGATCGCTATTGAGCCTCCGGAGCTTATCGGGACGGGAATTCCGGTTTCGAAGGCAAAGCCAGAAGTGGTTACAGACACCATAGAACTTGTTAGGAAGGTTAATCAGCGGGTAACAATTTTATGCGGCGCGGGAATAACAAGCGGCGAGGATGTAGCAGCAGCCTTAAGGCTTGGAACTGAAGGCGTCCTAGTTGCAAGTGGCGTAGTTAAAGCGAAAGACCCATATAATGTTCTAATACAATTTGCAGAAGCAATAACCAAGGCTTAACCATCGAGGAGAAGAAAGGTTGAAAGTAAAACCGGAATGCGCCGCTTGCATAATCCATCGAGGGATCCAAGAGATAATCGAAGCCACCACTGATGAAAAACTCAGATTCAAAGCCGTAAATGAACTCATGAAATACTTAGCTGAAAACTTCACGCCTGGAGGCGTCCCGGCAGACTTGGGCACGGAACGTGATCGTATAATAAAGAGGGAAACAGGAAACCCTGACCCGTACCGAAACAAGAAAAAACTGAGCAACCTTAAAGCCCTTGAGCTTCTCCCAAATGCCCAAAGACTTGTGGAAAGTGAAAACTCTGGTGAGGACAGGTTTAGAAAGGCATGTCTATGCGCCATCGTGGGCAACATTCTAGAGTTTGATATACCTGACCACACCTTCAAACTTGAACTGCTTAACGAATACTTGAAAAACGCTGAGAAAGATTTGGTTATAGACGAAATCCAGAAAATATATGATGAAGCTAAGGAAGCGAGAAAGGTCCTCTACTTAACTGATAATGCTGGCGAGATAGTTTTCGACACATTACTGGTTAATGAGATACGGAAACTCGGAGCCCAGGTTGTAGTAGCCGTAAAAGGCGGCCCCATAATAAACGATGCAACCCTTGAAGACGCGGAAGCTTCAGGCATAACAAAAGTTGCTGATCGAGTAATTACCACTGGAACTGACGCGGTGGGGCTAAACAGAAAAGAATGTTCTAGGGAATTCCTAGAAGAATATAATTTAGCAGATTTAATAATCGCAAAAGGAATGGGCTACGCCGAAAGCCTTACCGAAATAAAGTTAGAAAAGCCCCATGCGCTTCTTTTTAGGACCAAATGTAATCCAGTTGCAGAATTCTTTAACGTCCCAAAAGGGAAAAACGTGGCGAAACTTTTGCCATATAAAACTGTTGAAAAATAGAAGCGTGGAAGCATGAGCATCCGTAAAAGCCCTCTCTCAAACCTAGATGAGTCCCTTCAAAAGGAATGGCTTATAACCAACGGACTCGGCGGGTACGCATCCTCCACCATCCTGGGAATTAACACGCGTAAATATCACGGCTTACTTGTAGCTGCCCTAAACCCGCCTGTTAACAGAAGGGTCGCGCTTTCCAAACTGGACGAAGAAATTGTCATGAATAGTAAAAAGTTTCTTCTAGGAGCCAACCAGTTTGAGGGGTTTATTTACCCTAACGGATACGATTTTCTCAAGGAATTCGCGTTAAAGCCCTTCCCAACCTATAGGTATATAGCTGGCAAGATTTGGCTTCAGAAAACGATTTTCATGCCGCACGGGAAAAACGCCACCATAATTCTATACAAAGTTTCAAGTAAGGATTCCTCTTCAGCAACTATTTTGCTTAGGCCTTTGGTAAACTTTAGGCACTTCTACGCGGTAACTGAAAGAATGAAACTTTCCTTCGGGTTCGTGCAACAACCGGAGGAAAAACAAACGCTGGTTCAAATGGCAAACCCGCAGTTAAGCCTAATCCTATCTTCAACTGAAGGCGCCTATTCGCCAAGAGAACAATGGGTGGAAAAGCTTTACTACTCAACAGACCGCTCTCGAGGCGAGGCCCATTTCGACGACTGCTTCCAACCAGGCGTCTTCCAAATCAAGATAAACGCCAATCAAACTAAAGAGTTCGCGTTATTAGCCATTGCAGATAAAACACCAGAGAAAACTAGAGGAAAGGCCGAAACACTTCCGGGAGATGTAGAAGGACTAAAGCAACTACTGACTGAAGAAGTCGAGCGGCAAAGAAGGCTACTCTCAAAGTTCAACTCAAGATTAGGGATTGAAAGGCCAGAAGAGTGGCTGAAATGGCTTGTTTTAGCTACAGACGCCTTTATTGTGCATAGGAACTCCACTAACAAAAAAACCGTGATAGCTGGCTATCACTGGTTCGGAGATTGGGGGAGAGACACCTTCATATCTTTACCAGGATTGATGCTCATCACCAACCGGATCCAAGAAGCAAAGGAAGTCTTCCTCACTTTCAAACATCACTGCCATCAAGGGCTCATACCAAATCACTTTCCAGATAAACCTCAACAGCCTCCAGCGTACAACGCGGTAGATGCAACTCTATGGTTCATAAACGCCGTCCTACAGTTCCTAAAATACACAAACGACTTCCAATTTGTTAAAGAAAACCTCTGGGACATCTTAAAGCAAATTGTAGAATGGCATGTGAAGGGAACTTTATATAACATAAAAGTGGATGAAGACGGACTCCTTAAACATGGTTCACAACTAACGTGGATGGACGTGATGATAGATGGGCAGCCAATAACTCCAAGAGAAGGAAAAGCCGTTGAAATTCAAGCATTATGGTATAACACTTTAAAAATCATGGAGCTACTAGCCACAAAATTCAAAGAGGAAAACAAAGCCAAGGAATACCATTCCATGGCGGAAGAAACTAAAAAAGGATTCAACCAAAAATTCTGGTGCCAAGAAAAAGGACACCTATTCGATATTATATCTGACAATTACAAGGATAACACATTAAGACCAAACCAGATATTCGCAATAGCCCTAGACTTCCCCTTATTAGAAAGGGAAAAAGCGGAAAAGGTAATAGACACGGTTAAAGAGAAACTTTTAACTCCTTATGGCCTAAGAACCCTACCGCCAGATCACTATAACTACGTGGGCACATATCTCGGCGACTTCAGACACAGAGACTTCGCATACCACAACGGAACAGCCTGGGCTTGGCTTCTGGGACCTTTCACAACTGCATATCTGAAAATAAGAAAACACGAGGCAAAATGGCGAGAATATGCCTTCAAAAACTTTCTGGAAAAACTTTTCCGAGGAAACATTTCAAACGCAGGGCTAGGAAACATTAGCGAAATATTTGACGGAGACCCCCCGCATAAACCTCGTGGATGCATAGCCCAAGCTTGGAGTGTAGCCGAACCCCTACGAGCTTATGTAGAGGACGTACTGCTAATTCGTCCGCCCAACGAGAAAAAAGTGTTAGAAATTCTAAGCCACTAACCTTATTGTTTTCCCGCTAGATTTTTCTCCTCTTCAGCAGCTGCTTTTCGCAACGCTTCTGCAGCATCTTCGGGAGGAACAGTGTTTATGTAAACTCCAGTACTTTTTTCGAAGCCAGCCCAAATGGCAAGTTTCGGATAAACTTCCAAGTGCCAATGGTAATACTCCTTTGCCTCGGCTTTTTTGCAAGGTGATACGTGAAAGCCATAATTGTAGGGCGGATTATTAACAAGCTTTTTTAATGCACCAAGGCAAAGCCTCAAAATTTGGGCAAAAGCCTCCACCTCTCTTTTAGACATACTTGTAAAAGTAGACGCATGTTTTTTGGGGAAAATCCAGAACTCTAAAGAATGAACACTCGCCCAAGGGGAAAAGGCAACAAAGCCCTTATTTTCCCAAATAAAACGCTTACTCTCTTTTTCTTTTTCTATTATACTACAAAAAGGGCATTCGCCGTTTTTTCGATAAAGTTTTCGACTAGACATAAGCTCCTCCTTCACTATTGTAGGGGTGAATGGCATAGCTATTATTTGGCTATGAGCATGAGAAAGGGAAGCTCCAGCGTTGATCCCATGATTCCGGAAAACAGAAACATACTCTACATAGGGTTTTGAGGAAAGCTCCTTCGACCGGTCAATATAGGCGTTTACCACATGGATAAGCTGTGATAACCTAGCGTTCCCCGGATGCTCATCATGGTTAGGCGACTCTATTAAAACTTCATGATGCCCAACAGCTTCGGTTAAATGCCGCATCCGCCCTGCTTTGGAGTTTTCCGGTGGGGTAAAAGCCGGATAAAGGTTAGGCACACAACGAATAAGCCAATTTTTATGTCTAAAACCATTTCTGTCCTTCTCCTTTCTTAACTTCCCCCGAAATTTCTTGTATATAAGAACCGCTGGGGGGGTCATATACTCCCTCTCCGGACATAAAGGACAAACCTCCCGCTTAGCCTCAACTGGCGCCTTCACAAAATCCGTTGGACGCCTCTTACGGCCAGTAGCAATAACAACCCAACGATCTAAAAAGTAATCCCTCCGAAGCTCATTAAACAACGGCATCCCTTCCAAACAGTCCACACGAACCAAACACCTACAAACAACAACATATATAATTTTCCACACACCAAACCAAGAGTGAACCTTAAAGCCGGGGTGGCAGAGCGGAAAACCAATAGAAAACGCAAATGCGCTGGCCTCGAGATCACCAAATAAGCCTAGCAAAAATGGGGCTGGAAGAGCAAGCCAGTGGCGCCTCGGGCGCCTCAGGGGTTCAAATCCCCTCCCCGGCGCCAAACTACACAAACTTGTTTAAATCTTTAGTTATGCGTAAAGTTTCCTTCACAAGCCATATAAAACGGAAACTCTAAAGTTTAGATGGATTGGCATTAAAAGATGAGAGTTATATCTGTCATATAATTATTCCATCAAAGAATCATCAAAAATCAAAGAGGTTTCATGAGAAGGTTTTTGGCTGGAAAGTTGAGCCACAGCCAGGAACAACTTCTTTAGATGTTCTTCTTCCAACTTCTGGAAGGGGAATCAGTGTGGAGTTAAACCTTGAAGAAAATACTATAGTTCCTTCCATATACACCGTTAATATTGAGGCAACACTGAAGAGAATTGAGAAGTTAGGTGGGGTAATTTTGAAGAACAAAACACCTATTGGAGAACAAGGGGAACATGGATATTTTGCATCGTTTAAAGACCCCAACGGAAACAAGATGTGCCTATATTCCAAAAAGTAAAAAGAATAGAAGAGTGTTTTGAAGCAGTTCTACATCCAGAGGAATTTGTTCCTGTAATACAACATAAGTTCGAGTCTCTTATAACATAGATGGTAATTTTTGACTGAAATTAAACCAAGTAAACGAATAAGAAGTGCTTGAAATAACGTTTTTGAACGAAAACAATGGATTTTAAAAATTTTAAAACTAAAATAAACTTTTTTAGAAGATTTAGAAGAAAAATAAACGAAAAAACGCTTTTATTTTAGTTTTCTCCAGATATTAGATAGGGAGGTGGAAAAATGGACTCGAAATTCGTAAGCGCTCTTGCGATTTTCACGATTTCAGTAATATTGATCGGGCTTCCTGCATGGGCAGCAGTGAAGGCACAATCTTCTAACGGAACTTTAGGCAAGGACATTGCAGAAACGTTTCGCAGTGTTATAAAGAAACACCAAAACAACATCAAAGAGTTTATACTTGAAACCAGGCTTTCCGTAGCAAACACAACCCAGGCAAAACTTGAGGTCATAGACTTCTACATAAACGAGTCTCTCAGAACAGAAATCGAAGAAGTCAAAAAGAGGCGAGCAGAATTAGTCGCCGCGTTGCAAGCTGGTGAAATAGACAATGAAACTTTCGTTATGGAAATGAGAGACTTGACAAGCGATTTGGTTGATGTCGCTGAAAAGTTAGGGATAATAGGGGAGGAACTTCATGTCTTGAGCGAGGATTTAGCTGAAGACCTTAAAACTAGGGCGGAGCAACTAACTGGGGAACTAGAAGATTTTTCAGACGAAATAACCTCAGTAGCGGAGGCAGTAGCCGACGAGATGAGGAACAGAGATTTACCTGTTCCAGAAATGCCGGTAGAACCAGATATACCAAGCGCTCCACAAACAAATATTCCATAACCTTACATACAAACGTGTGAAAAAATCTATTCTTTATTTTTCTTTATATTTTCTTTCCATATTTTCTCTCCACATTCTTTAAATACACTAAAAATAGGAGAGAGCTTGTTGATGATCATGAAAACCAAAGCGTTTATGGGGCTACTTCTAGTTTTATTAATTAACGCCTTTTATTTTAATACGGTCTTTTGCCAAGATCAACTTGAAGAATATACATCAACTAAAATAGAAGTACGTGCAGATGGTTCGGCCACTTGGATTATTGAGCGAAGGTTTCTTCTGAAAACAGAGGAGGATATATCAATCTTTGAACAATATATTTTGGAGTTTGAGTCTCAGAAAGACTCTTATCTGGAGGATTTCTCCAACAAGACGCAGGAGCTTGTAAATAGAGCCAAGATAATTACAGGTAGAAACATGAGAGCTGAAAACTTTCAAATAACTATTGACACCATTCAAACAGCCACCGCCCATTATGGAATCATAATATATCAATTTGACTGGATAGGATTCGCAAAGCTCAGAGATAATCAGATAACCATAGGAGATGTATTTGAAGGAGGCTTTTACCTTTACAAAGACGAAACATTAACGGTAAAGTATCCTAAAGGATACATTGTCGCCACCGTGTCGCCTACCCCGGACAACCACATAGAGTCTGATAGAACTCTGATTTGGTATGGGTACAGAAACTTCGGCGCTGGAGAACCCAGGGTAACGCTGGAAAGTGAAACCCCGAACATTTTGAGCATTCTACAAGATAACTTATTCATTGTTACCGGATTGCTTATTTTAGCAGGCGTAAGCTTTGCTTTTTTCTATTTCCTCAAATCCAAGAAGAAACGTAAGAAGGGCGGAAACGTCGACGATCTTCTTCTGCAAGCTACGCTTAAAAAGATGGAGGACGATGAGGAAAAAGTAATCAGACTCCTAGAATCTGCTGGAGGACAGCTATTTCAGTCGCTTATAGCTAAATACTGCGGCTTCTCAGCCGCAAAAACTAGTGAGCTTTTAACGACCATGGAAAACAAGGGAATCATTACTAGACGGAAAAAAGGAAGAGAAAAATTGGTGACTCTGATCAAACGGAACGCGGAACAAGGCAAATAACAAGCGGGGTATATCTTTAGCAAGAGCGTTTTCTGCTATCAGCGAATTTTAGCCAAGGCATCCTCTAAGTCTTGAATTAGATCTACAGTGTCCTCAATGCCAACAGAAGCTCTTATTAGGCTGTCGGTTATCCCGATTTTTTCTCTTTCCCTTTTCGGTATAGAAGCATGTGTCATAAGCGCCGGATGCTCTATTAACGACTCTACTCCACCTAGACTCTCAGCTATTTTAAAGAGTTTTAAGTTTTTCAGAAAACGTTTCGCCTTTTGTTCTCCTCCTTTGATTTCGAAGGAGATCATGCCGCTGAAACCGCTCATCTGTTTTCTAGCCAACTTATGTTGGGGATGAGATCGCAATCCAGGGTAATATACTCTTTCAATTTTTGAGTGTCCCTCCAAGAACTCGGCTATTTTTTGAGCGTTCTCTTGATGCTTCTCCATTCTTATTGCAAGAGTTTTGACCCCGCGGAGTACGAGCCAACTATCAAAGGGGCTGGGAACGGCGCCAACAGCATTTTGAACAAACTTTATGTTCTCATAAATTTCCTTATTTGAGGTTATTACTATGCCGCCGATCACATCGCTGTGTCCAGAAATATACTTCGTTGTGCTATGGATAACTATGTCAGCCCCCACGAGCAATGGTTTTTGAAAGTAGGGACTGGCGAAGGTGTTATCTACAACTGTTAGTATCCCATGCTTTTGCGCAATGGACGACATTTCTTTTATGTCAATGATTTTTAAAAGGGGGTTGGTAGGAGTTTCTATCCAAATCATTCTAGTGTTATCTTTTAATGCTTTCTCGACGTTTTTAGGCGCTGTTGCATCTACATAAGTGAAATCTAAGCCA
>Ga0209426_1001244_pt1 | contig 16831 bp, 22 predicted proteins | sample Deesub1362B_J571_FD_187697 | JGI IMG/M metagenome (GOLD analysis project Ga0209426, IMG submission 187697) | Deep oceanic, basalt-hosted subsurface ecosystem from Juan de Fuca Ridge flank, Pacific Ocean, CORK Borehole 1362B_J2.571 (SPAdes)... ...
TTGCGGATGAGGTTGAATCAATAATTTGCTGTTCTTCCGGGGTGGCAATGTCTGCAAGCGCGTTGCATTTGGCTGTGAAGAATAATATTCAGGTGGTTTTTGCTCGGTATGGGGGATGGCCTTACGCTGTTTTGATGCCAGCCTCGATGACTGGTTCGGTGAGAGCCCGTAGGGAGCAGTTCTTGGCTTACAATGATGAGCGAGGCTTTGTTCTCGCGAAAAAATTTGTTGTGGGGAAGCTGATAAATCAGGCTAACCTTTTGAAGCTGATGGCTAAGAACAGGCGTCAAACCTGTCCCGGGTTGGCGGAGAAACTGTACCGTGCGGGAAAAGCCATAGATGAAACGAACAGGCGAATAGAGGAAACAGAAGGCTTCAGCATAGATGAGAAGCGTCAACAGCTCATGAACATGGAGGCGGAAGGCGCTAGAATCTATTGGGATGCGATTAAGCAGGTTCTACCAGCTGCGCTCGGTTTCAGCGGAAGAGAAACTAGGGGCGCGGCTGACCCGTTTAATGCCATGCTAAACTTTGGATATCAAGCTATACTGTTTCCGGAAGTTTGGAAGGCGGTTAGCTATGCTGGACTGGATTTTTTCGCTGGATACTTGCATGCTGACCGTCCGGGGAAACCCTCGCTGGTCCTAGACCTAATGGAAGAATTTCGACAGCAGGTGGTGGATAGAACCTTGCTGGGGCTTATCACAAAAAATGTCCTCAAGCCGGATGAGATTTTAGCCGTGGAAACGATTGAGGAGGGCCGAGTTTTAAGCAAGCAAACCGTTAAAACTTTGCTGACGGGCTTTCAGGAACGTTTAGACATGAAGGTTATGTTTGATGGGCGGAAAGCGCCTATAAAACGCTTTATTTATCACCAGGCGAGACGTGTGGTTCGCTTCCTTCTTCGGGAAAGCGATTATGTTCCCTTCCATTTGGGCTGGTGAAAACGCTATGCGCTACGTGGTAATTTATGATATTAGTGATGACAACCTGCGAACGCTGGTAGCTGAAACATTGAAGGATTATGGGCTTCAACGAATCCAATACAGCGCCTTCATCGGAACTTTGCGTAGGGACAAGCTGAACAGCCTCATAGTGGACCTTAGAAACCTGATAAAGGACTTGGTGGAAAACGTGCAAATCTATCCGGTATGCGACACCTGTTTTAAGGGTAGGCGAGAAATTGGTAAGCCGAAAAAGTACAAGCTGGATGAAAAGAAAGCAAAAGTTGCCTACTTCTGACATAGCGGAAACGTCTGTTTCTGTGACAGACGTAAAACATTACATTTACTGCCCAAGAATAGTGTACTTCGAACGCGTTCTACACGCCAAACCAGTTTTCGGCTCGCAACAAGAAGAGGGAAGAGAGCGACACGAAGAATACGTACGGAAGGAACTGCGAAGAAAAGACGCAATCTACTACTCCTCAGACTTTACGGGCGCCAAGAAAACCCTGTTCACGGGCTTAAACTCGCCTAAGTTAGGGCTAACCGGACAAGTAGACTGCATTATCCGCACCGTCAAAGGCGAATGCATACCCGTGGATTACAAGAACATGAGCTCTAACAACGGCAAAGTATGGATGGACCACAAATACCAGCTCGTAGCCTATGCGTTGCTAGTTGAAGAAAAATATGGCACAGTTGTAAAACGAGGCTTCATCAATTACATCCCAGAAAAGCTGATCCTACAAATCGAAATCACGCCTACCATGAAAACCCATGTGAAACGAGTAATCGGACATATCAAACGCATAATAAAAGAGGAGACCCTGCCGCCAATTAGGGTGGCGAAACATAAGTGCTCAGGTGGTTGTGGATATAAATATGTGTGTTTCGGTTAGTTTATACTTCGGCAACACTTATCAAGGCTGGTTAAGAGGTTTGTAGGGAAGAGCACGATTGCCCTATTTATTGGATACCTCTCTAACTCAATGGAAACTAACGACCTAAATTTAAACTTCAACCTTTCGTTAAACACATTCAAGTTGTAGAGCGCCTAACTAAACATGGCTAATGGCTATTAGTAACTTAGCTGGCCTTATTCAGTCTTAAACAACCCACAGTTCAAGGCGTTATTGAAGCCTTTTTGAGTATTAAAAGTGAAATTAGGAGAGTTAAAGAAGACATGACAAGGACGATGATGAAGGTTGTTGGAGAGAGAATGCCAAACATGGCGTCTCTGATTGAATCAACATGATATCTTAACGGGTTTATAAGTGCTCCAATGGAAACCCAAGCAGGGACTTCGTTAAGCGTATAGAACATAGGTGAGGTGAATAGGACTGGAAGATTTGTCAAGGTTAGTATTGCTGCTCTTGAAACCTCTCCTTTAACAAAAAGCCCGAACAATATGCCTAAGGATAACCAAAACAGGAAGGCTAAGCCTATCATAATAGACATTAGTAAGAGATTCGAGATTAATGGCAGAAACCCGGAAAACAAAAATCCTATTGCCAACATGAAGAAACATTCAACAAACACCACAGCGCCTTCTACGATGATCTTGCCAAGCACATACTTTGAAGGAGTTCCTTTCGATATAAAAAATGTCCGAATAAGCCCAAAACGTTTATCACTGGCCACCAGCGACCCCACAAACGGGAACACTAGAAAAGTTTGAAGTGTAAGAAGACCGGGCAACACGAATATAAAATAGTTGTAAGTTTGCCCTCGGTATTCCACTGAAGCAAGAAGCCCTGACATTGATGTGGCGAAAAACACAACGTAAATTACTGGATTAATAAGCTGAGCCAAAAACGTACCAAGTGAAGCCCTCTTTAGATTAAACTCCCTATATACAAACCCCTCAATTATTCCCATGAAACCCCTCCATCTTCTCAATTAGATTTATAAACGCGTCTTCCAAGGTTTCCTGTTGCAGAGAGAGCCCTTCGATCTCACCTCCTTTACGGGAAATCTCTGAAAGTAGATCTAGAAATATTAAAATGTCCTTGCATTCCAAAGTAAACGTATGACCGCTCTGATGAAGTACGTTTACCTTATTTTTTGAACTCCATTTGCGTATGCAGGCCTTTGAATTTTCATTTCCTGTTTTAATGTTTATTTTAATTCTTCCTGCATACTGTTTTTTAAATTCTTCAACGGTGGTTTCAGCTAGTTTCTGACCTTTATATAGGAATACAATTTCAGATGACAGTCGTTCAACCTCAGCCATATCATTTGTTGTCAATATAAAATAATGCTCTTTTTCCACCCATTCTTTGATCAGTTCCCACGTGACTTTTCTGCCAAGCGGGTCAAGGCCAAGGGTGGGTTCATCAATGAACAGTAATTTGGCCGTTTCGTCTAAAAAAGTTCTCATTAACTGAACTCTTCGCATCTCTCCGCCTGATAGTTGTAAAACACGTCTATCCGCCTTTTCTTTCATTTGAAATAATTCTAAAAGATAATCTATTCTCTTTTTTAGAGTCTCCTTCTTCATTCCCCTTATTAGGCCGTATGACCACAAATTCGCCTTGATCGATAATAATAAATCAAGTTCAAGTCCCTGAGCGCATAAAGCTATTAAAGATCTAATAATATCCCGATTTCTGGCAATATCGTAACCGAATATTTTTATTTTTCCTGTCTGAAGCGGCATGGACGTAGTCATCACATTGACAAGGGTTGTTTTACCAGCACCGTTCGGACCAAGTATTGCAAGTATGCCGCTTTTCATATCAGACTGAACTGAAAGTGATGAGAGGGCTTTCACTCCACTGTTACTATATACGTATGATAGATTTTCAATATCTATGATGAAACTGGTTCCCAAAGGAATATATCACCTACCCGCCTAAACACTCATGGCCATCATTGTAATATTTTTTACTTTTTCTTTATAAATCTATTGGTAAAAATATCGCAATTAATATTTCTACCAAATAAAATCAGCAATGTTTTTAAGTTTATTTTGACGTATCTTAAATAAGATATAAAGACATGATGGTGCTGCGGAAGTGATCTGATGAGCTACGTTACAGTAATTCCATCAATGACGGAATATAGTGCAAGATTTAAAGAACTAAGCGCCTTGGATCTGAAGATAATCAAGACTATGTGTAGATTAGATGTAAGAAACATAAGCAAATTGGCCAAGAAAATGGGGGTCCCCCAACAAACATTGAGTTATCGTGTCAAGAGATTTGACAAGCTTGATCTTGTTCGCTTCAGAGCTGTCGTAAATGAAAGGATGCTGGGGCTAAAAAGCTATCTTGTACTGGCTACCTCTCCGCTTGGTAAAGAAGGAAGTTCAAGTCGTGCTTTAACCTGTTTCCCTTTATGGAGGTATCTCGCAATAGTTGATGGATGGAAGCATGGTAGTTATGTACGCTACGCCATCCCCCCAGATAAGGAGAAGGATTTGGAAGGTTTTTTAGATGAACTCGTGAAAAGAGAACTAATCACCGATTATGAAATGTTTCCTGTAACTGGTCCAAATTTCCCTCTGTTAAACCTTGACTTTTATATCGAGAAAAAAGCTGGGATTCCGATTTTCAATTGGAAGAAATGGATTACTGATTATGAAAGTTTTAGAGAAGAAAAAATTAGTGAATTTGCAGATTTCAAAAAAGCGAAATTCGACTTATACGACTTGATAATACTAAGATGCTTAGAAATTAATGCACGAATGAAATTGAGAAAAGTTGCTAGGGAAATGGCTCAGCTTCTCGGCGAAGAACAGCATAAAAGATTTATTCCCCTTGTTTCGCGAAGACTTAAGCAAAATATTATACCTCAGGGACTGATCAAAAGTTACCGGGTTTACCTCTTTCCGAATCCAGCTAATAATATGATTTTCTTAATCTACTACATTAATTTCGCCAACAGTTCCAGTTTACGAAAATTCATATATGGCTTAAGTCTTCTACCCTACAACACTGCATATCAAAAAGTTCTTGGAAAAGATGAGTTATTCGTTCATTTTGCAATACCAACGTATGAATATTCAAATATGCGAAAAATGTTATTCGAACTTGGAGAGATGGGCTACCTTAAAAACGCAAATATTCTCCTCGGAGATCTAGAGAGGGCAACATGGGACAATGTGGCCTTATATCAGATGTTTAAAGATGGTGCATGGAACTTTAGCTACGGCATTGCCGTTAAAATGTTAGAAAAAGTTTTTCGATAGTTTTACATTTTAAAGCGCTTTTTGGGATAGTGGTGTTGTTGGTAATCCGAGCTTTTTAATGTTTACTCCAGCGTCCACCCTTCTCCAGAGAGGTGAATGGGGCCTCAGTCTATCTTGGTGGAAGCTCTATTTTCCTCGCAGATTTCTACAACGGAAAAGTCATGGTCTATGGTCCAACAATTTTGTTTAGAGGGATTATCCTTTAATACTATGACCTATACAACTGCCTCTATCATTCTGCCTAATGGCGCCTGCTGCTTCGTCCAGTCTTCTGCCTGAACATTCTTGGTATCAAGCAATCAGTTTTTGGTTTCTCTTGGTTTTTGTTTCGTCGAATTTTTCTGTTTTCTTACATTTGGGTTTTCTACGGTTTGATTGAAATTTGTGAAACCTTATTTGTTGGTAGGAATATTTTTAAGTATTACTTTTGAAATGTTTTACTTGAGTGAAGTATGACTGAAGTGGCGGTTAGTAAGAAGGGTCAGATAACCATTCCGGTGGAGCTTAGGAGAAAATTCCATATTGAAGAGGGTTCTAAAGTGGAGGTCACAGAGGAAGATGGAGTTATCGTGGTGAGGAAGCTTCCGAGCATTTTTGATTTGGCTGGAAGCGGAGCTGGAAAGGGCGATGTGGAAGAGTTGAAAAAGATGTTAGATCGGATGAGAGAGGAAGATGTCTAAGAAATGCGTTTATGACACCCGCTTTTTTATTGAGTTCTTCTATTCGAGTGACGGGGCGTTGCTAAAGAAACTTAAGGAAGATTTGAAGACGGTAAAGGACAGATTGGTTTCAACTGTAACAATTCATGAGATTCACCGTATAAATTTCGAGAGGGAAGGCAGAGAAGTTGCATCTTTAAGGAGCGAGGCGATACATAGGGATTTTAAGGTTATTGACGTAGATTACGAAACAGCGATTAAGAGCGCAGAACTTAGAAGCAGGTATAAAATCCCCATGGCGGACAGTATAATTGCTGCAATAGCTAAAATTTACGATTGCCCTGTTATGTCAGATGACCGCCATTTCCAAGAGGTAAAGGGCCTCAAGACAAAATGGATTACAACCCTCTAACAATAGAAACTTGCGGCCTAAATTAAACTTTAACCCCCAAACCCAAACATTCTCTCTTACCCTTCCTCTTCCTCTCTAATTAATCAATCAAACAAACAATCAAACAGTCTCTCGTTCTCTCGCTCGCTAAACATGCACACGCACAAAAACACAATTTTTAAGGGGTTATGTGCTTTTAAATATGTGGGTAGATTGTCAAAGAAGACTAAAAATAAGAGGATTCCAACCGTATTTGTGGTAATTTTTATAGTGCTAGTTATGGTTCTGATTATCAGTACGGTGTTATTAATGCAAAAAGCCGAGAGAGTTGATAATAAAGATTTAGAAAATTACGTTGAAGCTTATCTCAGGAAGTACAAAGAAGTTGTTGAAGATAATCTTAGTTTGGTACATGACATTGAACATGTGTTTTTCAAGTATAATAATAACCCTAAGGCAGTTTATGGAGTTATTTCAAAGAATCATGGAGCGGCTATCGTCCTTAAATATGATGCAACAAAGGAAACCTTCTGGAATATTACACTTATTGATAAACCAATAGAATACTACTTTTGGCCCAATATGTCAAGCGACCTGAGTAGCCTTAAAATCATTAAAATAGCAAGTAGCGACTCTCCGTACATTCTGAACTCACAAATAAGCATAAAAAATTTTGCGTTAATACTAGTTAGCAAGGGAGCATCACTTTACTACATGGGTGAAGAGGAAACTCCATTTAGAATAGAAGGCGCTGGTGCAGTAACGATATTAGGCGAGGTAAGTTCAAAATCAGGTTTGATTATCAAAGGTTCAAATAGTAAACAGATGTGGTCCACTTTTCAAGCGGGATTAGACGCTTTGAAGCATTTCTTTTGGGATTGTGGAGACCGATTGAATGAAACTGTAAAACACCAAATCGAAATAAAGCATAAAGTACCTTTGCTACTTGAAAAGATAAACGAAAATCTTAATAGTAAATATTACAAGGACCACCCTGAAGACTTCTATAACGACTTACAAGAATTAGAAAGATTAGGCTTATCTGAAGAGATGAAGACATTATTATGGAATAAATATTCAGAATTAACAAGAGAACCAACATTATGGGAAAAGATTCTCGATGCTGTTCTAAATAACTTTCTACTAGTCGTTTTTACTGGTGCTTTTGCAACCGTGATTGCTACGATAATATTGAAGTATTTAGGTTATCTAAAGTAACCGTTTCTTTAATTATAACACGGTATTCGTGGAGCCCATGAAACTCTTTCATTTCTTAAGTATTTAGCCAAAAGGTAGGCTTCTTCATTAATTAGCGTCTTAAGAGTCTGCGTATAGCCGTATCTGATTCTTGGAATTTTAACTTTAGCTTCGAAGAGTTCTTCAATTCCTTTAACTAGCTCTTTTGTTTTCTTCTCGTTTAGAACTTGTCTTTTGGCTAAACGATTGCTTGAATACCATTCCTTCTTTAAAATAAAGTCTTTTTGAGTTAGGTTTTGGCTGAACTCTATGATATAGTCGTCTATGAGGTAGCGGTATAGCTCCATTAAATCGCATACTAGGCTTGGCTTACCCCACTGTTCACTATGCAGAAAACCCAAATACGGTTCTAAATGGGCTCTTAAAACGGCTACGAAAACCCTATACTTCAAAAGCGTATAAGCCAAATTGAAGGTGTTATTTATTCCATCGTAGGCTCTCCATGAAAACCTTTTCTTAATCCTAACTGACTCTGGAAACAGCCTAAAAATCTGCTTGTAATAATGGTCTGTTGCCTTTCCCTCTATGCCTAAAAGCCTAGTTCTAGCCTTCCTTAAGCTGTTAGAGTTTACGTTTTCAATTTTTTCCTTGAGTTTGTCTAAATCGTAAGGTTCTAAGCCATTTTTCTCTAAAACAAGGTTTTGATTTTCAATTCTAGCTTTAACAATTGTTTTCGCTATTTCTAAGCCTTTACCGTTCTTTAAGGCTTCATATTGGGCTATACGTGTTTTAACGTGGCTATCATCATCTAGGGGCTTAAGAACAGCTACTGGATTCCCATTCCTAGTCAAGATAACAACGTTTATCCCCCAAAAACCTAGACTAGCTAGGGCGCTTGTGCTAACAAAATTACCGCTTTTAAGAACAACTTCGCCTATCTCACTCTCGAATAGAGGATAACGCTTAACATTTCCATCCTTATCCTTAACGACGAAACAGCCCTTCTCCATACCTAGATAAGAACCATTCCCGTCGAGAACAAGCCTTAAAATCTTAGAAGCCTTAACCATAAAATCACCTCTAAAATCCGCTTTAACGCTTACTCCTCATCTTTTTCACTAATTTAGCTAATCTGTCCAGAAATTCTTCATATGCCCTTTCTATGTCCTTATATGAAGCCCAATTCTTACTTATATCGCCCTCGAAAACAAGCATAACCATGCCTTTCGGAGTTAAACTCAAAACGTGAGCTTTCCTCTTTTCACCTCTACACATGAAAACATATTCTTCTTTCAGAAGTTTTTTCACATGTCTCCAAACGGTAGCGTAAGGCTTCCCAACTTTCTTCTGCAAGGCATATATTGTTAAATCCTCGAGCATCAAGGATTTCAAAATTTCTTTATCCAACCTATTCATTTTGTTGCGCCACTCTGAATATGTTCAATTCACAAATTGAATATGTGCATAAATCGAATATATATGTTTCTACACATTAAATTTCGGGATAAACATGTATAAACTGAAATGCCTAAACTGCGGAAAAGAATTCCTAAGCGAAAGAAAAACTAGAAAATTCTGCGGTTATGAATGTTTTGCGGAATATAAGCAAAAACAAGCCATAAAACGAAAAATTAAGTTTTTAAGACAGCTCTTAGGTGAAACCTCATGAAAAAATGTAAAAACTGCGGAAAACAGCTTACGAGTGGTTCACGCTTAGATTTCTACAGTAAAGAATGTATGAAGCAGTATAGAGAGAATAAACTGAAAATACTTCAGAGAAGTTTCCTTACACAGTTCGATAAGGGATTTGGAAGCTCAAGAAGGCAACACAACATTCAAGTTGTTAAAAATATGCTTGAAGAAGGTTATAGCGAAGAGCAAATAATCAAAATAGCTTCCGTTTATTTCAGAAAGCAGACTGTTTTTGAGTACTTAGAAATCGCTAAAAGCCTTTTGGAAATTGAGGGAGAAAAACTATGAGTAGGGCTGAAAGGTACAGGAAGGCTGAAGCCGTAATTCGCAGACTAGTTAAGACGGGCTATTCAAGCAATAGAATTCAGAGAGAACTTCAGAAGCGAGGTTTAGGCATACGTCGAAAAAACATGCTTAAAATGATACGGGAGGCTAAGGGAGTCAAAAAGAAACCTCATGCAGAAAAGCATGTTCCACGCAAGTATAGGGCTAGGGTTACATGGCGGAGAAAAGCCTTAACAGCTAAGCCAGTTGTTTACATGCCTAAAGCTGTGGCTGTTTATGGAACGGTTGGCAGTGAAAGTCGAAGAATAGAAATGTCTGGAACGGGAAGAAGCCTCTACAACGCTATGCTTTATGTGGGTAAGCATCCGCCTAAAAAGCGGTTTCTGCGGATTCTAGCTGATAAGATGATTCTGTTTCCGAGAAGATACTTAGATTTTGACGAGGAATGGGATGAACATCCTGAAGTGATTAGCTGAATGGCGACTGTTAAGGGCATAAGCGATAATCATACGGTTATGGTTGACTTGGATAACATGAGCTTTAGGAAGGTTAAGGGCTTAGCTGAATTGGCATGTAAGCATTTTGGGCTTGGGGGCTTCATTATTTTGAAGTCTAGCCATAGGCATTATCATGTTGTTTTTGATAAGCCTATGCGTTTTTGGAGTGATGTTTTAAGGGTTATTTCATGGATTGCGATCATATCCAATAACCCCAATGTCTGGAAATGGGTTTGCATGCAAGCCATAAAAAAGGCATGCACTCTGAGGGTAAGTGAAAAACCAACCAAAAACGGAGTCAAGCCTAAACCGAGAATTGTTTACCGTTACGGAGGCCAAAACAACATGATCAAGGAATATTTGATTTTTAGAAAATGTATTTTAGGAATAATTAAACAGTTAGATGTTTACGACGAGACGTAGTCAGTGCAGAAGTGTCAAGCGATTATATTGAGGCAGATTGGAGAAAATATAGAAAAGCATATCCTAGAATTACTCAAGTTGTTTGAGTTCTTCTATTAACTTGTTTAATTCATTTTCATGGTACTCTCTATAGAGATCGTAGAAGGCAGGGCTTATGTCATTCAGTTTCAGAAGAATAAAAAGTTGATGTGATGCTGCGTGTGCTCCAATCTCATAAATAATCCGTTCTCTCTTATTTTTAAACAACCTATAAATTTCCGCTTTCTCTTCCGGCCGTGTTTCTTTTATTTTTTTAGCAACCCTTGAAATAACATTAACTATGGAGCTGGGATCTTGTGGATTAAATCGCTCGTAAATTACAATTTGTGGGATAATGCCTCCAATTTCGAGATTTTCTTCTACTATGGCATAAACTAGTATATTGGTAGCATATGCAATTCCAATTTCATTTTGAACCCACTCGCTTTTTTCTCTCGTGACTATTGCAAAAAGGGCGTCTGAACTTTTGATATGCCCCCTTATACTCTCTGGAGGAGGTTTAGGTTCTACTTCTCCTGAGACAAAAACCTCTATTCTATACATTTTGAATATTTCCTTAGTAAGTTGAATTATCTGCTTGGTAAAGGAATTAAAAACGCATGAGACGAACACTTTCAAGTTGAATCCCCTTAAAATATTTGAAGTTATAGCTTTAAAACCTTATACAATCACAAAACTCAAACTTTTTATTATTCCAATAACGTTGATTGAGCCATAACTGTGTTAGAATTCTTCTTTGAGTTGTGCTGACTGATTGTTTATCTGTTTGATTGATTGTATGTGATTGTTTGTTTGATTGATTAATTAGAGAGGAAGAGGAAGGGTAAGAGAGAATGTTTGGGTTTGGGTTTGGGATTAAACTTTAACCTTTCGTTAAGCATTCGTGCATACGTTTCGTAATGTATTTATAAGTGTATGCATACACTTATAAACATGGTTAAGACAATAACAATCAAGGACGAAGTTTACAAAGAACTGCTTAAACTTAAACAGGAAGGGAAAAGCTTCAGCGACGTAATTATGGACCTTTTAAAACGTAAACACCTAGATCTCTCATCCTTCTACGGCATATTTGAAAACACAGACTTGTGGAAGGAGATAGAAGAGGAAATTCTGAAAAATCGCGAGAAAGTGATTTTAAGATGAAGCTTCTAGACACTGGGGTAATAATTGGAATTTTGAGAGGGGATGAAAAACTCAGCGATCTTGTTAAGCAATTACACAGTGAAGAGCTAGCCACAACGACATTAACGTACTTCGAGCTTTTCTCAAGGGTTTACCATAGAAACTTGAAGAGGGAAGAAAGAATCATCAGAGGGCTGCTAAAACTTATGAACGTTCTTGAAGTGGATGAGGCGGCGGCAGACAAGGCCGCGGAAATTATGGGTAAACTTCTTAGAATAGGCAGACCCGTAAACGTTATTGACGTACTAATATATGGCGTAGCATTATCTAACGGCATCGAAGAAATACTAACCAAAGACAAAGACTTCAAAACCATAGAAGAAATCTACGAACACCCAAAGATAACCCTGTTCTAAAACCATAAGCGAAGGATTACCTATCGTTGGATAGAACACAGCGCCTAGAAGAGAAAGTAAAAACATGATTATTGAACACGATCGATGCAATTCGAAGTAACAACTTTTAAAAGGTATTATTATAGACGAGGTTTTGTCTATGAAGGAGGTTAAAATATGAATGCACAAAAGGATGCGATACCCTATACGTACGGCAGAATTTTTAGCATCCTTTACACGTGTTAATATACATCGAGTTAAGGACAATATTCTTATAAGTACACTATTAAGAAAAATATGAACGGTGTTAGTATGGCTGAAACTTCGTCTGGGGAAAGAACCCTTTATGGATGGGCTTTTCATGTGGGTCAAGAGATTTTAAAGAAACTTGAAGTAGCATATGGAAGAGATAGGACAGAAAAACGTATGGAAACTTTACTTCTTAATCTGAGGTCAGAATTGTTACCTGCAAAGTTCAGAAGAGAATTAATCAATGCCATCATAGAGATTAAACCAGAGACTGGTCTTCCAAGAGAGATAAAAGAGGAACGAGCCTGGAGAGTTAATGAGTTCTATAGGTATAGTGCTGCTATACTAGCTGGTTTTTATGACTCTTTACAGTTTTGGAAAAAAGAAACTACTTCTGAAGGAGATGGAAAAAGTGAAGAACACACCTAAACGTGCCTTTATTTCTTCCATTATGAAAATTACTGGAAACGTTAATGCTGATATAGGTGTTGGAATACGGATACCTTTAAAGAAAATATTCACATGGAATCAGGAGACTAAAGTATTTGTTTCCGCTAGATGTATAAGAAGGTGCATACGAGAAAAATTATTCGAAAAGGGTTTCGAAATTGATCCTCTTCAGCGTATAGGGAGAGCAGGTGCACAACAACTTGGAGACATAGGCAATCCAATAAAGTATGTGGACGATGACCTCTTCGGCTATCTTGTTCCTGAAGAAGTTCCTAGACAGAGGAGTAGCCCAATAAAGATTTCTCACTTAATATCTTTAAAGCATACTGAAATTAAGCCTGAATTTGCAGCGAGATTCCAAAGGGAATTTTTATCAGAATTTGAGAAAGGATTTCCTGCTCCCTTTGAAATAGAAGTTGCTGAGTGGTTGGGGCGATTAGATGCTATTATCTCGGATAAAATAGGATGTTTCGAGGAAAATGAATTAAAACAGGAGCATAAGACCGAGCTTAGCGAACAAGGGAAGTTATACTATCTAAAGGATAATGAGCGACGTGAGAGACTGAAAGCTTTTCTTGAAATACTAATTTGGGAAGGATGGCAGTTCCCACGAGCAGCGCAAAGTCCAAGTGTTCCCGAATTTCATTTTACTATCATCACATTAACTAAACGCTTTGTACCTATCTTTGGATATGTAAATATCGATGAATATGGTAAACTCTCTCAGAAAAAATTAACCGCGTTAAAGAATCTATACAGTACTTTAATTGATCATATGTTTATACTTAATTACCGTACTGGTCAGTATCAACGCTTTAAGAAAAATAAAGACACCCTTAAAATGGAAAAGAAAGAAACTCTTAACACTGAAAATATTAACTGCATCATTAAGGAAATCTGCAATTACATAGTTTCTAAAGCATGATCTGAAGAGGCTTAAGCGTGCTAACATTTGTAGTGCGTTTTCAAACAGCGCAATTTAAAACGCACTTCCAAAAACTCGTAAGAAAAACTTATTTAATACCTCCTCCCTCTGCCGTTGTTGGGCTTTTTTGTGCTATATTGGGCATCTCAAGGAATAAATTGAAGAATTTTTGTAAAGAAAAAAACATACTGGCCGGAGCGGAACTCCGTAGTCTAGAAGGGTATTATACTACTTTCTCAAGGATTTTCAAGCTTGATCGTAATTATAAAGATATTATTGAACTGTTAAACGAATGGTCCTCACACAAGCCAACAGGTAAAAGACAACTTAGAGATGTCTATAAGGATATAGCGGGTCTCACACCTATTAAGGAAAGTGAAGAACTCTTTAAACCTGAATACAAATTTGCTATAGCCGCTAATAACGAGATTGTGAAAGAAGGTTTAAGAAGGATACGTGAACTTGACTTTGAATATGATATTTTCGGTGGAAATGATTACCATTTTGTAGAGTACATAGGTGATGCACGTGAAGCTCACCTTATTAAGAGTAGAGAAGGAAGCGGATATTGTCCAACAGAGGATGTACAACGCATAAAAGCACAAAATTACACAATAATTACTGATGCTAAATACTCACTAAGGAATGGTGGTTTACGTCCTCCTATTGTAATTTTCGCTCCTATTGGTCCCAAAATGAAAACTTTCGCATTTGTACATGGTGCAAGTATTATCACGACTCTAAAAAAAGATGCAGTATACGATGGAGAAAGCACAATCTTCGTATACGATCCTACTAGGTGTCTAGTGCCATGACTGACATAATTCAAGAGTTCTTCGAAGATCAAATCTCCTTTAAAGGTACAGGGGAAATTGTCGATGAAATACGCCAAGAACGTGAAAAACTTATGAAAAAAACATGTCACATTCCTCCGGAGCAGGCAGAAAAGATCATACGCAAGACTGCTAAGAGTATCAGAAACGAAGTATGTGAATGTATTCACCCCCTTGTTAAAAAGATGATTAACTGGGGGTATCTGAAAGGAAGAACAAAATATGGACGTGCACTTGAGGAAGTTATTAAGGATTTGCTAGCTAACGATGTCAAGTCATCCATGGATGTCAGAAGATTGGAAGAAAAGATAGAGGAGTTTAAACGAGAAATGATGGAAAAGATTGGCAATATTATTGAAGGTATGGGAAGTGATCTTAGGCCTTTACATGCACCAGGTTCTGTATCCCGCGACGAGGCTAGAAACCTTTACTTTGGTGAAATATATACTAAGCATGTTCTTCTTCAACTGGGTACGCAACTGTTGAGTTCTATTTGTATCGGCGAAAATTTTGGAGTGTATTTTACTGATGAAAAGCTTCGTGATGAGATGTGGACTGAACTTTTAAGAAATTTCGGAACATCACATATTTTGTCTCAGCATTTACACAGATTATATATCTACTGGCTGGAACGGGACAAACCTTACATCGTATTTATAAAGTTCCTCCTATGGTTACATGAACGCTACGAAATAGAAACTGCAGCGACAGAGAAGGAAAGACTCTATCGCATATTAAATCTGCTGAAAGAAACAGACGGAATTATTTATTTTGCACCCGGTGTAGATAAGGCAAAATATTCTACAATTCCGCTACCAAGACTCGACTTTTTCTTTTCCAATTGGCTTGATGTAAAGAAGCGAAAAGATACTCTTAAGAGAATGAGAGATTCCCTTTACTATTTCATGCAGAATATCATAAGAAGTGCTACAAGAAAGAACGAACGAAAAACAGCGCAGAATAGACTTGCACTACTTGCAACATATTATGATATGTTTTGCGCAGAGTTGCTTAGATCAGGTTTTATACGATATGAACCCATGAGACGAATAATTGACCTTATGGTTGAACTATCGAACCGCTATAAAGATGTACATGTTAACCTCTTTTTCGTCAAAGAACTGACTTTTCTGTAAAACTCTGGCTGAGAAGGACATGGAGGAAATTTTTAACGTTGATGATGTTCTTCGTCATCTTCTGAGGTATCTAAATGAACAAGGTGAAAATTTAGAAGATCTGACAAAGAGAAGCCATGAAAATAAGTCACTTATACAACATGTAACCGAGTGTTGGAATATAGCTGATGGCATCCTGAAGAAGTTAGGAATTTCTGAAGACAAAATTAGACGATTCTGCTTCTCTCTCTGTATTGTGCATGACATTGGAAAGTTAGACCCTAAATGGCAAATAGCAGGAGCGAAAAAAATAAAACATGCTGAAAGGAGCGGAGAGCTTCTATGGAGAATCAAAAAAGAGCTTGCACGTTTGTTGCCTTTACCCAACAGTTATTTAGATCCCCTTATTTTTGCAACTTTAAAACATCATTCGTCTCTTCATATAGGGGCGAGAAAAGAAGAGATTCACCTTGAAAGGGCTATCCGCTCTCTCCTTTTAACAGATGGAAAGTTAGACATTTCTCTTGCTATAAATATTGCAGATACGATTGGTGTGTTTAAATTAGCTGACATAATCTCTGCCTCAGATAACATTTCTTCTGACTTAGTGTTTCAGCAGTATGATTGGTCTAAAAGCCTAGATGAAAATATCGTTAATGGTATAAAACATAGAGCAAAGGAGAAATGTAATTTTGATTCTAGAAAATATGCGCTACAAAATGAAATAGCGTGTTCAAATTATAAGCATTTAACTCTTGTGGCTCCTACAGGATGGGGAAAGACAGCCTTAGGACTACTTAGAATTAAGCGCACAAAACCGAATAAAGTGTTTTATGTCCTTCCTACAATAACAGCTATAAGAGCTTTTAAGAAGAACTTGAAAAACATTTTTGGATCGAACTATGTTGGGGAATACTTTTACTTTTCCGATGTCGAAGACTTAACAAACCTACGGGGGAAGCCAGAGGAGTTACCTACATATCCGACAAACTTTCATCGTTACTTTGTGCCTAAAATCATGATAACAACAATTGATCAGCTTCTCTTAACAGCTCTTCAGTTCGGCAAATATCATCTCAGAAGGTTTAACCTAACAAGATCCCTTCTTATATTAGATGAATTCCATCTATTTACTCCAGAAATGATAGGCGCTTTAGAGGCGATTTTCGAGAATCTTGCAAGTATTTACCACTTTTCTGTCCTCCTCATGTCGGCAACGCCTAGTATGCTCTATATGGATGTATTAGAAAATATGCTCAGACCGCAAGGAATTCAAATTAGTGTGCTCAAAACCGAATATGAACGCCTTAAAAGACATAATATAACGTATGTAGAGACGGGGTTGTTTGACTTTATCCAAGAAAATAAGGATATGTTTAAGGAAAAAAGAGTTCTGGTAATATCAAATACTGTCGATAGG
>Ga0209426_1001245_pt1 | contig 16814 bp, 17 predicted proteins | sample Deesub1362B_J571_FD_187697 | JGI IMG/M metagenome (GOLD analysis project Ga0209426, IMG submission 187697) | Deep oceanic, basalt-hosted subsurface ecosystem from Juan de Fuca Ridge flank, Pacific Ocean, CORK Borehole 1362B_J2.571 (SPAdes)... ...
GTTTCAGTAGTTTTGGCAGTTCCTTCATAATCCACACAATAATGAATTTTATTATCTGAAATTAAATAGGCTGAAATGCAGTATTTATCAGTGGTGGCATAGCAGGTCTCAGAGCTTCCCTGGCCAGTAATTTCGTCCCGAATATTTGAAAGATCCTTTCTAGCAGTACTAAGTCTTCCCCCTGAGCAAAGAGTACTATAATCTTGTCTAACTGAATAAATTACCTCTGCCACTCCCTGGGCATTGCCAACTGCAGTAATTATCTTAGTATCTTTAGCTCCCTTTCTTGCCGTCATGATCCCATAAGTGGCGATGGTGGCCAAAAGCACAAAAATTGAAATTACAATCAAAAGCTCCATTAGGGTGAAACCCTTCTTTGGCTTTGGCCTGGAAAAAAATTCAAGCATATAATTAAATAAATGTTTTGGTTAAGTCTTCGACCTTTAAATTATTTGCTATTTTTATTATAACATAAAACCTCAAAAAGAAGTTGTGGAAAACTAATGCCCCGCTTGGAGCGGAGCAAAAGTTAAATTCAATCTAAAAAATTTTTATTTGGTTACATCCATTCCGCAACAATCAGTATTGGAAGGAGTGTAGTTGGCAGCAGTCTTTTTTTGTACTCCCTTATTTGAGCCGCAAAAGTAAGTATCGGTTTCTCCTTCCAGTTTAGTATAGACACAGAAATATTGGTCAGTTCCATCGGTCCAGGTATATTGATGGAGAGAGGAGTTAAGAGGATCGGTTGGAACTGGACAGAGATAGCAGGGAGCCTGATCAGTATCAATGTTTCCAACGGTATTTGCTCCGGCGAGAGTATCAACATATTTTTCACCTCCTGCTCCACAATCCGATGGGGCATAACACATCTCCATGGCAGTAGTGATCTGTCTAATATCAGATTGCCTGGCTGCATCCCTGGCCTTCTTTCTTGCACTACCCAGAGCAACTAAAACAATTGAGGCCAAAATTCCAATAATAGCAATTACAACCAAAAGCTCAATTAAAGTAAAACCCTTTTCTCCTCTTCTTCTTGAAAAAAATTGAAGCATAAATTTTAAATTGGTGAGAGTTTTTTAATCTTTCGACCTTTGGAAATTCCCCCGACCCCCACTCCAGAAACCCACGGTTTCTGGCGCTCGCTGTTTTCCTACACGGGGGAATTTCAGTCTTTCGACCTTTGGAAATTCCTGAATTTATTATAGCACAAAAAGATAAGTCAAACCTGTGGAAAACTTTTAAAAGACTCCAACTCGATAGAGGGGAAGTAAAATAGAAATTACCAATCCTCCTACCATTACTCCCAAAACTACAATTATGGCTGGCTCCAACAATCGGACCAATCCTTCCAGTGCCCAATCCATTTCTCTCTGATAAAAACTAACTAAGTTAGAAAGAGAACGATCCAATCTCCCAGTTTTCTCTCCAACCAAAACTGTCTTTACAAATAAGGGGGGGATTTCCTCAGGATATCTTTCCAAAACCTGGCTAATTTTACTTCCTCTTTTCACCTCCTCTTTAGTCTGGAGAATAATTGATCGATAAATTTCATTTCCAACCACGGCCGAGGTAATCTCCAGGCTTCGAATTACCGGCAATCCTCCAGAAAGAAGGGTGGCTAAAGTTGAGGCTAAGCGAGAAAGGAAGATTTTTCTTGCCAAAGAATTAATTATTGGAATTTTCAAAATGAAATGATCAAAGGTTTTTCTTCCCTCCAAGGTTTTTAAATAGTGTCTCAAAAAAACCAAAAAGCCAAAAAAGGCCAAAATTAAAATCCAGCCCCATTTTTTTAAAAAGCCAGAAACAAAAAAAATAAATTTGGTAAGCAAAGGGGGCTCCTTTCCAAGTTCCTCCAAAACTCCCTCCAGAGAAGGTAAAACAAAGTAGATCAGGGCAGTAAAAATCATCAAAAAAACAAAAAGAACCAGGGTTGGATAGATCATTGCTCCTTTTAATTTGGAATAAAAAAGATAATCTCTCTCCTGGCCCTCGGCCAGGGCTTTTAAAACCTCCGATAATTTACCAGCCGCCTCTCCGGAACGAATCATCTCCACGTAAAAAGAGGAAAAGGCCTGAGGATGCTTGCTAAGAGCCTGGGAAAAGGGCATCCCTCCCTCTACCTCGTCAGCAATTTTTGAAATTTTCTCTTTAAAATCAGGGTTTCTGGTCTGTTCAGCCAGGGCTCTTAAAGATTCAGTCAAGGAGACTCCGGACTGAAACATGATTGCGATTTGCTTGGTAAATAAAGTTATATCTCTTCTTGAAATTTTAGCAAAAATTTTTATTCTTTTTTTTAAAAAGGGTTTTTCTTTTTCTTCCTCCAAAAAAGTGACATAAAGCTGATGCTTTTGAAGCAAATTTAAAGCGGCCTCTTTAGAAGAAGCCTCAACAATACCAATCTGTACCTCACCAGTTTTGGTCCGAGCCTGATAACGAAATTTCATAGATTAATTTAAAGTAACCTTCTTAATTCTTCGGGATTCAAAGAATAAATCAGAGCATTTTCTACTGAAATTTCCTTTCTTTTAACTAAGTTGGCCAGGCATCTATTCATAGAAATCATTCCCTGTTCGGCCGAAGTCTCAATCACCATTGGAATTTCATGAATTTTGTTTTCCCGGATGAGAGTGGCAATGGCTGGAGTGGCAACCATTATTTCATAGGCTGGAATCAGACCTCCCTTGATCCTTGGGATTAATCTTTGAGAGAAAACTCCAAGCAAAGATCCGGAAAGCTGGGCCCTAATCTGACCCTGTTGCTGGGGTGGAAAAGTATCAACAATTCGATGAATGCTCTGGGCAGCATTGTTGGTATGCAAAGTAGATAAGACTAAATGTCCGGTTTCAGCGGCAGTTAAGGCAGTGGAGATGGTTTCTGGATCTCTCATTTCTCCCAGCATAATCACATCCGGATCCTGCCGAAAGGTGGAACGTAAAGCTCGGGCAAAGGACAAAGTATCAGAATCAACCTCTCTTTGGTCGATAATGCATTTTTCATCCTCAAAAAGATACTCGATTGGATCCTCAATGGTAATGATGTGATCGGAACGGGTCCGATTGATCTCATCAATCATTGCCGCCAAGGTAGTGGATTTACCATGGCTGGAAGGACCGGTGACCAAAAAAAATCCCTGGCTGTGACGACAAAAGCTATGCAAAATGGGAGGTAAATTTAATTCCTCAATGGTTGGAATTTTGGCTGGAATTTGACGCAAGGCCACACTAATTGCTCCTCGCTGAAAAAAGACATTTACTCTGAATCTAGCTCGGTTCTCAAATTGATAGGAAAAATCAATTTCTCTCTGGGAAAAAAATTTCTGCTTTTGTTCTGGATTAAGCAGAGCCAAGGCCAAACCTTGAGTGTCGGCTTTGGTTAGCTTTTTCTTTTTAATTAAGGGAATTAACTTTCGATCTATTCTTAAGATGGGAGGATGTCCCACTGAAAAATGTAAATCAGAGGCTTTTTCTTTAATTGCCAAATTTAAAAATTCTTTAAGTTGGGTTTGATAGTTAGGCATGGTTTTTAAAAGTTAATTTTATTTTTGGGCTAAAATTTTTTTAATTTCCTCAATCACCTCGGCCGGAGTGAAGTGGGCCTTAATTAGATACTTGCTGGCTCCCAGGGCCAGGCCTTTCTCAACCTCACTTTTTTGAGAAAGATTAGATAAAATTATAATTTTTAATTTTTTTGCTCCAAGCTCCCTTTTTATTTTCTCCAGCAGCATCCAACCATCAATATTGGGTAAAACAATATCCAAAACCAAAAGATCAAAGCTTTTATCTTTAAGCAAATCCCAGGCTTCTCTACCATCCTTGGCCACCTCAATTGCAAAACCAGCCTCCCTTAGTTTGGTCTGATAAATATCAATCAAAAAAGGATCGTCTTCAACTAATAAAATTTTTTTCATATTATTTTTCCTCAGCCACCCTTAATACTTCCTCCAGCCAGGTTTCACCTTTGAGGACTTTTAAAATTCCATCCTGCAACATGGTAATCATTCCCTGATTTTTAGCCTCTTTCCAAAGATTAGGTTCAGAAAGATCCTCGACAATGATTCTGGCTAAGGAATCGGTCATTTCCAAAACTTCAAACAGAGCGGTTCTGCCCACAAACCCTTTCTGATTGCAAAGCCGGCAACCCTGGGGTTCAAAAAGATAAAGGGGCTTTGGAATTTTAATTTCTTTTTTAATCTTTAAAGGCAGATTTTCAATTTCTTTTAAGATTAGATCTTTTGAGGCTCCGGTTGGCTTTACTTTCTTTTTGCAACGGCAAAGCTTTCTTACTAATCTTTGGGCCAGGGCAATACTTAAGGCTGGGGGAAGTAAAAATCTTTCTACTCCAAGATCAATTAGTCTTGGAATAACTCCGATGGCATTGGTGGTGTGCAAAGTTGATAAAACTAAATGGCCAGTTAAGGTAGCATGGATGGCCAAAGCGGCAGTTTCCTGATCCCGAATCTCTCCCACCATAATGATATCTGGGTCCTGCCTTAAAATATGCCTTAATCCTTTGGCAAAATCATAATCAATTTCTGGCCGAATCTGGGACTGGTTAATTCCCTCAATAAAATACTCAACCGGATCTTCCAGAGTCATGATGTTTACTCCTTCCTTATTTAAAAGATTTAAAATAGCATACAAGGTGGTAGTTTTCCCACAGCCGGTTGGGCCGGTGGCCAAAATTAGACCGTAGGGTCTTTCAATAGCCTTTTTTAAAACTTCAAAATTTCTTCCCCACAATCCCAGCTCCTCAAACTTCTTTAATCCCTCTCTGGGATCTAAAACTCGAATGGCCACTTTCTCCCCTAGGGCAGTGGGGAAAGTAGAAACCCTAAAATCAATGTCTCGATCATCAATTTTAGTTGAAAAGCGACCATCCTGGGGGATTCTGGTTTCATCAATTTTCAAATTGGCTAAAATTTTAATTCTTGCCACCACTGCCGGATGAATCTTTTTTGGCAAAAGGAGGCTGGAGTGTAAAATTCCATTCATTCTAAATCTTACTCTTAATTTTTCTCGGGTTGGCTCAATATGAATATCAGAGGCCTTACCCTCCACCGCATGTCTTAACATTACCGCCACCACTTTTATAATTGGAGCTTCCTCCGCCAATCTCTCAAATTCAGCAGCCCGCAGCGGTCTTCTTTCAATTTTTTCTGCCTTAAGCTCAACCTCAAGTTCCTCCAGAGCCCTTCTTACCTCCTCTCTCAGGGTCCGGTATTGTTTAAGACAACGATTAAAAACTGAGGGAGTAATTAAAAAAACTTTATAGGAAAATTTTCCCTGGCGGGCCAAAAATTTCAGGGCCTCCTGGGCTCTTAAATCTTCAGGATAAACCATTCCAATTTCCAAAAGCCTATCTTTTTTGGCCAAAGGAATCATTTTATAATATCTTGCCGACTCTTCTGGAATTTGCTCCAAAACCTTGAGGGGAATCTCCTCTGGTAGGATTTCCTCTTTAAGAGGAATCTTTAAGTTTTGAGATTTTAGAGAAAATAAAAATTTTTCTTCCACTATCCTTCTTTCTAGCAAAATTTCCTCCTCTTTTTTTCCAGTAGATTTTACCTCATATTCAAGGGAGGTGGCCTGGGGTTTATCTAAAATTCCTTTTTTAAGTAGGGTTTGGATTAGGGTAGGCATAGATTTGGCTGGTGAAGATTTCACCAAGGATTAGTTTATAATTAGGGAGCAGGGATTAGTAGGGTAAAAAAGGGTTTTCTCTGCCAATTTTATCTTCGGGCAGAGATATTGGTTCAAAAAGTTCCATTTCTTTTAAAATTTCACTCTCCAAAATCTCAAAATTGATCTGGGGCTTGGGTGGAGGCAAAATTTCAGGTACAGGAACTTTGGGCCTGGTTAAAAAACCTCTCAGAATAAAAAAGAGAGCTAAAATTAAAATTAAAAGAAAAATCAAGATCAAATATTTTTTTCTTTTTTTCTCTTCAACAAAAACAATGGCCATCTTAGTAAAAATAAACTTTTAAAGTTAAATTAAAGATAAAAATTCTTCCCTTCCCAGGAGAAGAAAAGTTGATTTCAGAAATCTCTATCCATCTTGAGCTTTTCTCAAGCAGGGAAAGAAAATTTTTAAAATTGGAATAACTTCCAGTCAGGGTAACTTTAAGGGAAAGAGAGCTAATTTTATCTTCTTTAGTAGAAAGGGTTGAGACCTCTTTTAAAATCAGTCCGGTCTGGGAAGCTTTTTTTTCTAAAAAATGGAAAAGGGCGGGAAGCTGAGGACCCTCGGGCAGGGCAGTCTCAATTTTTAAAAGATTTTCTTTAAAACCTTCTAGTTTTTGAGAGAGCTCAGCCAAATTTTTGAAATATTCCTCTTTATATTTGATTTGGCTTAAAGTATTTTTAATTCGGTGCTTAAGATCCTGCCACTCTCCAAATTGGGGATACAAAATCCCGGCTATTAAAATAAAGCTCAGTACTAAACAAATCGCAGAAATAAAATTTTTGGGAATCATTTTAAAATTTGGGGATCAATTAAAAGGGATAATGAAAAATTAACTTTTCCTCTTTTCCCAATTTTTATTTCAGAAAGCTCAACCTCTTTTATCATTTTTGCATTTTTTAAAATTAAAATCTGCTCCCCCAAAGTCCGGAAGCTCTCGGTCTGACCGGCTAGATTTAGTTTTAAATCGGAAGAAAAACTAAAGGAGCTAAACCAGACCTTAGGATGGGTTAATTTTTCCAAAAAAGGAAAGATCTGGCTCTTTTTTTGATATCTGGCTAAAAGGCTAGAGAAATCTTTAACTTTTTTTTGGTAATTTTGAATTTTCTGCTCCAGAATTTTCTCCTCCTCAGTAATTTCTCGGGCTAAAATTTTTTCAAACTCAGAAAGCTGGGTTTGGGTTTTATCAATTAAAAGTTTTAATCCGAAAATGCCACTAATTGAAAAAATTAAAATTAGCAAAGCTAAAATGAAAGCTAAATTTTGGAAAAGGGAAACTTTGGGTTTTGGTTTGGGAATAATTTCGATTGCCATTTTATTCTATTCCTCTTTGGGCCATTCCCACTGCAATAGCAAAAGAAGGGCCTATCTTTTTTAAAGTTTTTTCCAAAATTGGTGGAAAATAGAGGGAAAGAAAGGGATTGGCAATCTCAACTTCCTTTTGAAGCTGATTCTGAAAATAATCCTTAAGGCCGGGTAGCCAGGCTGATCCTCCGGCCAAAATAATTTTTTGAACTTCCTTTCCCTCACTTTGATAAAAATTTTGAGAAATTTTTTTAATTTCGGTCGAAATTAAATCAATCATTGGCAAAAGCACTTCCCTAACATTTCTTCCTCCCATCACTTCCTGTTCCAAAATTCCATATTTTTTCTTCAAAACCTCTGCCTCTTTAAAATCAATACCAAAAGATTTGGCCAGGGTCTGGGTCAGATCATTTCCGGCCAGATCAAAACTATGGGAAATTTTCATAACCTCTTTTTCAGCCACGCTGATGGTAGTACTTTGAGCTCCAATATCAACCAAAATGGCAATCAATTTTTGATCCGGCAAAAGACAGGATCGCAAAAAGCCAAAAACCTCAGCCTCCAAAGAAAGAAGCTTTAAATTGGATTGAATTGCAATTTGCTGATACTGCCAGATCACCTCATTGGGAACGGCAACCAGTAAAATCTTAAGTTCCTCTCTTCTTTCTCTGGAAACTTTTCCCTCAATCACCTGCCAATCCAAAGTCACTTCAGATAAAGGTAAAGGAACATGTTGACGAGCCTCAAACTGGACTGCCCGGGGAAGCTCCTCTGGGCTCATTGGAGGAAGTCTAAAGGTAGTGTAAAAACTTGAAAAATCAGGAATTGAAAAGACTGCCTTTTTTTCTTTAATCTTGGCCTCCTCTAAAATGGATCGAATTGCCCTGGCAATCTCGCTGGTTGAGAGCAAAAGAGTACTTTTTTCAAAAGTTCGAAAGGGCTTCTGATAAAGAGCAAAAACCGAAATTTCTCCATAATTTTCCAATTTCTGTCTTGCTCCAATTTTGCTAAGTTCTACTATTTTTATGGCTGAGGTTCCAACATCAATCCCCAGACACTTTTTTGGGATTCCAAGAAAAAAGGGCATACTTTTAAACTTCCTATTTTTATTATACTATCTTTAAGAAAAGATGACCATCAAAGAATTTATTATTGAGCTTTTCTTTCCTCGGTTTTGTCTTTTTTGTAAAAAAGAGGGGTCCTGGCTTTGCGAAGATTGCCAGGCAATTTTAGATCTTCCCAGCCAGGTTTTCTGTCCTTTTCATTCCTATCCCAAGCCGGTCTTAGATTTCAAAATTTGCAAATCTTGCCGGAAAAAAACCAGCCTTACCGGACTAATTATTCCTTTTTCTTACCAAAATCCAAGAATTAAAAAACTAATCGAAATTTACAAATATCCACCCTTCTTAAAAGAACTTTCTTTACCTTTAGCTCAGCTTATCAAATCCTATTTTTCCTTGATAGAGTTTTTTTCCACAACCTCAGCTCAAAAACCGGGAGATTTTGTTTTGGTTCCGGTTCCTCTACATCAAAAAAGAGAAAGGTGGCGGGGGTTCAATCAAGCCAAAGAAATTACCCTCCATCTTTCTCAATTTTGGCAAATTCCAATGATTGAGGTTTTGATCAGAAAAAAAGAAACTCTTCCCCAGATTGAACTTGAGGAAGAGGAAAGAAAAGAAAATCTAAAAGATGCTTTTGAGATTTTAGATTTTGAGCCAATTTCTCAAAAAAAGATTTTTTTGATTGATGATGTTTTTACTTCCGGAGCAACCCTGGAGGAGAGCGCCAAGGTTTTAAAAAAAGCAAAGCCCAAAGAAATTTGGGGGATTTGCCTGGCCCGCAGCTAAGTCAACAAATTCACGCATATGCATGAATTTGTTGACAAAATGAGTAGGAGTTAAATTAAAAAAGATAAAATTAATTAAAATCTAAAATGGCACAAAAACTTACTCCTACCTTAAAATTAGAGGAAATTTTAGAGAAAAAGGGATTGTTAGAGAGAGAAATAATTTTAGAAAATATTTTAAAAAATAGAAAAATTTTAAGCATTTCCAAAATTGTTTTACTCTCTCTTTTAGCAGCAGGGGTAGTTACTATGGCAATAACCGCACCTGGTGCTTTAAAAATTTTTCAGCCCTTTTTAAAAAAGGCTGAGGCTGGAAGAGTTAGAAAAACCAAGAAGATCCTTTCGGCTTTAAAAAGCAAAAAATTAATTGAGATTGATTTTGATCAAAAAGGATGGGTAATTCGATTAACTGAAAAGGGTAAAGAAAAAGCCTTGAAATGTTATCTTGAAGCATTTTATTTAAAACATAAGCAATGGGATAAAAAGTGGAGGGTGGTGATTTTTGATATTCCTAATAAACTAAATCGCAAAAGAGATGCTCTCAGAGAATTTCTAAAAGAAATGGGCTTTAAAGAACTGCAAAGAAGTATCTATGTTTTTCCCTTCCCCTGCCAGAAAGAATTAGAAGCACTTTTAGAATATCTTCAACTAAGGCCTTACGTGAAATTTTTAGAGGCAGATTTTATCGATGAAGAAGAGGCCCTCAAAACCCATTTTAAGCTTTAGAGTTTTTAGGCAATTAAATCTTAATTTCGGCCTTAATAAGTAGATCCCCACTCTGTCAACAAATTCACGCATATGCGTGAATTTGTTGACGAGAAAAAGAGAAGGGGTTTGGGCTTCTCTTTTTTAAGTTTGATTTTTTAAATTAATTAGCGGGGGTCCGAACCTAGGGTATTCTTTCAAATACAACTGCCCATTCGTCTACTCTGGCTTCCCACCATAACTCGATTAGCATAATATGTGTTTTAACTTTGACAAATTACAGGTATTGGTGTACAGTGAAATATTAAGGAAAGGAGGTGAAAATGAAAAAGGTAAAAAAGGTAATAGCATGGATAATTACTGGAATTGCAGTAGTATTGGTAGTAATTGGATTCGGTTGTATGGGATACTCATTTTATAAAGATTTCTTCGGTATAGCGGGAACGATAGGGGTTCTGCTTGGCCTTATTGTGTTCATTATTCTTATTAATATATTGGGTGAGTGGGTAACAAAACATATATAAATAAGTTTTTAAGGAAGTCGCCCAAGACTTCCTTTTTTGTTTTCAATTCAGCCACCTAAAAGCGGAGGGGGTGGGATTCGAACCCACGAGGGACCTTTTGGCCCTACCGGTTTTCAAGACCGGCCGAATCAACCACTCTCGCACCCCTCCTTGGCGGAGGAGGTGGGACTCGAACCCACAAGCCGCTGTTTAGGCGGCTACGGATTAGCAATCCGCTGCCTTACCAATTCGGCGCACTCCTCCTTAACATTCTTATTTTAACCTTTTTGACTTTTCTCGTCAATGGTTGAAAAAAAATAAATTTATGATAAAATTAAAAAATCTTGTCCCTGTAGCTCAATGGATAGAGCACAGCCCTGCGGAGGCTGAGATGAAGGTTCGATTCCTTCCGGGGACACATGGATCTACAAACTCCGATTGAAAAAATTCCAAAAATTGGAAGGGTTTTTCAAAAAAGATTAAAAAAGCTGGGGATCAAAACAGTTAATGATCTCCTTTTTCATTTTCCCCATCGCTATCAGGATTTTTCCAAGATCATTAAAATCTCAGAAGTAAAATATGGCCAGGATTGCTGTCTGCTAGGAGAAATCTCAGAAATTGAAAATATTAAGACTAAAAAAAAGAAAATGATTCTAACCCAGGCGATAATCAAAGATAAATCTGGTGCAATTTTGGCAGTCTGGTTCAATCAGCCCTATTTAATCCGAGTTTTAAAACCAAAAGATAAAATTTGTCTGGCGGGAAAAGTAGCGCTAAGCAAGGAAGGACTTTATCTTTCCAATCCGGCCTATGAGAAATTGCCACTCCGAATTGAGGAAAAGACTTCTTTTTTACATACCGGCCGAATTATTCCAGTCTATCCTGAAACCGAGGGCCTTTCCTCAAGATGGCTAAGAATGATCATCAGACCTCTCTTAAACCAGATCAAAGAAAAAATTAAGGAAACTCTACCAGAAAAAATCATTAAAGAAAATCAGCTCCTAGGAATTAAAAAAGCAATTTTTCAGATTCACTTTCCAGATTCCCTGGAGCTAGCTAGATCTGCTCAGCAGAGATTTTCTTTTGAGGAACTTTTTTATATCCAACTTTATGTCCTAAATCAAAGATTAAAACTAAACCAAAATCGGGCTCCAGTTATTCCCTTAAATCTTTCTACCTTAAAAGAATTAATAAAGAATCTGCCCTTCAATTTAACCGATGCTCAAAAAAAATCAACCTGGCAGATTTTGAAAGATTTACAAAAATCAAGACCAATGAATAGACTCCTTCAGGGAGAGGTTGGATCGGGAAAAACAGTAGTTGCTACTCTGGCTGCCTTAAATGTAATCAAAGCCGGCTGGCAGGTAGCTTTGATGGCTCCCACTGAAATTTTGGCTAAGCAACATTTCAAGACCGTCTGGGAGACGCTTAAAAATTTTAAAATTAACATTGGTCTTTTAACTAGCAAGGAAGACAAATTCTTTTCAAAAAAATTAAAAAATGAATCTTTGGAAATTTCCCGATCCAAACTTTTGGAAAAAGTAAAAGAGGGCCAGATTGATTTTTTAATTGGTACCCACGCCCTAATCCAGGATCAGGTAAAATTTAAAAAACTAGCCCTGGTCATTGTTGATGAACAGCACCGTTTTGGAGTAGAGCAGCGCCAAAAATTAACTCTCAAAGAAGTAAACCCTAATCAACTCCCCCTCACTCCCCACCTTTTATCGATGACCGCCACTCCCATTCCCCGAACCTTGGCTCTAACTTTATATGGAGATTTAGATCTTTCTTTGTTAAATGAACTGCCTAAGGGAAGAAAAAAAATTATCACCAAAGTCATTGCTCCAAAAGATCGAAAAAAAGCCTATCAATTTATCAGAAGGGAGATAAAAAAAGGAAGGCAGGTTTTTGTAATCTGTCCAAGAATTGAAGCCCAATCTTCAAAATCCCAAAAAGAGGGAGCTTTAAGTTGGGCCGAGGCCAAGGCGGTTAAGCAGGAATATGAAAAACTTTCCCAAAAAATTTTTCCTGACCTTAAGGTCTCAATGTTGCATGGCAAAATGACTGCCAAAGAGAAAGAAAAGATAATGAGAGATTTTAAAAATAAAAAAATTGATCTTTTGGTCTCAACTTCAGTAATTGAGGTTGGAATTGATGTTCCCAACGCCAGCCTGATGATGATTGAGGGAGCAGAAAGGTTTGGACTTTCTCAACTTCATCAGTTTCGAGGCAGAGTGGGAAGATCAGAACATCAATCTTTCTGCTTTTTATTTACCGATTCTCCAGCCAAAAAAACCAGACAAAGACTTGAAGCCTTAATTTCCTGCCAAGACGGATTCAAATTGGCAGAAAAAGATCTTGAAATTAGGGGGCCAGGTGATTTTTCTGGAACCAGGCAATGGGGAATTCCGGATCTGGCCATGTCAGCCCTAAAGGATCTTTCTTTAGTTGAAAAAACTAGGCAGGCGGCCAAGGAGATTTTAATTGAGGATCCCAATCTTAAAAAATATTTTTATCTTAAAGAAAAATTAAAAAGGTTTAAAGAAAGAGTTCATCTTGAATAAAAATCTCTGCTTTAAGCAGAGATTTTTAAAATTCTTATTTTCCAGCAGCAACTTTTTGAATCAAATCTAGTAGAGAATCCTCCAACAAAACTGGATTTTCCAAATTCCCTTCCTTATCTTTTTGCAAAATTCTTCCATTAAGCCTTAAGGTATAATCTTGCCATTCAATATTTAATTTTCGAAGAACATCTAAAACTTTTTCTCCGGGTTCGATCTCAATCTTATGAGATTTTCCTCCCCAGACCTGAATCTCCAGGGTAATTTTACGTTCCTCCCCTTCCAGGCGGGGCCTTTCTCGAAATACCTCCCTCATTTTTCACCTCCCTTTTTTAATTTTAGTTTAGACCAGATCAATTTGCAAAGTTTTGATTTTGGGAAAATCAGTATAGTCCAGATTTATCTCCACATTGGAAATTGCTCCCTTTCCTTTGGCCACTCTCTGAATTAATTTGGCAATCACTGAGGCTACTGCAAAGGTAGTATAAATTATGGTCTGGGCAGTGCAGGGCTGCTGAACCGCCTCCTGATCGGGAAACAAAGTCTGCTGATAATAATTTACTGCATCCGGATCGGAGGGACAAATTCCATAAATATTAGCTACCTCCCCTCCCATTCTAGCATCGATGAAATAATTTACTCGGGGGTTATTTTTAACTGCCTCCCAGATCTGAGCTCGACAATCCATCGAATCTACTGCCAAAATCACGATTCCAAAAAAAGGAAAATAGCGATCGATCTTCTCAATTCTGGTTCTAATTTCAAGACTGGGAAGTAAAGCTTTTAAAAAATTGGCCAAAACCTTAACCTTGGGTCGACCAATCAGATTTTTGTGCTCAGGTAAAACTTGATTGGGAAGATTATGAGATTCTAAACGATCAAAATCGGCTAAAGTTAGATTTTGCCGACATCCCATTTTGGCCAAAATCAGGGCGGTGGGACTACCAATCCCTCCCGTTCCTACAATTAAAATTGGGAAATGATTCAATTCTTTTGGAGAAACAATATCAAGCTGCCTTAAAAAATCGGCCATTTTTCCTCCTAAATTTGAGCTTCATTCCTCCAGGCAAAAAAACTTTATTTTCAATTTCAGTCTGAATCTGAACTCCTCTCCTTGATTGATGGGAAAGAAATTCCTCAACCCTAAACAGACGGGTCAACCGGGGAATAATAGCATCAAAAGTTTTTCTTTTGGGTTGCATTAAATCTATTCTAGCTATCATTTCTCCGGTCTTTTTTTCATAAAGCAGACTAACCCATTGCTCAACAAAAGGTTGAGAGCAGAATTTTTTAATCATTTTAAAATCTAGCTCACTCCACCACTTTCCGGCCAGATGACTGTGCCACCAAAAGGCATAGTTAGAAAAATCTTCCTTTTTCTCTCTTAGATAATCCCTAATTTCAATCTGGCCTTGGGTGGTCCAGACAGTAAAAAAGGGGGAGCAGACCTGAGAAACAATGAAGATTTCCGAAATTATAATCTTTTCTTTTTCCAGGATTAATTTCCCGGTCCCGGAAATTTCTACCGGACAAAAAGAGGCATAAAGTACTAAATCAAAATAGGCTTCCGGTTCCAAAAAAACTGGCAAATTTTTCTCAAATCTCATTTTTTCCTCCAAAAATCCAATACCGCTCAAACCTTTTTATAATATCTTCTTCTCTCTCCCCAGATAGGAAATCTAGCAGAGCTTTGAGAGCCTTTCCAAAAAGGCCAGCACTAATTAATCGAGAAAGTAAGCTCTTAAAATCTAAGGTACTGTTAAGACTCCCAAAGCGATCAATCTTAAATTGGCTCCCGATCGCACTTTGAATCCAGATCTTTCCTGAAGAGAAAAGAAAGATATGCAAAGGATCCTCCTGGGCAATCTCTAAAGGAATAGTAATAATTTTCATTCCCTTTCGCCAGGGTTCAACCGTCACCACCCGGGAGTCAAAATAAATCTCCCTAAATTCCTCTAAAATCCAATCCTCCCGATCAAATCTTTGCAGCAGATCCTGGATAAGTTGGGTAATTTTATTATAAACCAGATGTTGGGCGGCAAAATCGGTAAGCAAGTTGCGTTCCTTCTGGGCGGTAGCCTGAAATTCAGCTTGGGCACCATCGATTAAAAATTTTTTTCTTAAATTTTTGATAAATCTAATGTAGGCTTTTCTGGTTTTCTCTTTTTCTTCTGGTGTAAACTCTGGCCGATGATAAGGAGGAGGAAGTCTGTCTCGGGGAGCTAAGTTAATCTGTCCTGTTCCGTGCTCCAAAAAGTGAATCAAAAAATCAACCAACAGTGGAATTTTTCCTTCCGACACTAGTTTTCCAACTAAAACTCCATCTGATCCCAAACAGGGATGGCGCCGCTGAACCTGACAATGAGTATAGTGGCCAGGATATTGACCAGAGTTTAAAACTAGATGGGTGATGGGGTTGGAAGTATAAAGAGAGGTAACAGCGGGCAACTCAATACTAATGATTACCTCACCAAAATCTTTCTCCTCCCTGAAGAGAGGAACGGTAAGAATTGCCAGGCGAGTCTCGGAACAAAAAATCTTAGCTACCGCAGTATTTTTTAGTAGTAGATCATAATCTCGAGAAATTTCTTTCTCGTCCTCCAGACTGGGAGAATCCAGGCTTTGATAAACTCCCATCCAAAATAAAGTTCGATCGGCAGTCTCAATTAACTCGGTTCGGGTCTGTTCTAATTTGGAATAATAATTTCTTTTTCTTTCCTGAGCTGAAAAAAGAAATTGCCGGAAATTTTCAAGACAGAGTTCTTTAAAGAAACGATAAAAGTTTTCTTTGGCCGATTCGGTTCGAAATCGAACTGCCTGCCGGTAATGACGAGCCTGAAGAAATTTGTAAATTGACACTCGATCAGTAAAACGATACCAGCCTCGTAAAGCTCGGGGAATGGTCAGCTCTAAAATCTCTTTTAGAACTTTCTCCTGACCTTCCCAGGGCTGGTGCAAAATATCAAACAAAATAAAAATCTCCATGGGACGGATTTCAGCAATTTTCTCTCCCTCTGGAGAAAACAAGGCTCGTTGAGGTTCTTTGGAATAGTAAAGCTTTCCAACATTTTCTCCCTCAATCCAAGGAAGGCCCATTGACCATTCGGCCATTTCAGTCAAACCTTCAACCGGTAAAGGATAGCCAAAAACCTCTTTTATTATTCTAAAAATTCCGGGGGAAGTGCTTATTGCCGGAATAGAAAAAAGATGGATTTCCAAAGTATCTTTCTTTTCTCCTGCATCCACTACCAAATCTCGATGAGGTGAATCTAGGCTAATATTTATTGACCAAAAATCAGCTAGCTCTTGAAAAAGTGGCAATAAGGGATAAATTTTTCTTGCCTCTTCTTGGGAACAAAGATTGCTGTTAATCTCAATCATCTTTTTCCTCCCGATTTAATTTTTAAAAAACAAAAAAAGACAGAGGAATCCTCTGTCTTTTTATCTTTTTTGGAATTTTATGTCAAGAGAAATTTTTTACTCCGATAAATTCTTAAATCCTGGGCATATTTTCTTAATTTTTCAGGGATAAATTCTTCTGAATCGGCCTGCAAAAGGGCCTGATCGGTCATCTCCTTAAACGAAACTAGATCTCGAGTAGGAATAAAATCCTGAATAGCCTGATTTAAACTTTCCTCATCCATTACCTCTTTACCTTTCTGTTTGGCAATTTTGTAGGCCCGAAGCAAGATTATTTCTAGCTCCGCTCCAGTAAAATCAACTGCCTCATAATTTTCATCCTCTTCTTTTACTCCAGGAGGAAGCTGTTTAATTAATCTAAAGCCTTCCTGCCTTTTTTCTTTGAAAATTACACATTTTTTGGCTGCCTCCATTAAAACCTGATCGGAAAGATCATATTGGAAAGGAACTTTTAGGATTTCGGCCTGGATTTCCATTTTTCTTAATAAGGCCTTAAAGATCATAAATCTTTCCTCCACTCCGGGAGGAAGGAAGGGAATTTTCTCATCAAATCTTCCCGGCCGAAGCAAGGCCTGATCAATCAGATCGGGACGATTGGTGGCTGCCAGCCAAAGAACTTTTCCTCTCAGGGAGGTATCTCCCATAAAGGCAAAAAGTTGGGCTGACATTCGGGCAGAAACTCCACTATCTCCATGATAGACCTCTCCCCTTCTTTGAAATTGTTGATCAAACTCATCTACAAAGACAATCACTGGAGTTAGAGCTCTAATTAGTTCCAAAATTAACTCCAGATTT
>Ga0209426_1001246_pt1 | contig 16803 bp, 15 predicted proteins | sample Deesub1362B_J571_FD_187697 | JGI IMG/M metagenome (GOLD analysis project Ga0209426, IMG submission 187697) | Deep oceanic, basalt-hosted subsurface ecosystem from Juan de Fuca Ridge flank, Pacific Ocean, CORK Borehole 1362B_J2.571 (SPAdes)... ...
CGCGGCGGGCCACCTGCCGGTGACGGCGACCTCCTTCCCCGGCTTCGCCCTGATGGTCGAGTCGGTCAACATGGCCTACATGATGGAACTGCCGATGCTGATCGTGCTGGTCCAACGGATGGGCCCCTCCACCGGCACGGCGACGGCGGGGGCGCAGGGCGACCTCCTCCTGCTGCACGGGGTCATCTCCGGTGGCTACCCCCTGCCGGTCCTATGTGTCGCCGACCTGGAGGACTGCTGGCGTCTTCCGCCGGTGGCGTTGCGGCTGGCCGTGGAGGCGCGGACGCCGGTGGTGCTGTTGACCTCTAAGGAGATGGTGATGACCCAGCGAAGTTTCGACCTGGGGCGGTTGGAGCCCGTCGAGCCGGTGGAACGGACCTTCTATGAGGGTCCTGCCCCCTACCGCCCGTACGCCGCCGACGACTCCCTGGTGCCCCCGTTCCTGCCAGTGGGCAACGACGCCCACCAGGTCCGGCTCACCGCCTCCACGCACGACACCCACGGCATCCTCCGACACGCCACCGGAGAGGCACTGGGGAACACCCTGCGGCTGCCGAGGAAGGTGGAGGCCCACACGCCCGTCCTGTACGAGTTGGACGAACAGGAGGATGCGGAGACGCTGGTGGTGGCCTACGGGATCACCGCCGGGGCGGCGCGGGAGGCGGTGGCGGCCCTGCGGGCCCGAGGGACGCCCGTGTCCCTCCTGATCGCCCGGACCCTCCTCCCCGTCCCCCCCGTCTACTACGCCCTCCTCGACCGATACCGACGGGTCGTCATCGCTGAGGAGAACCTGCAGGGGCAGTTCGTGCGTCTCCTCTTCGGCCACCGGCTGCCGGAGAAGGTGCGGCCCGTCACCGGCATCGGGCGGATGGTCCCGCCCGACCGCATCGTCCAGGAGGTGGAGGCGAAATGAGCGCGTTCCTGACGACTCCCGCGTTTCCGTACTGCAAAGGCTGCGGTCACCACCTGGTCAACCGGAACCTCGTCCGCGCGCTGGAGGCGCTCGACCTCTCTCCGTTGGACGTGGTGCTGGTGACCGACATCGGCTGTCACGGCATCGCCGACAAGGTCTTCGCCACCCACACCGTCCACGGCCTGCACGGCCGGTCGGTGGCGCTGGGGGCGGGGGTCGGGATGGGGCTTCCGCCGGAAAAGAAGGTCGTCGTTCTCATCGGCGACGGCGGGGCGACCATCGGCCTGCAGCATCTGCTGGAGGCGGCCCGGCTCAACGTGGACGTGACGGTGGTGGTCCACAACAACATGCTTTACGGGATGACCGGCGGGCAACCCAGCGGGTTGACCCCGGAGGGTTTTCGGACGGTGATCACGCCGGAGGGGAGCCGGTTGCCCCACCACGACCTCTGTAGGCTGGTCCTCGACGCAGGCGCGCCCTACGCCGCCCGGGTGGTCGGCCTGGGGGATTACTCCGACCTCCTCCAGGAGGCGATCGCGGTGGAGGGGTTCGCCCTGGTGGAGGTGCTGGAGATCTGCGTGGCCTACGGGGTCAAGTTCAACCCCGGCCTGCGGCTGAAGGAACTGGCGCAGGAGGCGGGCTACGAGACAGGGGTGTGGCGCGGCCCAGCGCGGCCCGCCTTCCGACTTCCTCCGGCTGAGGAGAAACCCAGCCTGATCGACCTGGAGCCGATCGAACCGCGGTTCGCGGCGGACCTGGAGGGCCGGATCGGCGTCGTTCTGGCCGGGTCGGCTGGGGAGGGAGTGCAGCGGGCGGCGGAGATCTTCGCGCGGGCGGCGATCTCCTCCGGCCTCGACGCGACCAAGAAGGGGAGTTACCCGGTCACGGTGGGCGTCGGCTTCTCGACGGCGGAACTGGTCCTCTCCCGCCAGCCCATCGCCTACCACGGCATCGGTATGCCGGACGCAGTGCTGGTGACCTCGGAGGACGGCCTCCGGCACGAGGCGGACCGGATCCGGCGGATGGACCGGGGGACGGTGTGGGTCGACGAGAGCCTGCCGGTGCCGGAGACGGGGGCGGAGGTGCAGGTGCGGGACTTCCGGGGGCGCGCCGGCCCGCGCAACGCGGCCATCGTCGCTTTGCTGACCTTCGCCCACGAGACGGGGGTGATCCCGCCCGAGGCATTCATCGAAGCGGTCCGACAAAGCCCTATCGGCAAGCGCGTGCCGGAGGAGGCGCTGCGAGTGGAGTAATTTCCCCGCTTCCCTGCTTCCTTGCTTTCGGACGAGAGGACGCGAGGAAGCGGGGAAGCAAGGCTTATACGTCCAGCAACGCCAACCCCGTCCCGGGGTCCTTCTTGCGGCGGACCTCCTCCGGCAGCGGGAAGAGGATCACCTCCAGCGTCGGTCCGACGACCCCCTCGAAGAGGTGGCCACCGAGGGTGGTACCGTCGGCGTAGCCCAGGACGGCGTGGACGTGCGCGACCGGCGTGCCATCCTCGCCGCGGGAGAGGCTGCCGAGGAGGGAGACCACCTCGACGTGCTCCTCCACCGGCAGCCGTCGGTAGGTCTGGGTGGTGGAATCGAAGTAGCCGAGGACCGCCCCCTGCAGCGCGCCGATGGCCTGCACGCTGGCAGAACCGATCCCGTTTTCCTCGGCCCAGGCCATCAGCGACCCGATGACCTCGTCTCCCGTCTCCAGCCGCAACACCCACGCCGATCCGTTCTTCCGCGCCTTCATCGGACATACCTCCGTTTTTCACCACAAAGGCGCAGAGGGCACAGAGCCTCTATTTCCCAAAGGCTCCTCCGTGTCCTCTGCGCCTCTGTGGTTTGTCTGACTTCAACAGCCCCATTTCCCGATACCAAACCAGCGTTCTCCGCACCCCCTCTTCGAAGGGGGTCGGCTCGAAACCCAACTCTCGCCGCGCCTTCTCCGCACTCACCCGCCAGTCGTAGAAGACGTAGGGGTAGAGGCCGATGGGGTAGTAGGGCTCGCGGTGGGTGAAGCGAGAGAGCCAGGTCCACACCCTCGCCAGACCGACCATCGCCCAGGCCGGGGCCGGGATCCAACGGATGGGGCGGCCCAGTACCCGCTCGATGGTCTCGCCGACCTGCCGGTGGGTGATGCACGGCCCGCAGAGGTTGTAGACCTCGCCGGGGCGGCCCCGGTGCAGCGCAGCCTCGATCGCCCGCGCTACGTCCTCCACGAAGACCGGGAAGGTGAGGTGGCGACCGGAGTGGACGCGGAAAGCGAGGCCCCGCATCAGGGGGTCCTCGAAGAAAAGGCGATTGAAGGCATACCGACCCCACGGGCCGTACATCGCCCCCGGTCGAAGGACCACGACCGGCAGGCCGTGGTCGCGGTGGTAGGCCAGGGCCAGCCGCTCCCCCTCCAGTTTGGACCTCTGGTAGGGGTCGACGGGACGACATGCCGTTTCTTCGGTGATCACCTCCCCCTCCGGCGGTCGACCGACCACGACGACGGTGGAGATGTGGACGAACCGGGTCACGCCAGCCCACAACGCCGCCTCCAGCAGGTTGCGGGTTCCTTCTACGTTGACGGCGAAGAACTCAGCCGGATCGCCCCAGAACCGAAACTTGGCCGCGGCGTGGACGACGGCCCAGCAACCCTCCGCTGCTCGGTACACCGACTCCGGGTTGCGGACATCCCCCAGGGTCAGTTCGACCCCCAGCGGTCGGAGGAAGGCATGGTCGGAGGTGGGACGCACCAGAGCCCGCAGGCGATAACCTCGGTCGACCAGATATGGGCAGAGGTTACGGCCCAGGAAACCGGTCGCACCGGTGACGAGAAGGAGCGACTCGCGTTGAGGCTCTCTCATTGGCTGGCTCCGATGAACATGATACCACAGTACGGTCGGTTAAGGAATCGGGATCGCAGCGACGGGGCAGCGGGAGTGAGGAGAGTCCGTAACAATTCGGCGGGGAAGATGGGACAGCGAATCCTGGACGAATTAACGAATCGGAGGCTCACCTTCGATTCGTTGCCTCATCCACCCGTGGTCTTCTCCCTACCCACCAACTTGTCACAAACACGAGTGAGGATTCGGATTTGACACATCCGAACGTTTATGTTATGATTGCGCCACGTTATTGTAGAGGAAGGCCCTTCCAACAAGGGTGAGGTGAGGCAACAATAAAGAGAAGACGTCCCAAGAAATTCCGAAAGGACCTGCGCTCGGCGTATCGCGTTAACGAGGCCATCCGGGTCCCCGAGGTGCGGTTGATCGGCCCCGAGGGGGAGCACATCGGGGTGGTCTCGCTACAGGAGGCGCTGAGGCGGGCCGAGGAGTACGGGCTCGACCTGGTGGAGATCGCTCCGACCGCGGATCCGCCGGTGGTGCGCATTATCGACTACGGTAAGTTCATCTACGAACAGACCAAGAAGGAACGAGAGGCGCGCCGATCGCAGAAGCAGGCGGAGGTGAAAGAGATCCGGCTGCGTCCCAAGACCAACGAACACCACCGGGAGATCAAGGTCCGAGATGCGCGGCGCTGGCTTGAGGAAGGGATGAAGGTCAAGGTCCGTGTCCGCTTCCGTGGTCGGGAGATCACCTATCCGGAACTGGCCCAACAACAACTCCAAGCAGTCGCGCAGGAACTGGCAGACGTCGCGGTGATCGAGCAGGAGCCCAATTTGGAAGGGCGGACGATGTTGATGATCCTGGCGCCGAAGAAAAAATAGGTCGATTGGGAGAGAAGCCGTGCCGAAGATCAAGACTCACAAAGCCACTGCCAAGCGCTTCCGCCTGACCAAGGGCGGGAAGGGCAAATTGATGCGCACCAAGCAGGGGAAGTCCCACCTGCGCCGAAAGAAGAGCATGCGGGCCAAGCGGCTGTACGACGAGATGATCCCGGTGGAGACTAAAGGGGACATCCGCCGCGTGCGTCGCCTGGCACCATACTTGAGGGAGAAGGGGAAGTAGGCCGTGAGAGTCAAAGGAGGACCTCGACTACGTCGTCGTCATAAGAAGATCATCCGCCAGACGAAGGGGTACTACGGCACCCGCCATCGCCTCTGGCGCCGGGCCAACGAGGCCTGGATGAAGGCGATGTGGTACGCGTATCGGGACCGGCGGCAGCGTCGGCGGGACCTGCGGCGGCTGTGGATCCTGCGCATCAACGCCGCCGCCCGGCAGAACGGCCTTTCCTACAGCCGGTTCATCCACGGCCTCAAGCAGGCCGGAGTAGAGTTGGATCGAAAGATCCTGGCCGACATCGCTGTGCGGGACCCGAACACCTTCGCCCGGATTGTCGAGATCGCCAAGAGCGCGTTGTAGGATATCCGATCCCCCGTCTTTTGATGAAAAGGGAGTCCAAGGGGCTCCCTTTTTCCTGTTTCCCCACAGAAACGTAGAGGGTACAGGGGGTTCTCTGTGCCCTCTACGTGGTTCTACTGCCTCTATCTACCGTGATGGTGGGCGAGCTCTATCAAGGCGAGGGGAAACAAGTCGGAGTGGGAGGGTGGGTCCACCCTCCAGGCGGAGTCGGGAAGACGGTCGGCATCGTTGGAACGGGGGGTGGTTCCGGTGTGGATCCCGGGGTAGGTACGGGCGGCGTCCTGGGTGGCTGGGGGATTACGATGATCGGCGTGGGAGGCGTGGCGGGAGGGGTCGGAAGGGGCGGCGGTGGCTCCAGCGTGGGGAGGACCGGTATCTCGATCGGAGGTACCACGGAGGGGATTGTGGGAACAACCGATGGTTCCAATGTGGGAAGGACCGGTGTCCCTATCGGCGGTACCACGGGCAACGGGAGGTGCGGGCGGAAAGTGGCCGGATCTTCCAACCCCTCCTCGAGCATTGTTTGGACCTCTTCCATCAGTTGGACGGCCTGTTCCAGTGCCTGGCGGGAGGCCTCGTTTCCTATTTCCTTCTCTAAAAGGGACAGCAGTTGCATTTGTGCCTGGACCGTCGCCTGCAGCCGTTCTATTTTCTGGGTCACTTCCGGGGCGTCCAGCTCCGCGATCAGGTCCAGGCAGACGGTGAGATGGTGATGTAGCCGCGCCACCGTTGCCCCGTCCACCTCCTCTCCCCGTTCGATCAGCTGCGCGATCTCCTCCATCCGCTCATCGAGCCGTCGGATCTGGAGGTCCACCTGGGTTGCCGGATCGACGATCAGCGCCAATTGAAGGTCCTCCAACGCCAGGTCCAACGAGTACAGCAGATCGCCTGGCACGCTGGCATCGGCAGCAACTGCCGTTCCCCCGGCGGCCCCGGCGACCAGACCGAGGATCAACAGGACCTTGATCACCGGTACCAACATCGCTCGTGCCCTCCTTCTCACAGGATTCTTCCATCCTATCAGACGTTCCAGGAGGGTGAAGGATACGGGTCTTGATCGAAGTTGAGCAGCCTCCCGGAGAAATCGACGCCGTTGGGCTTCTTGCAGGGCGACAGGTGGCATCTCCACCGCATCTAGGGACTTCAGTTGGGCCGCTGCCTCTAAGAGGGGCCTTAAACGATCGGCCTCGACGGGATGGTCGGCTAGAATCTGCGGGATCGGCTCACCGGCCCGCAGTCGGGACAAAGCCTGATCAAGTATGTGATCAAGTATGGAGGACAAGTCCCTCCGCATCACATTTCTCCTTTCGCCTGCAGATGGTGACGCAGACGGTTCAACGCACGATGTTGAAGCGCTTTGACTGCTCCTGGGGGCTTCCCTGTGATGAGGGACACCTCGCGAATGCTCAGGCCTTCTAGAAATCTCAGGATGATCACCTGGCGCTGGTCAGGGGTCAGGTAGCTCAGAGCGGTGCGGACCCGTTGGTGGGCGATCCGGTCTTCCGCCTCCTTCTCCGGATCGACCTCGGCGGCGACGGCGCGAGCGGTGTTCAGTGGCAGGTGGTTGCGGTGCCGTAAGCGACGTTGCTCATCCACCACCAGGTTGTGAGCCACCCGATACAGCCACGCCTGGAGGTGACGGCAGGGTCCTTTACCGTCTCGTACTGCCTCTAGGAGTCGTCGAAAGACCTCGCCTGTGACATCCTGGGCGGACTGGACGTTCCCCAGATGGTGGTAGGCATACCGGTAGATCGGCACATAGTACGTGTCGAAGACCAGCTCCAGTGCCTCCTCGTCCAGCGTTCGAATGCGGCGTAGCAGGTCCTTCTCGCCCCTCAACACCGGGAACCCTCTTCATGAATTAAGACGGATGGGACGGGGAAAGGTTACGTTCCACCCGGCCATCGGACACTTTTGAAAGAAGCCTCCCGCAGATTTCCCGCGCGCATCTGAGTGTGCCGTAGAGGGTGTCCTGACCGGCCACTTGCGCCATCCAGCCGTGCGTTAACCCGTGGGAGGCCGGCAAACCGTCGGGTGGTCAGACGTCTCGTCGGAAGGGTGGAGGGTAGAGATGGAGTGGAACACCCGGCACCGTCGCCCCGTGTGCCGCTGGCAGGCCGCGGGAACGTCGGCAGCAGGATGCACGTCCCAACTCCGCAACACCCGCACGAGGTGGCACAAGGGAAGGCCGACCACGTTGGCGTAACACCCCTCCCAGGACGCCACCGGACGAAACCCCGCGTGTTGGATAGCGTAGGCCCCGGCCTTGTCCAGCGGGTCACCGCTGGCGACGTAAGCATCGATCTCCTCGTCGCCATACTCCCGCATCCACACCGTCGTCCGCGCTACCCGAACAGCCCGACGGCCTCCACCTACCACAGCCACGCCCGTGTAGACGGCGTGAGCCCGCCCACGGAGGCGACGCAGCATCGCCCGCGCCGCTTCCGCGTCGGCCGGCTTGCCCAGCACCTCCTCCCCCAGCGCCACCACCGTGTCGCACCCGACGACCAGGGCCGTCGGGTGGCCCGCTGCCGCCGCCTTCGCCTTCGCCCATGCCAGACGGGCGACCACCTCCGCGGGGGCCTCTCCCTTCCTAACCCCCTCCTCCACCCGAGTCGCCACCGCCCTGAAGGGAAGCCCTAACAACGCGAACAGTTCCCGCCGCCGGGGGGACGCCGAGGCAAGGACGAGAGGATAAGGGGTGGTAAATGTGCTCTCCCGTTCCATACCCTCCCCCTCATACGAAATCGTTTCCAAGATATTCTTCTGCTTTTTTGACAGGCCCAACAGGGCATGGTATAATAAACCCACTATTCAAACAAGGAGCAAGGTGATGAGTGAAGAGCGGACCCCTCTTTCTGAGCAGGAGTTGCAGCGGATCCGAGAAGCATTGAAGGAAGTGTACGACCCGGAGATCGGCATCAGCGTGGTGGACCTTGGACTGGTGCGGAAGATCGAGGAGGTGGAAGGGGAGGTTCACATCACGATGATCCTGACGGCTCCCTTCTGCCCCCTGGCCGGGATGATCCTGGAGCAGGCTCGTACGGCCGCGCAGGCGGTCACCGACCGGCCGGTACGGGTCACGCTGGGCAACGAGCGGTGGGACCCCTCGATGATGGCCGAGGCAGAACGGCAACGTCTGGGGTTCTCCTGAAGCAGCAGGCAAAAAAGACCACAGAGACGCGGAGGACACAGAGGGTCTCGAGTTTAGAGATTCTCTGTGTCCTCTGCGTCTCCGTGGTTAAAGCCGATCCAACCACCTGACGCTAGGGAGCCTCCCGCAGGTTACAGGGAACCTGCGGGAGGCTGGCAAGCCGTCAGGCAGCCAGAAAGCCGATCTACCCCAGCGCGTTGTCCAAGAAGGTCATCACCAGGAAACCGATGATCACACCCCAGGTACCCTCCAGTTCAAACCCCCGGCTGTGAGTCTCCGGGATGACCTCATCGGAGACGACGTAGAGCATCGCACCGGCGGCGAACGCCAGCCCCCACGGAAGCAGGGGCCGCATCAGGCTGACGGCGAGCACCCCCAGCACCCCGGCGATCGGCTCGGCCACGCCAGAGGCTAAGGCGTAGAGAAGAGCGCGTCCTCGGGGCCACCCCTCGCGGACGAGGGGGAGAGCCACAGCCAGCCCCTCCGGCATATTCTGCAGCCCAATGGCGATCATCAGCACCACCGCGTCCTTCAACCGCTCCGCACCGAACCCCACCCCCACCGCCAGCCCCTCCGGAAAGTTGTGGAGAGTGATGGCGATGATCAGCAGCCAGACGCGGCGGAGCGCTGATGACGGTCCTTCGGGACCTTTGAGGAAGTGGAAATGGGGGAGGCGGTGGTCGAGGACCGTGATGAACACGGCACCGAGGAAGATCCCCGCGATCGTTACGCCGATTCCCCCCAGTTCGACGGCCGGCACGATGAGACTGAACGCAGTGGCAGCCAGCATCACACCGGCGGCGAACCCCAGCAGGATGTCCAGCATCCGGTCCGAAACCTGCGTGGTGAAGAGGACCGGCAACGCGCCGACACCGGTGGCCAGGCCCGTCAATAAAGTGCCGGTGATTCCCATCAAGACGCGATTTTCCCCGAAGATCTGCAGAAACAAGTTCTCCATTGGGTTTTTCTCCTTCTCGGGAGAGGTGGCCGTCGCCTGACGGGGAAAGTATGGGGTAACTTGGGGGAAAAGTCAAACTTTGCCTCCGATCTTTCCCCTCCCGAAGCGATGTGGTATAATCCCGGGCGTATGGAGGGGCACAACCTTCTGTCCCTGCGGCCGGACGGGCGCCAGCCGGACGAACTCCGCCCGGTCCGCTTTCTGCTGGACTATGTCGAACACGCCGAGGGGTCCGTCCTGGTGGAGATGGGGCGGACGCGCGTCCTCTGCAACCTGACGCTCCAGGAGGGCGTCCCTGCCTGGCTGGTCGGGAGCGGGCGGGGGTGGCTGACGGCCGAGTATGCTCTCCTTCCCCGCTCCACCCACACCCGCACCCCTCGTGAGGTCGCTCGGGGCGGTCGGGCGCAGGAGATCCGCCGGTTCATCGGGCGATCGCTACGGATGGCGGTGGACCTGGAGCGGCTGGGGGAGCGGACGTTGATCCTGGATTGCGACGTCATCCAGGCCGACGGAGGCACCCGGACCGCTGCCGTCACCGGCGGCTACGTCGCTCTCGCTCTGGCCCTCCGTCACCTCGGCCGCGAGGGAATCCTCCCACCGGACCTCATCCGCTTCCCCGTCGCTGCGGTCAGCGTGGGGGTCGTCGGGGGGGAGGTCCGGCTCGACCTGTGTTACGAAGAGGACAGCGAGGCAGAAGTAGACCTGAACGTGGTAATGACGGAGGGGGGACACATCGTCGAGATCCAGGGCACGGCGGAGAGGGCTCCGTTCCCGCGGGCTGTGCTGGATGAGATGCTGGACCTTGCTCAGCAGGGGATCGCCCGCCTGTTGGCGCTCCAGCGGGAGGCGCTGTCGTGAGCGGTGCCCGCTTCACCCCCGCGCAGAGACGAATCCTGGTCGCCCTGGCGACGGCCGTGGTGGCCGTGTTCGGCCTGCTGGGATACACCGTCTACACCACGTTGCAACAACCGTCGCTTCGACCCATCCTCCCCTCCGCTACTCCCGTTTCCATCTCCGTCCTCCCTTCGCCGACTTTGGCGATGACTCCTACCGCTCCTGCCGCGCCCCCCCAGCCGTCCCCCACGCCGACCTCCCGCCCCACGCCCTCCACGCCGCTCTCCCAGGTCCAGAGCGCGCGCGCTGTCCGCGAGGTGGGCCGCATCGTCGCAGAGGTCCGGGAACTGCCGCCGGTGGAGCAGATCCCGGTCACTTTCCCCACCGAGCATGAGGTGGCCGTGTCTCTCCTGAAGACCTATCAAGAGGATCCCCCTCAGGTCGATCTGCCTCTCTATGCCGCTCTTGGGATAATCCCTCAGATCGATCCCCTCCCTCTCCCTGACGTGACCGCTCAGGCACAACACATCTCCAGTCTCTACCTCCCGGCCGGGCGGCAGATCCTCCTGGTCGCCGGACGGGGGCCGGCCAATGTGGAGGACGAATGGGCCCTGGCCCACGCCATGGCTCACGCCCTGCAGGACCAGGCCTTCGGTCTAGATGGACTGACGCCCTGTCGCCCAACCACGGACGCGGCGCTCGCGCTCCGCGCTTTGGTCGAAGGGGACGCGGTGTTGACGACGGCCCGGTACGCTGAGATGGAGGGGGAGGAAGCGTTGGAGCGGCTGGGGAGGATGGCCGCCGACGCCGAGGAGCCCACCTATGAACCGCTGGCGGAGGTGGACCTCTTTCAGCGGCTGCGGGCCTTCCCTTACGTGAAAGGGGCCAAATGGGCGGCTGCCCTGCACAAAGAGGGGGGATGGCGGGCTGTGGACCAGGCTTACGGCCTCGTCCCCTGCTCCACAGAGCAGATCCTCCATCCCGAACGCTACCTGAACCGGGAGCCTCCCCAGATCGTCACCTTGCTCGCTTTGACGCCGACCCTCGGCGCGGATTGGACGCTGATCCGCGAGGATACGTTGGGAGAGTGGCTGCTGGGCCTCCACCTGGTCGCCCACCTGGACGATGAGAGCCGCGCCTGGGAGGCGGTGGAAGGATGGGCCGGGGATCTCTTCGCGCTATGGCAGAGTGAAGAAGAAGGGAAGGACCTCATCGTCTGGCGCACCCTCTGGGACAACCGGGATGAGGCGGAGCAGTTCGAGCAGGCGTACCGACTGCTGGTCCCTCGTTTCCACACCCCGCCCCTGGTGGTGGCTGAGAACATCTACCGGTTACCGGGTCGATTGTGGGAGGGACAAGCGGGGGCGGCCTACGTGGAACGGACCGGCCGGATCGTCACGGTGGTCTGGGGGCCGGATGTGGAAACGGTGGTGGCGGTAGCCCGTGCGCTGCCGTGACCCCCGTCAGATTGAGACTACAAACGGAGGCGGAACGATGGAGCCAACTCGTGAGGATGCCTGGAAGTTGCTCACCGAGTACACGAAAAGCCCTAACCTGATCAAACACATGCTCGCCGTCGAGGCGGCGATGCGGGCATACGCCCGCCGGTTCGGCGAGGATGAGGAAAAGTGGGGAGTCGTCGGGCTGATCCACGACTTCGATTACGAGCGGTTCCCCGATGAACATCCCCACGCCGGGGGGCGGATCCTGCGGGAACAGGGCTGGCCCGAGGAGATCGTCCGGGCGGTCCTCTCCCACGCCGCGGAGATCACCGGTGTCTCGCGGGAGAGCCTGATGGAGAAGACGCTCTACGCGGTGGATGATCTGACGGGGCTGATCGTCGCCGTCGCGCTGGTGCGCCCCTCAAAGGATATCCGGGACGTAAAGGTCAAGAGCGTCAAGAAGAAGTGGAAGGATCGCAGTTTCGCCGCCGGTGCGCACCGGGAGGCCGCGGAGGAGGGCGCGGCGATGTTGGGCGTCGACCTGTGGGAGCACGTGGGGATCGTCCTGGAGGCGATGCAGGGGATCGCTGCCGAACTGGAATTGGACGGGAGGCTGGCTTCGTGATGCCGGTACGGTTGGATGGGGAGATGGTAAAATAGGATGAGCGAGGAGCCTCTCGTTCCCATCCCCGCCGAGGAACCCCGCTACTGCCCTCAATGCGGGACGCGGGTCGCGGCACGGGCGACCACCTGTCTGATGTGCGGGGCCTCGCTGGTAGAGGAGGAGGTCGAGGAGAAGCCCGCCCCTCGGCCTCGGTTCCGCTGGCTGTTCTGGCTCGCCGTGGTCGGCGCGGTGGCGCTGGTGCTGGGGGTCGGGAGCACCTTGCTGCGCCCCTACCTGTTCCCCACGCCCACCCCCACGCCCACGACACCCCCCACCGTCACCGCCACGCCCACCGCCACTGGAACGCCCACGCCCACGCCGACTATCACCCCCACACCCACGCCGCTCCCACCGCGGGCCCACCAGGTCCAGCCAGGGGAGACGTTGGCCTCCATCGCCGCGCTGTACGACACCACCGTCGAGGAAATACAGGCCCTCAACCCAGGCATCACGCCGGAGTTGCTGCAGGTGGGGCAGGTGCTTCTGATCCCCCCCGCCGAGCCGACCCCCGGTCCCGCCCCGACGGAGGAGGTGCAGGGGCCCACGCCGACCCCCAGCGACTTCATCATCCACACAGTCGCACCGGGGGAGACGTTGCTCTCCATCGCCCAGAAGTACAGCGTGACCGTCGCCTTGATCCGGGCAGCCAATCCGGGCCTCCCGCCGGGACTGGATGTCCTGCGGGTCAACCAGACCCTGATCATCCCGATGGGGACGCCGATGCCGACTCCTACTCCGACCGTCAACCCCTACGCCACGCCGACCCCCATTCCCCCCTACCCTCCGCCCCCTCTGCTCAGCCCATCCAACGGAGCCGTCTTCGGGGGGCCGGATGCGGTCATCGTTCTCCAGTGGGCCTCGGTGGGGATCCTGCACACGGGGGAGTGGTACGAGGTCCGGCTGATCCGGCCCGAGGCCCCGATGGAGGTGGCGCGGACCCGGACCACGGCGTACCGGGTGCCGGCGGAGTTCTACCCACCGCCTGAACAGACCGATCGGGAATTCCGGTGGGAGGTGCGGGTGGTACGGGAGCAGATCGGGACGGGTGAGTACAAATGGGTTTCGGAACCGGGACCCTCGCGCACGTTCCTGTGGCTCGCCGAAGCACCGACGCCGACGCCCTCCCCCACCTCTCCTGTGACGCCCACGCCGTAGCAGGCTCGGCGGGCGGGTTGAGGCTCACGGAAACGCGGGGAACAACCTTTAGCGCCCCCGTGTCCTCCGCGCCTCCGCCGCGAATGGACGGTCTGCCGGCCTGCCTCCCAGAGGTCAGTGGATGACCGTCGGATAATAGACAGGTCGGGGAAGCCGTAGCGAGGGGGCAAAGGAGCGAACGGTTCACCGTGTATCGGGATGGCCTGGTCGTTCGCACCAAACTAACGCCGCCCCGCCTCCACCAGCGCATACTTCGCCGCCCTCGCGTGGTCCATCGGCTGCTGGAGGCCCGGGAATACCGACTGACCATCGTGCAGGCGGGGGCCGGCTACGGCAAGAGCACCGCGCTGGCCGCGTTGGCGGAGAGCGGGCAGCCCCTGGTCTGGTACCGCCTCGGTGCCGAGGACGCCGATCCTCTGGTCTTCCTGCTCCACCTCATCTACGGCTTCCGCGCCACCCTCCCCGCGCTCTCCGAGGCCCCCCTGGTCGCGCTGGAGGAGTGGGAGAGGGACAGGGGAGGGGCGCGCTGGGCAACCGTTGTGGACCTTCTGGTCAACGAACTCTCCGAACGCCTCCAAACCCCTCTGCTTCTGGTCCTAGACGACCTCCACCTTCTGGGAGACACTTCGGAGCCGATCCGCATTCTGGACCGTCTGATCGGCCGCGCGCCGCCCGATCTCCACGTGATCCTCTCTACCCGCCAACCTCTCTCCCTCCCATCGCTGGTCACCTGGCGGGTCCGAGGCGAGGTGCTGGAGATCGGTGAGCGGGAACTGGCCTTCACGCCGGACGAGATCGCCGCTCTGTTCCAGACGCACTACGGGCTCTCTTTCACCCCCCAGGAGATCGAGACGCTGGCGACCCGCACGGAGGGATGGGCTATCGCCCTCCAATTGGTCTGGCAAGGGTTGCGCAGCGGAGCCGTCTCCACCCTCTCGCAGGCTTTGGAACGGCTCTCGAGTCCATCACAGGACCTCTTCGCCTATCTGGCCCAGGAGGTTCTGGACCAGCAGCCTCCTGACGTCCAGGAGTTCCTCCTCGTCACAGCGGTTCTGCGGGAGATGACCGCTTCCATCTGCGACCGGTTGCGTAACGCGCGGGATAGCGAGCAGATGCTGCGCTACCTTCTGGAAAGCGGTTTGTTCGTCGTGGATCTGGGCGGGGGGCACGTGCGGTACCATCACCTCTTCCGGGAATTCCTCCGCCACCGCCTGGCCCCGCACGTGGCGCGGGAGGCCCATCGGAATGCCGCGACCTGCTGGGCGGAGCAGGGGGAAGAGGAGGAAGCCCTCTACCACCTCCTCGCTGCCGAGGCGTTCGAGGAGGCGGCAGAGGTCCTGGACCGATTGGGACGAAAGATGGTCCGAGCCGGACGCCTGGACACTCTCTCCGGTTGGTTGGGCGCCCTGCCTCCTGAGGTATTGGCGAACCACCCTTCTCTGCTGACCTACCTGGGCGACATCGCCCGGCTCCACAGCCGGTTCGACGAAGCGCTGGGGTGGTACCGGCAGGCGGAGGAGCGATCCCGCGCCCGGGGTGACCTGCGGGGGGTGGGCCAGGCCCTCCGCGGGCAGGCGCGGGTGTATCTGGACACGGTCAATCCCAGCAAGGCCGAACACCTGCTGCAGGAGGCACTTCGACTGGCCGACGGTCAGGAAGACCGGGAGACCCGGGCCCGGCTGCTGGAACTCCTGGCCGAGAACCGCCTCAATCTGGGCCGTCCGGAGGAGGCGGAGCGGCTGCGCGCCCAGGCCCGCGAACTGCGGGAGGAGGGGCCCGGGGAGGCCGAACTGGCCGTGCGCGTCCTCCTGCGCACCGGCCGACTGGAGCAGGCCCGTCGGTTGCTGGAGGAACGGGCCGAGGCAGAGCGGCACGAGCCGGTCCTCCGCCCCCGAGCCCACCGGGAGACGCTCCTGTTGCTCTCCCTGATCCTCAGCCTGCAGGGCGAGGGAGAGAGGGCATACCAGTGCGCGGTGGAGGGTACCCAGCGGGGACGGCTTCTCCACTCTCCTTTCGTCACCGCCGTGGGCTTCATGCGCCAGGGGCACGCCTGGCTCCTGCGGGAGGAAGCCCAGGCATACGAAGAAGCGTGCCGATGCTATCGGGAGGCCATCGGCCTGGGCGACCGATTGGCCGTGCCACGGCTCAAGGTGGAGGCCTTCTGGGGGCTGTGCCGGGCCCAGGGGTTCCAGGGAGAGATCCAGGCAGCCAGGGAAGCCGCGGAGCGAGGGATCGAGATCGCACAGCAGGCCGGCGATGAGTGGATCGCCGCCCTTATCCGTCTCTCGATGGGTGCGGGCTATGTCCTCGCCCAGCGACACGAAGACGCGGCTGGCTGGCTGGATCGCGCCTGGACCGCGTTCCGCGAGTGTAGCGATACCTTTGGTGAGGCGGTGGCTCGCCTCTGGCAATGCTTTCTCTGGTGGGAGAGAGGGGACACCGCCCGCCTGGAGCGCGGGCTGGAGGACCTGCTGCGGCTGGTACGCGAGCACGGCTACGAGTATCTCTTCGAACGGAAGACACTACTAGGCCCGCCCGATCCCCGCCGCCTGGTTCCCCTGCTGATCTTCGCGCGGGACGCTGGGATCGAGAGGGCTACCGCGAGGAACCTCCTGGCTCGGCTGGGACTCGAACGGATCCAAATCCACCCCGGCTACCAACTGCGCGTCCAGACGCTGGGGCCCTTCCGCGTCTGGCGGGGCACGGAGGAGATCGCTCCTCACCAGTGGCGGAGAGAAAAGGCCCGGCAGTTGTTCCAGATCCTCTTGACCCATCGCCAGAGCCTGCTGGATCGGGAGTGGATCGTGGAGGCCCTGTGGCCCGGCGTCGACCCGGAGGTGGGACGGCGGGACTTCAAGGTGGCTTTCAGCACCCTCTGCCGGGCACTCGAACCGCGCCGGAATCCCCGCTCTCCCTCGGCCTTCCTGGTACGAGACGGCAGCCGGTACGGCCTTCGTCCAGGGGCCGACCTGTGGCTGGACGCAGAAGCGTTCGAGCGGCTGGTGGCGGAAGGAGACCGGCTGCAGGGTCACGATCCGGAAGCGATGATCGACCGCTACCGGCGCGCACTTGTCCTCTACCAGGGCGACTACCTGGAGGAGTGCCTGTACGAGGAGTGGTGCAGCGAGGAGCGGGAACGGCTGCTCACCCTCTACCTGCGCACCGCCGACCGGCTGGCCCGGACCCTGGCGGAGAGGGAGGAGTGGGAAGAGGTCATCGGCGTCTGCCGGGCCATCCTGGCCCGCGACGACTGCTGGGAGCAGGCGTATCGGCTGATGATGATCGCCTACACCCGGATGGGCAACCGGGCCCAGGCCCTGCGGACCTACCAGCGCTGCGTCGAGCGGCTGCGGGAGGGGCTCCAGATCGAACCAACGGCCGAG
>Ga0209426_1001248_pt1 | contig 16795 bp, 15 predicted proteins | sample Deesub1362B_J571_FD_187697 | JGI IMG/M metagenome (GOLD analysis project Ga0209426, IMG submission 187697) | Deep oceanic, basalt-hosted subsurface ecosystem from Juan de Fuca Ridge flank, Pacific Ocean, CORK Borehole 1362B_J2.571 (SPAdes)... ...
CGGTGGAATTGTCTATGTTCCCATTATGAATATAATATTGGATGTTATGATACACTTTTCAACCTCGACTTCAAGTTTTATTATAACGCTGAGTTCGACCACTGGAGCATTTATACATCAGAGACATAATATCGTAAATTTCACTTTTGGAACCGCGTTAGGATTAGGAGCGGTAATAGGTGCACAAATAGGAGCTAAAATAAGCAAAAGACAAAAACCAAAAACAATTCAGTTCATTTTCGCAGCATTCCTCATATTTGTAGCAATAAGAATGATTATTACCTCGATAATTTAGGTCACACATATGCGTAAAAATATGAAGTAGGACGGTTTAGATAACTTATTTTTCTTCTCCCACTTCTTTTGCAATTTTATATTCCAAACTGTGTTTTTCTAACTCTTTTAAAATCTCAGGATTCTTTTTAATCAACCTATCCACTAAGTGGAGATATCTAGCAACTCTTATAGCATTAGGTGAAATTTCCACGAGTTCATGTCCATCAACTAAAACGTAGTGCTTCCTCGGAACTTTTTCTTTAACTATGTACAGAGCTTCGTTAACAGCTGCATGAAGTCCCAAACAGTGAGGAGAACTATCAATAGTCAAAACTACAATGCTCTTTGGATTAGAAGATCTAATCATCGAAGCTAGCTTACCGTAAGTAAATGAACCCTCTGCTTCAGGGCAAACACTCAAAATAACTCTACCCTTAGATAATTCGTCTAACACGTTTGAATTAATATGTTTTACACATTCCCCAACAATTAACCAATCGGAACCTTTTAGCTGAGGTGCTTTTACCCAAGTTTTCAATAAATGCATTTAACATCCCTTCTGAAACTTTTTCAAAAGCAAATATACACATAAATCACCACACATAGTGCATGGTCCATCAGTTACCTTGCCATATCGTTCATGCATAGCTTTAGCTTTCTCCGGATCAAAAGCAAGCTCGTACATTGTTTTCCAATCAAGTTTTTCTCTAGCGATAGACATTTCTAAATCACGTTTCAAAGCTTTCTCGCCAAGCTTTACAATATCGCCAGCGTGACCGGCAATTTTAGCAGCAATAAGACCGAGTTTAACGTCTTCAGGGTTAGGTAATGAAAGATGTTCGGCGGGGGTCAAATAACATATAAGGTCAACTCCCTCAGCAGCAGCGATAGCAGCGCCGATAGCGGCTGCAATATGATCATATCCAGCAGCAATGTCGGTTACTAAAGGACCTAAAACATAGTAGGGTGCACCTTTACACAGAGCTTTCTCCAACCTTACATTAGCAGCAACTTGATGCAATGGAACATGACCAGGCCCTTCAACCATAACCTGGACATTTTTCTCCCATGCACGTTCAACAAGGCGAGCTATATTAAGCATTTCAGCCATTTGAGCATAATCATGAGCGTCAAGTACAGATCCAGGTCTTAAAGCATCTCCAAGACTTAAAACAGCATCATACTCAGCTGTAAGTTCCAAAAGATAATCATAACTTTTGTAGAGAGGGTTTTCCTCGTTGTTGTGAAGCATCCAAGCAGCTAAAATAGCGCCGCCACGACTAACAATACCAGCAATTCTTTTTCCGTTCAATATTTTTTCGACAATGTCCTTAGTTATGCCGACATGAACGGTCATAAAATCCACGCCGTCTTTCAAATGCTTCTCAATAACCTTAAAGACGTCGTCTTCGGTCATGTAGATTCCTGCTCCCTTTTTCTTTGCAGTTTCAATAAAGGCTTGGTAGATTGGTACTGTCCCGAAGGGTACTGGTGCAACTTTCATTAACTCCCTTCTAATGTAATCTAGGTCTCCGCCAGTGCTTAGATCCATTATGGTGTCAGTACCGTATTTAATGGCAATTTTGGCTTTTTCTATTTCCATATCCAAATTAACGTGGAGCGTAGAGGTTCCAATATTTACATTAACTTTAGTTGTTAGCCCTTCACCTATACCCACGATTTTAATGTTTTCTCTTGCAGTATTTCTAGGTATAATAACAGTTCCTCTAGCTACTCTTTGTCTCAACCAATCTACTGGAACATTCTCGATATCAGCTACAAGTTTCATTTCCTCAGTAATACGACCAGCTTTTGCTGCTTCTATCTGTGTTGCCATTTTAAACCACCGGGTAAACTTCAACCTAACTTACTAAAAAACCATTTAAATATTACCTTAAATTACCCATGAAAATTGGAGACGTTTAAGCCTACTTCGTAAAATATTACATCTCGTATGTAAATATGTTGTTATTTTAAGTACTGAAAGTTAAAACTATTTTCACATAAAAATTTCTGAATTTCAAAAATATGGTATTTTGTTGGTAAATGTTAGGGATTTACCAAATGTCATTTATAAATTCTTGCAATCCAAGCTGTTCTAACTTTTCCTTTTTCGGCTTTCCGGTTTCATGATCCCAGTTTCTAACTTCATAGTATTTTTGAAGCATCTTATTTATGTTAGGCACTCTACCTTCGGTTCCTCCTTCATTTAGCGGTGTTAAAACAATTTTTGGTAAGTAGTCATCTTTTCTTGAAACTCCGAGCTTATTGTTTAAAATTCTTTTCAAATTGAAAATCCTCTCACCTAAAAGGTCAAGGTCCTTAACGGTGTACTCTTGACCAGATGAATATGTTAATAATTTTGCAATGATTTCCGCTGGTAGATTACAAAACTGGCACATAATCATAGAATTGTAGACTGTTCTCCAATTCTGAGATTTTATAGCAACCCCTACTTTATTTTCTTCTTCAAATCTATCTCCAGAAACTATGCCTAGTTCAGGGACTTCTTGCCCAAGATCGACCATGTAAACGTCACCATTAAGATGACATGCACCTCGAGGAGCAGTTGCGTAACATATTGCCATACCAAAGAAAGCTCTAGGATCATGAAAAGGTATTTCAAGCCCCTTTACCTCTGCTGCGTAATCCATCACGTCATATTTCTCACCAAGTTTCCTTACACCTTCAGCTAAAACATTACCAAAACCTTTTCCATAAGCTATCATCTCAATTAATTGAATAACTGTGTCGATGTCACCCCACTTTAACTTGATGCCTCCAGTATCGTTCTCGGTAATTTTCCCCTGTTCGTAGAGATATATTGCAAAAGCTATGGTTGAACCGCAACTTATCGTGTCAATACCATAAATATTACAAAGATAATTGGCATAAGTCAGTCCTTCTAGGTTATCGTTAAGAATTAAAGAACCAAAGGCACAGAGAGTTTCATATTCTGGACCGTCAGTTTCGGGTAACCCATACTTTCCTTCTTCTATCTTAACTATTCTACCGCAGCCAATTGGACATCCATAGCATGCAGAATTTCTTACAAGTATTGTTTCAGCCATCGTTGAGCCGCTGATTTTACTAGCATCTTCAAAAACACCTAAAGTGAAATATTTGTTTGGCATATCACCTAGTTCTTGCGCCAAATCAACATAACCACCAGTACCCAGCTGCCTAAACATCTCAGCGTTAAAGGACTCCTTAACAAAAGTATGTGCTTCTCTGGCAACTTCTCTAAACTTCTCCTCATCTACTAAAGGAACTTTCTCAGATCCAAATACAGCCACAGCTTTTAGATTTTTAGATCCCATAACGGCGCCCATACCTGTTCTACCAGCTGCTCTACCGCCATCATTCATAATCGCTGCATATTTAACAAGGTTTTCACCAGCAGGACCAATACAAGCAACACTAACCCTTTTTTCACCAATCTCTTCAGCTATAATTTTCTGAGTTTCAAAAGTAGTTTTACCCATAAGGTGTTCAGCAGATTTAAGTTCCACATTGCCATCGATTATAGAGAGATATACTGGTTTTTCAGATCTTCCAGTTATGATTATTCCATCGAACCCTGAAAATTTAAGCATTGGTCCAAACTTACCGCCAGAGTTGGATTCGCCCCAAATACCTGTCAAAGGCGACTTTGCACAAACAACATATCTTCCACATGATGGTGCAGGTGTTCCAGTTAACGGTCCAGTCATAAAAATAAGAGGGTTTTCTGGCCCTAAAGGATTTGTATCCCTATTTATCATGTCGTAGAGAATTCTGCATGCAAGGCCGCTTCCACCGAGGAATATCTTTGCAAAGTTCATGTTTAATTTTTCTTCGGAAATTTTGCCCGCTGATAAGTCCACTTTTAAAATTTTCCCCGTGTAACCCATTTATAGCACTTCCTTACTAGAAGTCTATGCTTTTTCCTTCATATGTATATAAGAAAAGTTTTCTATAATCTTCTTCGCTTGGTACACGAGGATTAACAATGGTGCCTGTGGATTCATTTGCCTTTTCAACCAATTCGTCCAGTTTTGCTTCAAATTCTTCACGTGAAATACCCATATCCTTTATGCTTAAAGGTTCTTCAATTTCCTTCATTAGATTTCTAACAGCCTCTACTAGTTTTTTGGCTTTTTCTTCATTGGTTCCATCGGTGATGCCTATTGCTTCAGCGATCTCTGCATATAAGTTTGCTACTTCAGACAAATTATACTCTATTACATAGGGTAGAAATACCGCAACGGACCTGCCGTGGGGAATTTTGAAAACGGCTCCAAAACTATGACCCATCGCATGAACAATGCCTATTTGAGAATTCCCAAATGCTAGGCCGCTCATTGTAGCAGCATTATGCATTTTCTCCCGTGCTTCAAGGTCATTTTTCCCATTTTTAAAGGCTCTTGGAAGATATTTGAAAATTAATTGTATTGCTCGAAGGGCAAGGGCGTCGCTAAAATCATTTTTCCACTGAACAGTATAAGCCTCAATGGCGTGAACTAAAGCATCCATACCTGTATCAGCTGTTAATTTAGGAGGCAAGTCTATAACTAAGGCAGGGTCGAGGATGGAAATATCTGCAACAACTTCTCTTGAAGCTAATTCGAGCTTTACTTTTCTCTCTGTGTCAGTTATAACTACTGCCCAAGTTACATCTGCACCTGTCCCTGAGGTAGTTGGGATATTTATTAAACGTGCCTTTTTTCTCAGATTAAGTTTCTCAAAAGGATTGATATCATCTATAGTTAAATCGGGTCTCTCGTATAGAACCCACATGGCTTTGGCAGCGTCCATGCATGATCCGCCGCCAAGTCCAATTATCCAATCAGGTTCAAATTCAGACAGAACCTTTGCGCCTTTTTCCACAGTTTGTTTCGATGGTTCAGGTTCAACTTCGTCAAAAATACGTATCTCCATACCAGTTTCTTTTAATTGTTCAACAACTTTTTCCACAATGCCCAGTTCTCGCAGAACTTTATCGGTTACAATGAAAACCCTTTTACCCTCAAGTTCTTTTAAATGTTCTAAAGCACCCTCACCGAACACAATTGTTCTAGGCGATGTAAAAAACCACATATCCACCACATCTCTAATACAGTTATTTAGATGAATTCTGTTGGTACCTTACTTGCAGTTGCAACAAGTTCTTTCGCAGCTTTAGTTGCTCTCATAACTTTCATCATGCTGCCTTTTAACTTGAATTTCCTCGTCAGTAGACCTTTAATTGGATCTATTTCACCTTTAATCAGTTTTTTCCAATTAGAATATGGCCCTTCGTAAATGAATTCCGTCTTCTTCTCATCTCTACTCTTTAATAGTCGAGCTTCTCTACACTTTCCGTGCCAAAGATCCACATAAAATACGTATTCTTTATCCAATCCCTCATCTGGAGTAACTATGAACAGAAAATCCCCTTCCCAGTTCTTTGCCGCTTCTTCATATTCCTTATTTTCATTTAACCGTTTACAGAACTCTTTAATCCACTCCTCCGAAGGAAACTTGACCAACCAGTTCACCCCCATAACTATACTCAACCAATAATTATGAAGTTGGTAATTTATAGAGTTTGCGAAAAACATCCACAATAATTTAGATCTTAGCTATCTCTTCAGCACAAATTCGCGCCGCATACCAAGCAATATCTCCACCGCCCCCAGGTGCAGCATAAGAATCTCCAGCAAAAAACAATCCTTTAATAGGGGCTCTTATCGGTATTCTATCTTTACGAGTTTGATTACAGAGAGGAGCCGCACCATCGACCACTGGCAATTTAAGTTTGCGAGTCCACAAAACTTTTTCCTTTAATCCCGGAAACATGTTATAAATAAGCTTTTCTAATCTATTAATTTCTACATCTCTTCTTTCTTCGAATTTTTCTTTCGGAATGACAAGAAGAAATGTAGCAAGTTGTTTACCTTCTGGTGCAACTGTAGGATCGATGTTTGATGTCGATATTCCAAGAATTGTAGGATCTTCTAAAACTATCATTCCAGAGATGTCTATGACAGGCTCTGAGACTATAAAGTCTATGGAAACGCCACAAGTTGGAATTATACTTTTTGCCTTCTTTACAAATTTTACCGGAAACTTATTTTCATCAAGAATAGTGAAAATTTGTTGACATGGAATTGCAACTATAACTTTATCTGACTCTATTCTTTCATTTCTAACAACTACGCCTTTAACTTCGTGGTCTTCAATAACAACTTTATCAACTTTAATGTTCGTCGAAATTGTTCCTCCATTTTCCTCTATAGCCTCTCTTAATTTTTGAAATATAGTTTTCCATCCTCCTTTAGGGTAACCAGCTCCTTCTCCCGCAGCTACTGCTTGTTTAATTAGGTCTATAAGTTCTCCAGCTGATGCTTTCTCAAGTTCCGGTACAACCAGAAGCATTGTTGAAAAAACTCGCATTAATCTCCTAACATTTTCACTTTTTGCTTTCCCCTTTAACCATTCATCTATAGAAACGTTAAGTAAAGACTCTACATCTTCTCTTATAGCTTGCATTAATAAAGATAAGAGTTCATTGATTTCCTCCGATGATAAGAATTTCGCGGAACTTATTGTGGAAACGCTTAATGGAAGAGTCTCAAACTTTCCTTCCCAATAAATTACACTTTCTCCCAGTCTATTCATTTCAATCTCTTTTCCCAGTTCTTTCATAGTTGTTGCAACGATTCCTCTACTTCCAAATCTTGCTAAGTGTATACCATAATCAAGTATGAAATCATCCTTCTCCACCGAGATAGCTCTTCCCCCCTATCTCTCCAGACTTCTCGAGAATTAGCACCTTAAAACCGCTTTTCGAAAGCAACGCGCCAGAAACCATTCCTCCTAAACCCGCTCCAACAATTACAACATCATAAGACACTTACCTTCCCCTCGCTTACAACCCATTTCCATTTATTTACGTTAATTATATTGAACTCTCAAAATTTACATAATAAATCTCGTGTAAATGGCCAATTTATTAGGAATGTATAATCAACGTTATTTTACTCGGAAAATATTATACAGCTTAAAAACTGAGAAAACTTGGGAATTCGGTCTGCTAAAATAGATGGTAAATTGAAAAGAATTAACTCCTTGTTGTAAAGTGACTGTTGACGTGAAATTTAAGTTACTTTGGCTCCTTCAGGTATGTCTCGATCAATGGTAAGTAGTGCTAATTTGTCATCTGTTTCTGCAGCTAGAATCATGCCTTCAGAGATTTCACCTGAAAACTTCGCGGGTTTCAAGTTAACTAGGAAAATTACTTTTTTCCCTAGAAGCTCTTCGGGTGTATAGTAGCCAACTAGGCTTGAAATTGTTTGACGTACTTTAGTTCCCAGATCCACCTTAATTTTGTAGAGTCTTTTAGTTCTAGGGACTCTAGTAACTTCAATTATACGTCCAACCCTCATATCTAATTTCTTAAAATCGCTAATAGTAATATATTCAGGCAAAACATCACCTCCATTATGATGAAATAACTGAAGCTAGGTTTTTGTCTCTAGGAGTGTGTCTTATTTTTATCTTTTGTAGTTTCCTTTATAATTTTTCCATCTCGTAAATATATTATTCTATCTGCTATTTCTGCTACCTGTGGATCATGGGTTACCATAATTACAGTTGCCTCCTCTTCTTTTGCGAGCTTTCTCATTAGCCGTACGATCATTAAACCTGTTTCGGTGTCTAGATCACCTGTAGGTTCATCAGCAAGAATTAAAGAAGGATTGTTGACAAGAGCTCTAGCAATAGCGACACGTTGCTGTTCACCACCACTTAGTTCATCGGGCCTATGATTCATTCTATCTTCTAACCCAACCATTTCCAGTAATCTTTTTACCCGCTTTTTCCTTTCTTCCTTAGAAACTCCAGAAATTAGTAAGGGTAGTTCAACATTTTCATAAGCTGTTAAGACAGGTATTAAATTATAAAATTGAAAAACAAATCCTATCTTGTTTCTTCTTAGAAGCGTTAATTCTTTTTCTGACTTAGTTGTAATATCTTCACCATCAATGAAAATTTTTCCACTACTAGGTTTATCTAAAGTTCCAATGAGATTAAGTAACGTGGTTTTTCCACTGCCTGAAGGCCCGACGATTGCAATCATTTCTCCACGGTAAACCTTTAAATTGACGTTTTTAAGAGCATGTATTTCTGATAATCCCATCCTATAAACTTTGCAAAGATCAATGGTTTCCACAACCACTTTATCATTATTCATGCATTTTCCTCCAGCCTATTTCTATAGTCTTGATCCTTTTCGTAATATTTCTACAATATCCATCTTGGTTGTTCTATGAGAGAGATATGCTGAAACTATAAGAGCGGTGAAAAGCACTAAGGAAAACACATAGATATATAAGAGATAAGGTATGGTAAAGGGCAAAGGTAAATCACTAGTCAAGTTATTTGACTGAATAAGTTCAAACGTAATTATAAGACTACTTACAACACCTGAGACGTAACTTAAAATAGCTATCATAAAAGCTTCTGTAACGTATATCAGAACGGTCTGTTTTCTATCCAAACCTATACTTCGCAACACACCTGTTTCCCACATTCTTTCTTGAATAGATGTAATAAGAGACGTAGCATGTCCTAAAACAGCAATAATAACAGCAAACGAAAGAAGCGTTGTAAAAAGCTTAGAAACATTTTCATAACCTTCAGCTGCAGTCTCAGCAAGCTCTTTTGTCGAAACAACTTGAATATCATATTCATTACCTATTTCATCCGAGATAGCATTCGCCACAACAACCGGATCAAAACCGTCCTTAACCTTAACAAGAAACCTTTCCACAAACAGAATCCTAGTAAGGTTATAATAAGTATCAAGAGATACAAGAGCATCCGTGCCCGCAGCTTTCTGCTTGAACTTAGTGAAACTAAACCCGGGAATATTATAAGCAATAGCTGCAACCTTTAATACAAAAGTTCCATAAACAGTTTCAATCCTAATCTTATCACCAGTACCAATATTTAGACTTTCAGCAAGACCCTTACTAATTATTATCGTATCGTTTTCCTCAGCAAGTTTTTTAAAAGCTTCATGCAAGGTTTCACTTTCAAAGTCTGTATCCTTAGCATATGTTACATTGGGAAAAACTGAAGCATTTATGCCATAAATTTTGAGAGCATATTGTCTATATAACACAAGGTCTCCTACCTTGACCGAGATGCCAGTGGCAACTGGACAAACAGCTTCAACACCTTCAACCGAACTAATATTATTGGCTACTGACGTTGGAATGTTTTCCCTTGAGTATACTACTATATCTGCTCCTAAATAGTTTTGGACACTTGTTTGAGCCGAAGCAGCATAAATAGAAGTAATAGTTCCAATTAATATAATGAAGGCTATGGAGGTTGAGAGCATAAAGAAAGTTAAACTACTTCTTCTCTTATGTTTCATAATGTTTCTTTCAGCTAAAGTAGCTTCAATTTTCCAAAATTTCCCAATAATTTTAGAGAAGAACTTCGCAGTTAAGGGTAGAATTGCTGTGAAAGTGAGTGTCAAACCTACAAGTATCAAGCCGAGAGAAACGAAGATAATCATAATGAAAATGGCTTGATTACCATAGAAGCCTATTATGGGGAGCAAAAACACCATAAAACTTGTAGCGGTAAAAAGACAGATACCACCTATAACAAGACCAATACTTACTCTTTCGGGTCTTAATTTTCTTTCTTCCTTTTCAGCTATCATCATTCTCCTAACGGCTGGAGACAGGGCTTCAAGAGGAGTCATTTTAGAAGCAGAATAAGCAGGATAAAAACCACCAATAACACTAGTTAAAACGCCTAATAGTAGTCCGAGATTTAAGCTTTGAGGGGATACAACAAAGATTGAAACCTGAAGTTGTTTTTGAAAGCCAAGAAGTGAAGGTGAGATTACGTATTTTCCAAGGAGTAAACCTAAACCTAGGCCTATCATTGAGCCAATTAAACCTATAATAATAGCCTCAATTAATATGGAAGCAAAAACTTGTGTTTTAGAGGAACCAACTGAGCGAAGAATACCTATTTCTCGTATCCTTTCTGTAACGTTCATAAGCATGGTTGAAACTATCAAAATGCAAGCCATTAAGACAGCAATCAAAACAAAAATATTTAACATAACTCTTTGAGTAGAAACTACTCCACTAACACTTTCCAAAACATAGGCTTTTAATAAAAGAACAGTATAGTCTAAACCTATTTTCTCCTGAATGTTTGAACCTATTTCTACGATTCTACTAACACTACCCTCTAAATCATTATAATCCAAAATATTTTCATTAAGCTTTACAAATAACACATTTACAGTATTATTGAGCCCTATCAAGTTCTGAAGAGTATTTAAACCTACAAAAACAACTCTTCTCATATTTACAGGTAATTCGCTAGGAGGTTTAATAATACCACTTACAGTTAAACTAGAATTCACATACCTTTTCGCTTCAAAACTAAAAATTTCAAAAGTGACATTTTCATTTGCGTTTATATCAAAATTCGTAGCAATGGTATCTGGAACCAAACATTTGTTGGTGGAAAGATCTATAGAACCCTCTACAACTTCAAAACTCCATATTTTCTCTATGTCGGAGGAATTTATGCCAATAAGTAGAAAACCACCTTTCTTGTTACCAAGATATGCTAAACCTCTAAAAACAAGTACTGGAACAACATCTTTAACTCCATCGACACTAAGAACTTTCTTTGATGTATTTATAGGATCAAAAAAGACGTTAGTGCCCTTACCCATGATAATAACATCGAATTCTCCAAGATAGGCTGTGTAACTTTCAACTAAATTCACTGTTAAACTATCTATGGTTGTATTTACTGAAATAAATAAAGAAACTGCAAGAACTACACCTATGAGAGCAACAAATGTCCTACTTTTCCTCCTCCATAGATTTCTAAAAGCTAATTTAAAGGGCGCGTACAAACTTATCTCACGCTCCAAATGATACCTCTAAATGTACGTCTTCTCAGTATTTAATGCTTATTGGAAAATCTTCTTAACAAATCATGAAAAGAACATTTACCTGATGTATTATGCAACACTTTTAACTGTAATATCGAAGCTAATGTTCCAAAAGAAATTTGTAGGCCTTAGAAAGTTATAATTTTCCTCTATTTGAGATTATTCTTTAATATTGCGAATTAAAGATGATTACTTAAAAGGAATTAGTTTAAAAATAAATTTAATTATCTATGTGGTTCAATAATTACTTTGATACACTCTTTTGCTTCAGCAACGAGTTGAAAACCTAAACCTGCTTCTGCCAAGCTTAGCTTATGTGTAATCATATCACGTACGTTTATTTTATTGGCACTAATCAATTTTAGCGCCTCGGCAAGATCCATGGGACCTGCACCATATGATGTTGTAACTGTTATTTCGTTTCGCCAAAAATCAGTAATAGGAATAGTTACATTAACATCTGGTGGTGGCACTGCAAAGAACAGAATAATACCTCCTCTATCTACACATTGCCATGCCTGGTAAACAGCCGGTAGAGCCCCTGTGCAAATTATAACTCTATCTGCAGGCCTGTTATCATTAACTTCTCTCAGAATAGCTGGCACATCTTCTTTTGCATTTATCACAACATCTGCTCCAAATTTTTTAGCAGCTTTAAGACGATACTCATTAATATCTGTTGCAATAACTCGCTCTGCCCCAATTAACTTAGCTAATTGCACATGAAGAAGCCCAGCAGGTCCACTTCCCAATACAAGTACAGTGTGACCTGGTTTTACTTGTGCTATCCTTTGTCCACGAATAACACAGCCCAAGGGCTCAATAAACGTTCCTTCTTCAAAAGAAACATGTTCAGGTAGTATGAAAACTCCATGTTCCACATTTATTTTTGGTACACGAACATACTCAGAAAACCCACCAGGATCAAAATTTGTTGTATGCAAGGTTTCACAAGCAGTATGATGACCACTCAAACAATAACGACACTTATTGCAAGGAACGTGATGAGATACAAATACTCTATCGCCCACTTTATAACGTTCTACACCTTCTCCAACCTCAACAATAACTCCTGTGGCTTCATGACCTAGAACTCTGGGAGCCTTTTTAACACGATACCATTCCATTACATCACTGCCACAAATACCACAAGCCATTACCTTTAGCAATATTTCTCCAGGACCAATTTTTGGTTTCGGCATTTCCTCTATTCTAACATCTCTATTATTATAATACATCGCTACGCGCATCTTTTACACACTCTTAGTTCAAAACCGCCTTGAAATGAAAAATATTGGTGGAATTATTTTTTCCTCTCTTCCTTTAAGCTGTTAAATAGTTCAAAGGCTTCGTCTGGCGTAGCATTCTCGTGAACAACCGCTCTCACTGCCTGAATCATCGCCACTGGGTCTTCGGACTGGAATATGTTTCTGCCCATGTCTACTCCAATTGCGCCTTCCTGTATAGCATTGTATGCCATTTCTAGTGCTTCTTTTTCAGGTCGTTTCTTACCGCCCGCAATCACGATTGGAACAGGGCAAGTTTCCACCACTTTTGTGAAATCTTTGCAATAATATGTTTTGACCATGTGAGCACCAAACTCAGCTGCTATTCTGCATGCAAGTGAAAGGTAGCGAGCATCTCTTTCCATCTCTTTCCCAACTGCTGTAACGGCTAAAACAGGGATTCCATATCTTTCAGCTTCATCTATAACTTGTGCTAAGGCAAGAAGAGTGTCTCTTTCAAACTCTGATCCAACCATTATTGAAAAGGCTACTGCAGACGCATTAAGTCTTATTGCATCCTCCATTGAAGCAATAATACCTTCATGCAGTAGTTCTTTTCCAATTATACTGGTGCCACCGGAAATTCGTAGTACAATTGGTATGTCGACTTCTGGTTTAATATAGTTGCGTAAAGCACCTCGAGTAAGCATGAGAGCATCTGCATAGGGTATAAGTGGCTCAACGGTCTTGTCAAATTGCTCTAGACCCGCTGTAGGCCCCATGAAGTAGCCATGATCAACTGCTAGCATAACAGTACGTCCTGTTTTAGGTTTGATTATTCTTGACAAACGGTTTTTCATTCCCCAATCCATTTTAATAACACCTTCCCTCCTAGATTTCGAGTTATTCTTTAGGCTTAACAATTAAAAAGCCTTTCTCTATTAACCAATGGTGAAACTGCCATGCAGTGAATTTACAACTAGTTCTACAGGTTTGTCTTACTTTTTCATACTCTTCAGAGCCTTCTTTTAGAGAATCCAATTTAAGCTGTACTGGACACTTTACATCTCTGCAAAATTCCCTTCTTTTATAATCTACAAACCCTGGGATTGACATAATAATTGAAAAAAGGTTCTAGACTTATAAAGTTTTGGTGATGTTATCTTATTCTACGTTTTACCCATTTTTATTTTAAGCCAAAATATTAGACAACCAATTCCAGCCAGAAGGGATGAAAGGTAAAAAGTATTAATAATGGCTGTTATTTGAGCTTTTTCCAAAACATAACCTTTTTCAATAAATATTCTTGTTAAATGATCAGTGAAAAACCCTGAAATCATAATTGGTGCAACGCCAAAACTTAGTGTTGAAATCATGTTATATTGACCAAAATATTTTCCTCTTTTGTCTTCAGGTATAAGTTCAGCAACAAAGGCATAAGAGACAGTTGAGAATATTACTCGTACAACTCCTGCCAATACGCTAACTATGATCATCTCAAAAATACTCGTGGGAAAAGTGTATAGAATAGGTAGAAATATTGCCACAATGAACCCTATAAATAATATTGTTCTTTTCCCCTTTTTATCTGAAAGAATCCCTACTACAGGATTCGCTACAAGGTTAGCAATAGATGCAGCATTTCTAATTAAACTAATATCAAAACTTGTTGCAAATAAAGCGATACGAACATAATAGCTCAACAATTGCATTATAGAGGCTGAAGAAGCAGATACAAAGAAAAGAGCTATCAAAAACCAGTAAAACAAATACTTAAAGGAAAAATCATTTTCTTCAAAGACTGTAGTGAATGTTTTTTCGCGAAAAGAAACTAGTTGCTTTGGTTCTCCAACCGTTACAAATACTGTTAATGCACTAGCAAACATTATTCCTGAGGAAATATAAAATAAGTATGGAAAGCCTTGGGCTTTTGAAGGAAAATCATAAAGTAATCCACCAGCAAAAACGCCAATAATTCTTCCAATAGCCCCGACGGAATTAAGTTGACCCATTATAGTACCTCTCTCAGCGGGTTCAGTCATATCTGCGATTAAAGCTGACCAACCTACGTTGCTCATAGACCAAAAACTTTCCAAAAGAGTTAACCCAACTATTATCGTTAAAGCGTATAGAGTTTTAGCTTGGACAGGATTCAAACCAGTGTAAATAGACCAAGCAGTAGGAGACAAAAATATGTAAGCTACACCAGCTATTGTTTCCCCTATAACTATCAGTAGGCGGCGAACCTTAAGCTTGTCGCTTAAAGGACCCCATACAAATGTTTGAGTTAACGAGTTAGCTAGCATTGGTAAAGCCATAGCTAAAATAGCTTCTGTAAAACTTCTCTTCAAAACTTCAAGCATATAAAGAGTAAGGAAACCGTAGAAAAGCCCTCTCCGAGTCATGGCCATAAATTGGAAGCTTCCAAGTCCAATTTTCTCTCTTTTTCTCATTATATCACCCAAGAATGGTCTAACAAATGAATAAATCAAAGATAAAGAGACTCTGTCCACAAGTTTAGCAGTAGATAACAATACCACATTTTATTATAGTTTTAACTTTATCGAATCGGGCAAAACTCCGTAAAAATAACAAATAAATATTTTTCAACTATTAGCTGACTTTATCTTTCATCATCAATATCTTACTCATAAAAGGACCTTGTTGAAAAGTAATTTCGGAATTATTATTTTTAACAGATATATTCTGATATTTTGTAGTTACAATCACTTATTATGTAGTAGGCTGTTCACATCTAGCTTTACTGTATCTTAAAATAAATTAAACCAAAATAAGTGAGTAATAAAATTGTTAGATCTAAATTTTTCTAAATATGGATAATAACTAGAGTTTCAAAGGTCTTACTTAGTAAAATATTTTTGAGGAAACAATCGTTGTTGATTGGTGAAAAAGTTGGTTATTTTCGATGAAAATTTAATTGTAGAAGCTGTAGAAAAAATAGGACCCAGCGTAGTTACTATTGCAACAGTACAGATAGTTAAGAACATGTTTTTACAACCTGTACCTGTGAAAGGTATAGGGTCAGGGTTCGTAATAAAGTCAGATGGATATATATTGACCGCAAATCACGTTATTCGAAAAGCTAGAAGAATAGAGGTAATTCTACCTGATGGTGAAGCTTTAGAAGGAGATATAGTTGGAGCGGATCCAACAACCGATATAGCTGTTGTAAAAGTTGATGCCAAGAACTTGCCTGTAGCGAAGCTTGGTGACTCCTCGAAGTTGAAGGTTGGACAAATTGTAATAGCTCTTGGAAATCCCTTTGGATTAACTGGTGGCCCAACAGTTACAATGGGAGTAATTAGCGCATTAAATAGGTCGATACGTTCAAAGGTTCTGGTGCTTGAAGATTTAATACAAACAGATGCTGCAATAAACCCTGGAAACAGTGGTGGGCCTCTCGTAAATATTCATGGGGAAGTTATAGGTGTTAACACTGCCATAATTCCCTATGCTCAAGGTATAGGATTTGCTGTTCCAATTAATTTAGCTAAAAAGGTTTCAGAAGAGTTAATAGCTTATGGTAGGGTTATTAGACCTTGGATAGGTGTAATAGGTATAGGTATCAGTAAGAGGATAGCAACATACTACAATCTTCCAATAGACAAGGGAGCATTAATTATTGAAGTTGTGCCTAGAAGTCCAGCTTACAAAGCAGGTATTAGAGTTGGAGATATAATTACTAGTGTTGACGATGTTCCCATCAATAACGCGGATGACTTAAAGAAAGAAATAAGTAAGAAAAAAATAGGAGAAGAAATAGAAATTCAAATTATTAGAGGTAATAGAAAAGGTATCGTAACAGTTGTGCCTGAGGCACAATAACTACTTCAGATAATTGAATATGTTTAGTAATGTTGGTGAATGTCATGGAATTATTTGTCTTCGGTCTTGTTGAAAGAGAGGCTGGCAAAACAACGGTGTCAAAAACATTATTGCATTTCTTTAAGGATTTAGGGCTAGATTTTACGCCTTTTAAGCCTATGAGTGGCCATAATTTATGGTATCAATGGCACGCACTTAAACAATGTATTAAACAGGAGAAGCTTTTCTGCGAAGACATATATCACCTTAAAGAAGCAGCCAACACAGATATACTGATAGAGATATTGAATCCCGTGGACTTATTATTAGCTCCTCTTGACCTTGACTATTTTATAAATGAAGGAGCTGAAACAGAATTTTACATGTCAGATCCTACAGCGGCATTAGTAATGGAAAGAATAACCATGATTAATCGTGGTGAAATCAAAAACATGTATTTGGTGAATAGCGCTTTAGAAACACATTTAAAATATCTTAAACCGGT
>Ga0209426_1001250_pt1 | contig 16789 bp, 16 predicted proteins | sample Deesub1362B_J571_FD_187697 | JGI IMG/M metagenome (GOLD analysis project Ga0209426, IMG submission 187697) | Deep oceanic, basalt-hosted subsurface ecosystem from Juan de Fuca Ridge flank, Pacific Ocean, CORK Borehole 1362B_J2.571 (SPAdes)... ...
GGCGGGGTGCTCAGCGCCGCCATCTCCAGGGTATTGAGGGCAACCCGGGCGTCATTATTGGACAGGGTGATGAGGTGGCTCATCGCTTCCGGGGCTACCTCCACATTGAGCGCCCCCAGGCCGCGCAGGCTATCTTTCAGCGCCCGGGTGATGATGACCTGAATCTCGTCCTCGGTCAGGGGCTTGAGCGGCATGACCCGGCAGCGGGAGAGGAGAGGGGAGGTGACCTCAAAGGAGGGGTTCTCCGTGGTCGCCCCGATGAGGGTGACGGTGCCGTCCTCAACGTAGGGCAGCACCGCGTCCTGCTGCGTTTTATTGAAGCGGTGAATCTCATCAATGAAGAGGATGGTCTTCTGCAGGTGCATCTGGCGGCGCCCTTTGGCCTCCTCTATGATGCGGCGCAGGTCGGCGACGCTGGCGCTGACGGCGCTCACCGGGCTGAAGTGGGCCCCAGTGGTGTTGGCGATGATATACGCCAGCGTGGTTTTGCCGCAGCCCGGCGGCCCCCATAGTATCATGGAGGGTATCTTGCCGCTTTCAATCGCCTTTCTTAATACTCGTCCCGGCCCGATGAGGTGCTCCTGGCCGACGAAGGTGTGCAGGCTGGTGGGGCGCATCCTGGTGGCGAGCGGCGCCTCCTGGATTTTTTGTTCCTCACCTTGCTGCTCAAACATATCCATGCTCATAGCGCACCTCCCTTTCTCGTACCCCCTCTCTTGGTGATGCGAAGCTCTTTATTTTCATCTGCCTTCCCAGGCGGGCATCCTGGCCAGGTGCTCCTTGGCTGCCTTCTCGGCGGTTTCCCTATCCATATTTTGGGACAGCATCATAAAGTTGACCATGCCTTGAAACACTTCTTGATAGCTTTTGAGGCTGCCATCTGGGCGGGAACAATGTACACAGTACACATTTAGCGGGTTTCCGCCACCAAAATCTTCGGGCTTGGTCATGGGCATACCACAGCTCAGACAATTCTTGGCTGTCTTGGAGGCCTGGTTAAAGGTCAGCTTGTAGCCATTGACATCCTCGATGGTGAAGTCCCTGATGCCGTATGGTTCGTCTTTTATCCCAACCGCGATCTTAGCCCCTTTCTTTTTTACTTCATGGTAATACTCGTCAATGTCTCCGTCAATTTGCAGATACAGATTTACGCCAACACCCAGCCTTTCTTCACTGCCAAGGCCGAGATTTGCCGCTGGGATAAACATGAGCACCATCCCATCTTTGGCAAGGTCAGCGTATTCTGGATTATTGGCGTCAGGGAAAGCCATCCCCATCTTAAATCCGAGGACGTTCTGGTAAAATGCGATCGTTTCCTTCATGTCTCTGGCGGCTAAGGTGGGAGAAATATACCCCATTTTAATGACCTCCTCGTTTCTTCTTTCACTCCCCCGCTCACTTATACCTCTTCACCTCAAAGCGGTAGAGGGTTACCAGCTCCTCGGGGCCGATTCCCGCCTTCTGGCGGCAGATGGAAATCTGCTGCTCCACGCTATCCACCCCCTCAAGGTCGGGCAGAAGCAGCCCCCGCCGGAAGCCGCTCTCCACGATGACCCCGTACTTCTTGGGGTCAAGCTCGCTTTTGTCTCTCACCGGCCTGGGGGTGGTGAGGACGTCAACGCTATATTCAAGGTCTTTTAGCTCTTCCGGGGCGACGGGGGGAAAACGGGGGTCTCTGGTGGCGGAGCTGATAGCATTGGAGATAATCTCCTCGGCGACATTGCGCCTGGTGGGCTCAAAGGTGCCGATGCAGCCCCGGAGCTCGCCGAACTTGTGCAGGGAGACAAAGACCCCAGCCCTCTTTTGCATCTCCGGGGTAAGCTCCTCGGGTGGTGGGGGGACCTTGCCTTCCCTGACGTAGCTCTCCACCGTCGCCTTGGCCAGCTTCACCAGCGGGTGCATTTCCACCGCCTTGATGATGATGCCGGCATAGCCGACGACGCTGGTATAATCGCCGGTGGTATCGCCGCTGGTCTGGTAACTTATCAGCTCAGCCGCCTTTGCCCCCAGTTTTTTGGCGGCGCAGATGAGGACGGCGGTGGGGGCATAGCCGCACATTGAGATATTTGATTCCTCAACTCTCTTTAATAGCTCATCTTCATCCAGATGCAGTATGGCCTCGATGGCCTGGCTGTCCTTGCTGCGCGCTGACTCCTGGGGCTCGTAGTGGGTCATATCGCTGCTGGCGATGATGACCACCTCTCTCTTGAGCTCCCCAACGGCGCGGGCGATGTCCTCGCCGACCTCTTTATATATAGCGGCGCTGGCGTGGGCCAGGGTTATGGGCACTATCCTCACCTCGGGCCGGAAATACTGCAGAAATGGTAGCTGAACCTCTATGGAGTGCTCATACTGGTGGGCGGCGGCGTCCTCCTGGAGGTGGCGAGAGGTGGCCAGAATCTGCTCGGCGAGCTCGCTGTCAATCTCCACCTCGCCCAGAGGGGTTTGCCACCTGCCCCGGGTCATGATGCTTAAGGGTTTGCCCATACCGGTGTGGTTGGGCCCCATGATGATGAAGGTGTCTTTGAACTTGATGCGGGAGATAACGGCCCCGGCCACCGCCCCGGAGTAAACGTATCCGGCGTGGGGGGAAACTGCCCCGAGCGCCTCCTGTTTTTCCGCCTCCTCGTCAAGGAGCGTTGCGAGCATTTGCCTCAGCTGTGAGGCTGACCCGGGGTAGAACTGCCCGGCGACAACTGGACTTCTCACCATTTTGCCCCTCCTTCAGGTGTCCTGAAATTGAGCTCGGCCCCGCAGAACTTGCACTTTGACCCTTCTAGCCCCACCACCTCGGTCTGGTAGCCAAACCTGCGCACCACGAGCTTGCCGCAGGAATAGCAGACGGTGTTCTCGCTGTGGTGGCCGGGGACATTGCCGGCGTAGATGAACTTGAGGCCGGCGCTCCGCCCGATGTCATAGGCCCGCTCCAGAGTGGAGATGGGCGTGGCGGGCAGGTGCCTCAGGTGGTGGTGGGGGTAGAATCTGGTGACGTGCCAGGGAGTGAGCTCTCCCAGCTCATCCCGTATCCAGCGGGCGAGCCCCTCAAGTTGCTGGTCATCATCGTTCATGGTGGGGATGATGTTGGTGACCACCTCAACGTGCATCCGCCACTTCTCTTTGGCGCGCTTGGCCACCTCAAGTATCCCCTGCCAGCGGGGTATCTTGGCTAGATTACGGTAGAAGGCGTCGGAGAAGCCCTTGATATCAACGCGCCAGGCATCGAGATAAGGCCCGATGGCGTCCAGTGCCTCTGGGGTGATGTAGCCATTGGTGACGTAGACGGTATAGAGGTGGTGCTGCTTGGCCAGTTTGGCTGAATCCAGGGTGTACTCAAACCAGACGGTCGGCTCATTGTAAGTCCAGGCGATGCCCTGGCAATGGTAGCGCTGGGCAAGCTCAATGGCGGTCTGGGGCGGGAGGTCACGGGAGCCACGCCAGGGCTCACTCTCTTCGGGGCAGGAGATCTCCCAGTTCTGGCAGTGCTGGCAGTGGAAGTTGCAGCCCCACCCGCCAATGGAGAAAGCTAAACTAGCCGGGAAGAAGTGAAATAAGGGCTTTTTCTCAATCGGGTCGGCGGCGACGGATGACGCCTGGGCGTAGTTCATGTTGTATAGCGTGCCGCCCCGGTTCCGGTACATGTGGCAGACGCCAGCTCTCTCCGGCCCTATCTGGCAGCGCCACTGGCAGATATGGCACCTCACCCTGGCGCCGGATAGCTTTTCTGAGAGCATCGCCTCATGCATAAGCTGGCCCTCATCCTTAACCTAATTATATCACCGAAACACCCCAAGTTATAGCCTGTTTTAGCACTTTACCAATGAGACGCCAGGGATTATAATAAATCGGCGAGTTTATGAGATATAGCCGGAGGTGAAGCTTGGTTAGTTTATATCTGGTCTCTGCGGAAGAAGGCGCGGGCAAGACCGCCATCGCCGCTGGTATAGCCAGGCGCCTGGCTGGTGACGGCAAAAAAGTGGGTTTTCTGAAGCTAGTCACCGGGGACAAAATGCCGGAGGGCGGTGAGCGCGATGCCGGATTTATGAAGCAGCTCTTGGGGCTGAAAGAGCCGGCGGAGGCGCTCTCCTTGCTGGTGGGCAGCGGGAAGAGCGCAGCGGACAAGATTAAGGAAGCCTGCGCTTCCCAAGATAAGGACGTTATCATCATCGAGGGGAGGTGCGGGCAAAGCCCGAATGATGAGTTCAGCCAGGCTGCCTATGAGGTAGCCAAAGCGCTCAAGGCCAAGGTGATGGCTGTGGAAGGCTATAAGCAGGGGGCAGTTCTCCAGTTTGTTCATAGCTATAAAGGGTTTGGGGAAAATTTGTTAGGCATCATCCTGAACAAGGTGCCGAAAAGTCAGCTCCAGCGCGTGTGTGAGGAGGTAACCTCTAGCTTCGGTGCCGGGGAGTTAGCCATCCTGGGGGTGCTTCCTGAAGATAGAGCTCTGCTGGTGCTGACGGTGGGCGAACTGGCCGGCCATATTCAGGGAGAAATATTGAATGATGCGGAAAAGTCAGCGGAACTAGTGGAAAACCTCATGGTGGGGGCAATGGTGGTGGACTCTGGTCTGGACTACTTTGGCCGCAAGGCGGGCAAAGCGGTGGTGGTCAGGGCTGACCGCCCCGATATGCAGATGGCGGCGCTGGAGACTCCTACTAAGTGTCTCGTGCTCACCGGCGGCGCGGGGCCAGTTGATTACGTCCGTTACAAAGCTGAGGAAAAAGGCGTTCCCCTTATCCTCACCAAAAGCGATACCGCCACCGTCATCCAGCGCATTGAGGATGCCCTGGACCAAGCCAGATTCGGCCAGGAGAAGAAAATGAGTAAGCTAGCCGAAATCCTGGAGAAGAACCTTGACTTCCAGGCAGTGTATAAGGAGCTGGGCCTGATAAGTTAGGCGAGGCCTGGCAGGCTTTATTGGTAACTGCGTCCGTGTTTTATCCCCCTCTTTTTAGGGAGAGGGGGAAATTTTTCCGCTTTAACTGGTCAAATAGGCGGCGAAGTCTCTTATAATTGAGTTAGGGCCTGGTTTTTGGTAATCTAGGGGGTGGAGGCGCATTTTGGTATGGAAAGCGGGGGAGAGAGGCAGACCTATGCTGCCGCCGGCGTCAATATTGACCTTGCCGCCAAGGTCAAGGAGCTCATCGCCGGACAGGCGCGGACCACGCATCGCCCTGAGGTCTTGAGTGGGGTGGGCTTCTTCGGCGGGCTCTTTGAATTCAAGGGCTATGAGCAGCCAGTTCTGGTGGCCAGCGTTGACGGGGTGGGCACCAAGCTGAAGATTGCCACGGCGCTGGGTAAACATGACAGCATCGGCATTGACCTAGTTAGTCACTGCGTCAATGATATCCTTACCTGTGGCGCCGAGCCCCTTTTCTTCTTGGACTACATCGCCATGGGGAGGCTAGTGCCGGAGCAGGTGGCGGCGGTGGCGCAAGGGTTGGCCCAAGCCTGCCGCGAGGTCGGCTGTGTCTTGATTGGCGGCGAGACCGCCGAGATGCCCGGGATATACGCCGGGGAGGATTATGACCTGGTGGGCTTTATCATCGGCGTGGTGGAGAAGGAAAAAATTATTCTGGGGAAGAAAATCATGGCCGGGGATATCATCATCGGCCTACCTTCCAGCGGGCTGCATACCAACGGCTACTCGCTAGTGCGCAAGCTCTTTGCTCCTGAGGAGTTGGGCAAGCGCTTCCCCGAGCTGGGGAGGACTCTGGGCGAGGAGCTTCTGGAACCTCACCGTTGTTATTATAAACAGCTTAAGCCGCTACTATCGCTAGTCAAGGGCATGGCGCATATCACCGGTGGCGGCCTGGTGGACAACGTGCCCCGGGTCTTGCCTGGGGGCTTAATGGCGCGGTTTGATAGTTCTGCGTGGACAGCCCCCCCCATTTTTCAGCTTATCCAGCAGCGGGGCAACGTGGCCCGTGACGAGATGTACCGGGTGTTCAATATGGGCATCGGCATGGTGCTCATCTGCTCACCAGATGCCGCCGGCCAGCTGAGAAAGGAGCTTCCGGAGGCCAAAGTCATCGGGGAGGTGGTAAAACAAGAGGGAGAAGCCAGGGTGGTTATCAAGTAATGGTGCCCTAGCTGCCAAGACGGAGAGGAATGGAGCTATGAGCAGTAGGCAATATTTTGATGCGGTGGCCCGCGAGTGGGATAAGATGCGCCAGGCCTTCTACTCTCAAGCGGTGAGGGAAAAGGCTATTGCGGTGGCGGAGGTGAAGCCAGGCAAGCTGGCTGCTGATATTGGAGCCGGGACAGGCTTTATCACCGAAGGGCTTGTTCAAAGAGGTTTGTGGGTGATTGCGGTAGACCAGTCTGAAGCCATGCTCGGGGAGATGAAGCATAAATTTCAGGATATTGACACGGTTGATTACCGCCTGGGCGAAGCTGAGAACCTCCCAATTGAGGATGAGGCGGCTCACTACGTGTTCGCCAACATGTGTTTGCACCATGTCGAAAACCCACCAGTGGCCATCAAGGAGATGGTGAGAATCTTAAAGCCTGGTGGCAGGCTGGTAGTTACTGATCTGGACGAGCATAATTTTGAGTTTCTTAAAGCAGAGCATCGTGACCGCTGGCTGGGTTTCCAGAGGGAGGAAGTCAAACGCTGGTTTATTGAGGCGGGGCTCAAAGGGGTAAAGGTTGAGTGTGTTGGGGAGAGCTGCTGCTCTGAGTCCAGCTGCGGAGACGAATATGCCAGTGTTAGCATCTTCGTGGCTTCGGGTGAGAAGTGAGTCGAGGTGCACTAGAGAATAAAATGAGACGGAGGTCTTAATGCGAGCCATTATCAGCGTTTCTGACAAAGCCGGGGTAACCGATTTTGCCCGGGATTTAAGCCAGCTTGGCTTCGAAATCTTCAGCACTGGCGGCACCAAAAAAGCATTGGCAGAGGCTGGGGTGCCGGTCAGGAGCATCTCTGAGATCACCGGCTTTCCCGAGATTCTCGACGGCCGGGTAAAGACTCTGCATCCTAAAGTTCATGGCGGGCTTCTAGCCAAGCGAGACCTTCCCTCCCATATGGCGGAGCTAGCTGAAAATAAGATTGAGCCGATTGACCTAGTGGCGGTCAATCTCTATCCCTTTGTCCAGACGGTGGCCAAAGAGGGGGTTACCCTTGATGAGGCGCTGGAGAATATTGACATCGGTGGCCCAACCATGATTCGGGCGGCAGCCAAGAATTTCCCCAGCGTCATCGTGGTGGTTGACCCGGCTGACTATCAGCTAGTATCGGAGAAATTGAGGCAGGGAGGTCTATCGCTGGAGGAACGTAAGCGTCTGGCGCAGAAGGCTTTTCAGCACGTGGCGGTGTATGATACCGCCATCTCCCAGTACTTAAGACAGGATACCGAGGCCTTTCCTGAAGAGATGACTATCGCTCTCAAGAAGCGCTACGGGCTCCGCTATGGGGAGAATCCCCATCAGCGGGCGGCCTTCTATGCCGAGCAGGTGGTTGGTGGCAGGCGAGATACCGGCATTACCTGGGCAAAACAGCTATGGGGGAAGGAACTTTCCTTTAACAATATTCTGGATGCTGACGCTGCCTGGGGGGTGGTCACTGACTTTGCCGCCCCCACGGTGGCCATCATCAAGCATACCAATCCCTGCGGGCTAGCCAGCCACGATGATATCGCCGAGGCCTACCGGCGGGCGCTCAGTGGCGACCCGGTGGCTGCCTTTGGCGGCATTGTCGCTATAAATCGAGCCGTTAGTCCGGCCACCGCTGAAGAGCTACGTAAGACTTTCTACGAGATAATCATCGCCCCTGAGTATGAGGCCGAGGCGCTGGAGATACTGAAGCAGAAAAAAGACCTGCGGATTTTGGCGGCGGAATTACCACCCGCCTATGGCATATCTCATGAAGGCTACCTTGATTTCCGCCGGGTGAAGGGCGGCTTTCTCGTCCAGAGCTCGGATTCCCTGGCGGAGGATAGTGTTAACCTTAAGACGGTGACCAGACGTGCGCCAACCGAGGCGGAGATAAGAGACCTGCTTTTTGCCTGGCGGGCGGTAAAGCATGTCAAATCCAACGCCATCGTGCTGGCCAAGGATCGGACGCTGGTGGGCATGGGCGCCGGGCAACCTAGCCGCATCGTCAGTGCTCAAATCGCCAAGGAGAAGGCGGGGGAGAAGGCGAAGGGCAGTGTGCTGGCTTCGGATGCCATGTTCCCCTTTCCTGACGTGGTGGAGCTGGCCGGAACTAGCGGGGTAACCGCTATCATCCAGCCCGGCGGCTCAATCAGGGATGAGGACTCAATCCAGGCGGCGGATAAATACAATATCGCCATGGTCTTTACTGGGGTCAGACATTTTAGGCACTAAAATAATAAACACCAGAGTGGAGGTGAATAATTATGGCTAATGCCGTTCTGGTGGTTGATATGCTCCGTGGTTTCCTGGAGGAGGGCTATCCCCTGTCTATCGGGGCTGAATCCCGCCGCATCATCCCTAATGTGCAGAGGCTCATAGAGCAGGAACTTGCCCGTGGCTCCAAAATCTTCTTCATCTGCGACCATCATGACCCGGATGACCTTGAATTTAAGATGTTTCCTCCCCACTGCATTGAGGGCACTGCTGAGGCAGAGGTCATCCCGGAACTGGCCAAGTACCCCGGGGAAGTCATCCCCAAGAAGAGATATAGCGGCTTTTTCGGCACCACGCTGGAGGCGAAGTTGAAAGAGCTTAAACCAGAGAAGCTGATCATCTGCGGGGTGCTGACCAATATCTGTGTGCTGCATACCACGGCTGACGCCCGCAACCGGGATTACCCGGTTGAGGTGCCGGTGGACTGCGTTGCCTCTCCTGATGAGGGGGCGCACCAGTTTGCCCTGGAGCACATGGAGAAGGTGCTGGGGGCGAAACTGACCAGTGTGGGGGGATGAGATGAAGCGAGCCAAATTTGAACCGACGGAGGCGGTCCTTTCTGGCGAGACGACTGATATTTACTTTGCCCGCACCGTAGAGATACTGTGCTACGAGGGATTAAACCCGGTGGCCACCATGGAGGTCTTTCCCAGCCGGGCTGGGATGCTCTGCGGCATCGAGGAGGTCAAAGCGCTGCTGGATAAAATCTTGCCCGAGGATAACCGTGAGGTATGGGCGCTGGACGAGGGTGAGGAGATGGAGCGGAAAGAGGTGGTCTTGCGCATCACGGCGCCCTATCAGAGCTATGGGATGTATGAAACGCCCATCCTGGGCATTTTGGCTCACTGCAGTGGCTGGGCCACCGCCGCCAGAGAGTGCGTGGCCGCCGCCCGGGGCGTACCCGTTATCAGCTTTGGTGCCCGCCACGTTCATCCTTCGGTTGCCGGGATAATGGATTACTCGGCCATGGTTGGTGGCTGTGCTGGCTGCTCCAGCGTGGTTGGGGCCAAGCTTTGGGGCATTGAACCAACCGGAACCATACCCCACGCCCTGATCATCATCATGGGGGACACGGTCAAGGCAACCATCGCCTTTGATAAGTACATGCCACCGGGAGTGCCCCGTGTGGCGCTGGTTGATACCTTCAAAGACGAGGCTGAGGAGAGCCTGCGGGTGGCGGAGGCACTAAGAGACAAATTAAGCAGTGTGCGCTTGGACACCCCCGCCGAGCGAGGCCGGGTTACCGCTGACCTGGTGAAGGAGGTGAGGGCCAGGCTGGACCTAGCTGGCTTCAACAAGGTGAAGATCTTCGTCAGCGGTGGCCTTGACCCGGAGCGCATCACCTACTTTCTGGATAGCGGGGCTCCGGTTGACGGCTTTGGCGTGGGAAGTTACATTAGCGGTGCTAGGCCCATTGATTTTACCGCTGACCTGCATGAGGTGGAAGGTAAGCCAATCGCCAAACGGGGCCGAATCCCGGGCATTACTCCCAACCCGAGGCTGAAGCGAGTGATGTGATACGGCAATAATAAGAGAGGCTTGAAATGAAGGAAGCGGAAATAAAGAAGGTGGTGAGGGAAGGCTATGCCCGCAGAGTCCGGGAGAGGAGCTCCTGCTGTGCCCCGTCTGGCGCTGATCTCAGCCGCAAGGTGAGCAGGGCGATAGGCTACACCGATGAGGAGCTCAGCTCTGTTCCCGAAGGGGCCAATCTGGGCCTTGGCTGTGGTAATCCGGTGGCTCTGGCATCTTTAGCTCCAGGAGAGACGGTTCTTGACCTTGGCTCGGGCGCTGGCTTTGACGCTTTCCTGGCCGCAGGCAGGGTTGGCCGGAAGGGGAAGGTCATCGGCGTTGACATGACCCCGGAGATGATCGAGCAAGCCAGAGCAAACGCCCAAAAGGGCGGCTACACCAATGTGGAGTTCAGGCTGGGGGAGATTGAGAATATCCCGGCAGCGGACAGTTCCGTGGATGTGGTCATCTCCAACTGCGTGATCAATCTTTCTCCGGATAAAGCTAGAGTCTTCGCCGAGGCATTCCGGGTGCTCAAACCCGGCGGCCGGCTGATGGTATCCGATATTGTTTTACTCAAAGAGCTACCCGATTTCATCAGGAACTCCATGGTTGCCTATATCGGCTGCGTGGCCGGGGCCATGCTGAAAAACGAGTATTTGGAGACGATAAGGGACACCGGCTTTCAGCAAGTTAAGGTGGTTGATGAGGCCGCTTTCCCGGTGGAATGGGCCCTTGGTGACCCGGCGGTGCAGGCGATAATTGACAAGCTGAATCTGGCTGAGGATAAGCTTAAGGACATCGCCAGCTCGGTGGTGAGCATCAAGGTTCAGGGTATCAAACCAAAGTAAAAAGGCCCACCTCGCGGACGAGCGCACTAAAAGCGTACTCTGATTAGGGGTCTGATATTGGCCGGAATGATGCCCCACGTGCCGGGGACGCCGGGTGGCCGGGAGACTTCAATTCTCTTGCCCTCAACTTCTGCCCAACCATGGATAACTGGTATCGTCATCCACCAGAGCCCCAGCACGTGAGCTCTGACCAGGCCAATGCAGGCCACCACCTTGGCCGGTATCCCCAGCCTTTGGCACTCCCGCTTAAGTTTGAGGGATTTAATGAAGCAATCGTTGGTGAGAAAATTATATGGTTCGCGCCGCAGCCTCTCGGCTATCTTCTCTGCTTTTTCCAGGTGGCTCACCTTGCTGACCTTACCATCTCCAGACGCAGCACTTTTTGGGTGGTCTCGGTGACCTTGACCCGCTCATCTATCTGCCAGCCGGCCACCCAGACGATGTGCTGGGGTGAGCAGACGATGGGGATTCGCCCCCGCCAGGGGCGGGGGATTTTGCGGTCGATCATGAACTCATTCAGCTTCTTGGGCTGGCTCATCCCCAGCGGCTGAAACCGGTCGCCGGGCCGGCGGGGACGCACTAGGAGTTTACGTCCAACCTTATCCAGGTCAAAATAGGCGGTGAAGTCATTATCTTTTTCCTTCATCTCCTCCCGGCCGATGATTGAGGCGGTAACCTGCCATCCCGGTAGCTCTGTCTTTCCCGGTATCACAAGAGCGAACTCACCCTCCAGCACTGGGTAAGGGGATAGGGCAGCAGGGTCAGGGCCGAGGAGATACTCATCATACTGGATGGAGAAGACCAGCCCCCCCAGGAGGATGATTTTCTTCCCGGCTGGCTTGGATAAGGCCTCCATCATATCCTCAATGTGGCAGGTCTCCACGTCCTTGAGCGTGCCCAGCAGCTTCTCCAGGGCAGTGCGGAGGAGGTGGCGCTTGAGGGCGGGGGGTAACTCAAGAAATTTTGCTTTATCAAAGGTGATGCTCTTTCCTTGCTCCCGGGTGATTTCATCCCAGCGGCGGGCGGCTTCCTCCTCTAGGAAAGCGAGGTCATCGGCGGCGATGTGGGCAGTTCGGAGCAGGGCCTCCGCCACCCTGGGGTTGTAGCTCCGGAGCAGCGGCAGGAGCTGCTGGCGGATGCGGTTCCTCAGTGGGGAGAGGGAGAGGTTTGAGGCGTCAAGCCGGGGCTCAAGCTCAAGCTGCTGGCAGTAGAGAGCTGTCTCCTCCCGGCTTAGCGGGAGGAGCGGTCTGGCTATGATCAGGCTGCCTCCAGCGGGGGATTGCCACCGGCTGGAGGGTAGTAGCCCCCTCAAGCCCTTGGTGCCGCTCCCCCGTATCAAGTGCATCAGTATGGTCTCAATATGGTCGTCAGCGGTATGCCCGACGGCCACCCGGTCGGTGCCGATGCTTTCCGCAACCTGAGCCAGGAAGGTGTAACGCACCTCACGCGCTGCCTCTTCCAGGGAGAGACGCTGCTCGGCCCGGTAGGCTTTGACATCACGCCGCTCGATGGTGGCGGGTAGGTCTAGCTTCCGTGCTAGCTGAGCCACGTACTCGGCGTCAGCCTCGGACTCAGCCCCGCGCAGCTGGTGATTCAGGTGAGCCACGTGCAATTTAGTGCCCAGTTTATCCCTCAGCTTGCACAGGATATGGAGTAGACACACTGAATCCGGGCCACCTGACACCGCCACCACCAGCCGCGGCTCGGGTATCAGTCCGTGCTCACGGATGAAGCCTTCCACCCGTGCCACCAGCGCATCTGGGTCTGGTCTTTTCTCCGTCATGGCTGGCTAGTCTACCCTGCTGCTTTTCCTTTTCTGGTCAGGCGGGCAAGCTCGTATATCCCGCTGGCGGTGAGAACTGAATTGATGACGATGATGGGTAGTAACTTTAGGATGATGCCGTAGGCCAGAAAGGAAATCGCTGCCACCGTGAGTAAAATCTTGACCGCATAGATATTTCTCAGCAGCATGGAGACGATGAGGCAAGCGCCGGCGAAAAATCCCAATACGTCAATCATTTTCCCTCCTCGCTCTTTTCCGACTTTTCCGAAGCGTTAAAAGCTTAGCCCGCCTGCAGGATGAGTTTGGTGCGGTGTATTGACTTTGGATACCGGCCAAAACCGAGGGCGAGAGCGACCTGCTCCGGCCTTCCCGAGCCCTGGCTATCACAGCGCAGCCTCATCCCGATAACGCAGTGCCCCTCCTGCCAGCTAGCAAGCCACAGGTCATCAATCAGCGCCCTCAGGTCATAGTGCCGTGGGCCGGTGTCTCGCTGATGCTGCCAGGGGAGATTCTCCAGGGCAAGCAGGGAGGCGATGGCTGATTCTATCTCCTCACGCCGTTTTTCCGTTTCCAGCTCAACGCGGTATTCAGCATAGCGAACCTGGGATTGAAGCGAGGGCAAGGTTGGGGCGATGGGATATACCTGAAGTATCTCGATGCCGTATGGCAGCTGCTGGCTCACCGCGGCGGTGAAGAAGTGGGGCGAGACTGGCCTAGCTAGAATGATATCCATGAGCTCAGCCTGGCTGGTTACACCCACGGCTAGGGGCGCCGCCAGCGAGAGGCGGGGGCGAGGGTTAAAGCCCTCGGAGTAGGCCAGAGGTATTCCGGCCCGGATAAGCGCTCTCTGCCAGAGGCGCATTAAGTCCAGATGGGAGATGAATTTCACCTCCTGCCCTCGGCTGAATCTGATGCGCAAACGCTGCACCTTCTTCCCGCAACTCCTCCCGCGGCCTCACTTTTTCTCTTCAGCCGGAGCTTCAAGGCTGGCGCCCGTCTTTTCCTTGGTGAGCAGGATTTTCTCGATTTTATGGCCGCGCATTTCGGTGATCACCAGCTTCAGGTTCTTGTACCTCAGCTGCTCATTGGGCCTGGGTATGTGCCCGAGGAGGTGGAGGACGAACCCGGCGACGGTCTCATAATCACCTTCAGGTAGCTCCAGGCCCATTTCCTCATTGACTTCCTCAATGCGCATGCTGCCGTCAATCTGGAAGGTGTACTCGTTGATGACCTCGTACTCCTTTTCCACCTGGGCCAGCTCATCCCCCACCGGGCCCACGATCTCCTCAACGAGGCGGCTGAGGCTGACGATGCCGGCGGTGCCGCCGAACTCATCAACGACGACGCACATGCGGTAGTTCTTATCGCGCATTTCGGCGAAGAGCTCGTTGATGCGCTTGGTTTCCGGGGCGAAGTAGGCAGGGCGGACCAGCTCATCAATGGTGGAGTCATCGGAGATTAAGCCTTTGGCCTGGGCCATGAGGACATCCTTGACCGAGAGGATGCCGATGACGTTGTCCATGTTTTCTTGATAGACAGGAAAGCGCGAGAGGGGGTTTTCCGCGTAGAGGGCGAGGAAGTCGGAGATTTTGGCGCCCTTCTCAATGGCGATGACCTCGGGCCTGGGGATCATCACCTCGCGCACAGGCCTATCGCCGAATTCAAAGACCTTGTGCAGCATCTCGGCCTCAGCCTCCTCCACGGTGCCCTCCTTGTGGCCCACTGAGATCATGGTGCGGATCTCATCATCGGTCACCAGAGACCTGGGGGCGGATTTTCCTCCCACTAGTCTAGCAAACCCGGAGGCGATCCAGCTTAAGGTTATGACGAAGGGGGTGAAGAGCCAGGAGATGAGCTCCAGGGGGCGGGCGAAGATTATGGACAGCTTCTCGGCATGCTGGGCGGCGATGGTCTTGGGGGTGGTCTCGGCGAAGATGAGCAGGAATAGAGTAACGCTTATGGTGGCGATGATCACCCCCCTCTCCCCCCAGATGGAGATGGCCAGCGCTGTGGCCAGAGCAGCGGCGGCGGTGTTGACTAAGTTATTGCCCAGGAGCACGGTGGAGAGCAATCTCTCCGGACGCTCCAGCATTCGGGCCACCCGCCTAGCGCCTCTGATGTTATTCTCAACTAGATGTTTGACTCTTATCCTCTGCAGGGAGACGAAGGCGGTTTCTGAGCTGGAGAAGAAGGCGGAGAGCACGAGGCAGATGATAAGGAGTGCTAGGTATAAGTCAGGGTCGGACATCGAGACCACTTCCTGAAATAATCATAGCACTGCGAGATGAAGCTGTCAAAGGAGAGGAATGCCTTGAGGCTCCTTAAGCCTGCCTCAGGGTATCCAGGACAGCTTTCTCCACTTTGAGCTCATACCCCTGCTCCAGGCGACCGAGATAATCGGCGGAGACATTTGCCCGGCGGGCGCACTCCTCAAGCGATAGGCCGAGACGCTGCCGCAGCTCGCGGATGTTACTGCCCACCCTCTTCGCCTCCGTCCTCTGAAGCACGATCACCCCGCCACCTGCCAGAGAGACCTCGCTCAAAGCCTTTGCCTCCTTATGTTTAGCATTTGGTATAGCCGCAGACGCGGCAGATGAAACAGCCTTCCTGGTAGACCAGCATGTTGCTGCAATCCGGACACTGCCCGGCCAGGTTCTTGGCCAGGCCATAGTCTTCTGGCTTGGGCTTACCCTCATGGCCGCCGGTGTGCTTTTCCAGCACGCTGGCGATGGCATCGGCGCAGGAGAGGATGGACTTGCCCTCCTCCCAGGCAATTGAGGGGCAGCGGATGCCGCGGAGCTGCTTTACCACCGAGGCCGCGTCCACGCCTGCCCGGAGCGCTAGAGAGATGAGCCGGCAGGTGGCCTCAAGCTGGGCCGAGGCACAGCCCCCCGCCTTGCCCAGGTTGGAGAAGACCTCAAACGGGCCTTGCTCATCAGAATTGATGGTTACGTAGAGAGAGCCGCAGCCGGTGGTCACCCTTTCCGTTATCCCGGTGGTTACCTTGGCCCTCTTGCGCGGGGTGAGTTTGCTCCCTTCAGCTTTCTCTGGCTTGCCGGTGGTCAGCACTTGACTCTCGCGGCTCCGGTCCCGGTAGATGGTTATCCCTTTAAGCCCCTCCTCATAGGCCAGCATATATACCTTGGCCACATCCTCCCGAGTGGCCTCGTGGGGGAAGTTCACCGTCTTGGATACGGCGTTGTCGGTGGACTTCTGGAAGGCAGCCTGCATCCTGACGTGCCACTCTGGGGTTATCTCGTGGGCGGTGACAAACACCCGCTTGATTTCATCGGGTATGCCCTCAATCTCACGCAGGTGAGCCCCCTCTGCCAGCTTCTGCATCAGCTCCTCGGAGTAGAAGCCGCCATTGCGGGCGGCCTGCTCAAAATAGGGGTTCACCTCCACCAGGCGGGTGCCATCCAAGATGTTCTTGGTGTAGCTTAAGGCGAAGAGGGGCTCAATGCCGCTGGAGCAGCCGGCGATCATGCTCAAAGTCCCAGTGGGGGCGATGGTGGTGCGGGAGGCATTCCTCACCCTAGGCCCACCGGGGACATCATAGATGCTTCCCTCAAAGGCGGGGAAGACGCCGCGCTCCTTGGCTAGTTCCACCGAGGCCTTGGTCGCCTCCTCGTTGATAAAGCGCATGAGCCTGGTGGCCAGCTCCAGCGCCTCCTCAGAATCGTAGGGAATGCCCAGCTGAATCAGCATATCGGCGAAGCCCATCACCCCCAGCCCGATTTTCCTGGTCTTGCGGGTCATCTCGGCGATCTCAGGCAGCGGGAATTTATTCACGTCAATCACGTTATCCAGAAAGCGGACCGCGGTCCTGATGGTCTGGGCCAGCTTGGGGTAGTCAATCTCGGCGCTGCCGTTAGTGCGGCGCAGCATCCTGGCCAGGTTGATTGAGCCCAGATTGCAGGACTCATAGGGGAGCAGGGGCTGCTCGCCACAGGGGTTGGTGCTCTCAATCTTGCCCAGGTGGGGCGTGGGGTTATCTTGATTAATGCGGTCAATGAAGATGATGCCCGGGTCACCCGTTTTCCAGGCCATGTCCACGATTTTGTCAAACACCTCTTTGGCGTTGAGCCTTCCCTCCACCTCTTTGGTGCGCGGATTTATCAGGTCATAATCGGCTCCCGCCTTGACTGCCTCCATGAATTCGGTGGTGACCGCTACCGAGATGTTGAAGTTGTTGAGCGCCGTCGGGTCCTCCTTGGCGGTGATGAACTTCATGATGTCCGGGTGGTCAACGTTGAGGATGCCCATATTGGCCCCGCGG
>Ga0209426_1001253_pt1 | contig 16781 bp, 9 predicted proteins | sample Deesub1362B_J571_FD_187697 | JGI IMG/M metagenome (GOLD analysis project Ga0209426, IMG submission 187697) | Deep oceanic, basalt-hosted subsurface ecosystem from Juan de Fuca Ridge flank, Pacific Ocean, CORK Borehole 1362B_J2.571 (SPAdes)... ...
GATTTAGAGGGGATTGCGACACATTCCTTCTTTTAGATATTCGCGTGGAGCGGAAGCTTCACGTGAAAATGAAGCCCCGATTTAGAGGGGATTGCGACAAAATGGCTTTGCATTCCTCCAGAAGCCGATCCATCTCCGTGAAAATGAAGCCCCGATTTAGAGGGGATTGCGACGTTTGTTAGAAAATGATTGACAACAACTGGCCGATAACGTAGAGTGAAAATGAAGCCCCGATTTAGAGGGGATTGCGACGGCTTTCAAATTCCTTGTACACTGTAGGCCCGTAATTGTGAAAATGAAGCCCCGATTTAGAGGGGATTGCGACCAACGGTCCATTCTATCCATTCGGAGTTATAGATATGTTCTGATAGTGAAAATGAAGCCCCGATTTAGAGGGGATTGCGACTTGCAATTCATTGAATTTCTCTTGTATTTTCAAGGCCTTTTGAGTGAAAATGAAGCCCCGATTTAGAGGGGATTGCGACTTTCGTCCTTCCCTGATAATTGATCCCTGAACTTTTGAACCGTGAAAATGAAGCCCCGATTTAGAGGGGATTGCGACAAATTGAATGCATCGCCGGTTGTTGAGCTTTGCGCGACGGCTGTGAAAATGAAGCCCCGATTTAGAGGGGATTGCGACTTTATCTCATTGTGTGGGCATTTTCAATCATTTTTTAACAAAAGTGAAAATGAAGCCCCGATTTAGAGGGGATTGCGACTTCAATGTCTCCACACTTATTCAATGCATCTCTTGTTCTGTGAAAATGAAGCCCCGATTTAGAGGGGATTGCGACCTACGGCATCCGCTACCAAATCCCGCCAGCTAAAACCATCGGTGAAAATGAAGCCCCGATTTAGAGGGGATTGCGACTAAAAATGATCAAATTTAGGCTGGGCGAATGCAGCATAATTCGTGAAAATGAAGCCCCGATTTAGAGGGGATTGCGACAACCCAGACATCGGCGGGCCGACCGGTGGTCCGGTCGGTCAGTGAAAATGAAGCCCCGATTTAGAGGGGATTGCGACGTCCGCCTGGGGGCGGAACACAACCCAGACATCGGCGGTGAAAATGAAGCCCCGATTTAGAGGGGATTGCGACAAATTGCTGTTAAACCGCCCCCCAAAGCAACGACGGGGGTCAGGTGAAAATGAAGCCCCGATTTAGAGGGGATTGCGACAAAAACATAAAGGCCGGGCTACCGATGGGTAAATGGACATAAAGTGAAAATGAAGCCCCGATTTAGAGGGGATTGCGACTCTTCCGCAGCCTTAATCTGCTGCGGCAAGAGGCTGTGTGCGTGAAAATGAAGCCCCGATTTAGAGGGGATTGCGACATTTTTTCTGTATTCCAGCTGTGAGTTTCGATCTGTTTAATGTCTGTGAAAATGAAGCCCCGATTTAGAGGGGATTGCGACACTACAGGGAACTCGGTCATTCTGAAGTATGACATCAGTTTGTGTGAAAATGAAGCCCCGATTTAGAGGGGATTGCGACACGCCCACAGGCTTACTCACCAGCGCCGGTTTTCAGCCTGCGGGTGAAAATGAAGCCCCGATTTAGAGGGGATTGCGACATCAATCTCAATAATCCGGACATTGTGAGCGCATTTTTTGCAAAGTGAAAATGAAGCCCCGATTTAGAGGGGATTGCGACGAGCTTGTCCGGGAGTTCAATAAACTCCTCGACACCAAGGTGAAAATGAAGCCCCGATTTAGAGGGGATTGCGACAGACGCTCCAAAATTGCCTCGGCGACCTCCCGGCAATAAGTGAAAATGAAGCCCCGATTTAGAGGGGATTGCGACATTTTCAATGCCGGGAATCGGCCAATTTACAATTGGAATATTTGTGAAAATGAAGCACCGATTTAGAGGGGATTGCGACCGGGATCAGCTCTGAAATCTCTCGCTGATCCCAAGTGCCGTCAAAGTGAAAATGAAGCCCCGATTTAGAGGGGATTGCGCAAAAAAAAACGGGGGATCAAAAAAATTAAAGGTAAATCCAAGCGGTCTTCTCCTTCTGCCAGAGGCTGGGTAACCCCACAAGGCGTGAGATTCCAAATGGGCGAAAGGGAAAGATAGGAGAACCCGTTCCTGGAGGGAAATAAATAAGGGGGAAAAGTTCTTTGCTTTCCTCCCTTTGTCCGGAAAGAGAACATCTGACCTTCTAGCACCCGCCGGGCACTGATGTTCAGCAGGAAAACGCAGCCAGATGCGGCACTGCATTGAGATGTGCCGTGGCGCAAGCCAATTCCAAAAATAGAACAGGAAAGCGTGCCGGCCGGTGCTTTGGAAATTGCAAGGTGGCAAAATTTCCAGGACCCTTTTCAGGGCGCTTTGAATCGAAACACTGCAGAGAACAGGGAGATCTGCTCCAACCGGCACCGCGGAGCGAAAAAACCTGTTGCGCTTCCCGCAGAGGGCACCCCGCAGCCGGGAGAGAAAAATAATAAGACATAATGCTGACGAAATAAATGGCGATATACCAAAAAAATAACTTGCAAATATGACAGTATACTGTTATATTAGAACTGTCATGAAAGAAAAACGTTACAGCATTGAAGATCTGGTTCGGCTTACGGGATTGAGTCGGCGGACCATTCGGTTCTACATTCAAGAAGGGCTGCTGGACCCGCCGTCAGGCCGCGGACGCGGCGGGGTCTACTTTGAACACCATCTGGAAAGGCTCCGCCAGATCCAGGAGCTCCGGCGGCGCGGATTAAAACTGGCATCGATCCGCAAGATGATCTCCGACGTCGTGCATCATAGGATTCAGCCGCCCGCCGAGCAGCGCGACGTGTGGATACGTATCGAAATTCGGCCCGGGCTCGAACTCCATGTACGGCACGATGTGGAAGAAAGAATCCGCTCAGCCGTACAGGAGATTGTGAAATTCGCAAAAGCCATCATAGAAAGAGAGGAGGTGTAGCACTATGCAGCAGCTCCAGGAATGCGGACTGATCGCAAAAGATGAAACAGCTGTCTGTCCGCTACTGGCTGTACAAGCCACTGCCAATGTGGTGGGCCGGACTGCCCGCGTTGAAATCACCCAGATCTTCGAAAATACTCTGTCAAAACCCATGGAAGCGGTCTACCGGTTTCCGCTGAGCCAAGATGCAACCCTCTGCGGATTTCGCGCTGTACTGGGCGAGCGGGTGCTGGAAGGTGTGGTTGAAGAACGCGAAAAGGCCTTCGAAAAATACGACAGAGCGATGGAAAAAGGGCACGGGGCCTACCTGCTGGATGAAGAGCGGCCAAATATCCTGACCCTTTCTGTGGGAAACCTCCCGCCCGGACGGAAAGCCCAGATTACGCTGGAATACGTTGAAATTCTTGAAACCGCAGAAGAAACCGTGCGTTTCCGGCTGCCTATGTCCATCTCTCCGCGGTATGTCCCTGAAGAATCAAACGATTCTGATGCCATACCGGTTGAGTACCAGATTCACCCCAAATACGAAGCCAGCGTGCCGTATGGGCTGCACTTTACCATCCAAGTGCACGGTGCCGGCCAGGTGATTTCGGTGGAGTCGCCTTCTCATCCGGTCCGTACCCGGTTTGAAGGGAACGTTCTGTGTGTGGAGACAGTCTCGGATTCTGTCCGGATGGATTGTGACTTTGTGCTTCTGATCCGACGAAAAGATCTGAATGAGCCCCAGGCGTGGATTTCCGAAACGGAAGAGGAGATTTTCTGCCGTGTTGATATCCCCTGTGACGATCCGCAAGAACTGAAGCAGACGGGAGAGATCTTTTTTGTGCTGGATGCTTCCGGGTCCATGATGGGATCTTCTTACGAACAGGCGCAACAGGCGCTGGAAATCATGCTTAAAGCACTGCCGGAAGATGTCGATTTCAATCTCTGCCGGTTTGGGAGCACCTACGAATTGCTGTGGCAGAAACCCAGGCCCGCAACAGAGAAAAATGTGCGTCAGGCCCTTTCCTATTTGTATCAGTCCACGGCAGACCTGGGCGGAACGGAGATGCTGGACCCCCTGAAGGAAATTTACGATGTGCCGCTGGCCGAGGGGGCGGTCCGCAATATCGTGTTATTGACGGATGGCGAAATCGCCAACGAGCATGAGATCTTCGCCCTTGCCAGCTCGAAGAAAGACAGTATCCGCATTTTTGCCGTCGGAATAGGCTACGGTCCCAATGATTATCTTATCCGTGAAGTTGCCCGGGCTTCCGGAGGGGAAAGTATAATCGTTTCACCCGACGAAAGGCTGGAAGGGCCCGTTTTACGGCTTTTCCGGGGACTATCTGGACCCGTATACAGGGATGTCGAAATTCTGTGGCTCGATGGAGAGCAGGTGCCTGAGCGTGTGGTAGCCTTTCCCGGTTCGACCATCCACCTGCTGGCACGAAAAAAGAAAAATGAAGCAATGCCTTCAGCTATTCGTGTAAGGGCGCTGCGGGACGGCAAGCCGATAGAATGGAATATAGCAGCCCAGATGGTGTCGGGGAGCCTTTCGCCGCTGCCGCAGCTCTGGGCCCGTGAGAAGATCCGTGAACTCGAAAGAGGAGTGGGAGGAAAATCGCTGCAGGAGAACCGCCGGCTGACGGCACGTACCCAAAAAATGATAGAAATCTCCCAGAAATACCAGATACTCAGCCGGCAAACCAGCTTCTTGATTATCGAAAGAAGGGAAGGAAAGGACCGTGTGCTGGATGAACTGGTGTTTGTGAATGTGCCGGCTCTGGTTACCCGGGATTGGCATGGTGGAAAGGTGCGTCTGGAAGACTCTGTTGCATTTCAGGCAAAACACTTCATCTTACCCGATACGCATGAGATGCTTTGTAGAACTGTCGGGTTTTTAAGGCATTCGGTGGATTGGGAGGAGGAGAATGATAATGATGAGGATTTGCTGTATGATTTGCTCAGTGCTCAGCTCCACCAGGGCGGTTTTGAAGCCAGGCCAGATCTGCTGGAACGGCTGGGTGTTTCCCGGAAAGACCTTGAAAAAGCAGCGCGTCAGCTCAATGTAGCAGATGTTGCTCTGGCTCTACGCATCCTATTTACGGCACTGGTCCTGTACATTCTGGAAAACTGGTACGGTCCCTATCGGGATATCTGGGAAGCGGTGGTGACCAAATCTCGCGAATGGTTTGAGCTGGAAACGGGAAGTACCCGGTTGCGTGTGGGCGCGAAGCCGCTAACGCAGTGGGTGGACGAATTTGCAAAAAGCCTTCGCAAACCGAAGTGATCTGTTTTGCCTGAGCGCTACGTTTTCTTCTTATGATTCAGGCCTGATCAGGTCTGTAAAAGGGGGATGGCCGCCGGCCGGGTCTTGGGGAGACACCGTCCGGCGGCTCCTTCCTTTTCTTCGGTGTGAAAATGGAAAGCAGCCTGACGGCCGATCATAATCACGGGCTTTCAGGCAGCTCCTTCCTTCCGATCTTTGTATAGCTGTCATTCTCTTCTGCCTTTTCACACAATATGAGCGCCAACGGGAGCCTTCCGGTTTGCACTTGATTTTACCATCCTTCTTCGTTAAAATGTTGCCATCCGCAGTTGGGGGAAGAAGGGAGGCCGGGGATAGTGGCTTCTGACCCGGGAATGTTCTTCGGGGGGCCAGCGTGTCTGAAAACCGCTGGGATGCGGTAAGTCCTGAGGAACATTTTGCAAGCGGGGTCCGGCCAAATTGTCGGGGGGAAGTACCGGGTTCACGGAAAAGCCAGAAAAAAGGTCTGTACGGACATTTCGGAGGGCAAGCCATGCGCAGGGTATGTTATTCAGCATTTGTCGGTTTTTTGCTTTTTGCGGTGCTTTTGGGTGCCTCGGCGTTTGCCCAGCTGCCACCCACACGGACCATCGATGCTTATGTGCAGAAGGCCATGAAGGATTGGAATGTGCCAGGCCTGGCGCTGGGAATTGTCATGAATGATTCACTGGTGTTTACCCGCGGGTATGGGGTGCGGGAACTGGGGACCACCAAAAAAGTCAATGAACACACGCTCTTTGCCATTGCCTCCAATAGCAAGGCCTTCACCGCGGCAATTCTGGCCATGCTGGTGGAGCAGGGAAAATTGCGCTGGGACGACCGGGTTGTAGATCATGTTCCGTGTTTTCAGCTTTATGATCCCTATCTGACCCGCGAAATCACCATCCGCGACCTGCTAACCCACCGGAGCGGCTTGCCTACCTTTGGGGGCGACCACCTGTGGATTGGTAACAACCTCAGCCGGGAGGAGATCATTGCCCGGCTGCGCTATTTAAAGCCTACAGCCTCTCTGAGAAACCGTTACCAGTACCAGAACCTGATGTACACCGTAGCCGGCTACGTTGCGGAAAAGATAACGGGGAAATCCTGGAATGATCTGGTCCGTGAATGGATCTTTGAACCGCTGGGGATGAACGAAAGCAACACCAGCGTCCGGGAGCTGCGAGGCCTGGAAAACGTGGCTCTTCCACACGAGACCGTGGATGGGGTTGTCCGGGTTGTGGAGTTTGACAGCGTAGATGCGGTTGCACCGGCGGGTGCCATCAACTCCAACGTCATGGACATGTCCCGCTGGATGCGCCTGCAGCTGAACCATGGTGTGTTCCGCGGAAAGCGCTTGCTGAAGGAGTCAACCGTTCGGGAAATGCACAGCATTCAATTCCCTCTGCGGGTATCTCCGCGCGATGAAAAATATGGGGTCCGCTTTTCCGGCTACGGTTTGGGCTGGCGAGTTACAGAATACCGCCGGTGGAAAGTGGTGCAGCACAGCGGCGGGCTCAGCGGAATGATTTCCCTGCAGACCCTGTTGCCCGAAAAAAAGATCGGTATCATTGTGTTCACCAACTATGCCCCCAATTATCTGCCCAGGGTGGTCACCAACTGGCTGCTGGATCATCTGCTCGGCGTAGAGCCGGAGGACTGGAACAAGATTTACCTGGAGCGGCGCAAAAGGGCAGAACAGCGGCGTGCCCAGCGGGAGGAGGAGCTGCAAAAAAAGCGGGTGAAAGGAACGAAACCTTCTTTGCCGCTGGAAAAGTACACCGGGGTCTATTCCAACCAGCTGTCCGGAAAAGCCAGAGTGTATCTGGAGGATGGCCATCTGGTTTTCTACTACAATAAGCGGCATGTGGGAACTCTGGAACACTGGCATTTCGACACCTTCCGTGTGCACTGGCGGCATCCCATCTTCGATATGGAGCCGAAGACATTTCTCACCTTCCGGCTGAATGAGCAGGGCGAAGTGGAATCGCTAACCGTACGTTTCTACCATCCCAATACATTCTGGAAAGAGGAGTCAGGAGGCAGCAATGAAGACTAAACGGGTGTACGGAGTTGCGAAACGCGCCTGGTTCTTCGCCTGGCTGTTTTATGGGAGCTATCTGGCAGTGATGATGGGCCTGGCATACAGTCTGGGGAACCGGCCCTACTGGCTGGGATTGCCTCTTTGGGTAGCGGTAGCTTGTGTGGCCGTCCCGGCGGTTTTTGTGGGACTGCTGATTGTGCTGGTTGAGAAGCTGATCCCAAATGTTCCGCTGGAACAAGATCGGGAGGATATCCGATGAATGCGGCGGTGGTCTCTTTCTCCCTGTACACGGTTTTGCTGGTTCTCATTGGTGTGTGGTCGTACCGGATTGTGGAAAAGGTTCCCGTTCAAAAATATGAGGAAGAATTTTACGCAGCAGGGCGTGGATTGGGCGGGATCATTGTGGCGATGATTATTGCCGGGGGGTTGGCCAGTGCCGGCACTTTCATTGCTGGGCCGGGCATGACGTATGCCTATGGCTATTCGTGGGTCCTCATCAATAATTTCCAGATCTTTATGAACCTTCTCCTGTTAGCGCCTGTAGGGATCATGGTAGGTGTGGTGGCGCGGCGTGTCAATGCGGTAACATATCTCGATCTGTTCAAGGCGCGCTACCGGAGCAAAGCGGTGGTGATTCTTCTGGCCCTGCTAGTTACCTTTTTTCTGATTCCTTACATGGCCACCCAGTTTGTGGGAGCCGCACGGGTAATTTCGCAGATGACAGGATTGGGCTATTACGGATCGCTTTTTCTTGGATCGCTTGTGGTGGTGCTTTACTGCGTGCTGGGAGGGATGCGGGCCACCTCCATCGCCATGTTACTGCAGGGGACGGTAATTACCATCGGCTGCATCGTTCTCTTTTTTGCGACGGCGCACGCCGCCGGAGGGCTTGCCGCTTCCACCCAGAAAATTGCCGAACTCGATCCGGCATTTCTTTCACCCACTATGGGCGGACAGTTTCCGCCGTTTTTCGCGTTCTCCATTGCATGCCTGACGGGCTTTTTTGTGGTGGGAATGCCACACGCCCTGCTTGGAGCTCTCACCTACCGCAATACGCTGGCGCTGAAGCGGGGCATCTGGCTGGGCGCCATCTTGGTGCTGATCTGGACCCTGCTCCTTTGCATGGCTGGTGTCATCGGCCGAGCCCTGATCCCTGATCTGGAGGTAGCGGATGAGATCGCGCCTTGGCTGGCCATGCACACTTTGCCAGATGTGTGGGCCGGAGTGGTGCTGGCGGGAATTGTGGCCGGCATTCAGACCACCGTGGCAGCCATGGCAATTATCATTACTTCCAGCCTGGCACGGAACGTATTGCTGGAGGTAAAACCGGACGCCTCCAGCGCAACGCTCAAAACCGCCTCTCGCATCACCATGGCCGGCTGCCTGGGACTGGCTATTCTGCTTGCTCTGGGACAGCCCAAGCTGATTCAGTGGATTATCTTTTTCTCCATTGGCGGGCTGGAAGCGGCCACTTTTGCTCCCATCCTGATAGGGTTGTACTGGCGCCGCGGCAACCACTGGGGAGCGCTGGCAGCTATGATCTGGGGAATGCTCGTCTATGCCATGGCCAATACGGTACTCAAAGAGCTGGCCATTGGGGGTAGCCATCCTTCATTTGTGTCAGTTCTTTCGGCCGCCGCTGTTTACTGGTTGGTGAGCCGCCTTACTCCGCCGCCGGAACCGGCCCTGATCCGGCAGTTCTGGGGAGAATGAAATATGCATTGTGCTGCCGAAAAGAAGTGGGGAGAGCAGGAACCGCCAGCGCTGGGAAATACCGGCGGAGAAGCGGACATGGCAAAGCTGATCACCAACGTGGGAGGAGGTGAGAATGCGGATCACAGAAGTAGAACTGTACCCGGTTGAAATCCCTCTGAAAGAGCCGTTTCGGATCGCTATCATGGAGATCCGGCATGCAAGGACGCTTCTCGTCCGCATTCACACGGACGCGGATTTGCACGGATGGGGCGAAGCAAATCCTACTCCAGCTATCACAGGCGAAACGCTGGAGACCGTCGTTGCTGCCAGCAAGGATTTTGCCAGATTGCTTCTCGGCAAAGATCCGCTGGCCATCGGCCGCCGGATTGATGAGCTGGAGGGGTATCTGAAACACAATACTACCGCCCTGAGCGCTTTCGATATGGCCCTCTACGACATTGCAGCGAAAGCGGCCAACCTTCCGCTTTACGCCTTTCTTGGAGGCGAAAAGCGCATTTTCTGGACGGACAATACCATTGGCATCGATTCTCCGGAACAGATGGCCAACAAAGCGCTTCAATTTAAGGAGATGGGGTTTCGGGCGATCAAAATTAAGCTGGGAACGTCGGCTCAGGCGGATTTCAAACGGGTTCATGCCATCCGGGTTGCTATTGGCGATGTGTTGCCGATCCGCACCGATGCCAACCAGGGCTGGAGTGTGCGCACAGCCGTGGAAGTGCTCCGATCCATTCAGGATTTCAATGTGGAGTACTGTGAGCAGCCTGTAGCTGCGTGGAATCTGGAAGGTCTGAAAAAGGTGCGGGATGCCAGCCCGGTTCCAATCATGGCAGATGAGTCCCTGTTCAGTGAACAGGATGCTTTCAAGCTGGCCCATCTGGGATGCTGCGATCTGTTTAATATCAAGCTGGCGAAGTCGGGTGGAATTTACCATGCTCTGAAGATCAATGCGGTCGCCGAAGCGGCGGGCATTCCATGTATGGTGGGCTGCATGACTGAAACGCGTCTCGGACTTACAGCCGCGGCTCATCTGGTTTCTGCCCGGGAAAATATCCGCTACGCCGATCTGGACGGTTACCTGATGCTGGTGGACGATCCCATCCAGGGTGGAGCTGAATACCGGGTTGGTGAAATCCATTTGCCCGAAGTTCCGGGAATCGGTGCCGAAGTGGATCCTGTGTTTCTAAAGAGGGCAGAAAAAATTCGCATCCGTTAGAACTCCACTGCTCTGCGGGGGAAAGTGGAAGACGCGGCAGAAGCCCTGCGCTGTGCATTGCGGATGTTTGCCGGGTTCCCTGCAAAAGACACTAGCCCATGAAGAAAAGCCGGGACAGGTACGCGGTTGTGGCGGCACAGCCCCTCCGCCGGTGATGGGGAAGCGCGGGGAGAAATGGCTTGACATCATTGAGCCGGTTTGCTACCTTGCAGCTGGAATCTCCTGGCAGCCTCTGGAACCGTCGCTGGGGCCGGTTGTTGATTGTTTCTCAGAGCATTAACCAGAAGGCAGGTATATTCGGGTTTTGCTGGTCCTGTTGAGCTGTTTCGGAATGCCTCAGCGCGCTTCCGTAGGACCATCCTGCCGGTTGAGTAAAGAAATGAATCGGATTTAAATCCAATTTCGCCTGTATTCGCCTGCGCGGCGGTTGGAACGTGTTCTATTTTGCTCTGATTGTTTGGCCTTCCCGAAACTTCCCTTCCGGCTCCACTCCGCTGCTGGGCGGGAAAGTTCTGCTTTCAATTCTGTAACTTCGCTGGATAAAGGGGAGAATCCCTCATCAACGGTGGAGGCACCATGCTCCGGCGACCGGCCGTTTCGATCTTCTTTGTGGTTTTATTTCTATTCGTTCCCATTTTCAATGGCTATGTTTTTGCAAAGCCCACCTTTGATTTTCTTGGGTTCATCAAAACGCTTTACGATGCCTATACGAAAGTGAAGAATTTCTTCGAGCCGGATCCCGACCTGGCTGGCCTGATTCTGCAAGCGAAAAACGAAATTCTGGAGGAAATCAATCTGGTGCGTGCCGAGGAACAAATTGGCAATGTAAACGCACTAATCGAAGAATTCACCCTGTACCTCAACAACCCACCATCCCAACAGACCCTTGAAGCCTGGATCAGAGATGCGATTAACGTGTCCAATCAGTTTGAGATCATCATCCGGAATAAGAGTCCAAGGATCGCCTACCTTTCTGCCAAATCCTACAACCTCCTGATTCCGTTGATGGCGATCATGATGCAGAAACAGGGGATTCAAATAGCGGACATCCGACCGCTGTTTGAAGATGCCATTGAGACGAATCTTTATTTATTGGGTGATTATATTTTCCAGGAGCTGCCCAACATACCGCTGTACATTGAAAGATACGATCCTAATGATGTCAATTCCAGTAAGGCCAAATTAAGGGTTTGCTACACAATGGAGGTCATTGACTCGCTCGAATATGAGCGAACGTACAGCCTGGTCTGGACGGCAAATGAAGAGCTTCGTCGTCAGGTAATCGATCACTATGAGAATAGCTGGTTTTATATGCGACATGTCTATAGTGATCCGCGGCATATGCCGGATTATTATGCTTTTGCGCCTTCTCTGGCCTACCGCGCTTTTGTGCCCGTCTGGAAAAGTGGTACTCTCGGAAGGCGCAGAGATTTTCTGTGGAAGCTGGATTTTGTAACGCCGCACCGTGTCCGTGTTCTGCACCTGTCGGGAAAATATATTGAGGTTGCTTTGAAATCTGTTTCCAGCTGGTACGATTCCGTGTTGGCTATTTGCGCACCTGCGTCAGACGACAATAGCTGGAGGCCATATGCCTATGTTTTTCTGGTACAGGGCGATCCGGGAATTGTCTCTCTAAGATCCAATAAATACGACGCCAATCTTAATATTCCCTTTCTCGGCTATTCCAAACCCATGCCCAAGAGTTACTGGACGTTCGAATATGCGGGATTGTACGAAGCCAGGGTGCCGCACCTGGGCGAGCCGTGTCCTGCCGATTACGATGGCGATACCAAGGCAGATCTGGCATTTAAGATGAATGATGGCCGCTGGCTCATTGACTACGCAGCAAACGGATTTGGAAGCTGGGATGAGATCATTACCGACTCGCTCCGGTTTCACCGGTTTGCTCACCCGGCACCGGCCGACTATGACGGGGATGGCAGGGCAGATCTGGCCATAAAAGATGACGAGGATGCGTCCTGGTGGATCGATTACGCGCGAAACGGGTTCGGCAACTGGGATCTCTCATTGCCTTACGGGTTCAGTAAGACGTCACCGTACGTTCCGGTTCCCAGTGATTACGATGGGGATGGAAAGGCCGACATTGCTGTCTACAAATTGTTGGGTGGCTGGATGATCGATTTTTCCAAGAATGGGTTCCAGAGTTTAAGGGAGTGGGAGCGATACCCGCTAGCAAACTACCCGCGTTTTCCTCGGCGTGATATCTACGCTTTGCCGGGGGATCTGGATGGCGATGGAAAGGCCGATATCGTCGTCAAAAGGGACGATGGCCACATTCTGGTTGATTATTCCACCAATGGACTCAGCAAGTTGAATGTCTGGGATGAAGAGTTTGTGATAGACATGGCAGCTGGAGCCGAAGTGATTCCCTTCATCGGAAACTTTGATGAAAATCCCAACGACCGGGAGCTGGCGTTTTTCCGGCTCCAGTACGGCGATTGGTATTTCTATCAGTTTGTACCGGGACAAGCCCCATCGTTCTACCTTGCCATTTATTACGCGGAAGCTTATGATACATCACGTATGGTGTACCCTTTTGTGGCCGATTTTAACGGCGATGGCAACGGCGATTTGAGTCTGGTACTCGACGACGGCACCTGGTATATCGATTACTCCAAAAACGTTTATTTGTACGGGTCGCATGATTGGGACTGGGTGTCTAATATGCTGCCGCTTACGTCGGTGAAAGGATCCGTGGGCGGTGAGCTGGTAGAGCCTTCGGATTTTTCCTTGAGGAGCTATCCCAATCCGTTCCGCAAAGAAACCCAAATATCGTTTTTTCTGAAAACACCCGGCGCAGTTTCTGTTATAGTGTTCGACATGCTCGGACGTGAGATTTGTACCCTTTTGCAGGAAAGGCTACCAAGCGGGAGGCATTTTGTCAGGTGGGATGGCATGGACCGCCGGGGCAGAAAGGCTTTGTCCGGCATTTATTTTTGCAGAATTCGGACCGGAGATCGGGTTCAGGTGGTAAAGCTGATTTTGCTCAAATAGGCCATCGCGTACCTGATCCGGTCTCACCAGAGGATGTGAATCCTTTTATGGGGCGCTACGTTGCGTAATGCGGATGGATTGGCCGGATTGGCGAAAAGGCACTCTTGAATTCGGGCGGAAGTAGGAGATGGGCAGGAGTGAATTGGTCCGGAGAATTGTGAAAAATGGGTTGAATTAAAGGCCTGTTTATGCTATATTTTCAGTCAGAATTTGCGCCCATAGCTCAATTGGTAGAGCAGCGGACTCTTAATCCGTCGGTTCGGGGTTCGAGTCCCTGTGGGCGCACGGAGGCGCTGACAAATGTCAGCGCCTTTTTTGTTTGGCCCGTCCAAAACGCCGGGGCAAAATCCCGCTCTTCTCTAAATGAACCACGTCTGAAAGCGTTTTTGCGCCCTTGGGATTTTTAAGGAAACAAACCGGGGAGGGCCAAAAAGTTTCCTTAACCGGGCCATTTTGCACGGTCCGGTGGGCATTTGGCAATGGCGGTTTTGTAAGGAGGTCATTGGAACTCCCACAGTTTCAGTGCGTCGGTATCGGCCACAGCCATCTGCAGCTCCCTCAGCTGTTGCATCAGCTCTTTCACCAGTGGAGAATGGCGTTTTTCGCGAAAAAGATTCCGCAGCTCATGGGGATCTTCCTGCAGATCGTAGAGCTCCCAGCAGTCGATGTCGCCGTAGAAGTGTATGAGTTTGTACCGCCTGGTGCGGATGCCAAAATGGGGCCGTACGTTGTGCCATCCGTGGGGGTATTCGTAATAGTGATAATAAATGGCTTCCCGCCATTCCGGTTGCGGCGTGCGTGAGACCAGTAGGGGCCGTAGTGTACGGCCCTGGATGTCGGCTGGTGGCTCAACTCCTGCCAGATCCAGGATGGTAGGGGCCAAGTCCAGGTTCTGAACCAGTTCGTTCCTTGCCGAACCCGGAGAGATCAGCTGCGGGTATCGAATGAGCAGGGGGAAGCTCAGTGATTCTTCGTACATGAAGCGTTTGTCGTACCAGCCGTGTTCACCCAGAAAAAAACCCTGATCTGATGTATAAATGACGACCGTATTTTCTGTGAGGCCCTGACTGTCCAGTTCTTTCAGGAGCTGCCCTACGCTCTCGTCGATGGCCAGCACACAGCGGAGATAATCTTTCATGTATTGCTGGTATTTCCACAGTGCTAGCTTTTTGCCTTGCGGATTCATGCGTTTGAATGTTTCGGCAACTGGTCTGTAATGGGCATCCCAGACCTCTTTTTGTTGACGCGTAAAGCGTGCATAGACGGAATACCAGGCACCCTCTGCATCAAAGGATGCTTTTCCGCCTGTTCCGGTTTCTTTCCCATAGGCCTCCCTTGGCAGTTTCAGATCAAAGCTGAAATAGAGATCAGCGACCCGCATGTCCGCTTCGCGTGCAGCTCGGCAGCGGGTGGTGTAGTCGTCGAAAAATGTGGGCGGCGGCGGAATTTCTTCGTTTTCGAAGACCGAGAGATGGTGGAGGGCCGGCATCCAGTTGCGGTGAGGCGCTTTGTGGTGGACCAGCAGGCAGAAGGGACGGTTCGGATCACGGGTCTTCAAGAACTCAAGCGCAGCTTCGGTGATTTTGTCTGTTACATACCCTTCGGTGTGAATCCGTCCTTCCGGTGTGATGAAATCCGGATTGTAATAGGCACCCTGGCCAGGTAGAATCATCCACCGGTCGAAACCCTGCGGCCGAGTCTTCAGGTGCCATTTTCCCACCAGAAGCGTCTGATAACCGGCCTGCTGAAGCAGCTGTGGGAACGTGGTCTGAGATGCGTCGAACCGATCCCGATTGTCCCGAAGGCCGTGCGTGTGGCTGTATTTGCCGGTCAGGATGGTTGCACGGCTGGGGGCGCAAATTGAGTTGCAGACGAAGGCATTGTGGAAGACCAATCCTTCCCGGCCAATCCGGTCGATGTTAGGGGTCCGGATCAGTGGGCTGCCGTACAGGCTGATGGCCTGGCAAGCGTGGTCGTCGCTCAGGATAAAAAGAAAGTTTGGCCTCCGGCGATCCTTTCCACAGGATAGCCAGGAAGCCATAGAAAGGGCGGAAAGCCCTATGCCTGCTTTTTTCAGAAATTCGCGGCGCGTTGCTGGCATCGTTTGCTCCTGTAACTGGCCTGTGATGTAACCTTTTTTAATCTAATGGTTGCGGCCAAAAATGCAAGTGCTCAAAATGCATAACCAACTGCGACGCCCGCGGAGTGTGAGATGGTGTCCGTCAGTAGCGGAGTGTAGGCGATCCGGAAGTTCCACCCGCCCTGGGGACGGAGGTAGACGTAGCCCACCCGAGCAGTTGCGCGGACGCCAAAGGCATGGATGTCCTCGAAAATGTCCGATTGCGCAGTGACGTAGATAAACAGGGGGCCGCCACCAAATTCCAGGTGGTGGTTGCCGGAACCGATCAGGTAATTCAGCATAACGGGAAAGAGCGCAACACCTACATCGACTTTGTCTCCATCGGCGGTATTTCCGGTCAGGGTCAGGATCATGCCACCAGCCCGGATGGTGGTCCAATTGCCGATAAACCGTTCGTAATTCACCGAGTAGAGAAATCCGTTTCCCAGAAGCTCCACAAAGACATTTTCTCTTGCGCGTTTCTGGGCGTACCCCTCGGAAAACAGTGACAAACCAAACGCAGCGCCTGCGAGTGCGATGAGAAGTACCCGTTTCATGTTTTTTCCTCCTGCGGTTTCCTTATCTCTGCTTGACCGATACCTTTCAGCCTCCGATAACATCCCGGTCGATGGAGGATTTGCTCTACTCTTGGGTCACCGGTGAATGCGGGAAACGGCGGTCCGGGATCGTCCTGATCTTACGGGTGGGCAATCCGATTCAGGAAGGCCAAGCCTTTGCCAGAACAGGAGATCTTTCCTGCAGCTGCGGCTCAAAAAAGATGGGGAGAGCCTTCCACCCGAGAGAACGATTCCGCCTTTCAAAGAACCCTGTTTTTTTCCCGGCAATGTTCCGGTTCAGCGAAACGGTTCGGAATGGCTGCTCACGGTTTCGGGGGAAAATCCGGATATCCGAGAATGGCAGCAATCAGCCGCGGTATTTCGGTATTGTCATGAACGCCCGTGAACCGTTCGGCGTTGGGTCCGTAGGCGAACAGCGGCACATTGGTGCCGGTATGGTGTTTGGTGGTCCAGGCGATCTGGAGAGATTGGCCATTTAGGGAGCCACCATTGACGGCCAGGCCGCCGGTTTCGTGGTCTGCTGTCACAATCACCAGGGTGTGCCCGTCTTTTCGGGCAAACTCCAGGGCGATGCCCACGGCCATGTCGAACAGCAGAAGCTGGCGAACTTCATAATTGGGGTCATTGGCGTGGCACGCCCAGTCGATCTGGCTACCTTCAATCATGGCAAAGAAGCCGTCCGGATCCTTGCTCAGGATCTCCAGGGCCTTTTGTGCCATTTCGTGAAGCATAGGCTCAGGTGGATTGGTTGTGAGACCGCCCATCTGAAAGAGTCCCAGCAAATACGGTCCCGTTGCGCTGAGCAGAGCTTCCCGTGTTTCCACGTACTGGTAGCCCGCTTTTTGGGCTTCCTGAATGAGATTCCGTTCGTCCGGGCGTTTGCTTCCTTCCGAGGTGCCCG
>Ga0209426_1001254_pt1 | contig 16766 bp, 13 predicted proteins | sample Deesub1362B_J571_FD_187697 | JGI IMG/M metagenome (GOLD analysis project Ga0209426, IMG submission 187697) | Deep oceanic, basalt-hosted subsurface ecosystem from Juan de Fuca Ridge flank, Pacific Ocean, CORK Borehole 1362B_J2.571 (SPAdes)... ...
AGGAGGCAGGTGGCGAGGAGCAGGAAGCAGGTCGGATAGAGCAGAGGGAGGGGAGCAGGTCGCAGGGAGCGAGGAGCAGGACGCATCGGGGGGCCTCCGGTCAGATGTGGGGCCAGGGGGGCGGGGGGAGGGGGCGGAAGCGGGTGCCGTACACCCGATCGTCGGCCCAGACGAGGAAGCGGCGCAGCGGGGGGACGTGGATGGCAACCTGGGCGACCAGTCGATGGGGAAGGGTGGAAGGCTTCGACCAAGGGCAGACGACCTGGCAGATGGTGCAAGCCGACCCCAGGTGTCCCCAATACAGGAGGCACTTCACCGGATCGATCTGCCATTTCCGCACCCCGCGCACGACGACCTTGTCCCCTTTGGGGATCGCACCCGAAGGGCAGTTGGTGGCACATTTCAGGCACTTCTCGCAGAAATCCTGCACGCCCAGGTCCATCGGCGGGTCCAACGCCAGGGGAAGGTCGGTGGTGACGCAGGCGAGGCGGAGGTTGGCCCCCAGGCGAGGGTGGAGTAGGTAGCCGCAGCGGCCCAGTTCGCCCAGCCCCGCGTCCACTGCCACCGGGACCAGGAGGACGCCGTAGTTGCGCAGGTGGTGGGCGCGGGCGGGCCAGCCGAGGGCGCGGATGTAGGCGGCGACCTGAACGGCGACCAGCGCGCTCAGACCGTAGACTCGGCCGATCTCGAAGTCGGAATGAGGGGTTCCGCCAGTGCGCAGCAGGTCCCGATCCTGTCCGAAGGCCATCACGATGGCGTATCTGTGGGGGACCTCAATGGGGTCGCCCCACTTCAGGCCCGTATAGCCCGGAGGGACGCCGGAGAAGTGGGGCGGGTTGGGGCGGTACTCCTCAAAGAAGGGCGGGGTGCCGCGGTGAGAGTAAACCCAGGCGGAGTTAAGAGGGCCGATGCGCACGTCGTCTGCCCCCAGGCGGCGGGCCAGCGTTTTGATGCGGGCGGCCATCTGCGCGGGGTCGGCCTCCACCCGCTCCGGCGCGACCTCGCCGTCCACCACATCCGGCAGGGCCAGCCCGGCGATGGGGCCAAAGGTGGCCCGATAAAGGGCAGCATCTGCGGGGTTGGCGGCTGCCTCAGGCTGGTCGACCGCCTCGATGAAACGGGCCAGTCGGCGATCGATCTCCACCAGTTCGGGGTGCATCGTGTGGTAGGCCCGCTCCTCGGGGCTCCCCGAGACCAACCGCTCGCGGGCAAACACCGTATCCCGTTCGTCGAACCGTTCCAATTGGCCGACGATCTCGTAAGTGGGGGCTTGGCGTGGGCTCATTCGATCTCTACCAGCACCTGATCCTTCTCCACGTCGTCGCCGGGCTTGACGTGGACGGCCTTTACCGTGCCGCTCTTGCGGGCGTGGAGTTCGTTCTCCATCTTCATCGCCTCGAGGACACAGACGGGGTCGCCCTCCTCGACCTTCTGGCCCGGCTCGACCATCACGCGGACGATCTTGCCGGGCATGATCGCCAGGACCGCGCCTGCGCCGGCCTCGACGGAGGGCGGTGCGGCGGCGGGAGGGGCGGGCGTCGGCGCGGCGGTGGCCGTCACCGTCAGGCCGTGGACCTCGTAGTCGTAGGTCGCGCCCTCGACGGTGGCCTGCTTCTCCTCCACGGCGACCTCGTAGGCGATCCCGTCCACGTACACCGTCCCATCGTCGGTGACCTCCACGGTGAAGGGCCGGCCGTTGACGGTGATGGTGTCCCCTTCGACGACGACGGGGTATTCGATGCCGTTGAGGGTGATGGTGAATTCTTGTTTCATAGGTCCCTCCTCGAGCGGATCGGCGAATCAGCGAGTCGGCGGGTCAGCGGGTCAGCGCAGGCCGCCAGCCCCGTCGATGATCCCCCACCAGCGGCCCGAGCCGGGTCGCCAGGAGGTCTTCCAGGGGGAGACGGCGGGGCCGGTAGGGGCAGCAGCGGTGGCCGTCTGCTCCTTCAACCGCTTCAGGAGCACCCCCGCGATGGCGGCCACGACGGGCTCCTTGCCGTCGCTTCCGCGGGCGCGCCGCTCCAGGAAGGGGCGGGCCACCTGAGGGAAGAGGGCGTAGGAGATGACGTCCTCCTCGTTGCGGGCCAGGTGGCCGATCTCCTCCCATGCCTTCGGCATCCCCGGCTCCAGCAGGTCCGCCGGGCGGCAGTCGATGGGCTCCTCGTCGCCGATCGCCTTCCGCTTCACCTCCGGGTCGATGGGGGCGGGCGGGCGGCCGTAGAGGCCCCGGATGTAGTCCTTGACCTCCTTGGGGATCACCTTGTACCGCTCGCCGAGGAGCACGTTGAGGGTAGCCTGGGTGCCGACGATCTGGCTGGAGGGGGTGACCAGCGGGGGGTAGCCCAGTTCGGCCCGCACGCGGGGCACCTCCGCCAACACCTCCTCGTATTTGTCTTCAGCGTTCTGGGCACGGAGTTGGGAGACCAGGTTGGAGAGCATCCCGCCGGGGATCTGGTACTGGAGGACGCGGACGTCTACTCCGAACATCCCGCTCTCGAAGCGGGCGTACTTGCGCCGGACCTTGGCGAAGTGGGCGGCGATCTCGGCCAGCAGGTCGAGATCGAGGCCGGTGTCCCGCTCCGTCTCCTTCAGCATCGCCACGATGGACTCGGTGGGGGGGTGGGAGGTGGTCAGGGAGAGGGAGGAGATGGCCGTGTCCACGATGTCCACCCCGGCCTCTACCGCCTTCAGCATCGCCGTGGTCGCCATCCCGCTGGTGGCGTGGGAGTGGAGGTGGATGGGGATGTCCAGTTCCGCCTTGAGGCGGCGGACCAGTTCGTAGGCGGCGTAGGGGGTGATGAGGCCGGCCATGTCCTTGATGCAGATGGAATCGGCGCCCATCTCGGCCAGTTTCAGCGCCAGTTCGACGAAGTAGTCGATGCTGTAGGGTGGGCCGATGGTGTAGGAGATGGCGGCCTGGACGTGGGCCCCCTCCCGCTTGACGACCTCCATCGCCCAGCGCATGTTGCGCACGTCGTTGAGGGCGTCGAAGATGCGAAAGACGTCGATACCGTTAGCGTGGGCGTGAACGATGAACCGCTCCACCACGTCGTCGGGGTAGTGGTGGTAGCCGACGACGTTCTGGCCGCGCAGGAGCATCATAAAGGGCGTGTTGGGCATCCGCTCCTTGAGGCGGCGGATCCGGTCCCAGGGGTTCTCGTCCAGGAACCGCATCGCCGAATCGAAGGTCGCTCCCCCCCACATCTCCACGGCCCAGTATCCCACCTGGTCGATCTTCTCGGCGATGGGGAGCATGTCGTCGGTGCGCATCCGGGTGGCCAGGAGGGATTGGTGGCCGTCGCGGAGCATGAGGTCGCAGATTTTCAGCGGATTGGGCGGATTGGGTGGATTGCTCATAAGGTGCCTCCACAATTGGCGAATTGCGTGTTTGGTGCTGAGGAGTGCTCTACTCTGCGAACAGGTCCTTCGCCTTGAACATCAACACCACCGCCCCTTTCTCCGACCGGGATCGGTGTTTCACTCCCGCCTCCACCACCAGGCTCTCTCCTTCGCCGAGGGTCACGCTGGTCCCGTCGTCGAAGTCCACTGCGATCTCTCCTTCCAACACCAGGTACATCTCGTCGCGGGGGTGGTGGTGGAAGATGTAGGTGCCCTCAATGCGGGTCAGGTAGGCACAGTAGTCGTCGACCTGACCGATGATGAGGTGCTTGAAGGGCTGGGTGAGCCGCGATGCCGCCTCGCGGATGTTTCGTTTCCCTTCCACGGCATCCTCCTATAAATGACGTTTGACGTGTGACGCGTGACGTATGACGTTTGACGTATGACGTTTGACGTATGACGCCTGAGCAATCAAACGTCAAGCGCCACACGTCACAGCGGGATGTTCCCGTGCTTTTTCGGCGGGTTCGCATCCCGCTTGTTCTGGAGCATCTTCAGGGCCTCGATCAGCCGGGGGCGGGTCTCCTGGGGCTCGATGACGTCGTCGATGTAGCCGCGGGCGGCGGCGACGTAGGGGTTGGCGAACTGCTCCCGGTACTCCTGCACCAGCCGGGCTCGCTCTGCTTCAGGGTCCTCCGCTGCGGCGATCTGCTTCCGGAAGACGATGTTGACCGCCCCCTCCGGCCCCATGACGGCGATCTCGGCGGTGGGCCAGGCGTAGGAGATGTCCCCTCGGATGTGCTTGGAGCTCATCACGTCGTAGGCCCCGCCGTAGGCCTTGCGGGTGATGACGGTGATCTTGGGGACCGTGGCCTCGCAGAAGGCCCAGAGTAGTTTGGCCCCGTTGAGGATGATTCCGTTGTGCTCCTGGTCCACCCCCGGCAGGAACCCCGGCACGTCGACGAAGGTGATGAGGGGAATGTTGAAAGCGTCGCAGAAGCGGACGAAGCGGGCGGCCTTGCGGGAGGCGTCGATGTCCAGCACTCCAGCCAGCACCATCGGCTGGTTGGCGACGATGCCGACGGAGTAGCCGCCCAGACGGGCGAACCCCACGACGATGTTCTGCGCCCAGTGCTCGTGGACCTCCAGGAAGGTCCCCTCGTCCACTACGTGGCGGATCACTTCTTTCATGTCGTAGGGCTGGGTGGGGCTGTCGGGGATGATCGTCTTCAGTTCCTCATCCATCCGGTCCTCGGGGTCGGCGGTGGGGACGAAGGGCGGGTCCTCCAGGTTGTTCTGGGGGATGTAGGAGAGGAGTTGGCGGATGAGGGCCAGGCAGTGCTCCTCGTTCTCGGCGGCGAAGTGGGCGACGCCGCTCTTGGAGGCGTGGGTCATCGCGCCGCCCAGTTCCTCGAAGGTGACCTCCTCCCGGGTGACGGCCTTGATGACCTCGGGACCGGTGATGAACATGTGGCTGGTCTCCTTGGTCATCAGGATGAAGTCGGTCATCGCGGGGGAGTAGACGGCACCACCGGCGCAGGGGCCGAGGATGGCGGAGATCTGGGGGATGACGCCGGAGGCGAGGACGTTGCGGAGGAAGATGTAGGCGTAGCCGGCCAGGGAGACCACTCCCTCTTGGATGCGGGCCCCGCCGGAGTCGTTGAGGCCGATGACCGGTGCACCGTTCTTCATCGCCAGGTCCATGATCTTGCAGACCTTCTCGGCGTGGACCTCGGAGAGGGAGCCGCCGAAGACGGTGAAATCCTGAGAGAAGACGTAAACCAGCCGTCCGTTGATGGTGCCCCAGCCGGTGACGACGGAGTCGCCCAGATACTTTTGCTTTTCAATGCCGAAGCTGGTGGCGCGGTGGGTGACGAACATATCGAGTTCGCGGAAGGAGCCGGGGTCGAGCAGTTTCTCGATCCGCTCGCGGGCGGTCAGTTTCCCTTTGGCGTGTTGTCGTTCGATGCGTTCCTTACCGCCGCCCAGGCGGGCCTGCTCACGCATTTTGCGGAGTTGTTCGATCTTTTCTTCGATGGACATAGCACCTCCGGGAGTGGTCCGTGATTCGTAATTTGAAGGGAGCCTCCTCCCACAGGTTCCCTACGTCGCAAAGGGTGTCCTGGCTGGTCGCCTGCGCTATCAGGCCGTGCATTAACCTGCGGGAGGCTGGCAAACTGTTCGTGAAATCCTGCTCGTTTGTGTTATAGCGGAGGAAGGGGGAATTGTCAAACGGCCCGTCTGGTGTATTTCGTGTAGTCATCAACGACCATGAAAGGATGTCAGCGAGGATGTTCCTCGAGGGGTAACGATCAGGCTATGCGAAAAGACTCCGTTGAACCGGCTTCCCTCCTGACATGCGAGGTGTCGGGGCGATCCCTCAGCAGGGTGGGGGAGAGTGCACTTCACCGATCCGGTCCCTTGAGGGGCCTTTCGCTACCGCAGGGTGGGGAGGGCCTCAATCCTATGCCCTGACCTTCGGAGAAGAAGCCGGTGCTAGGCCGATTCCTCACCAGCCCCGCCTGTTTACGGCGGGGTTGGTGGGGTGCGTCCGAACTTCTGTCCAAACCCCGTTAGTACGCTGCCACCCGTGAGGGGACGAGGGAGCGGATCTCGCGGACCAACCGGTCGGAGCCGATGTCCTTGAGGAGGTAACGCACCGCCCCAAGGCGAAGGGCCTCTCGACGCTCGTCGGGGTCCGGATAAGAGGTAAGGACGACAATCCGGGTCAGAGGGCATTCGTCGCGTAGCCGGCGGAGGGCCACCAGCCCCTGCCCATCCGATCGCTTGGTCTCCAGGAGCACAACGTCGGGCAACCGTTCCGCCGCCATATGGACCCCCTCCTGCCAGCGACCGGTGCAGCCGACGACCTCGACGCCGTCGGCCCGCTGGAGTCGGGTCTCCAGAGCGCGGCGCACCGCCTCGTGTTCGTCGATGATCAACACCCGGATCCGTCGCACGACAGCCCCTCCTCAGGGTATCCCCAGTATAGAGAAGAGGCCTGTCCCCTTTTAGTGTCATCTTTCCCGGATTCCTCCTGACATTCGTAATTGCCACAACCTCGAACTCCCGATGAACTCTCCGATCCCCGAATCCAGAGCCGTGCATTCTATTTCCCTTCCTCTCCTTCGTTGAATATCCGATGATACCCTCGATCCAGTTCGTCGTCGCTGAGGTGGGTATATCGCTGGGTGGTGGTGATGGACCTGTGGCGCGCCAGTTCCTGGGCCAGGCGGATGTTGCCGCCGCTGGCGCGGAGGACCACGGTGACGAAGTAGTGGCGGAAGGTGTGGGGGGTGATGGTGCCCCGCGCCCCCGGCCCCAGGGCCGCCACCACCCACCGCTCGACGATCTTCTCGGCGGAGCGGGGAGAGAGAGGGAGGATCCGCTTGCCCGCCCCCTTGTCGTGCCGGGCGAAGAGGGGGAGGCTGGAAAGCGGCCGTCCCTGCGCGCCGTCCATCTCTGCGCGCGCCGCCAGGTAGGTCCGCAGGTAGCGCAGGCTCCGCTCGGAGAACCGGACCACCGCCTCCTGCCCGCCCTTGCCCAGGACGATGGCCCGCGCCTCCCGCCAGTCCAGGTGCCCACGGGTCAGCCCACACGCCTCGGAAACCCGCAGTCCAGTATCGGCCAGAGTGAAGAGTAGGGCACGGTCTCGCAGGGTCCGCAATCTTTCTTGCAAGTCGTCGGTGGGAGTGGAGGCTGCCTGGTGCACGGCCTGGAGGACCCGTTCGATCTCCTCGCGGGGGAACGGGGGGAGCCGGGTTGCCTCACGGCGGGAGCGGCGGCGGCGGAGTTGGCGGACCGCGGGGAGGTTGACCGGGGCCCATCCCTCGGCGGCGACGTACTCGTAGAAGCCGGAGAGGGCGGTGAGGTACAGCCGCTCCGTGGCCACGGCGTAATCCTGCAGGGCTTCGATGAACCAGGCCATCCACTCTGGCGAGAGGTCGCCAATGGGCGTCTGCGCGGGCGGGAGGCCGCGATCGGAGAGCACCTCCAGGAACCGCGCCATCGCCTGGGAGTAGGTCCGGTGGGTGAGGGGGCTCCGGCTGCGGGCGACCTCACCGAGATACGCCTCGACCGCTTCCCACACCGTCCCCCCTCCGTTCCCTGCCCTCTGTATCTTGCCTCCTGTGTCTTGCATCGCACTTCTTGCTCCCTGCATTTTTCTCCTTTCCTGCCTCCTGAGCGGGGTGGGGGAGCGTGCTTTCAAGAGGCGTCCCGGGATCGTGATACGGTTCGCATAAGGTAAACTATACGAATCATACACCCAAACCGCTCCTTTGTCAACTCTTGTCAACTCTCCCCATTCGTGCATATTCGTGCTCTCATTCGTGGCCCCCCTTTCCAAACCCGCTATCCCGTGTTACAATGAATCACGGTATGAGCGAGGACCGTCAACTGTCCGATCGCAATACTAATACGGAGCCAACCTCCGACCGCCAGGCAGCCCTTTTCGGTTCCCTGGTCTTGGTGCTCGTCTTCCTTCTTTTCTTCGCCGGGGGATTCGCGACCCACCGGATGCTGAACCGACGGTCCGTAGTGACGGCGGCAGCCTGGCCGATGACGGTGTTTTGGGAGGCCTGGGATATTGTAGAACAAGATTTCTATGGCGAGGTGCCGCCGCCGAAGGTCCGCGTTTACGGGGCCATCCGAGGCTCCCTAGCGGTGCTGAACGACCCTTACACGGTCTTTCTCGAGCCGCAGACGGGTGAGGTTGAGCGCGACCGACTGAGCGGCTCCTACGGGGGGATCGGGGTAGATATCTGGCGAGACTCGGAGGATCGGATCGTGCTCAATCCTTATCCGGGCTCCCCCGCCGAGGTCGCAGGGGTGCGCGCGGGGGATTTCCTCCTGGCCGTGGACGGCCATTCTGTCCTCACGGCGACCGTGGATGAGGTCCGTGCTCGCCTGCACGGAGAGGTCGGCACCCCGGTGGTTCTCACCCTCTCCCGCCCCCCTACCCCAACGCATCCCTTCGTCCTTACCATTGTGCGCCAGGAGATCCAGGTTCCTAGTGTCTCCTACCGGTTGCTGGATCAGGATCCCTCCATCGGCTACTTGCAGATCACCTCCTTTACCGAGCGCACCCCTCAAGAGGTCGAAGAGGCCTTGCGCTCGCTTCTGGACGGAGGAGCGACGCGGTTGATCCTCGACCTGCGGGACAACGGCGGTGGGTTGATTCAACCCGCGGTCGATGTCGGCGACCAGTTCCTGGACGGGGGCATCATCCTCTACGAAGTCCGGCGGGGCCGCCAGGAGAGGGCTTTCCGTGCCCGCCGGGGTGGGCTGGCGACCGAGCCTCCATTGGTGGTTCTGGTCAACGGCTCCACTGCCAGCGCGTCGGAGATGATCGCTGGTAGTCTCCAGGTCCAGGGGCGTGCCACGCTCATCGGAGAACCTACCTATGGAAAAGGCTCAGTCCAGTTGATTTTCACCCTTTCCGACGGCTCCTCTCTCCACGTCACCAGTGCCATCTGGCTGCTCCCCGACCATCGGCCGCTTCCTGAGACGGGGCTTACTCCGGACATCCGGGTCAGCCCCGGCGAGGGTCTAGGAGACGCGCAACTCGACCGGGCCATCCGATACCTTCAGAGAGGTGAATGAGACATGCAAGAGAAACGTCCCAACACCATCGTCGTTATCGCGCTTCTGATCCTCACCGCAGTGACGGCCTTCGCTGCTGGCTTTGAGGCCTCGATACTCGCTCAAGGACGGAGAAGAGCGGCCTACGCTCCCCTTCCCCCTCTCCCCTCCCCCACCCCCGCAACACCGGTCCCGCTTCCTTCTATCCCCCCCACCCCAACTCGTCCAGAAGAGGAGACTTTTCAGATATTCTGGGAAGCATGGGGTATTATTCAAGAAAATTATTACGGCGACCTCCCGGATATGCGGACGGTTACCTATGGAGCGATCCGGGGGATGTTGGCGACCCTTGGGGACGAGTATACTTCCTTCATCGAACCCGACATCGCTGCTATCCTCAACGAGGACGCCAGCGGTACCTTCCAGGGCATCGGGGCCTTCGTCCGCATGCGGGGGGATGGGAAACTGGAGATCGTCGGCGTCTTTGAAGGATCGCCTGCCGAGGCCGCCGGGCTCCAGGAGGGCGATCTGGTCATCGCTGTGAACGGTGAGTCCATCGTCGGCTACAGCCTCTACGAGGCAATCACCCTGATCCGCGGTCCGGCAGGGACAGAGGTCACGCTAACCATCGAGCGGCCGAAGCAGGGGGAGACGTTCGACGTCACGGTGACCCGTGCCCGGCTCGAGATCCCTATGGTGCAGTCGGAGATGTTGGATGGGGGAATCGGCTACATCCGCCTGCATGAGTTCGGCGCTACAGCCACCGAACAGTTGGAGGAAACCCTGCGCCGGGTCCTCGCTGAGCAGCCGAGGGGGCTGATCCTGGACCTGCGGGACGATCCTGGCGGGTGGCTCAGCCAGGCGGTGCAGGTGGCCGATCTGTTCCTGGGCGACGGCATCATCCTCATCCAGCGTTCCTACGAGGGCGAGGAGGTCTTCCGCTCCTATGACGGCGATCTGGCAGAGGACATACCTTTGGTCGTCCTGGTCAACGGCGGAACCGCCTCCGCCTCCGAGATCGTGGCCGGGGCGATTCAGGCCCGGGGTCGAGGCATCCTCATTGGAGAGCGGACCCTGGGGAAAGGCTCGGTCCAGCGCCCCTACCGGCTGTCCGACGGTTCCGAGTTGCGGGTAACAATCGCGCGCTGGTACACTCCCAACGACGTCGCCATCCACGGGCAAGGGCTGATTCCTGACATCGAGGTTCCCATGCCCGAGGAGGGGGAGTCAGGAGGAGAGGACCCGCAACTGGAGCGGGCCATCGAGTACCTGCTGACAGGAGAGTAGGGTGGAACCGGTCAAGATCGTCGCCACCAATCGCAAAGCGCTGCACGATTACCACATCGAGGACCGGTACGAGGCCGGGCTGGTGTTGACCGGCACGGAGATCAAATCGATCCGCGCCGGGCGGGTCAGCCTGCGCGAGGGATACGTGCTCCCCCGCAACGGGGAGCTCTGGCTGGTCAACGTCCACATCGCTCCCTACGAGCCGGCCGGGAAGCACGGCCACGACCCGCGTCGCCCGCGCAAACTGCTCCTACACCGGAAGGAGATCAACCGACTCATCGGACGGGTTCAGGAGCGGGGATACACCATCGTCCCCTTGCGGATGTACCTGAAGCGCGGACTGGCTAAGGTGGAGATCGCGCTGGCCCGAGGTAAGAAGAAGTACGACAAGCGAGAGGCGATCGCCAAGCGGGACGCCGAACGGGAGATGCGGAGAGCATGGAAGCGACGACGAAGGCCGCGTTGATGGACGTGGAACCGCTCGTCATAAACGGGCGGCGGATTGTCTCCATCCGTCAGATCAACGACTTGCCGCCTCCTCAGAAGGAAGCCGTGTACCGCCAACTGGTGCCGCCTGAGGCTCTCCTTCGCTTCGGGATTCCGCGCTCGTTGAAGGACCCGGAGGGCCGTTCTCTCCTGACCTGTGTTTGCGAGCCGGGCACTGGCTCTGTTACCCTTGCGCTGCGGCACGAGTGGGGGGCTCAGGACCCGGTTCTTTACTTAGAGATGGCCGACACACCTCATAATCAGTTAGAGGTGCTGCTTTTCGTCGTCAACGATCCCAGGTCGGAACGGTTCAACACCGATCGGATGCCCGATGGGCGGCCGACCCGCTTCGGCACGGAGGCTCGAAACATCGAGGAGGAGATCCGAGCGATGCGGGCCGGGCTGGCTCCTGGACAGGTCCGCCGGGGTGCTCGGCTGACTCGGCGGTTGGTCCCCCGTTTCGAAACCTTCGTGGCACGGCTGGGACACGACCGGTTCCACGTCCAGCCCCTGGCCTACCACACCGCCATCCTCTTCGAACGGTGTGGCTTCGCCTACACTATCGGTCGGGGCAAGATGGAGTGGATCCACCAGGAGTTCGGCCCCGGGGGCATTCTGTACCGCCGCCTGGACGGGTCAACCCCCTTCCGCCAACCCGGTGCCGAGGCCACGGTGCGCGGGCGGAGTTGGGCCATCCACGATGGGATCATGGGAGAGCCCTTCACCGGCGTGAAGATGTATAAGCGGGTGGGAATCCACGCCGGGATCTGCACCTTCCCCAACGCTGCGTGGTAAGGAGTAATTCACCACAGAGGCGCAGAGGGACTTCCTCTCACCGAATTCTCCGTGTCTCTGTGGTTTTTCATCGGCTGTAGCGCTCACGGAAGAGATGGTGGAGGGCCTCCGGACCATCGGCCAGGATCGGACCGACATCCGGGGGTGCAGCGATGAAGGGCTCTGATTGCGGACCGCCGATCCCTCCGTGGGTCGCTATCTGTTCTTCGAAGGTCACGACCCGGCCATCTCCTCCCATCCGGCCGAGGATCACCAGGTCGCCCGCGTGAGGGAAGGAGAGTAGCCGCCGCAACTCACGGGCCACCCACGTCGGGTCGCCGTAGGGGGCCAGAGGGTTGGCCCCCTCTATCTCCAACCGTCCGTCACCGATGACGGCCGTTCCCCCCTCCCATCCCAGCGCGATCACCCGGTCGCCTCCTCGCCCTGCCAGCAGGCCGATGCCGTCCGCCTGAAGGAGGCGGTCCAACAGGTGCGGGTAGAGCAACGCCACCTCGATCAGATCCAACGGGCGTGGGGCGACGTTGAAGTAGACGTGGGCCAGCGGGCCTGAGACCCGCACCACCACATCCTCTCGGTGTTCCATGTCGTACGTCTCCGTCTCCCGATCCGGTGGGATGCGCCGATCTACGTACCGGTGGAGGGCCCGCGCGACCTGCCACAGCCCCCTGGGCAGACGGTCCTCCACTACCTCCAGTTCCTCCAGCAAGTAACGGGCCTTCGCCAGTGAATACCCCGGCTGATCGAACACCTCGTCGAGCGAGAGCCGTTCCCCCAGCTGCTCGGCGATGAACCGTCCCAGGCTGCGGCGGGTTCGCCACGAGAAGGGGATCGAGGGCGTGTTGCCGTGATCGGAGAGGACGAAGAGGTCGTAGGGGCGGGCCGGGTACCGTCTCCGCATCCGGTCGATCTGCCGGATGCGCCGGTCGATGTCCCGCAACGTGCCGAGGGCCACCGGATGGGTGACGCCCCACAGATGGGCCATCTCGTCGTAGGTGTTGTAGTTGGTGTAGATCGCCGGGACCCGGCGGTAGATATCCAGCATCACGCCGAAGGTCTGTACCTCCGTGAACAGCACGTTCACGGCCGCTGCCAGCAGAGGGCTCACCATGTCGTAGGGCCGGAGCACGTTGGGGCGGAAGAAAGCCACCAGTCGCCAGAGGAGCGTGCGGAGGTATTCCCAGAGCGTCAGGCCGACCACCCGGAGAGAGCGGATCGGGTTGAGGAGAAAGAGCAACAGCAGCCCCATCCCGCGCACCGATTCGAAGAACCGCTGGGGATGGAAGGCGGAGAGGGTAAAGAGGGCCAGGTCGGCGTCGCCGTCGAAGAGGTTGACGTAACTGGACCCGCCGGTGAGGATGCCCCGTCCGTTGCGCCGCAGGTGGCGCTGGAGGAGCCGCATCTGATCGGGTCGCTTGGCGACGATGGCGAGCCGATCCCGCTTGTCGTACCACCGAAACCCCGGGATGTTGTCCCGGGTACCGAACATGATGGCCGCCTGCACGGCAGGGGTGGTGCTAGGGAGGCCACACCGCCATGGGTATAGGTTCAGTTGATGTTCGGAGATCAGGCGGCGGAGATAGGGCATCGCACCGGATTGCAGCGCGTAGAGCAGGTGGTCGTAGGCCAGGCCGTCGATCTGGACCACGATGAACCCCCGACGGCCGTCCTCCCCGATGCGGGGCCGCCCGACCCGCTGGGCCAGTACGCCATACTTGCGGCGGTAGTAGAGCCGGAGCCCTCCCCGCAGTAGGTCAACGATCCGTCGTGTGTCCCAGGACATACCCGGTATCCAGCGGGGAGAAGGTTGGGTTCACTCCCCCACCCCATCGCAGGCGAGGGCCAGCGCGCCCAGCAGGCCCACGTCGTCGCCCAGGGCAGCGGGCCGGATCGACACGCCGCGTCGGTAGACCTCGGGGGCTCGATCCTCCACCGTCTCGTGGATCGGACCGAAGAGGAGGTCCCCCGCCTTGGCCACAGACCCGCCGATCACGAAGAGGGCGGGGTTCAGAAGGTACATCAGGCTCACCAGGGCCACGCCGATGTAGAACCCGGCTCGCCGAAGAGCCTCCCGGGCCAGGTCGTCTCCATCACGGGCAGCCTCGCTCACCTCCCGGGCGGTGATGCGGGAGAGGTCCCCCCCTACCCTATCGACGAGGCTGGAAGAGCGGCCTGCTGCGATGGCTGCCCGCACCGCCCGAGCGATGGCCGGACCGGAGGCCACGGCCTCCAGGCAGCCGCGGCTGCCGCAGAGGCAAGGGGGACCCTCCGCCTCGACGGTGATGTGTCCGACCTCTCCGCCGAGCCCCCCACCCCCTTCGAACAACCGGCCGTCTAGGATGACCCCTCCGCCGATGCCGGTGCTGATGGTCAGGTAGACCAGGTCGTTTACCCCGCGGCCAGCCCCGAACCGGTGCTCGCCGAGGGCGGCCAGGTTGGCGTCGTTCCCCACAAACGCTGGCACGCCGAAGGTCTCCTGCAACCAATCGCGCAGGGGGACGTCCTCCCATCCGGGGAGGTTGGGGGCGAAGTGCACTACCCCCCGTCGGGAATCGAGGGGGCCAGGGGCGGCCATCCCAATGGCTGCCACACGCCCATCTGACGGCCACACCTCTCGAACAGCTCTCTCGATCCGGGCGAGGACGCCTTCGACTCCCTTTTCCGCCAGAGTCGGCAGGCTCGTTCGGGCCTGGCGGACCTGATCGGCCCCGTACCGTGCAGCCCGGATCTGCGTTCCACCCAGGTCTACGGCTATGTAGCAGGCCATCTAATATAGTATAGCAGAGTTTTCCGGCTTGACAAAAACAAGCAATCGATTATAATTATCCCCACTGGTCGATCCGAGGAAGATGAAGCGCTGAGGGACCCTCAGGCGCTTCATTTATGCATGTCGATCGCCCGATCAACAGGCGGTGGAGGGGTGGATGTATAAAGACGGCACGGACAGCGAGACGAAAGACTTCGTTGCCCTGCGTATCGGGTTGGCTTCTCCAGAGGAGATCCGTTCCTGGTCCTACGGTGAGGTCACCAAGCCGGAGACCATCAACTACCGGCGGCTGCGCCCCGAAAAGGACGGTCTCTTCTGCGAAGCGATCTTCGGCCCGACTCGGGACTGGCAGTGTTACTGTGGCAAGTACAAGAACATCCGCTACCGGGGGATCATCTGCGATAAGTGCGGTGTGGAGGTCACCCGGTCCTCCGTGCGACGGGAGCGGATGGGGCACATCGAACTGGCTGCTCCTGTAGCCCACATCTGGTATACCCGTCGCGTCCCCAGTTTCCTCGGCATCCTGCTGGATATCTCCAAACGCAATCTGGACCGCGTCCTCTACTTCGCCCAGTACGTGATCATCTCCGTGGACGAGGACGCCCGTCAAAAGGCGCTGAAGCGGCTGGAAGAGGAGTACGAGCAGCGGAAGGCGGAGATCGAGGGGGTGGCGAAGGAGGCCATCGCTGCCCTGGAGACGCGGCTGGAAGAGGAGCGGGTCCGTATCCAGGAGGAGATCGAGGCTGTTCGCACTCGCTTCGAGGAGCGACTGGCGAGCGAAACAGAGCAACTGATGAAAGAGGCTCAGTCGCTTCGCAAGCGGCTTGAGGACCGCCGCGGTAGCACGATCCGCGCTCCGATCGTCTTCAAGCCGACCGGGACGGTCATCGCCGAAAAGGGAGAGACGTTGGGCCGCGAGCATCTGACGATGCTCAACCAGACCGTCCAGGAACAACTGGAGGTGCTGGAGACCCGCATCCAGGCCGAGCAGGAGGAGGAACTCAAGCCTCTGATGGCCGACCTGCAGCACTGGCAGGAGGCCACGGAGGCGGAGATCGCCCGTATCCAGGAACAGTTGGGGAGCGATCTGGAGGAACTGCGGGCCGGATACGAAGCCGATCGGGAGGAGTTGCTGGGGTTGGCTCCGCTCCAGTTCCTCAACGAGGCCCGGTTGCGGGAACTGAAGAGCAAGTGGGGCCAGGTCTTCAAGGCGGGGATGGGCGCAGAGGCCTTCTATGAGATCCTGCGCGACCTGGACCTGGATAAGCTGTCGAAGGAACTGTGGCACGAGGTCCGGCATGGGACCTCCAAGCAGCGTCGCAAGAAAGCGACCCGGCGGCTGCGCGTCGTCGAGGCGTTCCGCAAGAGCGGCAACCGCCCTGAGTGGATGATCCTCACCGTCCTGCCGGTCATCCCACCCGACCTGCGGCCGATGGTCCAGTTGGACGGCGGTCGGTTCGCCACCTCCGACCTGAACGACCTGTACCGGCGGGTCATCAACCGGAGCAACCGGCTCAAGCGACTGCGGGAGTTGGGCGCGCCGGACGTGATCATCCGCAACGAGAAGCGGATGCTCCAGGAGGCGGTCGACAGCCTCATCGACAACAGCCAGCGCGGCAAAGCGGTCTCCCGCCGTGGACATCGGCAACTGAAGTCCCTCAGCGACATGCTGAAGGGGAAGAAGGGCCGCTTCCGCCGCAACCTGCTGGGCAAGCGGGTGGACTACTCCGGCCGTTCCGTCATCGTGGTGGGGCCGAAACTCAAACTCCATCAGTGCGGCCTTCCGAAGGAGATGGCGCTCGAACTCTACCGGCCCTTTGTGATCAGCAAACTGGTGGAGTACAACTACGCTGGTAACGTCAAGGCGGCCAAGCGGATCATCGAGCGGCAGCGGCCGGAGGTCTGGGAGGTGCTGGAGGAGGTCATCAAGGATCGACCCGTCCTCCTCAACCGGGCTCCCACCCTGCACCGCCTCGGCATTCAGGCCTTTGAGCCGGTCCTGGTCGAGGGGAAGGCGATCCAGATCCACCCCCTGGTCTGCGCGGCGTTCAACGCCGACTTCGACGGCGACCAGATGGCGGTCCACATCCCCCTCTCCGAGAAGGCGGTGGAGGAGGCCCGCAAACTGATGCTCTCCACCAAGAACCTCCTCAAGCCCGCCGACGGACAGCCCATCGTTGGGCCCACCAAGGATATGTGCCTTGGGGTCTATTATCTGACGATGGACACCCGGGGCCCGCACAAGGGGGATGGGAAGATCTTCGTTGACCTGGACGAGGTGGAACTGGCCTACGACCTGGGCCGCGTCGACCTGCATGCCCGCATCAAGGTGGGGCAGGTATACGAGAGCCTCCCCGCCCCACCCCAACCCGTCGAGACAACGGTGGGTCGGTGTCTTTTCAACCGCATTCTTCCCGACGAACTCCGGTTCGTGAACGAGCCGCTGGACAAGGGGAGTCTTCAGGACCTGGTGGCTCAATGTTACCACCAGCTGGGTCCGGAAGCGACCACC
>Ga0209426_1001255_pt1 | contig 16763 bp, 13 predicted proteins | sample Deesub1362B_J571_FD_187697 | JGI IMG/M metagenome (GOLD analysis project Ga0209426, IMG submission 187697) | Deep oceanic, basalt-hosted subsurface ecosystem from Juan de Fuca Ridge flank, Pacific Ocean, CORK Borehole 1362B_J2.571 (SPAdes)... ...
ATTGGTTAATTTATAATATTTGGTAAAAATTACTTGAATAATAGATTATCAGATTATCTCATATCTTTAAGATGTAACTTGAATACACCTTATTTGGCTTTGCGCGTATACTTGCTTCGATCGAAAATCAAAACATCCAACCAGCAAGGTGCATTGTGAACTTGACCCAATTAGACTGGATAAATTTACTAAAACCTAATTATAAAGTTCTTCCAGTGAAAGAACGTTTGTTCTCAGGCTTTGGCGCACTGTGTGGTTTGGCGATTTCTTCTTTGATTAGTTGGTATGTATTGGGCGGGATGAATGCCTGGTATATCGCGCCGATGGGTGCATCTTCCGTTTTATTATTTGCAGTTCCAAATAGTCCATTAGCACAGCCTTGGAATGTGGTGGTTGGTAATACTTTAGCGGGATTTATTGGGGTGGCTTGCACCCAGCTTTTACCTGATTTAACCACAGCATTTAGTGTGGCTGTTGGATTGGCTATCTTTATGATGATGACCACAGATTCATTACATCCACCAAGTGGTGCTGTAGCCATTACTGCGGTTTTGGGTGGAGAAGCTGTACATAAGCTCGGCTTTCATTTTATCCTTTACCCTGTATTACTCAACTCAGTTTTATTACTTGTTTTTGCAGTGTTTTTTAATCGACTGATTGGGCGAAATTATCCGACTATGCCTCATCTGAATGAACGCTCCAAAGACCCAACACCTACTCAAAAAGTATCGATTCAACCCAAAGATATCGAATATGCCTTAGAGCAACACACTGAACTATTAGATATCAGCCAATACGATTTAGAGAAAATCATTTTAGAAGCACAAGAGCATGCGAATGAGCGATTAAATCATTCGTTCGTGTGTCAGGATATTATGAGCCGTGATGTAATCAAATTATATGAGAATGACGATATTCATCAGGCTTTGGATAAGTTTAAATCGGTTAATTTAATGAGTTTGCCAGTTGTGAATGATCAAGAGCAATTGGTTGGAACTCTAGCATTGTACGAAGTTGTTGAGTGGTTCAAAGGGGCCACTGATCCGCGAAATTCTTGGCAACATTATGTGAAACAGATCATGAGTCGTCGAGTTGTGAAAGTTGATCCATTACAACCGATTCAAGATCTTGTACCTTATTTTGTTGAAAAATCTTTTAATTATATTCCTGTGGTTGAAGAGCTACGTTTAATTGGAATTATTAGTCGGGCTGATATGATTGCGGCCTTGCATCAGCAAATCAAACAACAATCTTCAGTATTTTGAGCAAAAAAAAGCTACGGTTGTATAGGGGTAAATCCAACCGTAGCGACCAAACTAAAAAATAAGATTAACGTTTGATTCCTTGATCTTCATACACTGTTTTGACAGGTTGGTTGTAACCTTGTACGTGCTCAACTCGATTCGCCTGTCTTTTTGGAATGACTAACCACATGATTAAATACACCAAAATACCTGGGAAAGCGGCGCTCATAATTGAAATAATCACAAAGATTAAACGTAGTAAATTCGCATTCCAACCAAAACGTTCAGCAATACCGCCCATTACACCAGCGATCATGCTTTGTTGGTTTGAGCGATATAAACCAGAATTGGCCATCGAGTTTTTCTCCTTAAATAAATGAAACAACAGGGAAAAATCAAAAAATTGAGATAATGTGCTGTTGTTATATTAGAGATAGGGTCAAATTCATTTTTTTAAAGTTTCTGTAAGCGAGAGAATAGTTACGGTATGTAAAGAATTGATGGAAAAACCGACACTATCGCCTAAAATGCACCGACTTAACGCATCTTGCGATTTCAGACTCATCGTTACTTTATTTCTATTCCTTTTGTAGATGTGTAAATGTATATCCTGTTCTTTATGATTTACACGGGGTGGAGAGGTCTTGAATAAAACGAACGATGTTGATGTTAGAGAATGATGAATATGCAGTTTCGGTTATTCTTACAGCCCCTCAGTGTAGGAACTCTATTGGTTTTAGGTTTGACAGCATGTGATGGTCATCATACTGAACCAGCGATATCACACAGTCAAACCCAGCCTAAACCTGTTGAGGCGGCTGTATCGACTGTGCTTGTAGATGATCAAGCAGTTTCCAGTGAAGGTGTTGCTTTAACTAAAGTAGCAGGTCAGGCAACCATTCCTCATGTTGCATCGAAACATATAGAAAAACCATCACCGCAAGATTTGATCTATGCCGGGCGTTATCATGCGCGTATTCCATGTTCTGATCCTTTTGCTGGATGTGTGAACAATGAAAACGAAGCCGAATATATTATTAATTTACTAGATGATGGATCTGTATTTTGGACCAATACTAGCTTTGGACGTTTGGGCACTGATTCATCACAGAATATTGCCAAAATTGAACAGACCTGTAAGCAGGTTCATTGGCATGTTCATAAAGATCAAAATGAAATCATGATTCGTTGTGATGCAGCGGATGTGAATTTGTACTATAAAATTAATGCGAATCAAGATTTGGTGATGAATTTAGACAAGATTTGGAATGGTGATCACGGACAAAATCGGAAGTTTTTTAACGAATATCCGTTTCCTAAGAAAGCCTATGTTTTTGAAAAAGTAAAATCATGATGGATTCAAATATAAAAAAGAGCGCTTAAGCGCTCTTTTTTTATGCAGTTCCGATTAGTAATCGAAGCTGAAGTGTTCTGGTGCAAGAGAAGTCAATGTACGAGAAGTCGATACCATTGATTCTGCATGACCTTGAGCACGTGGCAACAAACGATCAAAGTAGAAATCTGCAACTTTGATTTTTGCTTTATAGAATTCTGGAGTTTCAGCACCGTTACCAGCTTCTAATTTTTCAGAAGCGATTACAGCTTGTTGAGCCCAGAAGTAAGCCATCATTACATAACCAGAGAACATCAAGAAATCATTAGAAGCAGAAGATACGATGTCACGGTCTTTACGTGCTGCAAGCATGATGCGAACAGTTAATGTGTTCCATTGAGCGCAAAGCTTAGTTAAGTCCCAAGCGAAGCGACGTAAATACTTGTTGCGAGCATGTGCAGCACAGAATTTTAAGATTTCAGCAGTATAGTCACGAACAACTTTACCTTTTGAGCTTAAAAGCACTTTACGACCTAATAAGTCAAGTGCTTGGACACCCGTTGTACCTTCATACAATGTTGAGATACGTGCATCACGTGCGATTTGTTCCATGCCCCATTCTTTGATGAAACCATGACCGCCATATACTTGGATACCATGGTTTGCAGCTTCCAAACCTAATTCAGTCAAGAAACCTTTAAGAATTGGAGTATAGAAACCAAGTTTGTCATCGGCAGCTTCATAAGCAGCTTGATCACCACTTGCCAGCGCATCAGCCATTTTATCTGCAAGTTTGGCAGCGTGATAAATCATTGCACGACCACCTTCAGCTACAGCTTTTTGAGTTAAAAGCATGCGGCGAACATCTGCGTGGTGAATGATCGCATCAGCAACACGCTCTGGCTCTTTTTTACCAGAAAGTGCACGCATAGACATACGGTCTTTCGCATAAGGTAAAGCACCTTGGAAAGAAAGTTCAGCGTGTGCGATACCTTGAACAGCTGTACCAATACGTGCAGTGTTCATGAAGGTAAACATTGCATGTAAACCTTTGTTGATTTCGCCGATTAAGTAACCAGTTGCGTTATCAAAGTTCAATACAGCAGTTGCTGAAGCACGGATACCCATTTTGTGTTCGATCGAACCACAAGAAACCGTGTTACGCTCACCTACACCACCATCAGCAGTTGGGATGAACTTAGGTACGATGAATAACGAAATACCACGAGTACCAGCAGGTGAATCTGGAAGACGTGCAAGTACGATGTGGATGATATTCTCTGTTAAATCATGCTCACCTGCAGAGATGAAGATTTTTGTACCAGAGATTTTGTAAGTACCGTCAGCAGCAGCTTCTGCTTTAGTTTTTACTTGACCTAAGTCAGTACCACATTGAGGCTCAGTTAAGCACATTGTGCCAGACCAAGTACCTTCAACGAGTTTAGGCATATATGTATTTTTTTGCTCATCAGTACCGAATTGCATGATGGTGTTCATACAACCTGTACTTAAACCAGGATACATCGTGAACGACCAGTTCGCAGTACCCATCATTTCTGATTTGATAAGGTTTAAAGACATTGGTAAGCCTTGACCACCAAACTCTTCTGGATAAGAAAGACCTTGCCAACCACCCATTACAAATTGGTCGTATGCTTCTTTGAAGCCTTTAGGAGTAGTTACTTCGCCGTTGTTAAAAGTACAACCTTCTTCGTCGCCAGACTGGTTGATTGGAGAAAGTACGTTTTCGCAGTAATCTGCCGCACCTTCAAGAATCATGTCAACTGTATCAGCATCAGCATTTTGACCACTTGTCAAAGTTTGGTAATGTGCTGGATAATCGAACACTTCATTCATTAAGAAGCGAATATCACGGAGCGGGGCTTTATAAGCTGGCATAATCTTAATCCTGTATTTGAATCGTTGTGGATTATCTGTATCAGTACTTTGATTATTCACAGTGGTGATGAAAATACATTGATAAACACTGTGGAAAAGACTGTCAGAAAAGCTAATTAAGGCTAAAAACACTTAGTTGAAAATTCAATTTTCTGCTAAAGTTTTAGACTCGTTTTGAATATGAAAATGATCCATTTAGTAATTGAAAATATAACGATATAAAGGTGTTTGATAAAGCTATGCGTTTAAAATATTTAACATTATGTTTGTTTGGTCTTAGTATTTCAGGTTGTTCTCAGCATGTCATTAAAACCAATTCAAGCTCTTCTAGTTTAGAGCAAAAAGCAATAAATAGCATCAATGCGATGTACGAATATCCGAGCTACGACTATCGGGGGAAATTTAATATTCATGTTGACCTTGATCAGCATAAAGCTGAAGCAGATCAACAGAAAGATGTTTTAGATGCTGCTTTGAAACAAAAGGTTGATCAATATCTGCGCGAGCAAAAAGTCAATTTGGATGCAAAACAAAAACAAGCACTATATAAAGCTTTGGCAGAGCAACCGAAAGGTTTGGGCAATAGCAAGTTTGATAAATTTGCTCGAGTAATGGCTAACATTTTAAATGATATGCAATTTGAGTATGATGGATCTGTGCATTATCGACAAAAGATGGGCTCGTTTAACCTCACTGCTCGTTATGAAAAACCAACCTTATTGGTTCAAGCGAAAGTTCCGATGGTTTTGGATTTAAATAACTACAAGTTCTACATCAATTATTTTGCATTGATGCCATACTTGGTGAATAAAGAAAATCAGAACAATTTAGCGTATTTAGATTTTTCAAAATACCAAGGCTTGTTTAAACAAGTCGATTACAAGAAATTTGCAGAATACATCAAAGCATCGAGTGCTATTTACTATCGTTTAGCTGATCCAAACAGTATTCAAGCTTTGTCGGTGAGTTCTGCTGATCAAGATGCGGGTGTGGTAGAGAAAATTCGTTTAAAAACCACAATTGAAGAGCTGGTTCTGCAAGCGAATCTATATAGCAAAGTGAATGAAAAATACTTAATGCAAAGTATTTTGAAATTTGATGAGCAAAATCTTGAAAAATTGATTTCAGAGCAAGACAAAACAGACACTGCTTCAAAGGCTAAACAAAGTGGCACTTTATTAAATTCAAAGACAGCAGCTGATGATGCGAGTGTGGTGAGCCAAGAGTTGTATCGTTTAGTGAATCAACACTTTGGAGTAGAAGAGCTAGAGGATGAATATACTGAAGAGGCAGATGCAACCAAAGTCGCAGCAGAGGATGTGGCTCAAGAAGCTGAAGATATTTCAGAAGAGGCTGATGCCGTTGCAGAGTCTGCCACCGCGACAGAACATGTGCTAACAGGCGAGCAATGTACAGCATTACAAAATGCTGCCAAAACAAATTTTGGTGATATTCAGTATTGTCAAACCATGTACGATGTCGATGTTTTGGGTGAGCAGAAAACGCCATCGGGTTTCTTGTCTTATATTGAAAAATTGGTCGCAGTTGAAAAAGAGTTTGTTCAATACGATCAAAATCAATTTATTGATGATCAGGGCTTTAAAGCACTTTGGCTGAAGCATCAAGCAGACATTCAAAAAGCATTACCACCCGTTGAAAAGCGTAATCCTTTCGTGATGGATGTTGGCTTGGATGCACAAGGACGTGCAGTCAAACTTGATTATGACTTGAATTATGCACTGCCTGAGCTGAAGTCGAGCTTTAATATCAAAGCAGATATGCTGGTGACAAATTACGGTAAAGCAACCCCGATTGATCAAGCTCAGTTAAAGCAAGCTAAAACATGGGCGGAAGCGAGTAAGGGTTCTATCCTTGAACAAGCGATCGGCAGTTTCTCTGAAAAATTAGGTCAAACAGGCATTCAAGAGCGCTCAGCACAGCCTTATACATTATCTTTGGATGATCAGCTCAAAGTAATTGCTGAGCAGCGTTACGATGCTACACAGTCATATGAACAAACCTACAAAGCTGTGTTCATTGCTAAATTGGTTGAGAGTAATCCAATCCTTGCAAAACGTTACACTTCTCAAGAGCTACAAGAAGTCGCAAGTGTTTATGCTTATTGGTTCTCAGATGAAGAGGTATATAGTCCTGAAGGTAAGGCTCTTAAACAGATCGAAAGCTTACAGAAAAAACACCATTTGGAGCAAGAAGATCAGTTTGATGATAAGTTGGGTCAAGCTGTAAATCGTTTAGTCACAGATGCAATGCGTGGTGACCAAGACCGTCAGCAATGGAAAAAGCTAAAAGCTCAATATAAGCAACCACAGCAATTGTTTGCGAAACAATATCAAATCCAGTTTGAACAAACCAATGGTATTTCGAACGAAGAAAAGAGCTTGTTGGAGCAAACAGCGAATGTGCTGGGGCAAGTATATATAGACGCACGTAAAAATCAGCTTTCTGATAAATCATTGAAGGCATTGAAAATTGAACATAATGAATTTATTGATTATGAAATCTTCAAAGATGTTTATCAGAAAATGATAAGCACAAAATAATTCAGTTAAAAAAGAACCTGCATCATGCAGGTTCTTTTTATGGTTTGATTTATAAGAAGTCTTTTAATTCAGGTTTCACGCCATTCCAAATAGAGAAAGCTTCAATGGCTTGCCCCACTAGCATGCCGAATCCATCTGTAGAGGGGACTTGTCTCATAAGGGCTTGATCAAGGAAACTTGATGGTTTTCCGTATGCCATTTCGTAGGCGTGATGAAAAATAAGTGTTTGGGGTAATTGCAAAGCTTCACCCGTTAAACTTGCCGAAGTCGCATTAATGACGATGTCAAACTCACCTGTCAGTTGATCTAGGCTGATTGCATGTAGTTTAGTATCGGGCACAGCCGTTTTTAAATCTTCAACCAATTGTTCTGCACGGGCTAATGTACGGTTGGCAATCATAATTTGTTTTGCACCAGCTTGAACCAGAGGATAAATCACACCGCGTGTTGCGCCACCCGCACCCAAAATCAAAATACGGCTATTTGCTAAGTTCCAATTCAAAGCTTGTATCGCCGCAACTAAACCTTGCCCATCGGTATTATCACCATATAGTTGACCGTCTTGCATCCATAAAGTATTGACTGCTTTGGCAATCTTGGCACGTTCAGTGAGTTGGTCACATAACGCAAAAGCCTGCTCTTTAAATGGAACAGTGACATTCATGCCAACACCGTTTTGATCGAAGAACGCTTTAACTGCGGACTCGAAACCATCTAGCGGAGCAAGAATTTTTTTATAATTTAAATCAACGCCTGTTTTTGCTGCAAAAGCATGATGCAATTCTGGTGAGCGGGATTGTTCAATTGGATTTCCAATAACAGCAAATTGTTTCGTCATGAGTCATCAGCTTGATTGCGGTGGTCAAAGTTTATTAAAGATACATGGTGTGCCGCAATATTGATTTACATCTCGCACCATATGACAGGCTGATTTAATTTTCAGAACATGTTCAGATAAGACTGAATTTTGCTGAGATTTATACAAATTATGTTATGAGTATCTTTCTTATTAGACATGCCGAAAGCATTGCAAATATTAATCATCGTAGTGATTGTCACACGGACAGTTTTTACAGTTATTGATTACTTTGATCAAACAGCCTCAAAGTTTGAGTAAGTCTTTAATGCAAAATTTTAGATCAGATTTAATTCATAACCCTATCAAGAACACTGAGATCTTTATATTTAGAACTTAAATGAATGTACAAATAAAATACATCCCTGATTTATAAAAACAGGGATGTAGAGTAGGGATTATTTTGTTAAACCTAACCAATCTCTTGGTTTTAAATAATAATCTGTAAGTCGTTTCTCTGACGAGTCAGCGTCCCATTCTGGACGATACGACCAACCTGCTAGATTCGGTAAACTCACTAGAATTGACTCAATACGCCCACCTGTTTGTAAGCCGAACAAAGTGCCACGGTCATAAACCAAATTATATTCTACATAACGCCCACGACGATAAAGTTGGAACTCACGTTGCGCTTCTGTATAGGGTTGCTCACGATGCTTTTCAAAAATAGGTAAGATCGCCTCTAAGTACCCATTTCCAACGGCTTGCATATATTTAAAACAAGTTTCGAAATCCCACTGATTGAGATCATCAAAGAACAGCCCACCTACGCCACGTTGTTCGTCTCGATGCTTTAAATAAAAATAATCATCACACCATTGTTTATGTTCTGCATAAACATTTTCACCAAAAGGCTTGCATAAGTCATAAGCGGTTTGATGCCAATTTTGAATATCTTGATCATCTGGGTAAAAAGGTGTCAGATCGAAGCCACCACCAAACCACCACACAGGATCTTGACCTTCAGGTTCGGCTACAAATAAACGAACATTGGCATGTGAGGTTGGAATATTAGGATTTTTAGGATGAATGACTAATGAAACGCCCAAGGCTTGTGCTTTTGCACCAGCAATCTGTGGATGGCGTTCTGTCGCTGAAGCAGGTAGTTTGCTGATGTTAATGTGGGAAAACATCACCCCACCTTTTTCGATTACTTCACCATTTTGTAGAACTCGAGAGCGACCACCACCGCCTTCGGTTCTATCCCAATCATCAATGATAAACTCAGCGGTTCCACCGCCTGCACGTTCCTGTTGTTCTAAACCTGCGCAAATTCGTGCTTGTAGATCAAGTAAAAATTCACGAACACGTTGAATATCAGCTGAAGTTGGATGCTGCATGATGATCCTCTTGAGGTGATCTATATATTAGTAACATCAAAACATAAAACCATAAAAAAAATAAGGGATTTTTAATCATTCTGATTAAAAATCCCTTGATTGCTTTATTTTTAAACGTTTAAGAACGTGAATCAGAAGTCATCATTTTGATAGAGATGATCCATACGCTCACGTTTGGTCTTTAAATATTGCTCATTGAACGGATTTTTTCCAACAGTAAGTGGTACACGTTCAACAACATTAATACCAAGATCGGTGAGTGCTTTAAGTTTTAGAGGATTGTTAGTAATCAACTTAACCTCTTTGACTTGGAGATGATCGAGCATAATACTGCACATATCATAACGACGTGCATCAGCAGGAAGATTCAACAGAAGATTAGCATCAACAGTATCATGCCCTTGATCTTGAAGTGCATAAGCTCGGATTTTATTGGTCAATCCAATGCCACGACCTTCTTGACGTAAATAAAGGATGACACCTTGACCTGCTTCATTGATCAAATGTTGGGTTGCTTGCAGTTGAGGACCACAGTCACATTTCAGTGAGGCAAAAGCGTCGCCCGTAAGACACTCTGAGTGAATACGAACTAAAACAGGAGTATTTGGTGGAGTTTCTAAACCTTTAGAAAGCGCCACATGTTCTTCACCCGTCTTTGGGTCTTGAAACACGGAAATATTGAAGTCACCGAAAGCAGTTGGTAGCTTTGATGTTGCAATAAATTCAATCGGCACAGATTTATTCACCATTATCAGAAAAACTGTCAAAGTATAGCCTAATGTGTGAAGATTGCGTGAATTAGAATGTCTGATTTTTCACACAAGTTTTTCTTTTTCATACAAAGCACATAATAATAGTTGATAAACAGTGACATAATTCAGGATAATCTGATGGCTATACTGTAAATGTATGCAAGAGAATGTTCAGCACTACATCATTCGCACATGTGGCTGATTGAAGGTGCATCATGTTTAATTGTATGATCACCCCCATTTAACCCAGCTTCGGATTTGCCAGGCTTAAAAAGGCTTTGCCACATTATGTTGTATACCGAAATTCCAACTCAACGCCCTGTTACGCCATTGTTGGATGAAATCGATCATCCTGAGCAATTACGTCAGCTCGAGCAAAGCCAACTCCCTCAAGTGGCAGATGAGTTGCGTCAATATATTTTGTATGCAGCAGGACAAAGTGGTGGTCACTTTGGCGCAAATTTAGGTGTGATTGAACTGACAGTTGCTTTGCACTACTGTTTCAATACACCAGATGATCGTTTAGTTTGGGATGTAGGGCATCAAGCATATCCACACAAAGTCCTGACTGGGCGTCGAGAACGTATTACCACAATTCGTAGTAAAGGTGGTTTAGCTGCATTTCCAGCACGTGATGAATCTAATTTTGATACTTTCGGTGTAGGACATTCTTCAACAGCAATTTCTGCTGGATTAGGGATGGCACTCGCTCGCCGTTATCAGCAAAAGCCTTGCGAAGTTGTTGCGATTATCGGTGATGGTGCAATGACAGCAGGGATGGCTTTTGAAGCCATGAATGATGCTGTTGCACATAATGCTGATCTAATCGTGGTATTGAACGATAATGATATGTCGATCTCATGCAGCACGGGTGGTTTTGCAAAACATCTCGCTGCGATCTGGGAAACTGGTCAATTGGTCAATGTAAATGAACAGGGCGAAGCTTATGTTCAGCCACATCCAAAATGGACATACAATTCGCGTTTGCATCAATCTGCAACAGATGCAGCTGATAACTTATTTAAAGCGATTGGTTTTGACTATTTCGGACCTTTTGATGGGCACAATGTTGAACAACTTGCTCAAGTCTTCCACGCATTAAAAAAACGCAAAGGTCCGCGATTAGTTCACGTTTACACTAAAAAAGGTAAAGGTTTCGCTCCAGCAGAAGCAGATCCGATTACCTATCATGCCATTACTAAGATTACACCTACTGCTTCGGCACCAGTTAAAAAATCACCACCTAAATATTCAGATGTATTTGGACAGTGGTTATGTGACGAAGCTGCACAAGATGCACGTTTATTAGCGATCACACCTGCAATGTGTGAAGGTTCTGGCATGGTGAAGTTTGCACAGCAATACCCTGAACGCTTTTTTGATGTTGCAATTGCTGAACAGCATGCAGTCACTTTAGCAGCGGGTATGGCGTGTGAAGGTTTAAAGCCTGTTGTCGCGATTTATTCAACCTTCTTGCAACGTGGCTACGATCAGTTGATTCATGATGTGGCATTGCAAAATTTAGATGTCACCTTTGGTATTGATCGTGCTGGTTTGGTTGGCGAAGATGGTCCAACGCATGCAGGTGCATACGATTATGCCTATATGCGTACTGTACCTAATATGGTGATTATGGCGCCAAAAGACGAAAATGAATGTCGTCAAATGCTACACACTGCATATCATTATAAAGGTCCAACAGCAGTTCGTTACCCACGTGGTGCTGGAACAGGTGTAGAAATTCAACAACAAATGGCTGCTTTAGAAATTGGTAAAGCTGAAATCGTTGCAGAATTTAATTTGGATGCAGATCAGCAGATCAGTATTTTGGCTTTCGGGAGTCGAGTGGCAGCTTCAGTCGAAGCAGCGCAACAATTTGCGAATAAGCATGCAATAGGTGTGCGTGTGGTAAATATGCGTTTTGTGAAGCCATTGGATGAACAAATGATACGAACACTTGCTGAACGAACTCAGCTTTTCGTAACTGTTGAAGAACATGCCGTGATGGCAGGTGCGGGAAGTGCAGTAAATGAATTCCTCGCACAAGCAAAAATTGTAAAGCCAATCCTGAATTTGGGTTTGCCAGATGAGTTTTTACATCAAGCTACACATCAACAAATGCTCGCCGATTGTGGTTTGGATGCGCATGGGATTTTAGCTTCAATTGAACGTGCTTGGTTTTAGATAAAAAACGGAAATAATTTTTCGTAAACATTTTTCCCCTAAAAGCCCTTATATTTGATAGAATGTAAGGGCTTTTATGCATTATTCTTTGTCAAAATCTTCAAATTTGTAGTGGGTGTTCAATGGAACCTATGGTGGTTATGGCTGCGCGTGCGGCTCAAACAGTTGGTCAAGAGCTTTTAAAGGCACATCAAAATCGTCATAAACTCGATTTACAAGTTGAAGAAAAAGGCATTGATGGTCCAGTAACACGTGTTGATCGTTATTTGGAACAACTTACAATAGATACACTTCGCAAAAGCTATAAAAATCATAGTTTCCTAGGTGAAGAGTTTGGTATGCAAGAAGGTAAAGGTCACGACGCTGATTGGTGTTGGGTGATTGATCCTTTAGATGGTACTCAAAACTTTATCAATGGTTTCCCTCACTTTTGTATTTCTATCGCTGTACAACACAAAGGCGTGACACAACACGGTGTGATCTATGATCCAGTACGTGATGAGTTATTTTCAGCTAGTCGTGGTCGTGGCGCAGTGATGAATCAACGTCGTATTCGTGCGAATGTCAAAGATACTTTAGATAAAACATTCCTAGCAGTCGGTCATCCTTATCGCGCGAAGCGTAATGGTGAAATTGTTTCTTATGCAGAGCAACACTTTGCTTCGTTATTGGCAGTCACAAAATCTGGCGCTCAAATTCGTCGTGCAGGTTCAGCAGCTTTAGATTTGGCATATGTTGCTGCGGGTCGTTTTGATGGTTTCTTTGAATTAGGTTTAAAACCATGGGATATCGCTGCAGGCGAATTAATTGTTAAAGAAGCGGGCGGTGTGGTTGTGGATGCTCGTGGTGGTAATGATTCAATGGAAAATGGTCAAGTCATTGCTTGCTCAATGAAAATGTTAAAACCACTAATGCAAGCAGTAGTTCCAGCATGGAGCGAAGCTGCAAAATAAATTTTAGATTAAAAAACCCTCAATAATTTGAGGGTTTTTTATTATGATCTGATAATAATGAAGGAGTTATTTTTATAATTTCATCTTCTTTAATCGGTCAGATACAAATAATAAAGGTGATCCAGTAGAAAAACCTATTAAAAAGGGTGACTTTTAAAATTATTCTGCTATAATCCGCCCACGCACTTAAATTCCAGTTCATTACCTGAACATTCAGTTCTATTCATATTATGCGCACGCTGTCCATAGAGAGGACCACATCTTGCGCCCAAATCGCTTAGCGATTCTTCAGGTTGAGGCAGTAATCAAGCGTGCGTTAGTCCACATCGTCGTTATTCGGATTGCCGCTGAATTTCATATATTTTCAGCTTGAGTCGCTTTGCCGCTTTTTGCCGATGTCTATTTTTTGTATTTATTAAAATGGAGCACCCATTAGGGTGAAACTCTCTATGAGCAAAACTTTTGCCGAATTTTCTTTGCACGAAACCTTACAACAAGCCCTAGAAGGTTTAGGTTTTACTAGTCCAACTCCTGTGCAAGAACAAGCGATTCCAGCTGCGTTAGAAGGAAAAGATCTATTAGTTTCTAGCCAGACTGGTTCTGGTAAGACAGCAGCATTTTTACTCCCAACATTAAACGCTTTAACTGGTCAAGAAACTTTCGTGCCATTTAAAGAGCGCATGAAAGCGATTACCCAACCAAGTATTTTAGTTTTATGCCCAACGCGTGAATTGGCTCAACAAGTAAGCCAAGATGCGATTGCATTTGTACGTCATATGAAAGGTGTTCGTATTGCTGCAATTATGGGTGGTATGCCTTTTGGTAAGCAAATTCAACAGCTTAAAGGCGCGCAAGTTATTGTTGCTACTCCAGGTCGTTTACTTGACTTGGTTAATCGTCGTCAATTGAAACTTGATAAAGTTGAATCTTTAATCGTCGATGAAGCTGACCGTATGCTTGATCTAGGTTTCTCTGAAGATCTAGAAGCAATTGGTGAGTTAGCTGCAAACCGTAATCAAACATTAATGTTCTCTGCTACTTTTGCTGATCGTATTATTCGTCTTGCTGAACGTATGATGAATGATCCACAACGTATCGCAATCGAAACAGGCCACAGTACTAATACTGATGTAACTCAAACATTACATTGGACTGATGGCTTTGAGCATAAGAAAAAATTACTTACACACTGGTTATCTGACGAGTCAGTAGATCAAGCTGTTGTATTTGCAAGCACGCAAGAAGATACAGACATGCTTGCTGAAGAATTGGCTGAAGCAGGCCACTCAGTTGTTGCATTGCATGGTGCTATGCCACAAACAGTTCGTAACCGTCGTTTACGTAGTATTCGTGAAGGTCGTGCAAAAATCTTAGTTGCAACTGATGTTGCAGCACGTGGTTTAGACGTACCAACCATTTCTCACGTAATTAACTTCGGTTTACCGATGAAAAATGAAGACTATGTACACCGTATTGGTCGTACAGGTCGTGCGGGTCGTACAGGTCAAGCGATTACACTTGCGACTTATCGTGAGCGTGGCAAAATCCGTGCTTTAGAAGATTATTTAGATGCACGTTTAAATGTGTCTGAAATTGAAGGTTTAGAGCCATCTCCACCTCCTGCACGTTCAGGTCGTGATGGCGGCGGTCGTGGTCGCGGTGGTCGTGATGGTGGCGGTCGTGGTCGTGGTGGTTTTGGTGGCGGTCGTCGTTTTGAAGGCGAAAGCAATTTCAAACGTCGTGAAGGCGGTGATGATCGTCCACGTCGCAGCTTTGATGATAAACCACGTGGTGAGCGTCCATCATTTGGTGGTGAAGATCGTCCACGTCGCGAATTCAATTCTGATCGCCCACGTCGTGAAGGTGGTTTTGAAGATCGTCCACGTCGTAACTTTGATGATAAACCACGTGGTGAACGTCCATCATTTGGTGGTGAAGATCGTCCACGTCGCGAATTCAATTCTGATCGTCCACGCCGTGAAGGTGGTTTTGATGATCGTCCAAAACGTACATTTGGTGGTGAAGATCGTCCACGTCGCGAGTTCAATTCTGACCGCCCACGTCGTGAAGGTGGCTTCAACGATAAACCACGTTTTGACTCGAATGATGACAACCGTGGTAATCGTGTAGATTATAAACCACGTCGTGAAGGAAGCTTCGGTGACCGTCCAAAACGTGATTTTGGTGATCGTCCAGCGCCTCAACGTGAAGGTGGCTTCGGTGACCGTCCAAAGCGTAGCTTTGGTGGTGAAGATCGTCCAAAACGTACATTCGGTGGTGAAGACCGTCCTAAGCGTAAATTTGGTGAAGATCGTCCAGTACGCGGTACACGTGAAGAAACTTTCGGTGGCGACCGTCGTCGTAAAAACGATTTCTAATCGTTAAAAACCGATAAAATGAAGAAGCCAGTTGAAAAACTGGCTTTTTTATTGTTTGATAATCATGTAGAATTGGAAAAAATGTGTTCTAGTTCAAATTTTATATAAAAAATGAATAATGTTAAGCAAAATAACAGTTTTGTTGCTCAAGCATGGTCTTTCGTTTGCAATGAAGGGCTACCGTGTCTATTTGTCATTCTCATGTTATGTAATGGATTATTCTTTGCATATGCATTGTTTGATGAAAACAATTCTGACAGTTTTAATGCCAATAATACGATGCATGTTGCGAGTGAATCCGCGTCTAAGAATAACTACATAAATTAAATAATCTTGATACATCCCTTATCAAAATAAAAACAAGTGCTTAATCTTTCAGTGTATAGTATGCGTGCATAAAAAGTGCAGGAATGAATGCCCTTATGAATAATAAAACTCCTCGCGATACTGAAGCCTTAATTGAAGTTAAACACTTGAGCTTTAATCGAGGGGAACGTGTCATTTATGATGATGTTTGTCTCAAAATTCGACGTGGTCAGATTACTGCAATCATGGGGCCGTCAGGTACAGGTAAGACAACATTATTAAGACTCATTGGTGGACAATTAACTCCTGATCGGGGTGAGGTTTTAATCGATGGTAAAAATATAGCAGCAATGTCTCGTCCTGAGCTATTTACAGCTCGTGCGCGTATGGGAATGTTATTTCAAAGTGGTGCGCTGTTTACTGATATGTCGGTATATGAAAATGTTGCATTTCCGATACGAGCTCATACGAAGTTACCTGAACATATCATTGCAGAGCTTGTTGCCTTAAAGCTTGAATCTGTTGGTTTACGCGGTGCAGAACAATTAATGCCATCAGAACTTTCTGGAGGTATGAATCGTCGTGTTGCTTTAGCACGTGCGATTGCACTTGATCCAGAATTGATTATGTATGATGAACCTTTTGCTGGGCAAGACCCGATTGTGAAAGGTGTTTTAACTCGATTAATTCGTTCTTTACGTGAAGCATTAGATTTAACAACGATTATCGTATCGCACGATGTGGCAGAGACCTTATCGATTGCTGATTATATTTATGTTGTTGCTGAAGGTAAAATTCAGGGTGAAGGTACACCTGAACAATTAGAAAATCATGCTTCACCATTTGTGCGCCAATTTTTAACAGGATCAGCTGAAGGACCTGTCGAATATCAATTTACTCATCAAGCTTATTTAGATAACGAGGTTCGTCCATGAATACGATTGCCTGGTTAGGTAG
>Ga0209426_1001256_pt1 | contig 16752 bp, 19 predicted proteins | sample Deesub1362B_J571_FD_187697 | JGI IMG/M metagenome (GOLD analysis project Ga0209426, IMG submission 187697) | Deep oceanic, basalt-hosted subsurface ecosystem from Juan de Fuca Ridge flank, Pacific Ocean, CORK Borehole 1362B_J2.571 (SPAdes)... ...
GGCGCGGTAGCGGCGACACGAAAGCCGCCCAGGCCAGCGCAGCCAAGCCGATGGCTGCCAGTGTCGCCACGATGATGCGAGCGCGCAGGCGCGAGCGAGGACGCGGCGGCACGGCGGGCGCGTTGGCCGTGGTGGTCGAGGCGGTCATGGCAGCACCTTTCCGGCCAGCCAGGCGACATGCCGCTCGGCGCTGTATTCGGGCAGCGCAAGGCGAGCCGCAAGCCGGTTGCCCAGCGTGCGCCAGTACGCGGGCGGCACGTCGATGGCGGCGATGCCCAGCGCCTCGATGGCGTCGATGCGTTCCAGCACGGCGCGCACGTTGGCATCGCCTTCGGCGTGTAGCAGCAGGCGCGCGCCCGGCTGCACGCCGGGGATGCGCTGCACGGCATCGAGCGGCGTGGCGGTCTGCATCACCATGAGCTGCCAGCGCACGGTGCCGTAATCGTTGGCCTGCCAGCGGATGCGGCAGAGCATCGCGCCCGGCAGGAACACCGCGCAGCGCCGCCAGTCGTCCAGGCGCAGCGTGCGTGCGGGTTCGCCGAAGCGCAGGTAGAGCTTGAAGCGGTGTTCGATGTAGGCCAGCGAAACGCGCGTCAGTGGCACGTTGCCGGCCTGCCCGGCGAGTGCCGAAAGCGCAAGCAGCGGCGTAGCCGGTGCCGCGTTCGCGGCAGGCAAAGCGGATGCGGTCATGGTGTGCTCTCCGGAGGAAACTCTCGCTCCAGCAGGCCGCGCAGCAGGTCGGCCACGGTCACGCCTCGCGTGAAGGCCGACACCTTGATGCGCGCCCGCATGGCGGGCGTAATGTCGAGGGTCAGGCGCGCGGTGTAGAGCTCGCCTTTGCCCAGCGCATCGGCGTCGCCCTGGCGAATCCACGCCTCGGCGTGCGGATTCGCGGGCGGACGTGCGCCGATGCCGACACGCTTACCGCGTGGTGGCTGCTTCGCTGTCATGTCGGCCACCGCAGCAGTTCGTCCACCAGGGCGGTGATTTCGCGGGTGGCGGCGCTGTCGGGCGCTGTCTCGCGTGCGAGCCGGCCAGCGGCCACGCTGTCGGCGAACACGATGCGCTGATGCACTTCCGAACGCAGCGCGGGCAGCGGCTGTTCTGCGAGCGATTGCCGCGCCTCGCGGCCGATGATGGTGGTGCTGACGCGCCGGTTGATGACGAAGGCCGCGCGCAGCGCAGGCCGGAACACCTGCGCCTCACGGATCAGCGAAACCATTTCCGAGCTGGCCCAAAGGTCGTAGGGGCTGGGCTGCACCGGGATCAGCACACGCTCGGCCGCCAGCAGCGCGGAGCGCGCCAAGGCGGCGATGCGCGGCGGCCCGTCGATGACGACGTGATCGGCCCGCCTGGCGAGTTCTGGCGCTTCCTGATGCAGCGTTTCGCGGGCGAGGCCCACGGCGCTGAACAGCCGTGGCAAGCCCTGCTGGCTTCTGCGCTGCGTCCAGTCCAGCGAAGAACCCTGCGGGTCTGCATCGAGCAGGACGACATGCTGGCCGCGCAGCGCCAGTTCGCCCGCGATGTGCGTGGCGAGCGTCGTCTTGCCGACGCCGCCTTTCTGGTTGAGTAGCGCGAGGATCATGGCGCGGCCCTCCGTGTTGGAAAGCTGGCCTGCCCGTGCCGTTGGGTGGTTGTCCACCGAAACGGAGCGCTTCTACTAAAAGTTATGTATTTCTTGTTAGGTAAGTTAGAGGGGCCGAAAATCCGCGCCGTTATTGGCTTTCCGGCGTTTTCGTACTCCTGATAGCACGATAGGCGTACTCCTGATAGCACGATACCCGGTACTCCTGATAGCACGAGTCCGTCCACACGTTTTCCCCGAGTTATCCCCGTGCCGTGTGCAGCACGGGCCGGAAGGTCAGCAGCTCCAGTCCGTCGTCCGGCATCCGCTCGATGCCCAGGACGTAGCCGGGCAACGACTGCCGCGACACCAGGGCGCGCAGGTCGTACGCGAAGTCGGAGAAGCGCGCCGCGCTGCCCGACTTGCGATGCAGGTGCCGGAAGTCGAATTGCCAGCCGTCCGGCTGCTTGCCGCCGTGCTTGCGCACCAGGCGGTACAGCCAGCGTTCGATGCCGCCCTTCAAGCGGAAATAGGCCGGGTCGATGGTCAGCACCAGGGCGGCGTCGAGCACGCCCGCATAGAACCAGTCCGGCAGGATCAGTTCGATGCCCAGCGGCACGCCGCTGGCATCGGCCAGTTCCTTCCACTCGTTGATCCACGAGAAGCGATGCAATCGCCTTCCCGTGGTTTCGCGGATGGACGTGGCCACCGTGGTCGATTGCAGCCGGTCGAGCGCGGCTTTCAGCCGCAGGTAGTCGTTGAGGGACGTGCCGCGCCCGATGAAGCGCAGGATCTCGTAGGGAGTGGCGCGTATCCAGCGCGACGGGCGGATGCCCGCGTCGCGCGCCTCCACGATCTGCGAGGCTGCCCAAATCAAAACGTCGGCGTCCCATATCGTGGCGATGCCATGCTCGGCCGTGCCTTCCACGCGGATGGTGATATTCCCGCTGCGGAAGTCGATCGGCGCGGTGCGCCGCGACTTCGCCAGCGAGAAGAACGGAAAGGCCATCAAGTCCTGGCTGTCGCGGGGAGCCATGTCGCCCGGCAGCGCGCGGAACAGGTCGAGCTGTTCGCGCTGCTGCAAGGCTTGCCCTGGCGGGCTGGACATGGCGACGGCCACCCACGCGCCAGCGATCAGCGGCCATCACGGTAGTCACCCGCGTGGCGCTCGGCGTATTCCGGGTCGGAAGTCGCCTCGTAGCTACGTTGGTCGGCCCAGGCATCGAGGTCAGACACTGCGTACATGACGCGGCGACCGAACTTGCGGAATTTCGGGCCGCCGCCGATCACACGCTGTTTCTCCAGCGTGCGCGGCGACAGGCGCAGGTATTCGGCGGCTTCGTCGTTAGTCAGGTAGCGTTGGGGCTGCGCAGGCGCAGCGACAGCAGCGGCGGCAGGCCGCAAGGGAGCGGGTCGCATGGGATGTACCTCCATCAAGCCCGGCCACACCACGCGGCCGGATAGAGGCACTTTCAAGAAAGCGAGGCTGCTTGCTAAGGGACGATCTGTGGGGGATGCGAAACGTCCCCTCTACTGCAACGGCAGCGGCGGAAGCTGTGCCAGGCGGCGATAGCCGCCGCGCATCAGCGCATCGCCACGGCGTACCAGCCGCCGAACGCGGGCACGTAAGGCGCTGTCCTTGTGCCAGTCGGCGGCGACAGCATCCGCCCCGAAAATCCCTTCGGTCACTTCACGCAAGGACGCGCCCGCGAGGGTCGCGTCGAGCGCCTGCAAGGTGTGCAGCTCCAGCACCGCCGCCGGCGTGGGCCGGGAACGGGCCGCCGCCGCAGGCGCGGCAATCGTAGCGGCGGCCAGGGCATCCAGCTCGGCCGCGAGCGTGCGATAGCGCGCGCAGGGCATGGCGCAGGCACGGGTGGCGTAGAGGTAGGCCATACCGTCTTCCAAGCCCGGCCCGAGCGCGAGCCGCAGGCAGCAGCCAGGCCAGCGCGACACCAGAACCAGGCGCTTGCCGTCGTGGATCAGGTGCTTGCGTCCTGGAACGCGCCACAACTCGAAGGCTTCGGCGTCCGGTGGCGGATCGGCGTCGGGGTAAAGCTGCACCACGGCATCGTGATCGGGGAACCAGGCTGGATGCGCGTCGCGCGCATCCAGGGCCGGGTCTTCCAGCAAGCGCAGGCCCCAAGCCTGCGCCGCGTCCGACCGGCGGCGACGGCGCAGCCAGTCGCGGCGGTAGTCGGGGTTTCGGCGTAAGTATTCCCAGGCCAGCGCAGGGCCATCAAGGTGCAGGACATAGAGATAAGCCGCTGTCGGATACCAGTGTTCGGCGCTGCGATCAGTCATGGCGAAACCTCCCAGTGTTCGGGGTGCGTCGCCACGATTTCCGCGATGCGAGAGCTATCGAAATGCCATCAGGTCGTCATCAAAAACGGTTAAGCTGTAACTGTTAGTGTCAAGACCGTTTGGCTCCGGCGTGTTGCGGTAGTCGTCTGAATGCGACGGCTGCGCAACCCGGAAATGGTGCGCGGCGTCGGATACCGTGCCGCAGCCCGCGCCAAGGATCAGGACTACTTACAGCATGGTTGCACCGCTTCGGTGCGAGAATGCGGATTCAGACCTGCACGGTCTTGACCAAGACTGAAATAGTCACAATGCGCCCCGGCTGGCCGGGCCGCGCTGGCTTTCATCAGTCCGTGATCGCGCCGTTCTCCTGCGCCAGCCGGACATACTCCGACAACGGACGCACCGCCTGGAAATACCGATCCCGTCGCACCGGCAGTTCGCGCGGCCCGGCGATGCCAGCCAGGTCGGACAACTTGACCGTCCCGAGCGCGGGCATCCCGATACCGAGGTCGATCAGACCGTAGGCCGTATCGCCATCCGCGGGGTCGAGGGACACCAGCAGCCAAGTGGCGTGCGCGTCCGGGGTGAACAGGCGCACCACGGGCAGCGGGTCGAACCGTTGACCAGCGGCGCGCGTCGCGCCGTGAGCCAGCAGCCGGGCGCGTTCATCTGCGGTGACAAGCGGCAGGGTCATGGGCAGCCTCCCCACGAAACCGAGGATGCGCGGATGCGCTCTTGAGCCAAAGCACAGAACCGTCGAACCGAATCTGTGCATTCGCGTGGAAGCACGGATGTGCAAGCCATCGCATCCGTAGAAGGACGGAAGCACCGAAGCGGAATTGTCGGAAGCCGGAAAGACACGGATGCGATTCCCCGGTTCTGTCGGAATCCGGGGATACGGATTTCCGTAAAAGCACGAAAGCGGCCTCTCAGCCATGAATGAACACTATAGATTGTAGCCCTATAGGATTCAATGGGTTGTCATCTTGGTTTTAAGAGGAAACCATAGGTGGCGGCAAAGTACTCATTGGCGAAGGCGTTGAAGACGGTCAGGAAGGCGCGTGGCTTGAGCCAGGAAGCGTTCTCCGACGTGTCGAGCCGCACCTATATGAGTACGCTGGAGCGCGACCTGAAAAGTCCGACCCTGCACAAGCTGACCGAGCTGTGCGAGGTCATGGACGTGCATCCGCTCACGTTGTTGACGCTGGCCTTTGCGGGCGACAGCACGCACAAGGCTGACGAGTTGTTGGCGCAGGTGCGCCAGGAACTTGAGGCGGTACTGAACTCTGATGGAGATTGAGAAGCGACATGGCATATCGAAATGGAAACTACACCGCCTTTTACGTTGCAGAGCCATTCCATCCCAGCTCGCTAGGTGCCAATGCGACGAAGGATTTTCAGTATTACAACACCCTACGGATGTGGAAAGGTGCTGATGCGACGTTCCCCTTCGTTGATTCGCACGACAAAACTTACAGTGTCCGCGATGGCAGCGATTGGGAATACACACTGAAACCCAGGCTCAGGGAGCGCCTTCGGAGCTCGAAGAACATTATCCTCATCTTGAGTTCGATCACGACGAATTCCCGCGCCCTTCGAGAAGAAATCGACTACGGGATCAACGATCAAGGGCTTCCTGTTATTGTCATCTATCCCGAATATGCCACCAAGGAAAGTCTGCTTGTCGGCGGATCATTGAAGCAGGCGGTCAAGAACCTGTGGGGAAATCTTCCCGTGTTCCGGGATTCGATGAACAAAGTCCCGACGCTTCATGTCCCGATGAATAAAGAGCTCATCAAAAAATCCTTGCAGGACGGCGAGTTTATGGTTGGGAGCATGAAGGCCCCAGGCATCTACAGATACAACCCATAATCAATCGACATATCGGAGCGAATGATTCACGTCATGGCGAAGGTCAACTTTTTTGACAAGCGGGTCATCAAGAAATTCCTTGAGATCACCGCTGTCGTCAGCGGTACGCTGTCATTCATAGTTATTTTTGTTGACGTTCCTGCCGAGTGGAAGCTGAAGGCTGGCTTGGCTTTCTTGGCAATACTGGCACTCACCTACGTGGTGATATGGCTCTGGTCGAACAACCTGAACAGTATCGACATCAATGTTGAGGGCAGCGATGTCGCGATCAAGACCGGCGACATTTTCCACCAGCCGGGATTGAAGGCAATTGCCTTCAATGAGTATTTCGACACTCAGGTGGACAACAAGATAATTGGCGAGACTTCTCTCAACGGAGTTTTCATCCAGAAGCATCTCGGCGTTCCGATTTCCGAATTAGACCGCTACATCGAGGAATACGCTTTTGATGAAAGTGAAGTCCTGGAGGAGAACGAGGCAAGGAAACACGGTAAGAAGAAAAGGTATCAGATAGGCACGATTTGCCTGTACGAAGACTATCTCCTGACCGCGTTCTCCAAGTTCGATGAGAACAACAAGGCGCTACTAACGATGCCGGAGTACCTTGAGTTCCTCATTAATTTCTGGGACAAGGTAAACAACGTGTACGCCCAGCAAAGCGTATCGACAACAATCTTTGGATCAGGAATCACGCGAATCAAAGGACACAAGAATATTTCCGACGAGGATCTACTGAAAATCATGCTGTGGACATTCAGAATCAGTGAGATGCGATTCAAATATCCCGCGAAGCTGACCATCGTGATCCACAAAGACAAGATCGACCAGATCAATCTTCTCGATATCAAATCCGCCAGGAACGGCGTGTAGTTTTCAATGGCGGTTCGGAGCGAGCCCACTTTGCAGATGCTGGCCGGGCCGATCAGGCACAGCCGGTTCGGCGGCATCGAGGGGCGCCAAGCCGTGCGCGGCGCGGATAGTCCGCAGGGCTTTCCCCTGGAGGCAAGCGCAGCGCCGCAGGCGCGAAGGCGTGAGGGATTGAAGCCGAATGGCCGTGACGACAAAGACGGCACGGGGCGCAGCCCGAAAGCCCGGCGGCGCTTTGCGCCGACACGCTCAAAAGTCTAAGAGCACAACAAGGGGCTCATTCTGGGAAATAGCAGGCACTATTTCCAAATAGATTTTATTTGCCGATGCCTACAGATTCGCCAACGAAATGGGATAACCCTGAGCCGCCATTTCCTTTGCCAGAAGCGGCCCTGCATCCTTTTGCAGATTGTCCTTGAATGGGATATAGAGCAACCCTTGGATGTCGGATGGGCGCTCCATATTGTCTTGTTGCTTCATGAGAATGGCAACGTTCTTACGACCGAGCAGCGTAAGCATCATGCCCAATTCCATCACAACATTTTGGCGTGCACGGAACGCCTTTTCGTCTTCGTGACCAGCGCGGTAGCCCTCGTCGTCGGGCGTGGCCAGCACCACAGCAAACTTTACTTCTGCCGTGTACTTTTCCAATTTCTCGATGATGGTCTGCCCTTCCGAAGGAAGTTGATCCAAGATCAACGGCTCAAGCCTCCAGCGGCGCAGCATCGCTTCAAGCTCGGTTCGGGCGGCATTATCGTGCCCATAAACCACGAATACCTTGCTGAGCATTGGCTTAGCAGCAGCGCCATTCTGTGGAGCTGGTGCCGCAGCCTGTGCAGGTTGCACGCCGAGGCAAGCCTTTACCGCCTCTTGGTTCTTGCCCTGAACATTGAAATTACCGGTGTGGTAGCTATTTACGATTGCACCATTTTGCAAACGAAGTTGTGTGCCAGTGCCGTTCGCAAGTGCCGTCTCATTCGCAATCTGAAGATTGCCGGCCTGTAGGCAGGCCTTAATTTCGTCGAGAGTCATCGCCATTCCTTCTAAGCTCCCCAAATCGCTTTTTTCGCAGCTTCGCTAAGTACATCGACAACAATGTCGCGCACGCCAGATGCAACCGAAGCGCCGACCTTCGTCATCACCTTCTTGAATCGAAGGGATGCAACTTGAGTTTTTGGACTGTCTTTGGTCAATTCCGTCAAATCGGTACGGAACTGCTGGACTTCTTCTGGCGACAGCTCTGCGCCTGCTTCCACTAGCTCAACAGCGCCAGCAATCTTGCGTTCAGTCCAAGGGAACCGGCTACCGCAGTTGTGGCAGAACGAGGGAGGCTCGTAATCACCACCCAAGCCGAAAACGCCTTCAACGTAGAAATCGCCGCGAATGGATGCGCTGCACGAAGGACACTGCATGATGGTCTCTTCACCGCACTTAGAGCAGAACGCCTCTCGAAGCTCGGGATTCTGATCAGCGGCTGTTGTTGCGACATGCCCGTTAGGACAAACCTGTGCGACCCGATATGTCCCCATTGCGCTCCCTTGTTATTTATGCCGATAGATACGGCGTTGGTCAAATCAAGGGATTGTAAAGCAGCAGCGTGGAAATTGGAGGCATGGATGACACCGGGCGCGGTGCTGATCGGGCTATTCCTTCGTCTCGATGAGCCACCACACGGCACGCGGCAAGGCGCGACCCGTGATGGGGTGAATGTCGGTCAGGTCGGCGCGGGCTGACCAGCCAGAGGGCGGGCGGTAGCCGCGCACGTCGCCTTCGCCGTGCCAGCGGCGGGCGCGTACCGTGCCGGGGGCATAGATCGCCGCCATGCGGGGGCGGCTGGTGGTGTAGGTCATGGGTGTTCTCCTTCCAGCAAAGCGCCCCGGTCGAGGCCGGGGCGCTTGCTTTTGCACGGTCAAGCGGCTAGCGCCACGGAGGGTTCATCTGCTGTTGCCTCGGCATCCTCCGGGGCGTCGTCCTGCTCCTGTGGTTCTGCCTGCGTGGCGTCCGGCCCTTCGGCCTTGAAGATGGCAGGCATCCAGCCCGTGCCGTCTGCCAGCCGCTCGGCTTCGCTGGCAATGTCGGCCTTCTTCAACTTCGCCAGCCGGGTGACGTGCGACGGGGCGAACCGCTCCACGGCTTCCAGAATTGCGGCCTTCGGCACATGCCGGAAATAGCCCTCATTGGTGGGCTTCCACCATGCGGCCATGTCCAGCCTCACGGCCTGCGCGAGTTCTTCGCCCGGCTGCTGCCGTGTGGTGCGGGGTGTCACCACGTCCACCGTGACGGCCACGCATACCGCCAGCAGCCGCACCAGTTCGTCTTGGGACTTCGCCAGCAGCGCGGCGAACAGTTCGGCGCTGTCCTCCGGCAAGGCTTCGCCCGCCACCTGTTGGAACTCGCGCAGCGCGACGGCGGCGGGGGATTCCGGCCAGTCGGGGGCCATGCCTTCCAGCCGGTCTTGCACTTTCAGGCTCACGCCCAGCGGCAAGTCGTGGCCGTGGTAGCCGCCTTGCAGCACCGTTTGCACCATGCCATGCACCAGCGCAGCCAGCGCCACTTGCGGATGCCGTGCCACTTCGATTTGCAGCGCGGCGGTGCGGTGGGCGCTCAACCGTTGCGCCAGCCGGTCGGACATGGCGGCGGTCTTGGGCTGCCCTTCGCTGTCTCCGTCCTCGCCCTCGTCGTCGTTCCCAGCATCCTCGCCGCTGAACCCTTGGCGCAGGCGTTCCAGCGTGCGCAGCGCCTTGGCTTCGGCCTCGCGCAGCAGCCCGCGATAAATCACGGCCTGACCGTTGCGGTCGGTGGTGACGATGGCACCGGCTGCGGCCTTCACGGTCGGGCCGTACTCCTGCAAGCCATCTTCCAGCGCCTGCAACTGCTCGCCCAGGGCTTCGCCTTCTTCCTGCAAGGCATCGGCCTCTTCCTCGTCGTCGGCGTCCAGCGCGTCATCCACGGCTGCGGCCAGTTCGTGCAGCTTGGTTTGCAGCTTCTCGATGCGGGCTGCTTCGCGCTTGGTCGGCTCGCGCCGCTCCCTCGGCGCACGCTGGAAGGCGTGCAGGTCGGCATGGGTCACGGCGGGCGTGGCATCCACCCACGCCCAACCTTCGGCCTTCACCTCGGCGGCGATGCCTGCCAGCTTGTCTTGCGCCAGCCGTTCCAGCAGCGCGGCATCGGTCAGATACACGCCCGCATCGCCTTCCGCGAACAGGTCGCGGCGGATGCCGCCGCCTGCGGTTTCGTAGCTGTCCAGCCCTACGAAGCGCACCAGCGGATGCCGGTAGGCGTCAATTTCCCTTTCGGTGAGGCGGTCGCGCAGCGCGGACGGCTGGCGCTGCCACGTTGGGGCGTCATAGAAGGCGCTTTCCTGCGCGGCGTGGTCGTCGGTGATGGCAAGGGCCATCAACTGGTCGAGCGTCACGGCTTCGGCGCGGTAGTCGGCCAGCAGGCGCGGCGACACGTTCGCCAGCTTCAAGCGGCGCTGCACCACCAGCGGGGACACGCTGAAATCGGCGGCTATGTCCTCGATGGGTCGGCCTTCGGCCACCAGCGCGGCGAATGCCTCGAACTGGTCGGCGGGGTGCATGGCTTCGCGTTGCACGTTCTCGGTGAGGCTGGCCGTGCGGGCGGTGCCATCGGCCACCAGCAGGCAAGGCACGTCCCATTCCTTGCTGATGCGGTGCTTCTTCGCCAGCAGCTTGAGGGCTGCGAGGCGACGGCCACCGGCCACCACTTCGTAATGCTCACCATCGGCGGCGGCAATCACGATGAGGTTTTGCAGCAGGCCGACGCGCTGGATAGATGCGGCCAGTTCGGGGATGGACATGCGCGGGGTCTTGCGCACGTTGCGGCCAGCAGGCCGCGACACCAGCCGCGACAGTGGAACCAGAATCAGGTTCTTGGTCGGGTCGGCGGCTTCCAGCGGGATAACGGCGGCGGTGTTGATGGCGCGGGCTTCGGTTTGGATAACGGCGTTCATGGTGATAACTCCTATCGGTTCAGGGATGCAGCAGCAAAGAAAGCGGCAAGGGCGGCTGCCTGCCCCTGCCGCGTGGGGAATCAGGCTTTCAACTGGCGCAAGCCATCGGCCAGCATCCAGAGGGCGCGATTGAGGCGCACATCGGAATCAATGCCCTGCACGGGGCGGGTCTGCTGGCGGCGTCCGTTGGCGCTGCGCCCGGACAGTCCGCCCTTGGTCAAGTTCTCCTGCGTGCGGTTGAACACGCTCCACAGGTCGGGGCGGCGGTCGTCGAACCGGCGCGGCATCAGGATTTGCGATTCGGTGATGGGCGCGGGCTTGTTGTCGGTGGGGTCGTACTTGAGGGCCAGCGCGGAACGGGCGAACACTTCGGCTTCGGAGTCATGGAGCGTGATCGCGCGCATGGCATCGCGGGAATCCTTCACCCGGTCGAAACCGCGCAAGACTTCATAAGCGCCTTCGATGACATGCCCGGAAACGTCACCTTTGTGGGGCACGCGCACATCGGCCACGGTGTCGCCGCAGACGAGGCCATTGCTGCACACGAACCGGAACATGCCGGCCAGCATCTGATAGCTGCTCGTCCCGTCATGGGAATTGAGCAACACGATTTCATTGGCTTCCGCGCCGTTGATCTGGCTGGCGTGGCGCAGGCGCAGCATGTGTTTGGTGTGCTCGCGCTTGCCTTCGTCGCGCACACGGGTCTGCGTCACCATGAAAGGCTGGAAACCTTCTTTGCGAAGCTCGGCCAGCACGGCGGCGGTGGGGATATAGGCGTACCGCTGCGAACGGCTTTCGTGCGGCGCGTCCGCGAAGATGGACGGCGCTACGCGGTAAATCTGGTCATCGGTCAGCGGGTAGTCGCTGCGCAGCGAGGGGGAGCGGGAAGCGAATTGGGATGCGAGTTGCATGGTCTTTCTCCTGACGAAAAGGGTTTGCTGTTCAAACCGCACACCGGATTCCTAGATTCGGAGCCCAGCCTTTCGGCTGTTCGGTGCGGTTGGCACGAGGAACCCGGTTGGCCCTGTTGCCACCGTCTTTCCTGAGTTCATCGCCCGCGGCCAAAGGAGCGCGCGGACGGGGGCCGTCAAGGAAACAAGCGCAGGGTTGGTGCGGCCCGCAGGCGCAGCCGAGGACACGGCCCTGCGCGCCTTGACGGCACGCGGGAGCGAGCTACGGTCGCGGACAAGGTGATGAAGTCAGGAGAGACGGCTGGACATGGCAACGGCCGTCCCTGTGTGCCGAACCGCACGCAAGCGAAGCGCGCAGGCCCGAAGCTGGAAGCCGGGCCGTAGGCGTCAGCGATGGAAGCCCGAAGGGGGCGAGACTCGCGCAGCGAGGCTCGATGCGCAGCACGACAGCGCGACCGGCCATGTTTCTTGGCCGGGGACGCCCATGCAATCAACGATGGACAGCATGGGGGTGGATGCCCTGGATGAAATGCCGCTGGTGCGTGGGGGGGGGCGCGCCGGCACAGCCGGGGCGGCGGTATTGAGGGGCGCCAAGCGTAGCGCGGCGGGGATGGCCGCATGGCCTTCCCCTGGAGCGCAAGCGAAGCGCGCAGCGCCGCAGGCGCGAAGGCATCGGCACCGGGCGCAGCAGAAAAAAAGGCGCGTCGTCCCGAAGGACAACGCGCCGGATGGTGGTCGTGCGATCAGTGCGCAGTCATCGCCTGCAACTGCTCGATCACGCCGAGTTCGACGAACACGCACGGCTGCTTGTCCGCGATCGGCACGTTGAACACGCGAGTGAACACCTCGCGTTTCAGGTGCGCCAAACGCCCCGTCCGGTACGCCTGTTCGGGGCTTCATGCGATCAGCGCCGGACGGCGAGCTGCTACGCTGCGGGTCGCATTCGACCAAGGCGACAAAGCCATCGTCGGACAGCTTCTGGTGTTCGGGGCACAAGCCCCAATCTGTCGCCGTGTGGCGCTCCATGCTCGCGCGCAGGCGCTTGTCCAGCAGGATCGCGCCGGTGTCGAAGCGAGCGCCGCAGACCAGGCAAACGTGTTGTTCGAGGGAAGCGTGCGATTTGTCGTTCATGACGCTCTCCGGTTGCACGGGCGGAATTGCCCGGAACCGTCGCCAGCACGGCGCAGCGCAAGCCGTCAGGGGTCAAGGACGGCCACGGGCCGCAAGCGTGCTCGCACGCGCAGCCCTTGACGGCGAAAACGCCGTGGTACGGTGAAGGGGGCAGCAAGACCGCCCAGCCCTCTCCAACGAAGGCACAACCGGCAAACGAAGCGCGCAGGCCCGCGAGGGCCGAAGGCGTCAGCGATGCGGAAGGCTGGCGAACGCCAGTCCCGTCAGGGATGAGCGGATAGCGAACCTGGAGCAGCGCAATCCGCGGAAGCGGAGACGCACAGAGTTTCCCTTCCGCCTATCCATTTGCGAATAAAATGCTTGTACCCTATCGGAAGCAAAGTATTTAACGCACCGCATTAGGTAGAAAATTACATTCCCATAATTGAGCAGGAGCTTAGTCGAACATCCCATGTCGTCATCTCTCGATTCTGCCGCCCGCGCATCCGCTAATCGGATCAGTCATTTCATTGAGGTACATCGGGGCCATCCCCAGGTATCTCTCTACGATCACATTAAAAGGCAACGCAGCGAAAGAGCCGCCCGCGCGAGTTTGCTCAAACTGGTTTATCTCGACACGAACGCATGGAAGTGCGTGTCGGACTTTCGGCGGAACAAAACGAGTCTCACGCCCGCAATGAAGGCGTTTGGGGCAACCATTGAACGGGCTGTTCAAACGGGGCAAATCGCGTTTCCCATCGGTGTCCCGACGTACTTCGAGCTGGACTCGATGACTGACCCGGCGACACGAGAAACGCTTACCCGACTGGTTGATGAGCTATCCCAAGGGTTCTGCATCACCCCTTTTTCCGATCGCGTTGGTTCTGAGTTGCGCAAGCTGCGCATGGGTAAGCTGGACGAGCCGGAAGGGTTAGAAGATTTCTTGTGTAGCCCCATCGAGCTAATGGGAATACCGACGATTTCTACGCTCGGGTTTCTCGAATCGCATGTGGATAAAGAAACTTTCAACAAGGCATTCTTTGATGCCTTGTCAGAATTGCCATTTTCCTTCCAGTTGGAAGTTGCCGGTACATTTCCTGGGGCGAAGTGGGATAACTCGCGCGGCATTACAGACATCAACGACGGAAAGGTCGAGCATCAGTCGGAAATAACGAACCTCAACACCGGCATATTTGTTGAATTGACGGGCTGCATCGCAGCATGGTTCAGAGAGGAAGGGACAACCCTTTCCCAACCAGAAATTAAGCGATACGCACTTGAGGCGCAATACCACTGGCATGAGACGCCAGCCTCACGAGCAATGCCAACACTGAGGGTATTGAGTTCACTGTATGGGTTGATGCGATTCGATCCGCAACGCCGATACCAGAACGGAGATCCAAGCGACTTCATGGTGGCGGCATCCGCACTTCCTGTGGCGGATGCTCTTTATACGGACAGAAAACTCGCTAATCTTCTGTCCGATAAAAGAATCGGGCTGAACAGGTTTTCGGACTGCACGGTAGTCAGTGGGTTCGAGGACATGGCGGCGCATCTCGAAGAACAACTAAAGTGAGCGGCAACACAATGGACTCAACCTTGCCTCCGCGCGAGGATGAACAAGTAAAAACCGCAGTTCGGAACGTCTTGCTAGGTTCTGCGCCGGAACGCGAAAGCGAGTTGGCCTCCTTATGGAGCTTGCTTGAGCCTCGTTTTCAACTGACTGCCGATACGCATGACGGTGAGCGATTGGTCATGGAAGCGGGAATGTATCGTTTCGTCCGATTTAACCATCGCGTAGTGCGTGCATTCTGGATCGCAGGCTTTGCAGCTTGGGAAGCGTATCGCGTTGTAGCGGAAACGCCTGAACTAGAGCCACTTGACCTCAAGCGCCTGATGGAGCTGATTGATGCGTTTGAGCGCGTCTTGGAAAGCGATGCCCCAGAGCTGGAAGCGCTGCCCAAAGATGTTCCCGAGCCGGGCCACTACGACGACAACCCACAACTTCGCGCACCGGGGGAGCTTGCAACGTTGGGCGTTGGTTGGGCGCTTCTGCACGAGGTTCGGCATCTGAAGCATCAGCAGGATGGAGATGCGGCTGACCCCGATGAGGCAGACCCAACCCAGCGCAGGAACGAGGAGCTGTCATGCGACGCCTTCGCCACGAAATTCCTGCTTGACCAGCTTGATGCTTATGCCCAACGGGAAAATGCAAGCCCGAACCTTGTTCGCAGAAAGAGAGAGCTCGGAATCTATTTCGCGCTATTTTCGATGACCTTGATGGCCCGCGATAAGTGGGGTGCGTCCCAAAGCCATCCGTCCATTCAGGCCAGAATCGACGCAGTACGCGCCTTGATGGGAAGTCAACGCGATGAGGTGGCAGAGGCAATCGCAAGTGTGGCATTTGCAACGCTTCATACGCTGATGCCCGGTTCTCCTGGCATTGTTCCTGCCCCTGATGATTCAGACTACTCCCCCAACAAAAAAGAATTTGCGGGTGAACTAATCCTCAAGGAAATGTCGCGCGTTCTTGAATGGCTCAAGGGAAAGGGGCTTAACGCACTAAACTCACGGTACTCAAGATACGAGAAAGACATAGATCAGTTTTTCTCGTGCGACGATCCTACTTCCACTGACGGCCGGGCCAAGTTTGAAAAGCTGACCAATTCGTATATCGAGTGCTTGAACATTGTTCTGATTCACCGGGCATTTCGAGACGAAGCTAGCCAAGGCTTTGTCGATAGACTAAGCAAGGTCGCAGACGGGCAAGATCATCCTGATGCTAGTTCGGCAGGATCATCAAGAGACTATTTGTTCGAGCTGCTGATTGCGGCAAGAATGTCGTTGTCCGGCTACAAGATCGACTTCAACAAGGTCACGGATGTTGTCGCCGAGAACGACGAGTTCCTTGTGTTCGGCGAGTGCAAGCGACTGTCTTCCGAGAAGAAGTTTGAGGAAAACTTCAAGAAGGCGGGCAAGCAAATTACCGCCCAAGCCGAAGGGATGTCTCAACGGGTCTATGGCTTGGTCTTCTTGGATGTGTCCAGTTGTCTCGGCGGCATTCCCAAGATGGAGCTTCCCAATGTCGAAGCAGCCCAGTGGGCAATTCACGAAAGCCTTGAGGCATTCGTGGCAAGAAACGCATCAAAAATAGAGCAGTTAGCCGAACGCTTTTCCGAGGCTTCGCTTGGAGTCTGCCTAATTGGGCAGGCTCCGATTTGGACACGAGACGGCACTCTCTACATGGCGGCCAGAACAAGAGTAGTCGCACCACAGAGTTTGTCGGATGAGGATTTAAACTCTCTCGAAAAAATCTTGAGCGGATTTTCAGGTTCTATGCTTTCCCTCGTTTGATCTGCGATTCCGCTCGACGAGCCGCCTGCTGCAACCGTTCCCCCAAGACTGCACGCGGCGGCAAGGTGGTCAGGTACTCGGCAACGTGGATGCCCGACTTGTCCAGCTCCAGCAACTCGATCTGCTCGCGCTTCTTGCCGGTGCAAAGGATGATCCCCAGCGGCGAGGCTTCTTCCGGCTCCCGCTCGTGCTTGTCCAGCCAGCGCAAGTAAAGCTCCATTTGCCCTTTGTAGGCCGCCTTGAATTCGCCGATTTTCAGCTCCACCGCCACCAGCCGCCGCAGCTTGCGGTTGTAGAAAAGCAGGTCTAGGTGAAAATCCTCGTCGTCGATCAGGATGCGCTTCTGCCGGGCAACGAAGGAAAATCCCGCGCCCAGCTCCAGCAGGAAGGCTTCCATTTCGCGGATGATCGCGGCTTCCAAGTCGCCTTCCTGCCAACTATCCCGCAGCCCCAGGAAATCGAGGATGTACGGATCGCGCATGACCAGCGCCGGGGTCATGCGCTGCACATCGCGCAGGGTCGCCAGCTCCTGCGCGATGGTTTCCTCCGGCTTTTGGGACAGCGCCGTGCGCTCGTACAGCATCGAGTCGATGCGCTCGCGCAGCGTCCGCACGCTCCAGCGTTCGGCGCTCGCCATCTGCGCGTAGTAGTCCCGCTGGAGCGGGTCTTTCAGCGGAATCAAGGCGATGAAGTGCGTCCAGCTCAATTGTCGTATCAGTGATACGACAATTCGCTCGTCCGGGTATGCGGCGGCGAACTGCACCATCCGGCGCAGATTCTTGACCGAAAAGCTGCCGCCG